>WBZR01005180.1_pt1 | contig 10162 bp, 11 predicted proteins | sample 5204231 | NCBI WGS metagenome assembly WBZR01 (sample SAMN12412403, study PRJNA552823) | activated sludge metagenome | isolation source: activated sludge from anammox sidestream of wastewater treatment plant... | place: USA: Virginia | collected 2017-08 | reverse complement strand
CGCGGGTGAAGGCGCCTCGCGCCTGTCGGTTTCGATCGCGAGCGGCCTCGTGGCCGACACGCCGAACGTGTTGCCGGCGGGCCAGACCGCGCAGTTCGCCGGCTTGGGCAACGCCGGGTTGCAGCGTACCGTGATCGCACCGAGCCTCATGACCCGCTGGGGTGAACACGGCGGGGTGCGGTTCACCGGAATCTTCGCCTACCAGCGTTTCGCCAACATCGACCTGGGCACGCTGGGCGGCAGCTGGGCCTTGCTGCCGGCGCAGCTGGGCACTTCCTACGGCGCCGGCGCGCGCATCGATTTCGACAACCAGGTCGGCGAGCGCTTGCGCTGGAGCGTGGGCATGCAGTCGCGCGTGGGCATGACACCGCTCAACAGCTATCGCGGCGTATTCTCCGACAATGGCGACTTCGACATTCCGGCCAGTGCCACGCTGTCGGCCAGCTGGTTGCTGACGCCCGATTTCTCGCTCGATGCGGGCGTGCAGCGCGTGCAGTACAGCCAGGTCAAGCCGTTCACGAGCCCGAACCTGCCGCGCCGCTTCCTGGCCCTGCTCGGCGACAGTGCAAGCCCGGTGTTCGCGTGGCGCGACCTCGACATCTACAGCGTGGGCTGGACTTGGCGCGACGACACGCTGGGCAACCTGCAGATGCGCTACACCACGCGCCAGCAGCCGGTGCCCACTTCGCGCCTGCTCGCCGATGCGCTCGCTCCGGTGACGGCCGAGCGTATGCTCATCGCCGGCTGGTCGCGGGCGTTCGGGCCCTGGCATCAGCTGAGCTTGCAGGCCAGCTACGCCGACTCGCCGTATTACCTGCTCATGCCGACCTACGTCGCGCGTGCCAACGCGACCGCAGGGCAGTTCGAGTTCCAGGCGCTGTGGTCGGCGCGCTTCTGACCGGCAACCCGGTCCGGCACCTGCGATTCGCCACTTCTTGAGCCCGCCCGGGGTGGGCCGGGCCCGCGCCTGCCGCCGCCGCTACAGCACTTCCGATGCGTAGTCGGCCAGTCGCGAGCGTTCGCCGCGGCGCAGGGTCACGTGCGCGCTGTGCTGCCAGTCCTTGAAGCGGTCGACCGCGTAGGTGAGACCCGAGGTGGTTTCGGTGAGGTAGGGCGTGTCGATCTGCTCGACGTTGCCCAGGCACACGATCTTGCTGCCGGGGCCGGCACGCGTGACCAGCGTCTTCATCTGCTTGGGCGTCATGTTCTGCGCCTCGTCGATGATCACGTAGCGGCTGAGGAAGGTGCGCCCGCGCATGAAGTTCATCGAGCGGATCTTGATGCGCGAGGCAAGCAGGTCGTTGGTGGCGGCGCGTCCCCAGGCACCGCCTTCCTGCGGGTTGGTCAGCACTTCCAGGTTGTCGGTGAGCGCGCCCATCCACGGCGTCATCTTTTCCTCCTCGGTGCCGGGCAGGAAGCCGATGTCCTCGCCCACCGACACGGTGGCACGCGTCATGATGATCTCGCGATAGCGCTGCTGGTCCATGACCTGGGCCAGTCCGGCGGCCAGCGCGAGCAGCGTCTTGCCCGTGCCTGCGGTGCCGAGCAGGGTCACGAAGTCGATCTCCGGGTCCATCAGGGCGTTGAGCGCGAAGTTCTGTTCGCGGTTGCGCGCCTGGATGCCCCACACCGTGTGCGAGCCGTGGCGATAGTCATCCACGATCTGCAGCAGTGCCTTCTTGGCATCGACCTGCAGCACGCGCAGTTCGACCTCGTCGTCGCCCGCGAGATACAGGTTTTCGTTGGGGTGCCAGTCCTCGCCCTTGCGCCGGCGCACTTCGTAGAAGGTGTGGCCGCGCTCGGACCATGAGCGCAGTTCGCCGTGGCGGTCCCAGAAGTCGTCGGGCAACTGCGTCACGCCGTTGTAGAGCAGGCTGAAGTCATCCAGCGCGCGGTCGTTCTCGTAGTCCTCGGCCGGGATGCCATAGATCTTGGCCTTGATGCGCAGGTTGATGTCCTTGGACACCAGCACCACGCGCTCGCGCGGGCGCGACTCGCGCACCGCGATGATGGCCGCCAGGATCAGGTTGTCGGGCAGCGTGCGTGGTGAGCGTTTGTCGGCCACCACGTGTGCGGTGGTCTGGAAGTACAGGCGTCCGGGCTTGTTGCGGCGGCTGAGCTGGAGTCCCTGCGGCAGGCGCAGTTCGACGCCTTCCTCGATCGGCCGGCCGTTGGCGGCCAGCATGAGCTCGTTGAGGAAGCGGCTGACCTGGCGTGCGTTGCGCGAGGTCTCCGAGGTGCCTTTCTTGGCGGCATCGAGTTCCTCCAGCACCGTCATCGGAATGAACACGTCGTGTTCCTCGAAACGGAACAGCGCGGTGGGATCGTGCATGAGCACGTTGGTGTCGAGGACGTAGATGCGCTTGCCGCGGGTCATGCGGAACCTTCATGGATGGGGAGGAAGATGGCGGCGCCGCACTGCAGCGGCGCGGGCGGGCACGGGGCGGGCCGCAGGTGCGTCACGGTCGTTCGAGCCGCTCCAGCACGGCATCGGCATGGCCGGGAACCTTGACCTTGCGCCACTGCGCGATGAGCACACCGGCGGGATCGATGAGGAAGCTGCTGCGGATCACGCCGATCGAGGTGCGTCCGTACAGCTTCTTCTCGCCCAGCACCTCGAACGCGCTGCACCAACTGCCATCGACGTCGGCCAGCAGCGGGAAGGGCAGCGCGTGCCTGGCGCGAAAGCGCGCGTGCGAGGCCACCGAATCGCGCGACACGCCAACGATCGCGCAGCCGAGGCGGCGGAAGCGCGGATAGCGGTCGCGGAACGCGATGGCCTCGTTGGTGCAGCCGGGCGTGTTGTCGCGCGGGTAGAAATACAGCAGGCAATGATTGCCGCGCAGTTCGGCCAGGTCGAGCGTGCTGCCGTCGTCGAGCGTGCCCTTGAGTCGCGCCACCGGCGCGCCGATTGCGGTCATCGTCAGAACTTCATGGGGTCCATGATCGCGTCGAGGTTGAGCCCGTCGCAAAATTCGAGGAAATCGTCGCGCAGGGCGGCGATGTGGGTGGTGTTGGGAATCCCGATCGTGAGTTGCGCCGACAGCATGTCGGCCCCGGTCTGCATCGCGCGATAGCGCGTGGAGTGCAATTGCTCGATCGAGATCGACTGGCGCTCGAAGAAGTCGGCGAGCTGGAACAGCACGCCCGGCTTGTCGGCCGCGATCACCTCGACCACGTATGGCAGCAGCGTGGCCTGTGGCTGGCGTGCGCTGGTGCGAAAGTGCGTGAGGCGCAGCTCGCCGTCGCGGTCGAGCCGCGCGAGGGCATTTTCGAGCTTGGCGATCGCATCCCACGCGCCCTGGGCCAGCACCAGCACGCTCAGTTCGTTGCCGAGCGTGGCCACGCGCGCTTCCACCACGTTGCAGCCGCAATCGGAAATGCGTCGGCTCAAGGCCACCAGCGGTGAACGCCCCGGACTGCCGAACGCACTGACCAGCAGGTAGTTCTCGTTCGAGGCAGGCCGGGCACCGCTGCCCGCCGCCTCGTTCTGCTTGCCAGCCTGCTTCACGGATGCGCTGCCTGCACGTTCGGTCATCACGGGGAAGTCGCGCACGAGAATACTGGCGCGCCAGAGGGGTCGCAAGCCGCGTGCGGACGCCGATCATCGAGCTGTGGGTGGCCGCAACCGCCGCGTGTGGTGCGCGCGTGGACTTGGGGTGGCGCGGACTCGTACCATGGTCGGCCCGCTCGTCCCGAGATCCGCCGCCATGTCGCTGTCCGGCAGCATCTGCGCCATCGCCACGCCGTTCCGCTCGCGTGATGATGCAATCGATGCCACGGCCTTGTGCCGCCTCATCGACCACCTGATCGATCAGGGCACGAGTGCCATCGTGCTGGGTGGCTCGACCGGTGAGGCCGCGATGCTCGATGAAGCCGAGTTCGACCAGTTGCTCGAACTGGGCTTGCGCCAGGTGGCCGGCCGTGTGCCCACCTTGGCGGGCACGGGCCTGTCGGGTACGCGCCGCACGATCGTGCAGACGCAGCGCGCGCGCGCGGCCGGCGTCGGACACGCGCTGGTGGCGACGCCGCCGTATGTGCGGCCCACCCAGGAAGGCCTGTATCGCCATTACTGCGAGGTGGCCGAGCACGGCGGCTTGCCGGTCATGCTCTACAACGTGCCTTCGCGTACTGCCTGCGACCTGCTGCCCGAGACCGTCGCGCGCCTGGCCTCGCACGGCAACATCATCGGCATCAAGGAAGCGGTGAGCGACCCCGCGCGCATGCAGGCGCTGCTCGAACTGCAGGATGGGCACTTCGTGGTGCTGTCGGGCGACGACGGCAGCGCCGCGCGCGCGATGCGCGCGGGTGCCGCGGGCGTGGTGTCGGTGGCGGCCAACGTCGACCCTGCACGCATGGCGCGGCTGGCCCGCGCCTGCCGCGAGGATGCAGCGGCGGCGACCCGGCTCGAACAGGAACTGCAGCCTCTGTTCGAACTGCTCGGCTGCGAGCCCAATCCGATCCCGCTCAAGTGGTGCCTGGCACAGCTGGGGCATGGCGAGGCGCACCTGCGCTTGCCGTTGACACCGCTGGGCCCGCGCCACCACGCCGCCGCGGCCGGGGTGCTGGCCGGACTGGGGCTGGTCGAGGCGGGCGCCGCTTCGGGTAGACTAGCCGGATGACTTACGACCGGACCTTGCCGTGAGACGCGCACTCGTCGCCCTGTCCGCCGCACTCGCGGCCACCCTGCTGCTCAGCGGCTGCAGTTTCTTCCAGCGCCAGGCCGATCGCCGCGCCAACGAATACAAGAGCGCGCACGAGACGCGGCCGCTGGAAGTGCCGCCGGACCTGGACACGCCCAATGGCAGCGCGGCGCTCAGCGTGCCGAGCATCGGTGCGGGTGCCACCAGCTCCGGCGTGGGGGCCGGTACTTCGGCGCCGCCCGCCAACGTGGCCACGGCACCGCCATTGGCGGGAGCGGGCAGCGGCGTGAGCCTGGCGGGCGATGGCCTGGCCGTGTCCGACACGGTGGCCAGTACCTGGACGCGCGTCGGCCTCGCGCTGGAGCGCTCGGGCGCGGCCACGGTGCTGAGCCGCGACGAGTCTGGCGCGAGCTATGTGGTCGAGACGACCGGCCAGACCACGGTGCGGCCAGGCTGGTTCAAGCGCGCGATCACGTTCGGCCGCGCCGGCAACAAGGTCACGGCCAAGGTGCAGCTCAACGTGCGCGTGACCGCCGCGGGCAACGGCAGCCGCGTCAGCATCGAGGGTGCCGACAGCGATGCCGCGCGCGATGCGGCGCGCGCCCTGCTGCAGACCCTGCGCGAACGCCTGTCCTGATCCACGGCTGTTTGCCTGGATCGGCGATGCCGCGGCGAGCGGGTGCCAATCGTGGCGTCACGGTGGCCGCGCGGCCATGGCGACGTGGTCCTCAGCGTTGCAACAACGCGAGCTTGCCGGGCTTGCCGTCCCATGCCTGCGCGTCGGCAGGCGGCTCGATGCGCTCACGCAGTACCGGCCATGCCTTGGCCAGTTCGGCATTGAGCGCGACGAAGTCCTCCTGGCCGGCCGGCACGTCGTCCGCCGGGAAGATCGCGTCGGCCGGGCACTCCGGCTCGCACAGGGTGCAGTCGATGCACTCGTCCGGGTCGATCACGAGAAAGTTCGCGCCAGCGTGGAAACAGTCCACCGGGCACACTTCCACGCAATCGGTGTACTTGCACTTGATGCAGTTTTCGGTGACGACGAAGGGCATGGCGCATGACCGCACGGGCACTGCCGGGCGCTCCTGGCGCGCGGGCGGCAGGGGGTGCCTGGCTGGAAGCATGGCGCGCCTGATGGCGCGCGCCGGGCGCGATGGCGCTCCCTACGAGGTTCGAACTCGTGTTCCCGCCTTGAGAGGGCGGTGTCCTGGGCCACTAGACGAAGGGAGCGGGTTGGGAATCGCGGGGCCGCGTAGTATAACCAAAGCACGACCAGCGGCAATGTTCCGCAATGCGAGTGGCGGATGATCTCGACCAGCGATGATGGAAACGCGCCCGGACAGGGCATCTTCCGCGTCATTCCACGTTCGCACCACTCGATCTCGCGCAAGAACATCTCCAACGGTGCGCTGCGGGTGTTGTACCGGCTGCACGAGGCCGGTTTCCGCGCCTGCCTCGTCGGCGGCGCGGTGCGCGACCTGCTGCTGGGCAACCGCCCCAAGGATTTCGATGTCGCCACCGCGGCCACGCCCGAGCAGGTGCGTACGCTGTTCCGCAACTGCCGCCTGATCGGGCGGCGCTTCCGCCTTGCCCATGTGGTGTTCGGGCGTGAGATCGTCGAGGTGGCGACCTTCCGTGGCAGCAGCGACGACGGCAGCGGCGACCGCCACCTGGTCGATGGCCGGCTGGTTCGCGACAACGTCTACGGCACCATCGAGGAAGATGCGCTGCGGCGCGACTTCACCATCAACGCCCTGTACTACGACATCGCCGACTTCAGCGTGCTGGACGCGGTCGGTGGCATGGACGACTTGCAGCAGCGCCAGCTGCGCCTGATCGGTGATCCGCAGCAGCGCTATCGCGAGGACCCGGTGCGCATGCTGCGCGCGGCAAGGCTGGCTGCCAAGCTCGACTTCTCGATCGAAGCGGCCACCGCGGCACCGTTCGCGCAATTGGGCGAGCTGCTGTGCGAGGCGGCGCCCGCGCGCCTGTTCGACGAGTCGCTCAAGCTGTTTCTGGGCGGCTACGGGTTGGCCAGCCTGCATGCGCTGGAACGCCATGGCTTGCTCGAACATGTGTTCCCGGCCACCGCGCGCGCACTGCAGGCTGCGGACGCGGCGCAGTTCCGTGCGCTGCTGGAGCAGACCCTGGCCAACACCGACGCGCGCGTGCGCGAGGACAAGCCGGTGACGCCCGCGTTCCTGTTCGCGGCGATGTTGTGGGGACCGGTGCGGCAGCGCGCTCAGCTTGGCATCGACCATGGCGTCGACGCCGCCACCGCGTGGTCGCAGGCGGTGGAGCGGGTGCTGCGCGAGCAGGCCCAGCGCGTTGCCATCCCGCGCCGGTTCACACTCGCGGTCGAGGAAATCTGGGCCTTGCAGGCCCGCTTCGAGCAGCGCACGCGCAAGCGCGCGTTGCGCCTGCTCGAACACCCGCGCTTTCGCGCCGCCTACGATTTCCTGGTGATGCGCAGTGGCGAGTCGCCGGAGTTGGAGGAACTGGCGCGCTGGTGGACCCACCTGCAGTCGCTGGGCCGCGACGAACTCGTGCAGGAGCTGGCCGGCGCGGCCACGAGCGCTCCCGAGCCGACCGCGGCGCCGGCCGTCAAGCGCAAGCGTCCGCGCCGGCGTCGGCGCAAGGGCAAGGCCACGCCTGCGCCCGCTGCCGAAGGCGCCGAGTAGGGCGCGCACGCACGGCAGGCGCGATCACGCCTTGAGCTCGCGGGCGCGCGAAGGGAATAATGCCGGTTTGTCGTAGCGTGCCGCCGCGATGTACAGCGATCGTCCCGATTTCCGCCCACTCGGTCTGCCCGACCTGCAGCAGCGCAAGCGCAGCGGACCGGCGCTGGCCTGCGTGACCGCCTACGAGGCGAGCATCGCCGCGCGCGCCGACGAGGCCGGCGTCGATCTCGTACTGGTGGGGGACTCGCTGGGCATGGTGGTGCAGGGCCATGCCAACACGCTCGCGGTCACGATGGATGCGATGACCTACCACAGCAGCTGCGTCGCGCGCGGCCTGCGCCGCGCCCTGCTGGTGGCGGACCTGCCGTTCATGGCGTATCGCGACGTGCCCACCGCGTTCACCAACGCCGCGCGCCTCATCGCCGAAGGCGGCACGGCGATGGTCAAGCTCGAGGGTGCCGACTGGGTCTGCGAGGTGATCGCGGCGCTGGTGTCGCGCGAGATCCCGGTGTGCGCCCACCTTGGGCTCACGCCGCAATCGGTGCACCGCCTGGGCGGCTATCGCGTGCAGGGGCGCGACGAGGCGGCCGCGCAGCGGCTGCGCGAGGATGCACGGCGGGTGCAGGATGCGGGCGCCGGCCTGCTCGTGCTCGAATGCGTGCCCGCGGCGTTGGCCGCCACGATCACGCGCGAGCTGTCGATCCCGGTGATCGGCATCGGCGCGGGGCCGCATTGCGATGGCCAGATCCTGGTCATGCACGACCTGCTCGGCATCACGCCCGGCAAGCGGCCGCGCTTCAGCAAGGATTTCCTTGCCGGCACCGGCTCGGTGCTGGCGGCGATCACGGCCTACGTCGAAGCCGTCCGCACGGGCAGCTTTCCCGGCGCAGAGCACAGCTACTGATGCAGATCGCGCGTACCGCGGCGGAACTGCGCGCCTGTGTCGCGGCGTTGCGGGCGGATGGCCGACGCGTTGGTTTCGTGCCGACCATGGGCAACCTGCACGAGGGCCATTACTCGCTGCTGCAGGTGGCGCGCGCGCATGCCGCGCACGTGGTCGCGAGCGTGTTCGTCAATCCAACCCAGTTCGGCCCGCATGAGGACTACGCGCGTTATCCGCGCACGCCCGAGGCCGATGCCAACGGCTTGCGGCAGCACGGTTGCGATGTGCTGTTCGCACCGCAGGTCGCCGAGCTGTATCCGGATGGCATCGAGCATGGCGTGCGCGTGAGCGTGCCGGCGCTGGGCGGAGTGCTCGAAGGCGCGGTGCGCCTGGGGCACTTCGATGGCGTGGCCACGGTGGTGAGCAAGCTGTTCAACCTCGTGCAACCCGACCTTGCCGTGTTCGGCCAGAAGGACTACCAGCAGTTGCTGGTGATCCGCCGGCTCGTGCGCGAGCTGCGCTTCCCGATCGAGGTCATCGCTGCGCCGATCGTGCGCGAAGCCAATGGCCTGGCCATGAGTTCGCGCAACCAGTACCTGGATGTCGCCACGCGCGCGCGGGCCGGTACGATCCACGCGGCGCTGCAGGCGATGGCCGCGGGCGTGCGCGCGGGTGAGGCGCATGAGGCGCTGGAGACCGCTGCGCAAGCGAGCCTGGTTGCCGCGGGCCTGGTGCCCGACTACGCGCTGCTGCGCCGCGCCGACGACCTGGGCGAGCCCGCGGCGGGACAGCGCAGCGCGCTGGTGGCGCTGATCGCGGCACGTGCAGGCAGCACGCGTCTCATCGACAATGTGCTGATCTGATCGCGCCACGGGCGGCTGCGCCGGCGGCGCATGCGTGCGGGCGGCGCGGCAGCGCGCTGCCGCGGACGTGATGCGGGGCATGGGGCCATTCCAGTTCCGCGCATGCGTTCGCATGGCTGGGCGCGAGTCCGGCATCGGTCCGGCCCGGGCCGATGTCAGCCAAGTGACGGGTGGGAACGGGATGGGCGCGACGATGTTCGGCAAGGCCTTGCTGGTCTGGGGCGTGATCCTGCTGCTGGCGATCGCCAACGGCGGCTTGCGCGAGCGCTTGCTGGTGCCGTGGCTCGGTCTGAACGCGGGACTCGCACTCAGCGGTCTGTTGCTGGCTGCGCTCATCCTCGGGGTGGCCGTGGCCGCCGTGCCGTGGCTGGGCAGCCGCGACCCGCGCGAGCTGGCCGGGGTGGGCATCGGCTGGCTGCTGGCGACGCTCGTGTTCGAGTTCGGCTTCGGCCTGCTGCGCGGCAAGCCGCTGGGCGAGATCCTTGCGGCCTACACCTTCCGCGATGGCAATCTGTGGCCGCTGGTGGTGCTCGTCACCGCGGCCGCGCCGTGGCTGGCGGGGCGGATCCGGGGTTGGTTCTGAGCCGTGCGCAGCGGGTCCTGGCACGCATGTTGGCGGCGTGGCGCAGGGCTGTGGCGCGGCTGCACGCGGGTGTAGCTTTTTTTTCCCGAGTTGTGGTATTCTCCCCACGTCGCTTGGATTCCCGGCTCCATTGCGGGGGTTCGCGACAGCAGGGCGCATCGCAGGTAATCGTCACTCCAAAAATTGAGACCCTCGCAGCGATCTTCGCGCGGGGGTTTTTTTTATGCCCTCGCAACGACTTGCGGGTGTCCGCGGCGAATGGTGCATTGCGCAAAGAGCCGTTGCTATACTGCCGCTCCCGTGTTGTTGCGTGAACGCAACAGGCAGCCCGGAGTGTCCATGCACCTCAACATGCTCAAGGCCAAGATCCATCGCGCCAACGTCACCCAGGCCGAACTCCACTACGAGGGTTCGTGCGCAATCGATGGCGACCTGCTCGATTGCGCGGGCATCCGCGAGTACGAACAGATCCACATCTACAACGTCAACAACGGCGAGCGGTTCTAACG
>WBZR01005178.1_pt1 | contig 10163 bp, 5 predicted proteins | sample 5204231 | NCBI WGS metagenome assembly WBZR01 (sample SAMN12412403, study PRJNA552823) | activated sludge metagenome | isolation source: activated sludge from anammox sidestream of wastewater treatment plant... | place: USA: Virginia | collected 2017-08 | reverse complement strand
CGCTCCCGGTCCTGGTCATCTTTGAAAATCTCCTCCCGCCGCTCGCCACGATTCATCACAGGATAAATCGCGCCGGGATAGTCCACGCGTAACTTCCGCGCCATGACCAGGCCCGCCCAGTGGACAGCGAGTAGTCATTACCAAGAACTGACCTCTTTTCGCAGCGCCTTCAACTCCCCGGATCGGCCCAGCGCCAAACGGCGACTCGAAGAAATCGCGTCTGATTACACCCGGAGCGCTCCCAAGCTGACCGCTTGGATAAAGGAAAACCTGCCCCAAGGCTTCACGGGCTTTTCCCTGCCCGTCGCCCACCAACGCGCTCGAACGGGCCAACAGGAAACTCCAGCGCCGCACGCGCAGCGCCGGACTCTTTCCCAACGAAACGTCGCCGCTCCGATTGGTCAGTACGCTGCTGACCAAGTTTAGTGACAAATGGGAAAACGGAAAAATCCACCTCAACATGGAATGCCTAACCTATCCCTCAGTTTGAGGCTCAATGATTCTACAGAAAAGAATTTGCGCCGCCTGACACCAATGCGCTTCATGATTTATGTAAACGCTTCAGTGAGCCGCGCTACCCTGGGAAACCGTTGCCACAACTCCGTCGGAGTTGAACCACGTCGGCTATCTACTCGACGAAAACCAAAAACGACATCACGCCCCCACCAACTTCGAGCCGACCATTGATTGCGTTGTGACAAAAATTCCCCGGTTCACGTTTGAGAAATGCTCGCAAGGTGCTGGCGCACGGCCACCATTCACGCTCACCACGCCGATGAAATCCGTGGGCGAAGCCATGGCCATCGGACACACGTTCAATGAAAGCCTCCAAAAATGCCGGTGCTCCCTGGAGACACGGAGGCCGTGTGCCCACCAGCCGCCGCAGTCTGGGCTGACGATGGCAAGCCGTGGCAAATTGGAACAGAAATTTACGGCGACAGCGACATCCTATCGCCTGGCGAGGATAGAGGAGCGCCGTGACATGCTCTTACCGTGGGGCGTCCAAACTGGCCGGATTCAACGCTGCCCCACGTCGAAATGTTCCGTCCGCGTTCCGATGCAGGTCATCATCCGTCCAAAGCTTACCGTCGCGGCCCGCGGAACGGATTTCGTAGCGTCCACCACCCAGAGCGTGAAAAAACAGCGGTGTATCCCACCGATCCACCAACTGGCCGGCCGGGTTCAAGGCAATATGACGATCCGGCAGGAGACGTTCGCCGGCAGCATTCTTGCCGCGGAACAGGCCGGCCCAGTCCTCATTGGCGCTCAACGGACGATTGGCGGCGGACTTCAAAAGCAGGAGCGAATTTTCCATGAGCCGCGACATCAGGATGAGATCGTTTTCGGGAGGGAGATTGGTGTTGGCGTAATCGTATAGAATGGTTTCGCCCAATAACGACCCGGGTTGCCTCAGTTGAGCTGCCCCGGATGTCGGCTCCGCAACCAACACTGTATGGGTTTCCGGGGCCTCAGCGTCAGCGGCTTCTGACGCTGAGGGCTTCGAAAACTTCCACTGCATTTGCGACAGCAAGAACAACACGACTACAACCGGCAGCACGAGCAACCACGCAGACAGGATGCGCGTGGCCCGCTTCACGATAAAACAAACCCCAACGGCGCGCTGCCGGAGTTGGGATTCCAAAAGTTCGCCACATTGGGCAGCACGTAACTCATGTTGCCGGCGGACACGCCAAACCAGCGCAGTAATTCCGCAAAATACAAATCCGCGGAAACACCGGGCAGCAATCGCCCACCCCGGCCCACATCGTCCGGGCCGTCCAGGGTAAGATCGGGATAGCTACCAAAAATTTTGCCGCCATCCACTTTACCGCCGAAGACCAGCGCGTTGCCGCCCCAGGCGTGGTCGGTGCCGCGGCCGTTTGAGCGCAACGTGCGACCGAAATCCGACGCCGTGAACGTAATCACATCATCCTGCAGGCCCAGCGTCTCCAACGCCTGCTGATACGCGCCCACTGCCGCATCAAGAACCGATAACATGCCGGCCTGGGTGTTCAGCAGTTCGCTGTGATGATCCCAGCCACCGTATTGCACGAAGAACGTCTGCCGCCGTAAACCGAGTTGACTGCGAATCTTGATCGTCTTGACCACGGCTTTGAGCGTGGTGGCAACATAATTGGCCGGCGGAAACAACGCGTCCACCGCGCCACCCAGTTGCGCATTGGCGGAATCGAACTGGGATTGAAACAATAACTGCGCCTCGTCACTGTGCCGGGTGAGTTGGGAGAAACTTTCCGTGAGCAGATTCGCATAGGTTTGATCGAGGGTGTTGCGCAAGGCGGCGTTCTTGAGCTGGAGTGGATTCGGATTCGCGCCGCCGGTGTTGCCTTCGAACGACAACGCGCCCGAAGGCGTGATGACGAATTGTTGCGTCGAGTTGCCAACCTGGAACACGTTGTTGCCTCCGAGCGAAATGCTCATGGAGTTGTTCCCCGTGTTGTAGTAGCTGTGCAAAATGTCGGCGCACCGCCCGGCCCAGCCGCTCAGTTGCGTCAGGCCCTGCGGCACCGCCGTCTGCCATTGCTCGATCTGGTCGCTGTGCGAAAACAACGCCTTTGGCACGGGCAGCGCGGCGTTCTGGCCGTTTTCCCACGCATTGAACTGCGCCTTGGTGATGGGTTGAACCAGCGTGCCGACGTTTGCGACAAAGGCGAGCCGCCGTTTGCCCGCAAACGCGCCCGTGCCATTCGCCATCGCCTGCAGATTCGCACACGCGGGATGCAAACCGTAATTCGCAGCCGGCGCGGTGAGTTGCCGCAGCGCATTGCGATCAAGGGCGAGGCCGCCACCGCTGCCAAAGGGACCGCGCGTAATTGCGTAGGTGTTGTAGGCCGACGACTCCCAGGGTACCAGCCAGTTGAATGAGTCAATGCCGCCACTGAGAAAAATACAGACCAGGGCCTTGTGGTCGTTCAACGGACCACCCTGCGCGGCGACGCTGTTGGCGAGCTTGAGATTGAGCAGCGTATTGAGAATCGCCGACGAACCGATGGCGGCGCAGTTCAGTTGCTTGAGAAATCCGCGACGGGAAATGGGTTTCATAATGAAAAAGCTCCAAGCACCAATATCCAAGCTCTGGGGAAACCCCAAGTAACAAACCACAAACAAGCATGTCCAGTCATGGGAGCTTGGCGCTTGATGTTTCTTTGGAGCTTGGCGACTGGAAATTGTTGCTTCATCGCTGCACTGCTCCTTCCGGACAGGCGGCCGCAAGATAGACCGCAAGACGCGTACGCAGCAGCCGATCATGCGCGGGAATTTGTTGCACGGCGTTCAGAATGTTATCCCGCGTCGCGGCGCTCATGGTGCCCCCGCAGAACAATAAATTCACCTGATCCAACAGCTTCGGGGCGTCAGCGGCCTGGGAGACGAGCTCCGCGTAGTCCGGCGGGAACTGGTAGCTGTTGTAATACGCCAGCCCGGATTGCGTCATCTCCCACAGCTTGTTTGGAAACGAAATGCTCGAATAGCTGTCGGTGATTTGGAATACCGGACCAACCAGTCCGAGTTGCGTCAGCAAGCCCGGCGGCTGGTAATTCGGGCGAAAAAAGTTGAACACACTCGGTGAATACGTCGGCTCCTGGAACGCTGCCTCGTTGAAGTCGCCCCAAGTCCACCAGAGCAAATTCGTGTGACGACCGACGTTCCCGGCCCGTGCGATCGCCATCGCCCGTTGCACGGGTTCTTTCAAGCGACCAAACTCCGGGGCCCCCGCATACCACCGCGCGTCGCGGGCTTCTTCATCAAGCAGAATCGCCCGCACTACCGCAGCCAGATTGCCGCGCTGGCCCGTGCCATCATTGGCAAACACGGCCGCCACCCGCGCCACGTAATTCGACGACGGATTGCTGGTGACCAAGAATTGAATCAGTTGTTTGCCGATGAACGGCCCGGTGTTCGGATGCTCAAACAAATTGTGCAACGCATCCTCCACGTCGCGTACGCCGTTGGCGACCGTGGGTGCGCGGGCGGGAATGATGTGGCCGTTCAACAGCGTCTTCTCGCCGAAGTCATGTTTTTCCGCCCACATCTGCATCGGCACGGAATTGTCATCGTCCGTCCAGCCATTGTTGCCCCACCGTTGGCCGCCGAACCATAGACCGGTGAACACACGCGCAAATTCGGTGATCTGCGCATTGCCATAGGTGGGAATCGGCTGGCCGAACGCATCCAGTTTGCGCGTCCCGTCCGGATGCAATTCCCACAGGCCAATACTGAACAACTGCATCACCTCGCGGGCGAAGTTTTCGTCCGGATACTGATTGATTTCGGGCCGGGCCTTCTGATTGCCGATGTGGCTCAAGTAACGTCCCATCACCGGGTGGAAGGTAACTTCTCGCAGCACGTCGTAATAATTGCCAAACGCGTTCCGCACGAAAATGTCGTAGTAATCCGCCACGGCCAGCGGTTTGTTTTCGAGGCCCGGATCGCGGCGCGACACGACGCATATCTGGCTCAACGCGAACGCCACGCGCTGCCGCAACTGATCCGGCCCGCTCAGCGCCGCCCGCGCAAACGGCGTGGTGCAGTTGTTGCCAAACAGGAAATTGTCCATCTCGCTGTAGAGATAGGTGAGGTCCGTGCGCGGCCCGTTGAAGTCAGCGTAAATCTGCTCTATGTAGGGCCGGTGCCGAGTGGCGGGCGCGTTGGTGATCTGATCGTCAATCCAGTTGGCGAGGCCGAGTTGTTGCACGCGATCCAGTTCGTGCAAAGTTACGCCGAAGGTTGCCTGCTGCAGCAGCCGCGCCGCCTGCGACCGCGTCGTCAGTTCCGATTCGCCGCCCGGCCCACCAGCCATTTGCTGCACAAAGCTCGCAAAGTCGCCGGACACCGAACCAACGACCGCGCCGTTGCTGTTGATGAGCGGCATGGCGGCGCGCGTACTGTTGGCACGCAATGGATCGCTGCCCAGAACCGTTTCCGCCCAGTCCGGCACGTCATCGCCATCGGAGTCTTTGTCCTCCGTCGCCACGCGATAGAATTCCTGATTCGTGAGAGCGATGCGGTTGGTCAGAACGGCGAAAGCCGTGCCGCCGCTAAGCCATGCCATGCCGTGAAACTGCGCCCAGTTAGTTAGCGTGGAACTAAGATACATGCGCTGGTCCTTGCCCGCGATGAACGGCCATGTGACCACGACATCGCCAGCCTGCGGCATGAGGGCGATCTCTGGCTTCGATTCGGGATCAAACGGGTCCGTGCCCCACTGGGCTTCGAGCGCATTGCTCGCCCCGTCACCATCTTCGTCTCCATTCGGGGCCAGCCCGAACGCGCGGTAGCGCACTTCCCAGGCATCTGGAAGACCGTTGCCGTCGAGGTCCTGGCCGGCTGGCCACACTTGCCCGGCAAACTCCGGTTTGCTCGCTGCGAGCAGTGGATTCGATGAATTCGCGCGCTCAACAAAATCGCTGACGCCGTCGCCATCGGTGTCGGGGTTGTGCGGGTGCGTACCCGCGAGAAATTCATCGCGATTGTTCAGGCCATCGGCGTCCGCATCGAGCGTTGCATCGGCCGCGGAGAATTTATTGAAGCCGTGCAAATCCTCCCACCAGTCGGGCATCCCGTCCTTGTCCGAATCTTTGGCGCGCGCAAAGGCGGGCAGGTTTTTGACGATGTTGGTGGTGATGAACAGTTGCACGCCCTGATGCACAATGATGTTCACCTCGTTGATCCCACCGCCGAAGTCCGTCCAGGTGGCCGTGCCGTTGTCGAGACTGCCGCGCGCGGTGCAATTGTTGAAGGTGCGGGTAACGACGACGGTGTTGCTGGTCTGATTGCGAATCTCGAAGGTAACCGTCCACGAATTGCTGTTCGCCCCACGCTGCGCGAAGAGGCGAAACTGGAGACGATCCGAAATATCCGCCGGGCCGTAGCCGCTGAAGCCGAGGGCGGAAGTCAGATTGGGTGGCGGATTGTTGTAGTTGGCGTCCCAAAGCGTGTTGTTGGGTTGGTTCGGCGCACTGAAACCGCCAAGGACCTCCGAGTGGAACAGATAGGAAAGCGAACCGTTGTAGTGGCGAAGCTCCATGCCGAACGTGCGCCAGCCGGTCGTGGCGGGATTCCGCACCCCAAAGGAAATCAACTGGTCTTCGTTCCAGATGTTCGGTGCGAGCGCGCCCGCGCCGTGATCCCAGACCAGTTGTACGTTCTCCAGATTCCATTCCCAACGCGACGGCGAACTGCGGAAGTAAGGAACATATCCGATGAAGGTGGGGCTGCTCACGGGATTGTAGGTTGGATCAGTGCCACGCTGAAATTCCTCACGATCGGTCACCCCGTCGCTGTCGGTGTCGGCAAGCAACGGGTTCGATGGAATTGCAGCATTGACTTCCGCACCATCGGACAAGCCATCGCCATCGGTGTCGGCGTTGAGCGGGTCGGTGCCGAGCGCGATTTCCTGCGCGTCGGTCAGGCCGTCGCCATCCGTGTCCGGATGGTGCGGGTCCGAGCCGTAAAGGAATTCCTGAAAATTGGTCAGCTCGTCGCCGTCGCTGTCCGTCGCCGTCAGCGCTGGCGAGGCGGGCTGGAGGCGGTATTTCATTTCATACCAGTCGGGGATGCCCGAGCCGTCCGCGTCCAGATTGCGGTCAATGATTTGCACCGCGTGAATGCCCACCGCCCAGCCGTTGAGGTTCGTGAGCGTCAGAGTGGCGACGCTGGAACTGAGATTGGTGTAACGGACGAAATTGCCGCGTTGATAATTCACGAGGTCAGGACGGATTTCCACGAAGTCCGGCTGCGGCGCGGTAGTCATGGTTTCAAAGAGACGATCCGTGGCCGGATTGCTGCCCAACCGGAGGCGGCCTCGTTGGCCGTCATACGAACCGCCCACATGAACATAAAGATCGTAGTTGGCAAACGGGATATTGCTCAACGTGAGCGTCACCGGCGTGGCCGTGTAGGCCCGAATGAAACCGCTCATCAACTTGCGGTCAGACGAACCGCTGTTGCCGCTCGCCGCAGTGGCCTCAGCGGTCCAGTTGAAGGTGAAGTTGGTGAGAATAACCCCGTCGCTGCGGACGATCTGATTCGTCAGCGGGGTGAGGATATCCGCCTTGCCACCGGCGGGCCGGGTCCAAGTGCGAAGGGGCAACGTGTTGTTCCAGTACGTTTGCGGCACGACTCCGGTGGTTTCGTTCGTGGTGAGCGTTCCATTCAAATCCCCCTGCGAAACGAAGTTGATCCCCACACCACCGCGAAAAATTGTGGGCACGCTGGCTGCCGCCAGCGGGTCTGAGCCAACGCGACGTTCGAGCGAATCGGGTGCGCCATCGCCGTCGGAATCCACCAACTGCGGATTCGACGGTGGCCAGCCATGCACTTCGTCACCGTCGAATATGGAATCGCCATCCGTATCCGGGTTGTTTGGATTCGTGCCCAGCGCCAGTTCCTCACCATCGCTCAGGTCGTCACCATCCGTGTCATACTTGTTCGGGTCGGTGGCGTTCACGCCGCCGTTGTATTCCTGCAACGCGGTGAGGCCATCGCCGTCGCGGTCGCTGGCGGCGTCAGTGGCGTTGTTGTCACTCAATCTGTTGTCCTCCTCCCACCAACGCGGCAAGCCGTCGCCATCGGCATCGGCCAGCGCGGTGGGATCGGCTTCGAGTTGCACGTAATCGAATTGAATCCAGTAGCCGGTGTTGGCGGTGAAGGGGCCAACGCGACTAATCTCGATGGTGTTGGGGCCGGTGGAGGCGTTCACACTGGTGGCCGGAAAATCCAGGATGATCCGGGTGTCGCGATCCACACGATTGGAGTAAAGCAGCGTCCCCTGACCGGTGGCATTGAGGAAACGCACCACGACATCATGTTCACCAAAACCTTCGCCGCTCTGGCTCAATTGACTCAACCACACCCCGCCCCAAATCAGTTCAAAGCTCAGGCGCAGCCGGGATTGCGCCCCCGCCTGGGCGCTGTTCAGAAAAAAGTGGACGCGATTCGTGCGGTCGCCGTCCGTGAGGGCGCGCTCCCAGGCAGCGTCCGGTTCGTTGAACGCCACGGGCAAATTGGTGGTCAGCCCGTTGAAGCCGATGGGATAAGTGCCGGCCAGGTAGAAATCATCGTCGCGGCCGGGATTGTTGCCTGCGTTGTACAGCGGATCGCCGGGCAGCCGGGTCACGCGTCCGGGCCGGGGATCGTTCTGGAAATTCTCCTGCGAAAACTCATCCGTGGGCGCATAGCCGGAAGCGAACGGGTCTTCGTCCTGACCGATTTGCCACACGAGATGCAGTTGCGCTGGCGCTGTAAGCGTAACAAACCAGAACGCGCATAGCATGAACGCAAGTCGGCGGGCGATGACCATAAGCATGTTTCGGGCGAAGCAGCAATCCCAAGGCCAGCGTACGGCGACGGAAAACCGCAATCGCCGGGACAAGCTATCCGCCCCCCCGGCTGGGCGTCAACGCCGCCGATGGGAACTTTTGGCGTGGTTCCGTGCTGCCCCAAGTCGGAACAGGACACGCAGACGTAAGTGCGGAAATGGGACGATTCGCGCCGTCGGCACCTCTCTGGTCGCTGTGAAAACAACGCCTTCGGCACGGGCAGCGCGGCGGTGACCGTGAGCCCCGCCCCCAACGTCCACCACACGGCGCGACGGCGGAAGTAGCGGTGCAGGTCAAAACCCATCGTTTCAGTTCTACGGAAGTTCGCCGGTCCAAGTCGAAACTTTTCCACCTCCCCGGCAGGAGGCATTTGCCTCTATCAGCAGGAGGTATTCGCCTCTGCCCAACAGGGCATCTACCCATCTAGGCGGTCCTTTGGATAACATTTCTAATCACACCCACGATGTACGAACAACCAATTCAGTGTTCAGATGAACACCCAAAGGTATACAGGACGCCCAAACCAAAGCCGAAAACCCACCCAACACAGCTACCAAACCCAATGCCTATGAACTCCAACCACACCTTGGCCATCATCACGATCTCCATGTTTGCCTCCCTCGGTGTGATTGCTGATGAGAACAATTCTGCGGAAACGAAGAGTTATCCGATCAGCATCAACGCCGAGATGGGCAGTACCGGTTTAGGTGGCAAGATCTCGTGGCGCTTCCTTGATCATTTTGGCGTGCGTGGCGGCATTCCGAAAAACGAATTGAGCCATCAGCAGCAGGATCTGGAGGACGCGGTCAAGATTATCAAATTCTGGCCTGTGTTGAAGCTCTACGTGAGTTTTCAGTTCTAAAAGCGAGTTAAGGCTGAAACGACGGCGCAACCTTCCAGACGCACCGATTCCTCCGCACCAATCGAGCGAACAACCAAAAACCATGAAACCAAAAGTATTTGTTTTCACCCACGCATTTGCCTGTCTCTTGCTCCTCGGGGCCGGCTGTTCGACTTCAATGTCCAAACGCTTGAACCGGCTCGAATTGGGCATGAAGCCCGCCCAAGCGAAGAAGATTCTGGGGGACGATTATGTGGTAAAAGCCTCCCGGACTGATGCCAATGGGGCGACGTTGCAACTTTGGGAGTATCGCGACAAGAAAACCGAGGAAGCTTACAGCATCTATTTCAAGGATGGTTTCCTGGCGCAGTGGGGCATTCCAGCCAGACAGGATTTCCCGGAACTCAACCTGCCAAAACGATGATGTCCCGCCACAAATTCCGAACCCAACCCGGGCGACCGTTTTTCCCAGTCTCGACCGCACTCTCGGGATTTGAAGCCGCGAAAGAGAAATTGGGCGATCCGGCGCGTCAGGAGAAAATGAATTTTCGTGCGCGTAGGAATTCGGAGGGTTCGGCTCCCGAGTAACTGGGATTTGTTTGAATTTGCAGAAAGGGATCAGTTCTTGGTATTATTCACTCCCATCATTCACCTGAGGGCTCCTTGCCGCCACCGGTGCAAACGGTTGTTGAGATAGCTCGCCGTGCCCATCCCCAGGCGCTCGGCAATCCACTTCACCGTCACCAGCGTCTCCGCCCGCACCGGCGCCGCTATTGCCACCTTGCTCAAGTCGCCTTTCGCCCGCGCCGCCAAATCGCCCGCCCGCCATTTTCGACGTTTCAATGCTTCAGCAATCATCCGCTCCCGGTCCTGGTCATCTTTGAAAATCTCCTCCCGCCGCTCGCCACGATTCATCACAGGATAAATCGCGCCGGGATAGTCCACGCGTAACTTCCGCGCCATGACCAGGCCCGCCCAGTGGACAG
>WBZR01005174.1_pt1 | contig 10169 bp, 8 predicted proteins | sample 5204231 | NCBI WGS metagenome assembly WBZR01 (sample SAMN12412403, study PRJNA552823) | activated sludge metagenome | isolation source: activated sludge from anammox sidestream of wastewater treatment plant... | place: USA: Virginia | collected 2017-08 | reverse complement strand
AATCGGTGGTCGCCTTCGTGTTCATGGAGCGCCACTGGAACACGGTGACGTGGCGCCTCTCGGCCGCCGTGACCCAAGACATCGCCGCGCTCATCGATGTCTATCATGCCTTGCCGCAGGACGCCGAACGCAAGACGGTGCGGCGCATCGCGCAGGAGCGGCTTGGGCTCGTCGTGGACTTCCTGCCCGAGAGCAGTTTGCCGCCTGCCGGACGCAGGCCGTTCTTTTCCCTCCTTGATCAAGTGCTCTCGACGCAACTGAGCAACAAAATTGGACGGCCCTTCTGGATCGACACCGTTGGACGCTCGTCCTTGGTGGAGATCCGCATTCTGCTCGATGGCGCGGTCATGCGCGTGCTCACGCGGCGCAGCGCGGCCTATGCCTCCAATTCCCACATTTTCTTGCTCTGGATGGTGGGGACATCGCTCGTGCTGTTGAGCGTGGCGATCGCTTTCCTGCGCAACCAAATCCGCCCCATTCTGGCGCTCGCCGACGCCGCCGAGAGCTTTGGCAAAGGACGCGAGGTCCCCGGATTCAAGCCGCGCGGGGCGCGTGAAGTGCGCCGCGCGGCGCAGGCCTTCATCGAGATGAAGCGGCGCATTGAACGCGCCATGGAGCAGCGCACCACCATGCTCGCCGGCGTCTCGCATGACCTGCGCACCATTCTGACCCGTTTCAAGCTGGAATTGGCGATGGTCGGCGAGAGCGCCGAAACGGACGCGATGAAGAAGGACGTTGACGAGATGGCGCGCATGCTCGAAGCCTATCTCGCCTTCGCGCGCGGCGACGCCGGCGAGCAGCCGGCGGCGACGGACATGGAGACGCTCCTAAACGAAGTGCGCGCGGAAGCCGAGCGGCGCGGAGTCAAGGCCAGCGCCGTCTTCCATGGCCAGCCCGTCGTGACCATTCGCCCGGCGGGGTTCAAGCGCTGCATCGGCAATCTTGCCTCCAATGCGGCGAGGCATGGCCGCTCGGTCGCTCTTACGGGCCATCGCGACCATCGCTGGCTTACGGTCACGATCGATGACGACGGCCCCGGCATCGCGTCCGATCTGCGGGAAGAGGTGTTCAAGCCGTTCATGCGGCTTGATGATGCGCGCAATCAGGACGAGGGCGGCACGGGTCTCGGCCTCGCCATTGCGCGCGACATCGCCCGCTCGCATGGCGGAGACGTCACCCTGAGCGACAGCCCGCTCGGCGGCTTGCGCGCAACCGTTCGCATCCCCGTCTGAGCGGCGCTGCTCGATCGGCCTGCTCGTCAAATCGGAATGGGCGTTTCGCCGGCGCCTTCGTCGGGACGTTGGCGTCTGGTCCGACGCCGCCCGAAGAGCCGCGACGGCGATAGGCGGCATAGGTCGTTGAGCAATGCCGCCCATTGACCCCCGCGGGCAAGCGCGCGGTCAAGCGCAGCCATGGTGCGCGCCAAACCCGGATCTTCGTCATCCACCCAGGTCCGCAGCACCGAGGCGAACAGCAAAGCGAGCCCCTGCGCGCGCATCATGCCGGCGGAGCCGTGCGCATCGATATCCGCCGCCGTCAGCATCCATTGCTGCGAGCGGACGCTCAGCTGGTTGAGCGCCAACGCCAAAGGCGGATTCAATCGGGCCGATTGCATGAGAGAGCGAATCGCAGCCTTGTGGGGCTGCAAGGCTTCGATGCGCCGCATCAGCACGTCGAACAGCCGTTCGCGCGGCGGCTCCTCGCTCATATCGCCTTCGCCGCCCGCGAGCACTTGCCGATCGACGTCGCGGATGAAGGCGGCGAGAATGCCGAAGGCGGAACCGAACTCGGCGCGGAAATCAGCAAGCGTTACGCCGGCGCGCGCGGCGATATCGCCCAGCCCGATTTCTTCGTAAGCCCTCTCGGCGAGGAGGGCCATGAACGCGGCGATGATCCTGTCGCGGCGGGACTGCTCGGTCGGCGCTGGGTCTGAGGATTGCGCTTTCGGTCTACGTGCCATGGGATCGCTCCGCTGCTGGATCCGCTCGTTGATTGATCTATGCGTCTCGCGCTGTGTTCGCCAGAGGGTCAGCCGGCCAGTTCACGCGACCGCCGGGCCGCGGCCGCAACCGCTTCCCGCATCAGCCGATCAAGGCCCGCCTCGCCCATCAGCACCGTCAGCGCGGCGGCGGTCGTCCCTCCCGGAGAGGTGACGTTTTCGCGCAAGGCGGCCGCGGATAACGGCGAGCGATGAAGAAGCTCGCCCGCTCCCGCAACCGTCGCCCGCGCCAACCGTTCGGACAAATCGGCAGGAAGCCCGGCGCTCGCGCCGGCCCGCGCCAGCGTTTCGGCCAGCAGGAATACGTAAGCCGGCCCCGATCCCGAGACGGCGGTGACGGCGTCGATCAGGTCTTCGTCCTCGACCCACTCGACCTGGCCGATGGCCTGGAGCAAGCGGTGCGCGAGCATCCGCTGCTTGTCGCTCACATTGGCGTTCGCCACGCCGACCGTAATGCCGCGGCCGATCGCGGCGGGCGTGTTCGGCATGCAGCGGATGACGGCGGCCCCGGCCGGCAGCATTGCTTCGAGCGAGGACAGCGTCTTTCCCGCCATGATGGATATGGTCAGGGCGCCTCGCCCCATCATCGCCGCCGCCGCCGGCGCGGCCTCGGCGGCGACCTGCGGCTTGACCGCAAGCACGACCACTGACACGTCGCGCAGATGATCCGATTGCGGATTGAGCATAAGTCCGCGTTCGACGAGGGCGCGCAGCTCGGCGCCCGCCTGCGGCTCAATGACCGCGATCCGCCGCGCTTCCAGCCCGAGCGAGAGCCAGCCCTGCAGCATGGCCCCACCCATCTTCCCCGCGCCGATAAGCGCCAGCTTGCCGCTAAACCCGCGCAGCGAGGGCGTTGCCGATATAGGCGCTGACATGGAGCCTCCTTGCGCGTCAAGCCCGTCCTTATTGGACAGCATATTGTCGTGTAAGGAGCCGCGATCCGCAACGCGTTCAGAGGCTCAGGTCTTGCCGGCGCGGCGTCTGTCAGGCTTCTCCGGTGGTCTCAAACAGGACGGCGTCAAGAGCTTCGCGCGCGCTTTTCCCGGCCCAGACCACGAACTGGAACGCCTGATAATGGCGTTCGCAGGCCTGAAGCGCGATGTCGAGCGCCGCCTCGCATTGTTTGCCGGACGGTTCGCTGCCGCCCGCGAGAAGCAGCGCGTGACGAAACATCACGATTCCGTCCTTGCTCCACAAATCGAAGTGCCCAACCCAGAGATGCTCGTTGATGAGCGAAATGAGGCGCAGGACCTCGGGCCTGCGGCCGTCCGGCGTCTTCAGATCGAACGCGCAGGCAAGATGCAGCGCCTCGATATCCCCCATCCAGGTGAATGAAACGTGGTAATCGCTCCAGCGACCGGCGATGGAGATCGAGATCTCGTCCTCATCGAGCCGGTCGAATGCCCAGTCGTGCAGCGCCGCCATGCGTTCGACCACATCCACGGGATTGCCGTGACGGTCCTCGCCGATTTCGTTGAGCGACATGCCGGCTCCACGCTTTGCAACGAAAAGAATGGCGCACGCGGAAGCACGCGCACAATGCAAGACGGCCCCGATGGGAGACTGCGTACCGACGTGACCCTGAACCGATCGCGTCGGTCGACCGAATCACTTGCATCTTGACTATAGCCGCAAGCGTCCGGCGTTCAAAAACTCAAGATGAGTCTTGATCCAAGATTCGCCGGACATGCGCAATGCAAGCACGCGCTCCGTCCACAAAGATGCGCGCATCAGTCGAATAGACTGGAAACCGATTCTTCCGAAGCCGTGCGCTCGATGGCTTCCCCGATCAAGGTGGCGATCGAAAGGACGCGGATGTTGCGCGCCACCCGAACGGCCTCGGTCGGCTGAATCGAATCGGTGATGACGAGCTCCTCAAGGCGAGAGGCGGTCAGGCGCGCAACCGCGCCGCCCGAAAGCACGCCGTGGCTGATATAGGCATAGACGTTGGTCGCGCCCTGCTCCAGCAAGGCGTCCGCCGCATTCACGAGCGTGCCGCCGGAATCCACGATGTCGTCGACGAGGATGCAGGTGCGGCCGCCGACCTCGCCGATCACGTTCATGACCTCGGACTCGCCGGCGCGCTCGCGGCGCTTGTCGATGATGGCGAGCGGAGCGTTAATGCGCTTGGCGAGTCCGCGCGCGCGCACCACTCCGCCCACGTCGGGCGACACGACCATGATCTTGGAGACGTCGAATCGTTCGCGGATGTCGCGCACCATGACCGGCGAAGCATAGAGATTATCGGTGGGGATATCGAAAAAACCCTGGATCTGCCCGGCATGAAGATCGAGCGTCATGACGCGGTCGGCGCCGGCGCGCGTGATCAGGTTGGCGACAAGCTTGGCGGAGATGGGGGTGCGCGGTCCCGGTTTGCGATCCTGCCGCGCATAGCCGAAATAGGGCAGCACCGCGGTGATGCGCCGGGCCGAAGCGCGCCGCAACGCATCGATGATGATCAAAAGCTCCATCAAATGATCGTTGGCCGGAAAGGACGTGGATTGCAGCACGAACACGTCCGCGCCGCGCACGTTCTCCAAAATCTCGACGAATATCTCCATGTCCGCGAAGCGCCGCACGACGGCCTTGGCCAAGGGCCGCGCCAGATAGGCGCCAATGGCTTCGGACAGAGCCCGATTGGAGTTGCCGGCGACGAGCTTGATCGCCCCGTTATGGCCCGCCATGAGACTCTCCGTGGCTCCTGCAGCCGCGCGACTGCGTGATAACAAGGGCCCGACATGCCGGCAATATCCGCAACAGGCGTTGTCCCACGCGAACTTCCGCCGCGCACGGCCCCGAAATCACTGCAACGCCGCAAGCGGCGGATGGCCCGGCGCCTCGGAGCCAAGCGCAATCGTCGGGCGTTGCGGTTCCGGCGTCTCTAGCGCAGGCGCGTTTGGCGATGCGAGGAAAGCGGCCAGGCGATCCATGCTCGACTGTGCGATTCGCCGTAGCATCTGCTCGTCTGCGGCCGCCCATGCGTCTGTGGGACGCCGCGTGGACCCGCTTTCTTCGCCGCTGATCCGCAACGCCCGTCGCCTCTCGGAATCGTAAACATCCCACACCCAACCGATATGGACGCGCTCGCGCTCCACATGCGCGGCCAGATATCCGCGTACGCGATAGGAAGCCTGGTTTTGTCGCGACACGACGGGGACGCGCCGCGCCGCGGCTTCGGCGCTCATGCCGTCGACGAGGCGATTGAAGACGGCGGGCGGCGGGCCATCGATCGATTCAAACGCGATGGTCGGTCCTGCCGCCGGCGCCGCGATGCTGGCCGAGCGATCGATATTGCAAGCGCCAAGCCCGAAAGCGAGCGCGACCACGGCGCCGACGGGCAGCGCGCGGCCCCAGATACGCGCGCGACGAAAGACGCGCGCGCCCGAATATGTTTTTCCGAACGGCTTTGCTGCTCGACGCCGAGCAAGCCCCTGCATGATGCCCCCGCGCCGGACGCGCCCTTATGCGGGGCGCCTGCCCCGAGCGTCGCCGACCGGGTCATCACTACCCGCTTCAACGCCCGCCGTCCAGATTGGCGCAGGGCGTCTCAAGGCGCGATGGCGACGGCATTGATGTGGCGGCCGTAATCGGGTTCGGCGCGATGGGTCGAGCGGCGATAGCTGTAGAACCGCTCCGGATCGGCGTAGGTGCATTGGCCGGTATCCTCCACCGTTTCGATTCCCGCCGCGGCGAGACGCGCGAGGATATAGGCCGGCAGATCAAACAAGGCGTAGCCTGCGCGCGCCGACCGGGCGAAGAAGCGCGCATTGCCGGCATCGGCCGCCAGGAACTGCGCCACGAATTCAGGACCGACTTCGTAGTTCGGCTGGCGGATCATTGGGCCGAGCACTGCTGCGATGCGCGATCGCGCGCCCCCGAGCCGCTCCATGCAGGCGACCGTCATCTCGATCACGCCGCCGAGCGCCCCCTTCCAGCCCGCATGGGCCGCAGCCACAATCCCGGCTTCGGCGTCAGCAAACAAGATCGGTCCGCAATCGGCGGTCGTGACGGCGACAGCGAGCCCGGGCACGCGCGTGACGACGGCGTCGGCTCGCGGGGCGCTGTCGGGGCTCCATGCGGATTCAGCGATCGCCACGTCAGGGGAATGAATCTGATAGGCCGTGAGCAGATGGCCGCGGGGCACGCCGAGCGCCGCCGCCATGCGAGCGCGATTCTCCTCCACATTGTGGACGGCGTCTTTCGACCCAAGCCCGCCATTCAGGCTGCGGTACAAGCCATCCGACACGCCGCCGTCACGGGTGAAGAAGGCGTGTCGGACATTCGAAAGACGAGACAGCGAGGGGGCCTGCAGCATGGGGTCACATTGGCGCGTTAAGGGTTGCGGCGGCTTTCACGTCTCGAAACCGGGCAGCGCCGCCAGGCTTGGATCAGCGATCGCGAGCGCCTTGAACAATTCCCCCATCCCCTCTCCGCCTTGCGTCAGCCGTGCGAGCGAGGACTCGATATCGGATGCTTGCTCGGGGGTGGCGTGCGCCTTCAGCTTTTCGGCGCGCGATTCGATTCCGAGCCGCCGCAAGAAATCGCCTTGCGAAACCGGGCCGTGCACGGCCGCGCCCATTGCGCGGGCGCTCGCCGCCAGCGCCGTCAAATCGACCAGCGCGGTCAAATCGGCCTCGCCGGGCGCATCCAGCGGATCGGCATAAGCGTGATGGCGCACGGCTTGAAGCGTCTCTCCAAATCTAGGCTGCGTGTATCCATAGTCGATGACGAGCGCAGCCCCTCCGACCTTCATGAGTCGGCGGGCCAGCTCCGTCGCGATGTGATCGGAGCGCCATTCGACAAACGCGCCGTCGGGCGCATCCGGAGTGGCGATCGGCGCGACCGCCTGAAGATTGGAGATCGGATCGGGATGAACGGCGAAGGCGAGGCGGTTCTCTTCGTCGGTGCCGACCATCCGCTCGCGCCATCCGCTCTTGTCCTTCACCGCTTGATGGATCGGCAGCGCATCGAAAAATTCGTTGGCGATGATGATGGCCGGGCCATCCGGCAACGTTCCGATGTCCCTATGCCAAGTGATCGGCGTGGCGAGGTTCTCAAGCGTGATCTGCTGGCGCGCGCGCAGCGTGGGGCTCGTCTCGACGAGCTCAACGGCAATGGCCGATGCAAATCCCGGCAGCACGGCGGCTGCGCGGAGCGCATCCGCCATGAGGGTCCCGCGGCCGGGCCCGAGTTCGACGAGCGAAAGGCGCTCCGGTTCGCCCATGCGCTGCCAGACCGCAGCCGCCCACAAGCCGATCAATTCACCGAACATCTGGCTGATTTCCGGCGCGGTGATGAAATCGCCGTGCGCTCCCAACGGCTCACGCGTGAGATAATAGCCGTGCACCGGATGGGCGAGGCACAAAGCCATGTACCGCTCCACCGTGATCGGCCCGTCGAGCGCGATCATCGCGCGTATCTCCGCTTCGAGCGGCGTCATGGTCGCTCAGGCGCCAGCGGTTTGCGGCGGACCGCCAGCACGATGAAAACCAGTCCGGCCAGGATCATCGGCCATGACAACAGCATCCCCATCGTCAATCCGCCCCACAAGAAACCGAGTTGCGCATCCGGCTCCCGAAACAACTCGGCGAACGTTCGTGCGATCCCATAGCCGACGGCAAACAGTCCGATCACGAGCCCCGGACGCCTCAATGCGCCCGCGCGAATGGCGAGCGCAAGCACGACGAGCAGCACAAGTCCTTCGAGCAGCGCCTCGTAGAGCTGGCTCGGATGGCGCGGCGACGGGCCCGCCCCGGGAAACACGAACGCCCACGGCAGATCGGCCGGCCGGCCCCACAATTCCCCGTTGATGAAATTTGCGATGCGGCCGAGGAAAAGGCCGATCGGTCCGACGGCGCAGGTCAGATCGCCGAGCGAAAGCATGTTGATGCCCCGAGCTCGCGCGAAGAAGACCACGGCCAGCACGCAGCCGAGAAATCCGCCGTGGAACGACATCCCGCCTTTCCACATTTGCAACGCTTCCAGCGGATGCGCGGCGAAGTGCCAGGGATTGTAGAACAGGACATAACCGGCGCGGCCGCCGAGAATGATCCCAAGCGTCACCCAAAGGATGAAATCGTCGAAATCCGCCACGGTTAACGGCGGCTCCCCGCCCCAGAGCCGCGCTGCGCGGATGATTGCCCGCGCATAAAGCCAGCCGGCGAGAATGCCCGCAATATAGGCGAGCGCATACCAACGGATGACGAACGGCCCGAGAGAAATGGCGACGGGATCGAAGGTCGGGAACGGGAGCGCGAAAACGTGCATGGAGCGTGATGACGCTTGCCAACCGCGGAAGTCAAGCTACTGCGCCAATTGCGTCCAGCGGCAAACATCGCGCTCGCGCGTTCACCGCCGCCGCGGACGCCGGCTCTTCTCCTTGCGCGCGGGCGCGGATTCAATTCTTCCTGTCCCTGTCGAGCCTTCGGCTCTCCCCGCCTCTTGGCCCGGCCCCATCTCGTCGAGCGCGGGTTTGCGCGGGCCCCCGCTGCGATCTCCCACCCCGGCGCGCTTCGCGCGCCGACCCTCCCCGCCAAGGGGGGAGGGCGAAGGGGGCCAGCGGCGAGCGGGCGATTTGGCGGTCGGATCGTCCAGCACCGCGAGCTCGCTCGCGCGCAGGCGTTTGATCTCGTCGCGCAGGCGCGCGGCTTCTTCGAAGTTCAAGTCGGCCGCGGCCTCGCGCATGCGCGCCTCCAGATCGGCGATGACCGCTTCGAGATTGTGGCCGATCGTGGCGGCGTCCTCGGCGAAGCCGCCCGCGCCGACGCCGGCCGGCACCAGCACATGGTCGCGCTCATACACCGAGTTGAGGATGTCGCCGATCTCGCGCTTGATGCTTTCGGGCGTGATGCCGTTCGCCGCGTTATAGGCCGCCTGCTTCTCGCGCCGCCGCTCGGTCTCGGCGATGGCGCGCTGCATCGAGCCGGTGACCTGATCGGCGTAGAGCAAAACGCGGCCGTCGACATTGCGCGCCGCGCGGCCGATCGTCTGGATCAGCGAGGTTTCCGAGCGCAGGAAGCCTTCCTTGTCGGCGTCGAGGATCGCCACCAGCGCGCATTCGGGGATGTCGAGCCCTTCGCGCAACAGGTTGATGCCGACCAGCGCGTCGAACGCGCCGAGCCGCAAGTCGCGGATGATCTCGATGCGCTCGATCGTGTCGATGTCGGAATGCATGTAGCGCACGCGGATGCCCTGCTCGTGCAGATATTCGGTCAAGTCCTCGGCCATGCGCTTGGTCAGCACGGTGACGAGCGCGCGATAGCCGCGCGCCGCGACCTGGCGCACCTCGCCGACGAGGTCGTCCACCTGCGTGCGCGCGGGCCGCACCTCGACCGGCGGATCGATCAGGCCGGTGGGGCGGATCACCTGCTCGGCGAACACGCCGCCGGATTGTTCGAGCTCCCAGCCGCCGGGCGTGGCGGATACGCACATCGTCTGCGGGCGCATCGCGTCCCATTCCTCGAACCGCAGCGGGCGGTTGTCCATGCAGGAGGGCAGGCGGAAGCCGTATTCGGCGAGCGTCGCCTTGCGGCGGAAGTCGCCGCGGAACATGCCGCCGAGCTGCGGAATGGTGACGTGGCTCTCATCGACGAAGACGAGCGCGTTGTCGGGCACATATTCGAACAGCGTCGGCGGCGGCTCGCCCGGCCGGCGGCCGGTGAGATAGCGCGAATAGTTTTCGATGCCGGCGCAGCTTCCGGTCGCCTCCATCATTTCGAGATCGAAGATCGTGCGCTGTTCGAGCCGCTGCGCCTCGATCAGGCGGCCGGCGGCGTTGAGCTGGCCTAAGCGCGCGCGCAATTCCTGCTTGATGCCGGCGATCGCCTGGATGAGCGTGGGGCGCGGCGTGACGTAATGCGAATTGGCGTAGATCTTGACGAACGACAGCTCGTCGGTCTTCTGCCCGGTGAGCGGATCGAATTCGTCGATCTTCTCGATCTCGTCGCCGAACAGGTCGATGCGCCAGGCGCGGTCCTCGTAGTGGGCGGGGAAAATATCGATCGTGTCGCCGCGCACGCGGAAGGCGCCGCGCGCGAAATCGCCGGCGGTGCGCTTGTATTGCAAGGCGACGAGGTCGGCGATGAGTTGGCGCTGGTTGATGCGCTCGCCGCGCTTGAGCGTGAACGTCATCGCCGTATAGGTCTCCACCGAGCCGATGCCGTAGATGCAC
>WBZR01005171.1_pt1 | contig 10174 bp, 9 predicted proteins | sample 5204231 | NCBI WGS metagenome assembly WBZR01 (sample SAMN12412403, study PRJNA552823) | activated sludge metagenome | isolation source: activated sludge from anammox sidestream of wastewater treatment plant... | place: USA: Virginia | collected 2017-08 | reverse complement strand
GCCAGCACCAGCCCCGAGAGCGCCAGCACGACGAAGGTGAGCGCCGCCGCGAAATGCGCCGCGCGCTCGAAGGCCGTGAAGCGCTCGATCGTGCGGCCGGTGTCGGCGAGGCGCCCGCCCATCGGCCCGCGCCGCCAGTAGTACAGCGCGATGGCGGCCAGCACGAGCACGAACAGCGAGCCGCCGTAAGGGATGATCCAGCGGTTGCGCACCTGCCGCCAGGCCTCGCCGGCGTTCGTGACCGGGGCGCCGGGATACTGCACGAAGGGCTGGATCAGCACGCCCGACTCCACGGCTGGCAACGTGCTGAACCCGGGCTGGCGGCCCGACTCGCGCACGCTGCGCCACAGCGGCGCGTTGTTGCCGGGCTGGCTCCTGGCGCGCTCGGCATTGGTGTCGTCGGGCTTCGGTTCGGCCGGCACGACGAAGCCCGGCGGCGGCCCCTTGACCGCAGCCGCGGGCGCGGCCGGCGCGGCGGACGTCTGCGCGTGCGCCGCGCCGAGCAAGGCCAGCGCGGTCGCGCCGGCCAGGAGCAGACCTCGGATCGTGGACATCGCGCCCTCCCGCCGTCTCAACGCTGCACCGCCGGCTGGTCGCCGATGCGCACGTACTCGTTCTGCGTCTGGGTGCGGATCTGCAACTGCGTGCGCCAGCTCTGGGCGTCGCCGACTTTCCAGCCGGGCGCGGTGAAGGCGGTCGCCGGCCCTTCGTAGGGATGCGAGACGCCGCGCGGCGTGTGCGCCGACTGGGGCTTCTCGGTGCAGGCCGACAGCGCGGCAAGCGCGGCCAGCGCCAGTACGAGCTTGGTCGCCGTCATGATTTCGTGCCCTCCTTGCGCGCCGTGCCGCCGCCGGCGGCGGGCTTGCCGTACGCGGTGCCCCAGCCCCAGACCTCGCTGCCGCGGCCGCGCACGACGACGCGCGTGCGGAAGATGTCGGCCAGTTCGTCGCCGTCGCCGGCCAGCAGCGCCTTGGTCGCGCACATCTCGGCGCAGGCCGGCAGCTTGCCTTCGGCGAGCCGGTTGCGGCCGTACTTCTCGAACTCGGCCTGCGATCCGGCCGGCTCCGGGCCGCCGGCGCAGAAAGTGCACTTGTCCATCTTGCCGCGCAGGCCGAAGGTGCCGTTGCTCGGGAACTGCGGCGCACCGAACGGGCAGGCGTAGCTGCAGTAGCCGCAGCCGATGCACACGTCCTTGTCGTGCAGCACCAGGCCCTCGTCGGTGCGGTAGAAGCAGTCGACCGGGCACACCGCCATGCACGGCGCGTCGGAGCAGTGCATGCAGGCCACCGAGATGCTGCGCTCGCCGGGCACGCCGTCGTTGAGGGTGACGACGCGGCGCCGGTTCACGCCCCAGGGCACGTCGTGTTCGGCCTTGCAGGCGGTGGCGCAGCCGTTGCATTCGATGCAGCGCTCGGCGTCGCAGATGAACTTCATTCGGGCCATGGTGTGTTCTCCGCTCAGGCCGTGGCCTTCTCGATCTGGCAAACGGTGGTCTTGGTCTCCTGCATCATCGTCACGCTGTCGTAGCCGTAGGTGGTGGCGGTGTTGGCGGCTTCACCGCGCACCACCGGCATCGCGCCCTCGGGGTAGTAGGGCGCCAGGTCGGCGCCGCCCCAGCGGCCGGAGAAATGGAAGGGCAGGAACACCGTGTCCTCGCCCACGCGCTGCGTGACCAGCGCCTTGACGCGCAAGCCCTTGAAATCGGGCACCGCCGGCATCGAGGGCGTCCGCACCCACACGTACTCGCCGTCGCGGATGCCGCGGTCGTTCGCGGCCTTGGGGTGGATCTCGACGAACATGTGCTGCTGCAACTCGGCCAGCCAGGGGTTGGAGCGCGTCTCCTCGCCGCCGCCCTCGTATTCGACGAGGCGGCCGCTGGTCATGATGAGCGGGTAACTCTTGCCGATGTCGCGGTTCTTCTCCTGCACGCTCTTGAACAGCGTGGGCAGCCGCCAGAAGGCCTTCTTGTCGTCGTGCGTCGGGTACTTGGCGACAAGATCGGGGCGCGTGCTGTAGATCGGCTCGCGGTGCTGCGGGATCGGGTCGGGGAAGTTCCACACCAGGGCGCGCGCCTTGGCGTTGCCGAACGGATGGCAGCCGTGCACCTGCATGGCCACGCGGATGATGCCGCCCGAGGGATCGGTCTTCCAGTTCTTGCCCTCGGCCGCCTTCTGCTCGGCCTCGCTGAGCTCGCTCCACCAGCCGAGCTTCTTGAGCAGCACGTGGTCGAACTCGGGGTAGCCGGTGGTGAGGTCGGCGCCCTTGCTGTGCGAGCCGTCGGCCGCCAGCAGCGAGACGCCGTCGCGCTCGACGCCGAAGTTGGCGCGGAAGTTGCCGCCGCCGTCCATCATGCTCTTGGACGTGTCGTACAGGTTGGGCGAGCCCGGATGCTTGAGCTCGGGCGTGCCGTAACAGGGCCAGGGCAGGCCGAAGTAGTCGCCGTCGAGCTTGTAGCCGGTCTCCTTGTCGACGCCGCCGCGCGCGCGCAGCGTCTTGACGTCGAAGACGTTCATGTTGCGCATGTGCGCCTTGAGCCGCTCGGGGCTCTGGCCGGTGTAGCCGATGGTCCATACGCAGCGGTTCATCTCGCGCAGGATCGACTCGGTTTCGGGCTCGTCCAGGCCGCCCTTGCCCTTGACCATCTTGTAGTTCTTGACCAGTTCCTTGGCGAAGCCGAGTTTCTCGGCGAGCTGGACCATGATCATGTGGTCGGTGCGGCTTTCCCACAGCGGCTCGATCACCTTCTCGCGCCACTGCAGCGAGCGGTTGCTGGCGGTGCACGAGCCGCTGGTCTCGAACTGCGTGCACGCCGGCAGCAGGTACACGGCGCGGTTCGGGTTCAGATCCTCGGGCCGGCCCGGCATCGCGGCCATCGCCGCGGTGGCGCTCGGGTAGGGATCGACCACGACCAGCAGGTCGAGCTTGTCCATCGCGCGCTTCATCTCGAGGCCGCGCGACTGCGAATTCGGCGCGTGGCCCCAGAAGAACAGGCCGCGCAGGTTGCTGTCCTGGTCGATCAGCTCGTTCTTCTCGAGCACGCCGTCGATCCAGCGCGACACCGTCATGCCCGATTTGGTCATCATGCCCGGCGCGTACTGCTTCTTGATCCACTCGAAGTCGATGCCCCAGGCCGCGGCGAAGTGCTTGAACGAGCCTTCGGCCAGACCGTAGTAGCCGGGCAGCGAATCTGGGTTGGGGCCGACGTCGGTGGCGCCCTGCACGTTGTCGTGGCCGCGGAAGATGTTGGCGCCGCCGCCGCTCTTGCCGATGTTGCCCAGCGCCAGCTGCAGGATGCACGAGGCGCGCACCATGGCGTTGCCGATCGAGTGCTGCGTCTGGCCCATGCACCAGACGATGGTGCTGGGGCGGTTCTCGGCCATGATGCGGGCCACTTCGAGGCAGGTCGCCTCGTCGACGCCGCAGGCCTCCTGTACCTTGTCGGGCGTCCACTTGGCCAGCACGTCCTCGCGCACCTTGTCCATGCCGTAGACGCGCTCGGCGATGTACTTCTTGTCCTCCCAGCCGTTCTTGAACACGTGGTACAGCACGCCGAACAGGAACGGGATGTCGGTACCCGAGCGGAAGCGCACGTAGCGATCGGCCTTGGCCGCCGTGCGCGTGAAGCGCGGGTCGGCGACGATCATCTTGCAGCCGTTCTCCTTGGCGTGCAGCATGTGCACCATGCTCACCGGGTGCGCCTCGGCGGCGTTGCTGCCGATGTACAGCGCCGCCCTGGCGTTCTGCATGTCGTTGTAGGAATTGGTCATCGCACCGTAGCCCCAGGTGTTGGCCACGCCGGCGACCGTGGTGCTGTGGCAGATGCGCGCCTGGTGGTCGCAGTTGTTCGTGCCGAACAACGTGACCCACTTGCGCATCAGATACGACTGCTCGTTGCTGTGCTTGGAACTGCCGACGAAGAACAGCGAGTCCGGGCCGCTGGCCTGGCGCAGCTCGAGCACCTTCTTGCCGATTTCGTCGAGCGCCTGGTCCCAGCCGATGCGCTGGTACTTGCCGTTCACCAGCTTCATCGGGTACTTGAGGCGGTACTCGCCGTGGCCGTGCTCGCGCACCGCGGCGCCCTTGGCGCAGTGGCCGCCGAGGTTGATCGGGCTGTCGAACACCGGCTCGTGGCGCACCCACACGCCGTTCTCGACCACCGCGTCGAGCGCGCAGCCCACCGAGCAGTGGCCGCAGACGGTGCGCCTGACCTCGACCTTCTTGCCGCCGGCCGCGCCGGCCGGGGCGTCGGCCGCGTCGGCCTGGCGCACCAGCGTGAGCTGCGTGGCGGCCAGCCCGGCGCCGACACCGAGGCCCGAGCGGCGCAGGAAGGCGCGGCGGTCCATCGTCGGCACTGCACGCGCGATGCCGCGTGCGAGATCGGCGACCAGGCGTGACGGCGCCGTATCGGCGCCGGCGGGGTTCCTGCGGGTCAGCAGCATGGCGGTTCCTCCACGGGGGCGGCGTTCAGACGCGCGCGGTCCGGTAATAGCGCCTGACATGCTCGGTCAGGCGATAGCCCTCCTGCCCCTCGGCGGCGGCCGGGGCCGCCGGCGCAGGCGGCGTGGCGCCGGCCCCCGGCAGCAGGGCCGCGGCGGCGGCCAGGGCGCCAACGCCGCCGGCGCCTGCGAACAGCGCGCGGCGCGACAGCGGCGCAGGCGGGGCGGAGATCGGATCGGCGACGGACTTGCGCGACATGGTTTCTCCTGCGGTACGCTACTATGCACAGAGCTTCATAGCGCCGATTGGACCCAGGGGCGGCGGCGCGGGTAATCGGTAATGTCCCTGGGGCGCGCGCCCGCCTTGACCTTGCGCAACACCCGACCGTCAGACCCGTCGCCTGAAGCGCCTTGGACCCCTCCTCCGTCATCCGCGTCGCCGTTCGGATCGAGCGGCGCTGCCGCCCCAACCGCTGGGAGGACTGGACCTTCGCGATCGACGACGTGCTCGTCGACGCCGGCCAGTACGGCGAGCAGCCGCGCTTGCTGCGCGACGACGGGCGCACCGCGCTCTTCCTGCACCCGGGCCTCGAGGTCGCGCTGCACCGCGACGAGGGCGAGGGCTACTACCTCAACCTCACGTCGGGAGCGCCGGCCTGGTTCGTCATGTGGCGACACGATGGCGCCGAAGTTCCGCGCGCAGTGCCGGAGCGGGTGACGCTGTCGTACAACGAGGCAGGGCGCCTGCTCGACGCGCAGGAGCGGGTCGACAACCTGCCTTTGCCGCCGGCCGTGCGCGACTGGCTGCAGGCCTACACCGACGCAAATTACCGCCCCGAGCCCAGGGAGCGCAAGCGGCCGGCGTCGTTTCGCCGGCCGCAGGAGCGCTAGGAGCATGGGCGGCAGAAACCCAGCCCCGCGTCGGCCCCGGCTGAAGGCCCAGGCAAGGCGCGGCGCGCAGCCCGGGCCGGACGCCCGGGCCAGCGGTGCAACGCCGCATGGGCCTTCAGCCGGGGCCGACCCTTCGGGCCGCGGCGATGCGCGGCGCCGGGCGGTGTTGCACGCTTGTTGCGCGGCACGCACCACGCGCCTCGCGCGCGCCTTGCCCGGCACCGCGACTCGCCACGGCGCGGGGCCGGATTTCTGCGGCCCGCGCTCCTAGGCCCAATGGCCGACGACGCGCCCTTTCTCGCCCGTTGGTCGCGCCGCAAGGCCGCCGCTCGGGCCGGTGCGACCTGGCCCGAGGCACCCGTGGCGACCACGGCCGCGGCGCCGGCCGCGGCACTCACGCAGGCGTCAGCGGGCCAGGCGTCAGCGGGGCAGGCGTCAGCGGGCCAGGCGTCAGCGGGCCAGACGTCAGCAGGCCAGACGTCAGCAGGCCAGACGTCAGCAGGCCAGGCAGCAGCAGCCCTGGCGGCAGCGGCGCCGGTGGATGCGCAAGCCGCTGGCACGCAGCAGGCGTCCTGCCCGGAGCCCGCTGCCCCGCCGCCGACGCTCGCCGACGTCGACGCACTGGGCCGCGACGCCGACTTCGCCCGCTTCGTCGTGCGCGACGTCGCGCCCGAGGTGAGGAACGCGGCGCTGAAGAAGCTCTTCGCCGATCCGCACTTCAACGTGATGGACGGCCTCGACACCTATATCGACGACTACGGCCGGCCCGACCCGCTGCCGCCGGGCATGCTGCGCCGGCTCGCGCAGTCGAGCCTGCTCGGCTTGTTCGACGGCGAGGGCCCAGGCGCAATCCCCACGGACGCCACATCGGCGGGCGCAGCCGCTGTCGCACCAAGCGTCGCGCGCGCGTGCGGCACTCCATGCGACGCCCCCCGACCCGGCAGTCCCGCCCCGCCTCACGCCCCCTTGCCCGCGAGCCCCTCCTGCCATGAAGACGCTGCTGTGCAACTGCAACCGCACGATGCCCCTGGACGCGGCGGCCCTGGCCCGGACCCTGCGGCAGGTGCCGGGGGCCAGCGCTGAGGGCCTCGAGACCACCCACACGCTGCTGTGCCGGCGCGAGGCCGGCGCTTTCCAGCGCGCGGCGCGGGCCACGGCCGCCGCCGGCGAGGAGCTGCTCGTCGCCTGCACGCAGGAGCAGCGCCTGTTCCTCGAGCTCAACGCGCAGACCGAGGGCGCGGCCGGCGTCGCCGAGCGGCCGATCCGCTTCGTCAACCTGCGCGAAACCGGCGGCTGGTCGCGCGACGCCCACACCGCGACGCCCAAGTTCGCGGCGCTGATCGCCGCAGCGCAGCTGCCGGCGCCCGATCCGGTGGCCACGGTGAGCTACGCCTCGGGCGGACACTGCCTCGTCATCGGCGAGGCCGAGGCTGCCGAACGTGCCGCCCGGCTGCTCGAAGACGGCGATGGCGGGCTCGAGGTCAGCGTGCTCGTCACGCAAGGCCATGGCGCGCTTGCGCAGCGCCACGAACGCGCCACACAGCACGGCCGGCTGCTGCGCCTCGCCGGCTGGCTCGGCAGCTTCGAGGTCGAGTGGGAGAGCGCCAACCCGATCGACCTCGACCTGTGCACGCGCTGCAACGCCTGCCTGGTCGCCTGCCCCGAAGGCGCGATCGGCCTGGACTACCAGATCGACCTCACGGTCTGCCGTGCGCACCGCGCCTGCGTGCGCGCCTGCGACGCCGCCGGCGCCATCGACTTCGAGCGCGCACCGCTGCGCCACGAAGGCCGCTTCGACCTCGTTCTCGACCTGCGCGACGAGGCGGCGTTCACGATGCACCAGCCGCCGCAGGGCTATGCCCACCCGGGGCACGACGAGCGTGCGCTGGCGGCCGCCGTGCTTCGGCTGCGCGGCCTGCGCGGCGCATTCGACAAGCCGCGCTTCCTGCGCTACCAGGGTCGCCTGTGCGCGCACAGCCGCAACGAGCGCATCGGCTGCAGCGCCTGCATCGAGGTCTGCTCGGCGCGCGCGCTGCGCAGCGACGCCACGCGCAAGGGCCGCACCCGCAGCGAGGCCGCCGGCGGCGTGATCGTCGAGCCGCACCTGTGCGTGGGCTGCGGCGCATGCACCACGGTGTGCCCGAGCGGCGCCATGGCCTACGCCTATCCCGGCACCGCCGACCAGGGCCGGCGCCTGCGCGTCCAGCTCGACGCCTACGCGCGCGCCGGCGGCCGCGATGCGGCGCTGCTCGTGCACAGCGAAGGCGCCGGCCAGCGCCTGCTCGACGAGCTCGGGCGCGCCGCGCGCGTCGACGCCGGCGTGCACGGCGTGCCGGCGCGTGTGCTGCCGCTGGCCGTCTGGCACACGGCCAGCGTCGGCCTGGACCTGTGGCTGGCCGCCATCGCGCAGGGCGCTTCCCAGGTCTGGGTGCTCGCCACCGACGAGGAGGCGCCCGAGTACCGCGACGCGCTGCGCGAGCAGATGGCGGTGGCGCAGGCGATCCTCGCCGGTCTGGGCTACGCCGGCCGGCACCTGCGGCTCCTCGAGGCGCGCGACGCGCGCGACCTCGCAGCGCTCGACCAGGCGCTGCGCGCACCCGCTGCGCAGGGCGTCGCGAAGGCCGCCGCCTTCGCCGTGCAAGCCGACAAGCGTGCCACGCTCGAATTGGCCCTCGAGCACCTGCTGGCTCAGACCGCGGCGCGCGCGCACGCCGCGCCGCTGCCCGACGCGCTCGCGCTGCCCGCCGCCGGCGCACCGTTCGGCGCGGTGCAGGTGGCGCAGGACAAGTGCACGCTGTGCATGAGCTGCGTCGGCGCCTGTCCGGCCGCGGCGCTGCTCGACAACGCCGAGCGGCCGCAGCTTCGCTTCGTGGAGAAGAACTGCGTGCAGTGCGGCCTGTGTGCGGCCACCTGCCCGGAGGACGCGATCACGCTCGTGCCGCGTTTGCTGCTCGCCGGGGCCGGCCGGGCGCGGCGCGACCAGCGCGTGCTGGCCGAGATGGAACCCTGGCGCTGCGTGCGCTGCGGCAAACCCTTCGGCACGCTGCGCGGCGTGCAGACGATGATCGCCAGGCTGGCCGGCCACGCGGCCTTTGCGGGCGCGCGCGCCGAACGCCTGAAAATGTGCGGCGACTGCCGCGTCGTCGATCTGCACAGCGGCAGCGACGAGGTGCGCATCACCGACCTTTGAGCAACCCGGCCGCGCGCGGGGCAGGCGCTCGCGAAGGAATTGCACGAGTTGGTCATGAAGCCAGCGTTCGCATTTCTTGTTCGTCGAAAGCAACGAGACCCCGCCAGCCGACCCGGCATCTTCGAAGGAGAGCCCATGCGAGTCATGCAGTCTTCGACCCTTGTCTGCGTTCGCTGAGAATCCGCCCGCAGCCATGCCCGCGACACCGCTCCCCCTGACCGACGCCGACGACGCCGAGGAACTGGCGCGCGCCGAGCTCTACGGCCTGCTCGCGCGGCTGTGGTTGGCTGCGCCGGACGCCGCGCTGCTCGAGCAGTTCCGCGTTGCCGCAACCGAGCCGCCCGAGCGCGGCGGGCATCTGCACGCGCCCTGGGAATCGCTGGTGGCCGAACTGCGCCGCGTCACGCCGGCGGCAGCCGCTGCCGAGCACGAGGCGCTCTTCCACGGCGTGGGCAAGCCCGAGATCCTGGCCTACGGCTCCTATCACCAGAGCGGCTTCCTCAACGAGCGGCCGCTGGCCGCGCTGCGCGCCGATCTCGCGGCGCTCGGACTGACGCGCGATGCCGCGGCGCTCGAGACCGAGGACCACATCGCCTACCTGTTCGAGGTCATGCGCTGGCTGATCGCCGGCGACGACGCGTCGCGCTGCACCCTGGCGCAGCAGCGGCGCTTCTTCCGCGCCCACCTGCAGCCCTGGGTCGAGCGCCTGTGCGACACCGTCGAGACGCATCCGGGCGCGCGCACCTGGCGCGCGGTGGCGGCGATGACGCGCGCCTTCGTGCAGGTGGAAGCCCAGGGCTTCGACCTGCTCGACGCATGACGAGCGCCCCTCGCCTCAGGCCGAACGGTGCGCCTGCCATCGCACGCGAGGACATCACCGGCCTCGTGCTCGCCGGCGGGCGCGGCAGCCGCATGGGCGGGGTCGACAAGGGCCTGCAGCCGCACCTCGGCATGCCTCTGGTCATGCATGCGCTGCTGCGCCTCACGCCCCAGGTCGGAGCGATGCTCGTCAACGCCAACCGCAACCTCGCCGCCTACGAGGCGATGGGCGTGCCCGTCTGGCCCGATCCCCTGCCTGACTACCCCGGCCCGCTCGTCGGACTGCTGGCCGGACTCGAACACGCGACGACGCCGTACCTCGTGACCGTGCCCTGCGACACGCCGAACTTCCCTACCGACCTCGTGGCGCGGCTGGCCGAGGCGCTGGCGCGCGAAGACGCCGAGATCGCGATGGCCGCCACACGCGAGCCCGACGGCGCGCTGCAGCTGCAGCCGGTGTTCTGCCTGCTGCACACGACGCTGATCGAGAGCCTGACGGCGTTCCTGCAGGCCGGCGAGCGCAAGATCGACCGCTGGACCGCGCGCCACCGCTGCGTGCAAGTCGTCTTCGACGACGCGCTCGCCTTCTTCAACGCCAACACCTCCGACGAGCTGCGCACGCTCGAGCCGCGCGCCCGCTGAGGCAGGAAGTGCGGGCCTGCCTGCGCAGGCCCGCTCGCCTGCCCAAGAGCGGCGCGTGTCCCGCACGCGTCGCGCGGCCTGCAGCGCGACAGGCCGGGTTCGACGGCCCGACCCGGGGCAACAGGCATCGCGTCGCCACGATTCATGTCCGCGCCGGTGCACGCGCCTTCTTGGCGCGCCGGAAGCGCCACCACGG
>WBZR01005170.1_pt1 | contig 10177 bp, 10 predicted proteins | sample 5204231 | NCBI WGS metagenome assembly WBZR01 (sample SAMN12412403, study PRJNA552823) | activated sludge metagenome | isolation source: activated sludge from anammox sidestream of wastewater treatment plant... | place: USA: Virginia | collected 2017-08 | reverse complement strand
CGCGCCGCATCGATCTGCGCCAGACGCTGCGCGATCCGTTCGGCACGCTCTACGTGCGCCGCTTCGAGGAAAAAAGCGAGATCGGCGTCACCATGCTGCTCGACGTATCGGGCTCGATGGGGTTCGAGGGCGCGGCGCGCAAACTGACGATCGCCGCCGATCTCTCCCACGCATTCGCCATCGGCGTCCGCAGGGCGGGCGACACCTTCGCGCTCTATGCGGCCGACGAGACGGTGCGCGAGGAGCTGTCGGTCCCGCCCACCCGCTCGCGGGCCGGCGAAGCCGCCATGGACGCCGCGCTGCGCAGCTTTAGACCGGCGTGCAAGGGGGCCTCGGGACTGATCGAGGCCGCGCGCCGGGTCGGGCGCCGGCGCAACCTCGTCGTCGTGGTCTCCGATTTCCTGCTGCCGGAGCACCAGCTCGACGCGCTGTTCGACGCCCTCACCGGCCACGACGTGGTGCCGATCCGGATCTCGGATTCGCGCGAGGGCGCGCGCCTTCCCTCCTGGGGGCTCCTGGAGCTGACCGACCTTGAGACCGGACGGCGACGCCTCATCGCCATGCGCCCGAAACTCAAGGCCGAGTGGCAACGGAGGATCGAGGCGCGCCGCTCTTTTTTCCGGCAGCTCGCAGCCCGGCACGGACGCGAGCCGTTCGAGATCGCCGACGCCATTCCATGGGACCGCCTCGGCGCTCACCTCGCAGCGGGAGCCTGAGACATGCGGCGGGCCGGCCTCGTGGTGCTGATGCTCTGTGCGGTGGCGGGACAGGCCGCAGCCGGCGTGCGCGCCGTGCACACCCTCGAGCCGCGCCCCTTCGGCTACTTTCTCGGTGATACCCTCGAGCGCACGGTCGAGATCGAAACCGACGCCGATGACGAGATCGTTGCGGCGTCTCTTCCGCGCACCGGCCCGTCCAACTACTGGCTCGAGCTCAGCGCCATCGCCCACACCTCCCGTCGCCATGGCGATCAACGTCTCCACGTGCTGAAGCTCACCTATCAGGCGTTCTATGCGCCGATCGATCCGCGCAAGCAGACGATCCCCGCAACCGAGATCGCACTCCGTGGCCCGGGCGGCAGCGAGAGCGTGACGATCCCGCCCTTCACGTTCGTGATGTCGCCGTTGCGCGAGATCTTCCCCGAGAAGAGCGGGGAGACGGCCGAGACCTTCCTGCGCCGGGACTTCGCACCCGAGCTTCGGCGCTCCGGCAGGCTGAGGACGGCTGCGCTGGCCGCCGCTGCGGCCACGCTGCTGGTCCTTGTTCTCCTTGCGCGCGATCTTGCCTGGTGGCCCTTTCACCGCCGGCCCGCGCGGCCCTTTTCGCGCGCCGCCCGCGATATCGGACGGAGTTTCGCCAAGAACGGCGCGGAGGGCTACCGGAGCGCGCTGCTCGCCCTGCATCGGGCTTTCGACGCGGCCGCCGGCCGCCGCGTGCTCGCAGCCGACCTCGACGATTTCCTCGCAGCGCATCCCGAGCACGGCGCCGCGCGCTCGGCCGCCGCCCGCTTCTTCAGCGCCTCCCGCACGGCATTCTTCGGCGGATCCGAGCCCGACGCCGAGGCCAGCCTGCCCCCGGCCGAGCTCAAGGCGCTGGCCACCACCTTGGCGCGCCAGGAGAGGGCGGCGCGATGAACCTTGCCCTCGCAACCCCGATGGCGCTCTTGCTGCTGCCGCTGGCGCTGCTGCCGCTCCTCATCTCGCCGCAACGGGCCGAGGGCTATCCCTCGACCGGGGAGATCCCGGGCGATCCGCTATCGGCAGCCATTGACTGGGCGCGGCGCATCACCGGCACCATCGCCATCACCGCGTTGATCCTCGGCATCGGTGGGCTGCATCGCCTCGGCCGCACCATCGAAAAGACCGGTGAAGGCGCCCACATCGTCCTCCTCATCGACCGCTCGTCGAGCATGGACAACACGTTTGCCGGACGCGCGCCCGAAGGCGGAGAGGAGAGCAAGTCCGCAGCCGCACGCCGGCTGATGAAGGATTTCATCCTGCACCGGGAGCATGACCTCGTCGGCGTGGCGGCATTCTCCACCTCGCCGATCCACGTGCTGCCGATGACCGGGCACAAGGACGCCGCGGCGGCGGCGATCGACGCCATGGACCGTCCGGGCCTCGCATTCACCAATGTCGGCCGCGGCCTCGCGCTCGCGCTCGACATGCAGGAGGCGGATACGTCGCCGGCTGCGCGCGTCATCGTGCTCGTCTCCGACGGCGCGGCCGTCATCGATCGCACGTCGCAGGAAATGCTTCGCGCCGCCTTCGCGCGCCGTCCGATCAACCTCTACTGGCTGTTTCTGCGCACGGCGGGCACGCCCGGCATCTCCACCCTGCCGGCGCCGGGCGAGGAGGATACGCCGCAGGCGATGCCTGAACGCCATCTCGACAAGTTCTTCAAGTCGCTCGGCATCACCTACCGCGCCTTCGAGGCCGAGAACCCGGAGGCCGTCGCCGACGCCATCGCCGAGATCGGCAAGCTCGAGCGCAGCCCCATCACGTATTTAGAGCGCGTTCCCCATGAGGATCTCAAGGGGCGCGTCTTCGCCGTCGCGCTCGCCGCCATCGTCCTGCTTCTCGCAGCCAAGCTCGCCGAGGCTCGCCTCGTCCCGGCAACGGAGGGCGCATGACGAAAGCTTCATCGCCCGACCGAACCAGGCGGCTCCTCGAAGCGATGGCCGCGCTATGGCGCAAGGCGCGCACCGCCGCACTCGCCGCTCTGCTCATCGCCGCCCTCGCGACACTCGCAACCCTCGGCTGGCACATCCGGGGCATCGAGAGAGACAACGCGCTCATCACCGCGCTCGCGGCGGGCGATGATGTCGCCATCGATCCGCGCGGAGCCTCCGACGAGGTGCTGATCGCCCGCTCGGCCTTTCTTCTCGCGCGCGACAGGCGCGACGAGGCGCAGGCGCTGCTCGACGTCTCGCCCGCCATGACCGATCCCAAGCTGCGCGCACGCCTCCTCTACAATCACGCCAACGCGCGCATCCGCGACGCCATCGCCGCCATCGAGAGGGGCAGCACCGATACCGCCGTTCCGATGACGCGCCTCGCCAAGGACGAATACCGCCTGGCGCTGCGGCTCGACCCGGGCGCGTGGGACATCAAGCATAATTTCGATGTCGCCATGCGCATCGTGCGCGACTTCCCGGGCTATGAAGGCGAGGACGAGGAGCCTCCGCCAGACGCACCGACGAAGCTCTGGACCGATCTCCCCGGCGTGCCCAAGGGGCTGCCCTGATGCGCGAGCGGCTGAAGGACATGCGCGCCTGGGTGCTGCTCGCCGCAGCCGTCTCGACCCTGCTCGCGATGCTGTTTCCTCGCCTTCCGCTCACGCGCGACGTCTACGACCTCGTCGCCGTCATCGATCTCACGGGCAGCATGAACACGCGCGACATGACGGTCGCCGGCAAGCCCGCGAGCCGGCTCGACGCGGCGAAAGCGGCGATGGAGCAGCTGCTGTCCGATCTTCCCTGCCAGTCCCGGCTCGGGCTCGGAATTTTCACCGAGCGCCATTCGTTCCTGCTCTTCAATCCCATCGAGGTATGCGAGAACTTCGCGCCGCTCGAGGTCGCCATCCGCAGCCTCGACTGGCGCATGGCCTGGGAAGGCGACAGCATGGTCGCGAAGGGCTTCTTTAGCGCCGCGCTCATGGCCGAGGATCTCAACGCCGATCTCATATTCCTCACCGATGGCCACGAGGCGCCGCCGCTGCCCTCGGGCGCGAGCCTGCCAGACTTCGAGGGCACGCCGGGCAAGGTGAAAGGCCTCGTGCTCGGCGTGGGAGGTCGCGAGAAAGTTCCGATCCCGAAGTTCGACGACGACGGCAACGAAATCGGCACCTACGGACCCATGGACGTGCCGCAGGAGAACCACTCCGGCCCCCCGCCCCCCGATGCTCACCTGCGCCCGGGCTACCATCCGAAATGGGCCCCCTTCGGAAGCGACGCGCCGGCAGGGGAGGAGCACCTGTCCTCCGTCCGCAGCTCGCACCTCGCGGCGCTCGCCGCCAAGGTCGGCTTCTCCCATGCCGATCTCATCGACGCCCCCGACGTGCGGGCTGCCGTCGCCAGCAGCGCCCACCCCCGCCGCGTCGAGGTCGCCGTCGACGTGCGTCCCGTCCCCGCCGCCCTCGCGCTCGCGCTCCTGGCCGCTCTCTATGCCGCCCCGATGCTTGCGCGCCGGGCACCGATCCGACTTCGAACCGCATGAGGAAAAAGATGAGCTTCTTTGCACGCGCCATGAACGTTCTCGTTGTCTGGATCGGCGTGACCGCACCAGCCCTGGCGCATGGACCCACGCCGCAGAAAGCCGAGGAGACGATCACGATCGCGGCTCCGCCCGCGAAAGTGTGGGATGCGCTGAAGTCGTTCGGCGACGTGAGCTGGAATCCAGCCGTCGTCAAGGTCGCGGCAAGCGGCGGCAACGATCCCGGCGCCTCGCGGACCCTCACGCTGAAAACGGGCGATCTCGTCGAAGGGCTCGACGAGTACAACGACAAGGACATGTCCTATGGCTACCGGCTCTCGACCGAGAACGTCGAGGCGTTCCCCGTCAGCTTCTATTCCTCGACCATTGCCGTGACCCCGGCGGCCGACGGCAGCACGGTGACGTGGACCGGCCGCTTCTATCGCGCCGACACCGGCAACTTCCCCCCCGAGGACAAGAACGACGAGGCGGCCGTCAGCGCCATGACCCGGTTCATGCAAGCGGGCCTCAAGGGGCTCAAGGCCAAGGTCGAGGGGAAGAGCTGAGGAGAGACGCGATGGAGTTTCGTCCGGCAGGATGGGCCATTGTGGTCGCAGCTCTGGCCGCCTGCCTTGCGCAGGGGGCTGCGGCGGGAGAGCGGCAGGTCTACGTCCTGAGCCAGGCCGGCGCCGCGCTCAGCGCGATTGCAGAGGACGGCGACCGGATCGCGTTCTCCATTCCCCTCGACAAGGCGCCGGCCGCGCTCGCGCTCGCGCCGGGCACGGAGATCGCCTACGTCACCCATCCGGATCTCGGACAGGTCTCCGTGGTCGATCTCGCCGGGCGGCGCGTTCTGCGCACGTTGGCCGTCGCCGGATCACCGTTCGGCATCGCCGCGGCAAAAGACGGGCGCCTTTTCGTCGCCGACTGGAATGGAGCGCACGTCTCCGTCCTCGACACACGCGACGGCGGCCCGGCAAAGACGATCGCGGTGGGCCGCGCCCCGGCCCATGTCGTCCTGACCTCCGATGAGACACGGCTCTTCGTCGCCAATCGCGAAAGCAACAGCGTGAGCGTGGTCCGAACGGCGGATCTCTCGATCGCCGCGACGATCCCGGTGGACAAGGCGCCGTTCGCCTTGGCGCTGTCTCCGGACGGCCGCAGCCTTTACGTCGGCAACGTGCAAAGCGGAACCGTCTCCGTCATCGACACGGAGCGCCTCGAGGTCATGAAGACCCTGCCCAGCGGCGCCATGCCGTACGGCGCGGCGGTGACACCCGACGGCGCGCGCACCCTGATCACCAATCAGCAGGCGAACACCGTATCTGTTCTGCAACGTGGCGGGGTCGTGCCCGGCTCGATCGAAGTCGGCGGCTATCCGGAGGGGATCGCCGTCAGCCCGGACGGCACGCGGGCTTATGTGGCCAACTGGTTTTCGGACGATATCTCCGTGATCGACCTCGGACGCCTCTTGGAGCTCAACCGCATCAAGTGTCCGGCCGGCCCTCGGGGGATCGCCATGTCACAACCTCTTCCATGATCCGATCAGGGAGACGACCCATGTCAGCCAGAACGATCCCCAGGTCCGCCGCCATGAGCGTGCTGATGCTCGCGCTGCTCACCGGAGAGGCCGCAGCCGGAAAATACTGCGGCGATCCCGTCGAAAGCGGAAAGGCCTCCGGCGCCACCCGGGAAGAGGCGCTCATCGCAGCACAGAGGTGGTGGTCGTCGCGGGCCGGTGCCCTGGGCAAAGGCTACGAGCACTGGGACAACGCCGCCGACCAGGCCATGGATTGCACCCAGGACGGCAAGGGCACATTTCATTGCCGAGCGTCCGGACGGCCGTGCCTGCCGGACGGGACGCTCCCCGACAACCTGCCCAAGCTCGACTTATGACGCACGCGTCAAAGGCGGACGCCCAAAGGGCTATTCGGATGCCGAAACCCGGTGGTCGACCGCCGGGCTTCGCGCGGACGCGTCAGGTCGGGACCTCGTGGGACGATCGAGACATCCGCCTTATCAAGCGGCCTCATCCTGAGCGAATGTCCCGATCTCGATCACACGAGCACGTCCATGATCCGAGCGTCCCTCAATGAGTCCGAGGTTCGCGAGGGGACCGAGCTGCAAACTCGAGCGAGCTTCGGAGCAGGGACGCTAGTATTGCTTTTCGCACCACGACGACGTGGCGGACTTGCACGACACGGGGAACGCCTTGGCCATTTTCTCTGCCGCGGCCCATTCGTCGTCGTCGACACTGTTGTTGACGTCGGTGTCCATGGCCGTGAAGGTCGGCGTCGGATCCAGCTTGAGCTTGTGCTGGTTCGCCTCCCACTCCGTGCGGCTGATCCGGCCGTTGCCGTCGGTGTCGAGAGTCTTGAGATGATCCGCCCAGTCACCGGCGACGGCCGCCGTTCCCGAAAGCAGGAGAACCGAGCCGAAAACGATCCATTTCCTGGTCATTGCGCCTACTCCCTAAAATATCCTGTTTTGAAGACCCTTGTGGGCAAGGGTCCCGCCGCCAGCTTTGTGTGGCGTCTCAAGGAGCGCTTTCTCTCGATATTTAATCAATGACCAAGCCTTCCAAATTTGCCGGGGACATCCTGGTAGGCCGCGCGGGAAGGTCGGAGTTTCTGCGATAGATCAGCCCGACGCGCGCCGAGATCGTTCCGCGCCGGACACGGCTCTCTCTCCCCTCGAATTGCCGGATCCTAGAGGCGAGACGGCACCGGAGCGGATGCGCAGGATCTGCCGGGATGCATCCAGGCGCGTTGCGTCTTTTTCCAAGGCGAGATCGGGAAATATTCTTCTATATTTCGGGAATGTATAGAAACGGCATCCTAGACATTGGTCTAAGGACGCCACTGTTTTGGTATCTCGTTCGCCTAAAGGCGAATGGACGCTAAATGCGAAACTATGAGTGTTTCTTCCAGGGGCGGCGAACTGATCGCCTCGTTTAAATCGTTTTGGGAGAAACGCCATGCAACGTAGACACCCCCTTCGGGGCGTCAACGCGCGCCTTTTTGCGGCCGCTTCGAGCCTCGCCATTGCCGCCGTCGCCACGGGTTTCGCCGCGCAAGCCGAAACCGCCCCGACCAAGGCCGTGACCTGGGAAGACATTGTCAACGACGAGACGACCACGGCCGATGTGGTGAGCTGGGGCATGGGCGTGCGCAACCATCGCTATAGCTCGCTCGACCAGATCAACGTCAACAACATCGCGCAGATGAAGCCGTCGTGGTCGTTCTCATTCGGCGACGAGAAGCAGCGCGGCCAGGAGACCCAGGCGCTCATTCGTGACGGCGTGATCTACGTGACGGCGTCCTATTCGCGCGCGTTCGCGCTCGACGCCAAGACCGGCAAGAAGATCTGGTCGTATGCTCATCGCCTGCCCGACGACATCCGCCCGTGCTGCGATGTCGTCAATCGCGGTGGCGCGCTCTACGGCGACAAGTTCTATATGGGCACCCTCGACGCCGGCATCGTCGCGCTCGACCGCAAGACCGGCAAGGTCGTCTGGAGCAAGAAGTTCGAGGACCACACCGGCGGCTACACCATGACCGGTGCGCCGAGCATCATCAAGGATCAGAAGACCGGGAAGGTGCTGCTGGTCCACGGCTCGTCGGGAGACGAGTTCGGAGTCGTCGGCCGCCTTTACGCCCGCGACCCCGACACGGGCGAGGAGATCTGGATGCGTCCGCTCGTCGAGGGGCATATGGGCCGCCTCAACGGCAAGGACTCGACGCCGACCGGCGACCCGAAGGCGCCATCCTGGCCGAATGCCAAGGACGGCAGCAAGGTCGAAGCCTGGAACCACGGCGGCGGCGCACCGTGGCAGTCGGCCACCTACGACGTGAAGACGAACACCATCGTCATCGGCACCGGCAATCCCGCTCCGTGGAACTACCACTATCGTTCGGGCCCTAACGGCGACTGGAAGCCGTACGACAGCCTCTTTACGTCGGGGCAGATCTACATCGAGCCGTCGACGGGTGAGCCCGTCGGCTTCTTCCAGCACACGCCGAACGATGCGTGGGACTTCTCGGGCAACAACCCGATCACGCTGTTCGAGATGGAGAAGGACGGCAAGACCGTCCGCGCCGGCGCCCATGCCGACCGCAACGGCTTCCTCTTCATCACCGATCTCGACACGCTGACCGCCCGCGACGGCCGGATCTCGAAGCAGGCCGGCGGCGCGCTCGGCATCTTCCCCATGGTCCCCGATATTTCCTGGGCCAAGGGCTGGGATCTCGCCACCGGCCGTCCCCACGAGGTCGAGGGCCAGCGCCCGCCCGCACCCGCCGCAGGCGAAAGCAAGGGCAAGGTCATCCAGGTCACGCCCAACTTCCTCGGCGGCACGAACTGGATGCCGATGGCCTACAGCCAGGACACGAAGCTGTTCTATATCCCGACGAACGACTGGAAAGAGGACTACTGGACCGAGAACGTCGCCTACAAGAAAGGCGCCGCCTACCTCGGCCAGGGCTTCCGCATCAAGCGCCAGTTCGACACGCACGTCGGCGTGCTGCGCGCCATGGATCCCACGAACGGCAAGATCGTCTGGGAGCACCGCGAGGCGATGCCGCTTTGGGGCGGCGTGCTGGCCACGAAAGGCGGCTTCGTTCTCACCGGAACGAGCGACGGCTTCGTGAAAGCCTTCGACACGAAGGATGGCAAGGAGCTCTGGAAGTTCCAGACCGGATCGGGCGTCGTCTCGCAGCCCGTCACCTGGGAGATGGACGGCAAGCAGTACATCGGCCTGGCATCGGGCTACGGCGGCGCCGTGCCTCTCTGGGGCGGCGACATGGCCGACCAGACCAAGCAGGTGAGCCAGGGCGGCTCGTTCTGGGTGTTCGAGGTGCCGCGCACGACCGCATCGAACCCCTAGGCTCCGTCGACGCGGGCGGTCCCTTCATCACGCCCGCTTGATCCTCGGGGCAGCCGGTTCTGGCCACACCAGGCCGGCTGCCCGCTCCTCCTGTCCAGGAACGGCTCCCATGAACACGCACAAGCCGATGCACGCTGCAAGGCGGGCTCTTCTTGCTCTCGGCGTGGCCAGCGCGTTGGGCGCAGCCCCCCTAGAGACCATGGCCCAGGATTACCCCGTCATCGTCAACACCGAGGACCGCCCCGATCCCTGGATCGTCAACGGATGCACGATCGCGCCGAAGACGAGCTGCGAAGGGGCGGATCTGCGCCATGCCGATCTCAAGAACGCCAATCTGCAGGGCGCAAACCTCAAGGGCGCCATTCTCGCCCGCGCGGACCTGCGTCACGCCAACCTCCAGGGCGCGGATCTGACCGGTGTCAATCTCGACGGCGCCCGGCTCAACCTTGCCTTCATGCAAAGGGCGAAGCTGCCGGGCGCCTCACTCAGAGGCGCCGACCTGTCGTTCGTCCGCATGAGCAAGGCCAACCTCCAGAACGCCGACCTCACCGCCGCCACGCTCGAGAAAGCCATGGCCAAGGGCGTGAACTTCATCGGCGCGAAGTTCATCAACACGGATGCTCAAGAGACGAAATTCTACGAGGCAAACCTCTCCAACGCCGTGTTCGAGGGCACCAAGATCCGCTTCGCCATCTTCCAGGACGCGTTCATGGAGGGATGCACGGGCTGTCCCCTGGACTGGCAGCGCGGCGAGAAGGTGTGGGAAGAGGACAAGGCGAGATGGGAGCCTGCTCCGCAGTGATCCCATCGGGCCCGAGCTTGGCACGTCTCGGCATATCCGGCCTCTGGTTCGCCGGAGCCCTGCTCGCGCCTCAGGCGATGGCGCACGACGGCGACGGCGCACGAGCGTGTCTCACCATCACCGATAACGATGCGCGGCTCGCCTGCTACGACCGCGAGGTCCGCAAGCTCGTCGCGCCGCGCTTCTCGGGCCGCCTCAACAAGACGACCGACACCTTCGACATCGATCGGCCGACGCTGCTGCGCTACCAGAGCGACGGCGCGATCTTCGTCCTCTATCTGAAGTCCGCCGACGGCA
>WBZR01005168.1_pt1 | contig 10180 bp, 7 predicted proteins | sample 5204231 | NCBI WGS metagenome assembly WBZR01 (sample SAMN12412403, study PRJNA552823) | activated sludge metagenome | isolation source: activated sludge from anammox sidestream of wastewater treatment plant... | place: USA: Virginia | collected 2017-08 | reverse complement strand
ATCAATCATGAAGTGTTGGCTCATGTTACTTATCTTTTTGAGAAAGTATATCGCAGACCCGGACCATTATTGGAGGCCAACAAAAAGCAGGCAGAAGTGCCTGATGTCTGTACTGTTTTGCATAATGCCCGAGGTACAGCACCTGGCATGATGTTTCATAAGGATGGAAAGGTTTTTTTCTCATTACCTGGTGTGCCACACGAAATGAAAGGATTGATTTTGAATGAAATAATGCCTGTAATTAAAAATCAATTTAAGATGCCTGCTGTACTTCATCGTGCAGCCATTACGGTAGGTGCAGGAGAAACAATGCTGGCAGAAATGCTCAAAGAATTTGAACCGGCACTCCCCGCTTCCATCAAATTGGCCTATCTGCCATCGTATGGAATGGTGAAGCTGCGGCTTACCACCATTGCTGTCACCAATGAAGCTGGTGAAAAAGAAATAGAACCCTATTTTGAAAAACTTCAGGAATTGGTAATGGAATACCTGGTAACCAATAAAGATGAAGGTCTTGAAAATGTGGTAGGTGATATTTTAAAACAAAAAGCCAAAACGATGTGCACGGCTGAAAGTTGCACTGGTGGTTATATAGCACATCGTATTACTTCAGTACCCGGTTCGTCGGCCTATTTTTTAGGCAGCATTATCAGCTATGCCAATAGCGTGAAAGAAAACTTATTACATGTATCGCCACACACACTGTCAACAAAAGGAGCTGTAAGCAGAGAAACCGTTACCGAAATGGTAGCCGGTGCATTATATAAATTAAAAACCGATTATGCTTTAGCAGTTTCAGGCATTATGGGCCCCGGTGGTGGCAGTGAGGAAAAACCGGTGGGGACAGTGTGGATAGCAGCAGGTAATAAAGAAAAAACGGAAACGACCCGGTTGAATCTGAGATTTGACCGTAATAGAAACATTGAGATGACTGCTACGTATGCTTTGAATTTTTTGAGAAAGTTTATACTAAACAATCCATAACCGGTGGGCAAATGGGATTAGCCGGAAAACTTTAACTTTGACAATTATTAAAAGAACAATACACTCTTAATTTTTTAAACTCATATATGGCAATCGTTGATTTAATAATGCCCAAACTCGGTGAAAGCATCATGGAAGCCACAATTTTAAAATGGCACAAACAACCCGGTGATGCAGTAAAAATGGACGAAACCGTTTTGGACATAGCAACAGATAAAGTGGACAGCGAAGTGCCCAGTACAGCAGCTGGTGTCATTGATGCCATTTTATTTAACGTAAATGATGTAGTGCCTATTGGTGCAGCGATTGCCCGCATCAGAACTGCCGATGCCGATGCTCCGGTCGCAAATCCGGTAGTAGTAACCCCGGTTGCTCAAGTAGTACAAGCGCCTGCTCAAGAAGCCGTAGTAGTGGAAACTATTCAAACAGCTAAGCCGGCCAATGGCGGTTCGACAAATCGTTTTTATTCACCTTTGGTTTTAAATATAGCTGCCAGCGAAGGTGTAAGCATGGCAGAACTGGAGGCAATTCCCGGTACCGGAAATGAAAGCAGAGTTACCAAAAAAGATATTCTGCAATATGTAAGCACTCGCAAAGCCGGTGGTTCAAAATCAATACCCGGCGGGCAAAGTGATACCATGGTTATTCCGCTTGCTAAAGTGCAGCCGGAGACAAGTGGAACCAATACAACCGCCAATGCAATAACTACCTATACAGGAAATGTAGAAGTAATAGAAATGGACAGAATGCGCAAGCTGATTGCCGATCACATGGTGCGCAGCAAACATACCAGCCCGCATGTAACCAGTTTTACAGAAGCAGATGTTACCAACTTAGTTATGTGGCGCGACAAAGTGAAAAAAGATTTTGAAAAAAGAGAAAGCACCAAAATTACTTTTACCCCATTATTTATAGAAGCAATTGTACGTTGTATTAAAAAATTTCCGTTGATCAATTGCTCGCTTGATGGTGATAAGATTATTGTAAAAAAAGACATCAATATAGGAATGGCAACTGCCCTGCCCAGCGGCAACCTGATAGTACCCGTAATAAAAAATGCTGATCAGCTAAATTTAGTAGGCTTAGCCAGACAGGTAAATTCGCTTGCAGATAATGCAAGAAACGGAAAACTAAAAGCCGATGATACTACCGGCGGTACTTTTACTTTAACCAATGTGGGAACCTTTGGCAGCTTGATGGGTACACCCATTATCAATCAACCACAAGTGGCAATATTGGCTGTTGGTGCCATTAAAAAACGCCCGGTTGTAATTGAAACACCACATGGCGACAGTATTGCCATCAGACACATGATGTACCTGAGTATGAGCTACGATCATAGAATTGTTGATGGAAGTCTGGGTGCTACTTTCCTCACTGCGGTTGCTAAAGAGCTTGAGCATTTTAATGGCGAAAGAGAATATTAATTTGATGGTTTTCCATATTTCTCATTCTTAAACCGATAGGTATTCCCTTTTCTTTTCAGAATAAAGAGATTGTCGAATATCTTTTCATCCAAATCACCGGGTACTACTGTTTTGCCAGCTATTAAGTTACACAGGTCGTCAACAGTGTTAGAATGACCTACGATCAGGATATTTCCTTTTTTAATCGCTTTTATCTTTTCAATAAATTTTGCTGTTGAATCTGACTTGCTGCTGTAAATTTCTATGGGCAATCCCAAAGTAAGTTCTTTTAATGGGCTTGCTGTTGATATGGTACGCAAAGTATTGGTAGAAAAAATATGTGTGATGCCCTTGCCTCCTAATATTTCTTTTAGCTTGAGTGCCCGCTCCTGCCCTTGCAATGAAAGTGGGGGGTCTTTTATTGTTTTCATAGTTGTAGATTCAATCCCCGATTCTTTTTCAGCATGTCGTACAATATAAATTGTGTTGCCACATGATGAAATGGTAAATGCTAAAAGAAAGTAAAGAAACAGACGCATAAAAAATTATTAACAGCCTGAAGATAAACTTCTCTTTTGGTTTTCGCGTCTTTTTGATAAATTAGTTAAACAAAATCCGTTAAGTTATGAAGTCATTATCCGAAACCTGGTTTGCCGAAGGCCGTATAGATTTTGAACTCAAGAAATATACCTTACTCGCCTATCTTCAGGAAATCAATTTGTATTTTAATGAGAACAAATTGTATCCACAATTAGCCGATATTATTTTTCATTACAATAACATCGTGGCTTTCAGAGAAAATAAAAAACACTTGCAAGAGCATTTTCCAAAAAAGCTTACGGGTTTTCAAATGGAGAAACTTCAATTGCTTTATGAAAAAATGATTGAAGATTGCGAATTGATGCAGGAGTTGGAAGACATCATTCATTATGCATCCGGAAAATTAAAACAAACCATTTCCAATGGCACCGAGATTTATGAATTTGTAGAATATAATATTGATATTGCTCCTGTTGGTCTTATTCCGCTTGAGGTGAACGAGGGATATTTCTTTCTGAGCAGCGGCAATCCACATCAAACTTCCGTTTATCATTACCGGCTTACCTTATTTGAAAAGCACGATGAAAAATACAGAAGTATGCGCACCTTATTTATTGACGACTGGACACGAAGTATTTCTTCTACATACGAGCACATCAAATCGGAATTGATAAAAAAACACAAGCACTTGCCCAACCCGGCCGTTTATGCAATAGAAACGATGCTACAATTTCCGGTTGAAGAAACATTGTTGCCCATTGTAAAGCGTAGCCTGGTTAAGTTTATTGCAGCTGCTTGATGTCTATTAATATTAAATTGGGAACAATTAATCTTCAATTTCCAAACCCCAGTTTTTTCCTTTGTTTACCGCCGGTACACCTTCGGTAATCCACTTTGCAGGCTTCTCACCTTTCAATATCCAGTCAAAAAACTGTTGCATTCTTATTTGATAATCGAGCATATCCTGTCTTTGTGTAAGACCGTGTCCTTGTCCGTTGTAGTTGAGCATCCATACTTGTTTGCCCAATCTTCTTAAGCCGGTGAACAATTCAATTCCCTGATACCAAGGCACGGCACCATCTGCATCGTTGTGCAATATGACCATGGGTGCGGTTACTTTATCCAAATGAAATAGCGGTGAGTTTTCCAAATATAGTGGTAACCCATTCCATAATGTTTTACCAATGCGACTTTGCGTTTTCTCGTATTGAAACTGGCGGTTAGCGCCACTCTCCCATCTGATGCCGCCATAAGCACTGGTCATATTTGCAACTGGTGCACCGGCCCACACAGCTTTAAACAACTTTGTCATAGTAGCCAATTGTGCAGCCTGATAGCCTCCCCAGCTATGACCCTGTATTGCAATCTTTGTACTATCGGCCCATCCTTTTTTTACAATAGCTCTTGCTCCACTTGCAATATAATCATAAGCATTTTTACCGGGGTGGCCTGTTGTGTATTCAATATCCGGCATAAAAACAATATAGCCGCGGCTTACAAAAAAAGGAACATTCACCGCACTGCGAATAGGCGCCGGTTCTTTATAATCATGTAAGCCATCGCTCAACTTTTCGTAGAAATAACAAATCATCGGGTATTTTTTTGCTGCCGAAAAATTTTCGGGCTTATACACAATACCTGCTGCTTCTTTGCCATTATAGGCTTTCCATTTAAACAATTCGGCACTGCCCCAGTTGTATTCTTCCTGCTGCGGGTTTATGGAAGAAAGTTTTGAACCATCAGGGCCTTCCTCGGTTTGATGCCAGTAAAATAAATCAGGCGATTCGGTAAATGATTCGCGGGTAAAAATATAATCATTCACATGCTTCGCTTTTGCCACTGCGCTTATCATATATTTTGCGTCAGATTGTATAGGCAGCAAGTAGTTGGCCATATTATCGCTAAATGTAGTGTACCACAATCCGGCATCCTTGTTATTTTCATTAAATGAAGTGAATGTCATCTGTTGTCCTTCTTTTATAAATTTTTCTTCGGGATCGGTTTGCAGATATCTATATCGCCACATTTTTGTTCTGTTACCTATCAGATATTGAGGAGCCACCTTTGAATCCATATTTATTTTCCAGATTCCATAACGATCATAAACCAGAACAGCCTGATCTCCTGCTGTCCATTTCACGATACCGTAATTGGATGGTGCATCAGGCATATCCCAGTCTTCCTGAAATAAAGGCGATTTAATTTTTTCAGAAATATTTCTGACTGACTGGCCATCCCATACAAAATAATTTTTTGCCTGTCTGTCGTACCATAAAATATATTTTCCGGTTGATGATGGATAAAGCTGACCAAACAAATCTTTTTTAACCAGTTTCTTATCGCCGGAAGCTGGCGCAATGGTATAAATATCCTTTTTAGTAGTACCCATCCACTGGCTTTCAATTCTTTTACCCACATCGGAAACGCCAATGAAGTTATCACCATCACCCTCATTTGTTGGTATGACGATAGGAATATCTTTGGTTCCCAGTTGTTTTATCTCTTTGTTATTTATGTCATAAACTGCCAAAAAATTTTCCTGTTGTGCGGCACGCAAACGCAAGGGTGTGGTTTGCACTGTTTGCAGGTAATCATCTTTATAATGCCAGATGTCCAATTTAGCATGTTCAAAATCAACCAGTGTCGTATCTCTGGCAGCCTGTATAGGTGCAGTGCCAAAAAACAGTCGCTTACCGCTTTTACTAAAACTCAAATTTGCAAATTCGCTTACTGTCATTCCTAATTGCATACCCACTGAAAATTTATCAACAAGTAATGTGGCAGAGTCCATACCTTCTTTAAAATACCAGAGCTTATAAAATTTTTGTAAGTCTTTGGGAGCCGCATCTCTTTCGGCTACATAAGCCAACTGGTCTCCATCATCCGTCATTACAAAATTTTTAAAATCATTTCCTTGTTTACTCAGCCATACTGTTTTACCCGATGGGCAATCATATAAAACCACCTTTGCCACACTATTTGAATCCTTCGGATCTTTTGCCACATCCATCAAGAGTTTGTTGTTCTTATTACTAAAATAATATTCTAAAACATGATTGAAAGTTTTCTCTTCTCCATTCGTCAGGTTTCTAAGTACAAGATCCGCACCCGTATCTCCGCCTGAAGCGGTTGTGCCATCGCCATCAGCATCATCGTACTGTTCAACATCATCTTTTTGTTTTTTCTTTTTGGGAAAATTCTGAATGACAGCTTGCAAAGAATCAATAATAAGTTCTAAACTATCTACCGTTTTTTTAAATGTATTATCCGGTTTTGCTGCTTCAGATTTTTTTCTGGTACCGGCGTCTTTATCTGCTTCTACCTGATAAGCCAACCAGCCAGAGGATTCTTTAGGCGTTTTATAATTTTTAAGATTCGCTCGTTTCCATATTGCAGATTGGCCCAACTCCAGTATGCCTAAAGAGTCTTTTGGAAAATCAGCTGGTTTTTTCTTTTTTATCTTAGCTTCTCTTGTGTCTTTATAAAAGGGTTTAATTTTAAAAACTACATAGCGGTTGTCTTCTGTTATTTTCGCATCATAACCACGGGGTACATTTATTTTATTTTTAGCGTCGGCCGATTGAATGATGAGTTCATTATCGCCTTGTTGTGGATCTATGGTATAAACAATCCATTTCCCATCATTGCTAATCATTCGCTCGCCAATATGTTGCCATCCGTCATATACCGAATGATCCAATGGTTTTTTTTGTGCCATTGAACTTAAAGCAACAATGAGCAAAAGGCAGGATAAGCCAAATTTATTTGCACTCATAATGGTTGATTGTGTGGTTTTAAAAATTGAACCTAAGTTAAGGGATTCTCAAATATTTTTATCAGGCTTTGTTGCTACTACGATTCCATATTCCCAAAATCTTTTTTTCACACCTATATACTGATACTTACAAGCCTCTATATTTTTCTTTTGCATCTCAGTAGCCGGTTTTGAAAAGTTGATTTTCTTCCAAGCCAGATACATTTTTGCCAGAAAATAAAAGCGATAAAGTCTTTGAGAAGATCTGGCTGCTTCCTTTGAAATATTTTTATATGCTGTGTTTACAAATCCGGCATTTTTCAAAAACTTCAGGAATCTTTCAGGTGTTTCCAGGTAGTTTACTTGCCAGCCATCCAGCCATTTTCTGATAACGGGTTGCTGATTGTTTTCAAAACTTGTTACAAATCCATCGGCAATAATCAAGCGGCCGCCGGGCTTCAAAATTCTATACGCCTCTTTAATAAACTTTTCTTTATCATCTGCATAGCAAATACTTTCACAACCCCATACTACATGAAAACTTTCGTCATTAAAATCAGTATTGCAATAATCCATGATTGTAAATGAAACTAAATGCTCCTGATTCTTTTCTTTCGCAAACTTGGTTGCCTGTGTAGCTTGTCTTTGACTCAAGGTAATACCGGTAACCGTACAACCCAGCCTCGATGCCAGATAAATGCTACTGCCGCCTACACCACAACCCGCATCCAATACTGAATCGGTGGATTGAATCGCCGCTGTCTGCATCATGATTTCATTCATTCGTAAAAGTGATTCAGGAAAAGATTTTACCTGATCATCCCAGTATCCATAATGTATTGCCAGGCTATTATTCAAATCCCATGAATCCTTATACGCATGCTCTGTATCATGATAATACTGGACGATACGTTCATGATATTCATTTTTCTTCATGAGTCAAATCTCTTTCAACTTTTACTAATAAAAAAATATGTATGATTAAGGAAATGGCTACCAAGGCTATGCCAACAAAAAACCATTTGCTCAGCAATTGGTTTTCATTGTAAATAATAAAGGCAAGCACAATGCCATAAACCGGTTCCAGATTAAATGTAAGATTGACCGTAAAGGCGCTTAATTTCTTGATAGCCTGACCCGTTAATTGAAATGCCAATACAGAACAAAAAAGTGAAAGAATCAATAACCAAAACCAGTCTTCAGCATTCGGAAAAAGATAACCGGTAGGAAATTGAAATAAATAAAAAGGCATTACAATTGAAAGCGTCAATAAGGCACCGCTTAGCTGGTAAGTCAAAGTAGTTTCAGAACCCAGTTTTGTTACATAAACTTTAAAATATATCATAGAAGCAGCTAAGAGCACTGCCGATGATACGCCCAACATAATTCCAGTTTTATAATCTGCATCAAAATGAAAAATTATATATATCCCAATCATTACAAGTATGCCCAGCAACAGTTCGGTCCGGTTCATTTTCTTTTTTAGCAAAAAAGGTTCAAGCAAGGCTGTAAAAAAACCAACAGCCGAAAAACAAACAAGTGCAACAGATACATTTGAAGTTTTTATAGATGCATAAAAAGTAAGCCAGTGCATAGCTGATAGAAAGCCAATACCAGTCAATTTGAGCATATCCTTTCTTGTTACTTTCACAAGTTTGCCTGTAAAATGAAATAATAACCACATGGCCACTACAGTAATAAGCAACCGATACCAAACCAGCAGGCCGGCATTTAAAGTAATAAGCCGCCCCATAATGCCGGTAAACCCGGCCAGAAACACAGCAGCATGTAATTGCAGGAATGCTTTCTTCATAGACTTTGCAATCTATAAAAACTAAACTGACTAAAACTAAAGATTATTTATTCGGCAACTGTTTCGTTGTTGGCCACTTGTTCCATTTGCTTTCCGGTATTTGCCACCTGCTTACGGTAATTATTGAAAAGCGAATACCAGCGAAGTTTTAAAACCCCCCAAATTCCTTCTTTGACAATGCTCTTATTCATTTTAGAAACACCTTCGGTTCTGTCTTGAAAAGTGATGGGGACTTCTTTAATTTTAAAACCAAGTTTCCATGCTGCAAATTTCATTTCAATCTGAAATGCATAACCTACAAAATGTATTTTATCAAGATTGATTGTTTCTAATACTTCCCTTTTGTAACACATAAATCCGGCAGTTGGATCTTTTACCGGCATCCATGTAATCATTCTTGTGTATAATGAAGCGCCTTTTGATAAAGCGATACGATTGGCAGGCCAGTTTACCACTCCACCACCTTTTACATAACGTGAGCCTATTGCCAGATCGGCTCCATCTTGTTTGCAAGCCTGATATAATCGTGAGAGGTCAGCAGGATTGTGAGAAAAATCGGCATCCATTTCAAAAATGAATTGATAACCTTTGGCTATTGCCCATTTGAACCCGTGAATATAAGCAGTACCTAAACCAGATTTCCCTTTTCTTTCTTCCAAATGCAATTGACCATTGAACTTTGATTGAAGTTCTTTTACGATTTGGGCAGTTCCATCGGGCGAGCCATCATCAATTACCAATACATGAAAATTTTCCTGCAAAGCAAAAACTGCATGCAGAATATTACTTATGTTTTCCTTTTCGTTGTAGGTAGGTATGACGACCAGTTTCTCCATCGGTAACCCCGAAAATACGATTTAAAGAATTGACAATCCGATAAAACTTATAAACGAAAAAAACGGCATTAGTTCTTTTTCAACAGCATGGTGCGGGTAAAGATTTCAGTCAGTTTTTGTTTGGTATGTTGCGGAAAATCGCCTTTCATCATCCAATCGTAATATTGTGGCTCTGCTTTTAATACCTCTGCAACCGGGCGGCCTTTATGTTTTCCGAAGTTGAATACTTCCACACCATTCTCCATTACAAAACGACGGGCAAAATCCACCACCTGATCATCTCCAATATATTTTAATATGGAATCTACCGTATTGCCCAGCTCCTTGTATTTTTCTGTCTGCGCTTGTAAAATGTCGTAAGTAGCAGTTGCATCCACTTCTGCACTATGTGCACCATCCAGGTTTTTATTGCAATAAAATTTATAAGCCGCACTCAAGGTACGAGGTTCCAGTTTGTGATAAATGTTTTGTACATCAACCAGCTTTCTGTTTTTCATATCAAAATCAATCGCTACTCTTAGAAATTCCTCCATCAACAAAGGAATATCAAACCGGTTTGAATTAAAGCCTGCAAGATCGCAGCCATCCAGCATTTGTTTAAGCTCAGGTGCCACCTGCTTGAAGGTAGGTGCATCTTTTACCATATCATCTGTTATGCCATGCACATCACTGGCTGCTTTGGGTATGGGCATTTCGGGGTTTACTAATTTTCTTTTTACGCTCTTTGTACCATCGGCCATAATCTTTACAATGGCTATTTCTACAATCCGGTCAATACCAAGATTAATTCCGGTGGTTTCCAAATCAATAAATGCAAGGGGCTTTTTAAGCTGTAACATTGGGTTTA
>WBZR01003387.1_pt2 | contig 10180 bp, 9 predicted proteins | sample 5204231 | NCBI WGS metagenome assembly WBZR01 (sample SAMN12412403, study PRJNA552823) | activated sludge metagenome | isolation source: activated sludge from anammox sidestream of wastewater treatment plant... | place: USA: Virginia | collected 2017-08 | reverse complement strand
CCATAATCCACTACTTCCAATCCTTTTTCCTTCAGCAACTCGACTATTTTTTCCCTGAGTTCAACACCGCCATGATCGGACGCAATTGCTATTTTCATGTTTACTGACAACTATCCCTATTCTTTTTTCAGAGATTAGGGTCTTTCATACTACCCTATCCAATGAATTAGCGTCAAGCATTATTTTGATTACTGGAATGGCCCCACAATTATTCTTCAAAGGCAAAAAATACGTCATTCGGGCTCACGGTCGTTGACAGTTGAGTGTTGCGGTAGTCAGTCCATATCACATATGCCTTTCCATCTGCCACTGCAATACCGGGCTTCTCGTGCCAGGTGAAGCCGCTGCTGTTACTGGTATCGTCATTAACAATCCTGTTTGCAGAGAAGTCTGTCCCGTCAATGCTTTTGGCAAAATAAATATCCTTTACCCCGTTCCGCCAATCGTCCCACACCAGGTAGATATTTGAATCATCGGCAGTTATGGAAGGATAACCCGGCCCGCCGAAGAAGCCTGAACCTCCACTATCTGTAACAGACAGCGCTGTGTTTATCAGTGACATGTCGCCGCCATTTACAATTGCAAGGTCAATATCATATGAATTGATGACCTCACTCTCAAACGCCATGTTTGTAATATCTGCCCTCAGCCACAATACATAGACCTCACAGACCGGATCACCCGCAGTGTTACAGACGGGATCAAGAGCAACAGATGGAAATCTTGCATTGAAACCTGATACCACACCGAGGTCCAGGGGAGGCCCCGGTATTCCCCCGCTTATCTTCCTGAGCCTGATATTGGTTGGAACTGCGGGGAACTGAGTGATTTCACCAAGATATTCCCAGACAACATATGCAGCGCCGCCTGAGTCCATCGCCACAGCAGGACGCCGCCCGGATACTGACAGCGAACTTCCTGCGGTAATAAAGGTGTCACCAAGATTACTGCTCCATGCAAAGAAGACCTCCGGATAATTGTCACCGCTATTTTCCCTGTGCTCCCATGTAATATACATTTCATCAGCAGATACAGCAATGGAAGGGGTCGTATCATAATCCGCAGACCCGTTTATATCAGGATTAACCTGCTTTTTTGATTCAAAACCTGTTGCACTGTCATACTTTCTTAAAAAAATATCCGCATCTCCCTGCCCCCTGTCCTCCCAGACAATGAAAACGTCACCATTACCATCTGCTGCTACAGCCGGAGAAAACTGCTCCCCTGAAGATGCGTCATCAATCAACACGGGTGCATCAAAGCTCAGGCCTCCGTTTCCACTCTTTGATAAATAGACCCTGTATTGTCCTGAAGCATTATCAGACCATACAGCATAAACATTTACATCCCCTGTATCTGTTTCCTTAAATACAGCGATATTCTTCTGTCCTGATGCATATGTGTTCGACCTTGAGACGCCGGCTGTATAATGAGTAGTCAATCTCTTGTTAGCCTCAAAGGTTGTGAGGAAGGCTATTGCCCCGGACGCGACACCTGATGCGGTGATACTGACCTTTTCAGGGGCAGCTGCCGGATCTGCCGGGGCAGTATATGTGCCAACAGAATTTATAATGCCTAAAGTCCCCTCATTGCCCCCAAGTATGCCGTTCACACTCCAGGTAACAACCGTGTCTGCAGGTGTAACAGAAAATTGTTCACTGTCACCAAGTGTTACCACTGCCGAATCCGGAGATACCGTTATCAGGGCCTCTTCATCCCCGGTAACTGCACAGCCAGAAAGCAAAATGAACGATACAAATAAAGACATCGAAATAATTAAAAACCGGTTCTCTCTAACTTCAGATAGGCAACCCAAATATCACCTGTAACTATTCTGTTTATTATGTCATCCCCGAATTCTTCTATCGGGGATATTGTTTTATGTTGTCAAATCACTATAAAATCCCGAAACTCAGGCGCCCTGCATACTAACGCGCCGCCGTCTCCTCCATGAACTTCTCTATTGCAAAGAGGGTCTTCTCTTTCGCCTCACAGAATCCCATGTGACCAACACCGCTGAGCAGCAACGCCTCAGCGTGTGCAGGTTTCTGAATAAGCGGCAGTGTTCTGTCCGGTGGAATGAGGAGGTCATCCTTACCGATGATAAATAATACCGGATATGATGCACTTTCGAGTACGTGCTGACGGTCCTTCCTGTCACGCATCCCTGCAAGCGCCGCAACAAGACCATCTTCATGGATATTCATGGCCATCCCCAGCACCTTTTCAATCTTCCCCTTCATCATAATCACATTTGAAGGCGCAAACATCCTCGGTATCAGACCTTCCAGGAATGCCTTCTTATCCTTCATCACCGCCTCAATCGCCTTGTCCCTGTCCAGCTTCTTCTCCTCAGGGTCTGACAGTGCCGTTGAGTGGAACAGACATAACCCTTTTACTTTTTCAGGAAATAGCTCTGCAAAGGCAAGGGCCGTATAGCCCCCCATTGAATGACCGACCACTGTACATCTTTCAACACCGGCGGACTTCAGCACTGCAGCGGCGCTCTCAGCCTGCATCTCCATTGTATTAACATATTGACCGGAGCTGTTTCTTATTGCAGGCGGCGTGCTCTTCCCGTGACCTAACAGGTCAGGCGTTATGACCCTGAAGCTCCTGGAGAGGTTGTCACGGAAATCGTCCCATATCTCTGACGACTCACAAAAACCATGAAGCAGGAGGAGCGTCTCCCCCCTCCCTTCGTCTTTGTAAGCAATCCTGAAATCTTTGAAGGCCGCCTCTTTCATGAATGAGGCAGATTATACCATACTGAGACAGAGAAATGCATTACCTTAATATATCTTCAATGCAGGTGTACTGCAAAGTCTGCTACCCTGGGATGGACTACCTTGTCATAGTCTTTGTAATCCATTAAAACGGTCTCATAGTGATTACCTGCATTGAAAAAGATATGTCCATCCTGCGCAAGGGACATATCAACGTATGTATCTATATTATAGAGGTTCCCAAACGGCGGTTCAGCCCCTGCCTCACAATCCGGAAAGACTGCCTTAAACTCCTCTTCAGTTGCAAGCCTCAGGTCGTTCTCGTGCAGCGCCTCTCTGAGCTTATTAAAATCTACCCTCCAGCTTGCCGGCAAGACAGTCATGATATACTTTCCCTTTGTCCTGACCATCACTACCTTTGCCAGTTCTCTGCCAGGCACATGCATTGCTGCGGCTATTTCCTGGGCCGTATATGCCTCCTGATGCTTAAATGTCTTATAACTTATACTATTCTCCTTTAAAACCCATTCCAACCTTTCAACAAGTGCCATGACACACCTCCTTATTTTGGAGAAAGCTGCGCAGGGTGTACAATGCCACCCTGCGCAGCTGTTATCCGTTTATAACTTAGCCCCGGGAAACTGCCATGTCAAGAAAGATTAGATATGCTATAATGTTTAGTTACCTTAAATTCCCATAGAGACATTTACAGTAGATGAACAGCAAATTTCTAATCATCCAGGGCGCCAGACAAAATAATCTCAGGAATATCAATCTTTCGATTCCACACGATCAGGTTACTGTTATTACCGGACTAAGCGGGTCAGGCAAGTCATCCCTTGCATTTGATACTATCTTTGCAGAAGGCCAGTGGCGCTACATAGAGTCACTATCTACATACACACGGATGTTCATCGAAAAGATAGACAGGCCGGATGTTGAGTCAATAAGACATATCAGGCCTGCCATTGCCATTGAGCAGAAAAACCCGGTCAGGTCATCACGGTCAACTGTTGGAACTGCAACAGAGCTTTATGACTACCTGCGTCTCCTGTTTGCAAAGATCGGCAGGATCATCTGCCCGGACTGCGGCAGCGATGTCAGGTCGTATAACCCTTCGGAAGTCTTACGTGAGTTAATGGACAATTATTCAGGCGAAAGGGCATACATCCTCACGCCTCTTATCATCCCTGATAAGGCGGCCGTCAACTTAAGAAGCAATAAAGCAGGTAAGGCCAAAAAGTCAGCGGTGTCAATAATGGAGGAGATAAACACACTTCTCGTAAATCTTTCCAGGCGGGGATTCTTCAGGTTCAAGTCAGGAAGCGATATTTTTACCATCCCTGGTGAACTCCCTTCAGGCATAGACGGGCATTATAACAAGGGCGACTTATATATTGTCATTGACCGCATATCTGTTTCCCGGGACAGCCGCAAGAGGATATCTGATTCTATTGAACTTGCGTTCAGGGAGGGGATGGGAAGCATTTTAATAGATATTATCGGACGCGGCATATTACAGTTCGATACCAGATTCAAGTGTCATAAATGCAATAAGGTCTTTGAGAAACCCGAACCACTCCTCTTCTCCTTCAATCATCCGACCGGGGCGTGCGCCCAGTGCAAGGGTTTCGGGGATATTCTAAAGTATGATGAAGACCTGATAATACCTGACAAACACCTCTCCCTTGAAGAGGGCGCCGTAGAGCCATGGACCAAACCGGCTTATACCTGGTGGCAGGAGCAGCTCCTTGCTGCAGCAAAGAGGCAGGGTATAGACAAGGCCGTGCCTTACAAAAATCTCTCGCAGGATGAGAAGGAAATGCTGTTCCAGGGCACACGTTATTTTAAGGGTATAAATGACTTTTTCTCATACCTCGAGGGTAAGCGCTACAAACTTCACGTAAGGGTGTTTATCAGCCGTTACAGGAGTCCCTTCTCATGCCCGTCATGCAACGGGGCCAGGCTCAGGCCTGAGGCCCTTAATGTCTGGATAAAAGATGCGGGCTCTGGAGAGAGAATTAACATACACGAGGTCTGCGACATGCCTGTCAGCAGTCTGTCCAGATGGTTCTCATCTCTGAAACTGACACCGTTTGAAGAGGAAATTGCAAAAGACATCAAAAGGCAGATAGATACGAAACTTGGTTTTCTGATAAAGATTGGACTGGAATATCTGACCCTCAATCGCCAGACCAGAACACTCTCCGGCGGGGAATCACAGAGGATAAACCTGTCAAATCAGCTCGGCTCAAGGCTGGTGGGCGCTCTCTACGTACTCGATGAACCGAGCATAGGCCTGCATGCAAGAGATACCGGCAGGCTCGCCAATATAGTGCAGGAGATTGCAGGGGCAGGCAACACCGTGATCGTTGTTGAGCACGACAAGACCATGATTGAGTCCGGTGACTATATTGTTGAGATGGGGCCAGGGGGAGGAGAGAATGGCGGGGATGTGGTTTTTTCAGGCAGTAGTGACAAATTCATGAAATCTGAGTGCCGTACAGCACAATATCTCAGGGAAGAGCAATCAATACCACTGCCTGCCGCGAGAAGGAAAGGAAGCGGAAAGGTCCTGACATTAAGCGGGGCGCGGGAACATAACCTCAAGGATATAACTCTGAAGATTCCGCTCCGTACCCTTACCTGCATAACAGGCGTCTCCGGTTCCGGTAAAAGCACGCTGATTCAGGACACACTCTACAGGGCGCTTGCCCGTGTCTTCAGGCTCGATTTTGAAAAAATGGGAAAGTTTGAGCGGCTCTACGGCGCAGAATATCTGCGTGGAGTGAAATTAATTGACCAGAAACCTGTCGGAAAGACCCCACGGTCAAACCCGATTACATACATCAGGGGATTCGATGTCATCAGAAAGCTCTTTGCATCACAGAGGGAAGCCAGGATTGCGGGTCTGACAGCATCCTCCTTTTCATTTAATACCAGAGGAGGGAGGTGTGAAGGATGTCAGGGAAGCGGATACCAGCGTCTCGAGATGTACTTCTTTGAAGACCTATACGTCACATGCGATAAGTGCGAAGGATGGCGCTACAGGCCGGAGGTACTAAAGATAAGATATAAGGGAAAGAATATAAGCAACATACTCAGGATGACAATAAGCGAGGCTGAAGGATTTTTCAAAGATGAGACCTCACTCAATGAAAGCCTCAAGATACTCGATGAGGTGGGACTGGGATATCTGAGGCTCGGACAGCCGGCAACCACACTCTCCGGGGGTGAGGCGCAGAGGTTGAAGATATGCAGTGAGATATGGAGGAAGGATGCAAGGGATGTCCTATACCTTCTTGACGAACCTACAACAGGCTTACACTTCGACGATATAAAGAAGCTTCTCACTGTCTTCAATCGCCTTGTGGAAAGGGGCAACACAGTCGTTGTCATCGAACACAATATGGATGTTATAAAATCAGCGGATTACATAGTTGACCTTGGACCGGAGGGCGGAGAAAACGGCGGCGAGATCGTGGCAGAAGGAACACCGGAGGAGGTAGCCGGGTGCGTTAAATCACATACCGGCAGTTTTCTGAGAGAAAATCTGTGCGAATTTGATAATCCAGCATTAAAAATGATATTATAAATTTCACTATGCCTATCTACGAATACAGATGCAATGCCTGCCGTAAAAAGGTAGCTGTTCTTATCCTTAACAGGTCGTCCGACACACCTGTCTGCACCCACTGCGGAAGCAAAGAACTTACCCGTCTTTTCTCGCGATTTGCTGCGCCAAAGTCTGGAGTGGCGAGGCTTGAGTCCCTCGCTGACCCATCCAAATGGGGTGATGTTGATGAGAACGACCCTGCAAGCATGGCAAGGGTCATGAAAAAGATGGGTAAGGAATTTGGTGATGAACTCGGAGATGACTTTGAGCAGGAGGTAGAATCCGCCGTTGAAGAGGCATCGAAGGGAGACCATGAAACCTCTGATGCATCCCTTTCTGATTAATAGCCCCTTTGATGATCCCGGACTCTATATAGAAATCAAGTGGGACAGGCGGGCACTTCTGTTCGACCTTGGAGACATTTCATCCCTGAACTCCTCGCAACTGCTCAAAGTCACTGATGTCTTTGTGTCTCATATGCACATGGACCACTTCACAGGATTTGACTGCCTCCTTAGAACCGTACTGAATCATGACAAACTTGTACGGATGTACGGACCGCCAGGCATAACTGACTGTGTCGAAGGAAAGCTGCGGGGCTACACATGGAATCTTACACAGGACTATCTTTTCACTCTGCAGGTCGCCGAAGTCTTTCCGGAGATCATAAAAAAAACACAGTTCATTGCGAGTGATGGTTTCAGACGGCCGGATTCAATTACATCACCATTCTCAGGGATGGTATTAGAGGAAGAGATGTTTACGGTTAACTGTGCACACCTTGACCACAAGATACCGTCCCTTGCATTTGCCCTGAAGGAAAGGTTTCATATCAACATCAACAGGGACAAACTCGACAGGCTGAACCTATCCGTAGGGCCGTGGTTAAGAATGTTCAAGCAGTCCCTCTGGGAAGGCGCTCCGGATGAGCAGAGATTTGAGGCTCCGGGAAGTGAAGGCAGAGGTCACAGGATATTCTCTTTTGGTGAATTGAAAAAAGAGATTGCAACAATAACTGAGGGTCAGAAAGTGTCATATGTAGTTGACGCAGTCTATAACAGAGAGAATGAGGAGAAGATCATCGGTCTTGCCAGTGACTCAGACATCCTATACTGTGAAGCGGCTTATCTTGATAAAGACAGGGACCTTGCCTCGGAGCGGTTTCATCTTACAGCCAGGCAGGCTGGTCGGCTGGCCAGGAAAGCCATGGCAAAAGAACTGGTAGTCTTTCACTTCTCGCCACGGTATATAGACAATCCTCATGAATTGCATGGAGAGGCAATGCAGGCATTCCGGGCTCAGTATTAGGCAGCGTGATAGTGGGCAATGCCCACCCTACCTACATGTATGCCGATAGACGGGGCTAACCCCGTCGCAGAGAATTTCAGGTGCGTCAAGAGCCCCTTCGGCTGTTTGACAAGCTCACAGCTCATGGCTCACAAAGGTACATGAAAATCATCCTTCGACAAGCTCAGGATGAACCGGGGGATTTTCAGGTAACCCATCATCACTTAGTCAGCCGGGCTGTTACTGAACTGACCTTGTCATCAAGCCTTACCTTCTTGTCCCTTCTGTCGTCAACCGTGATGCTTGTGATCACCCTTTTTATACCCTTCTTAAAGGGCGTCTCATGGAGTTTCAATGCAATCTTGAAGAGATCTGAAGGACGGCCTTCTATGATGGTGCCCATGTCAGTAAGCCTGTACTTAACCTTGGCCTTACTGCATGTCCTGACTACTTCTGCAATATAATCCCCTATACTTGGCGAAGGGGTCCCGACAGGTACTACGCTAATATCAAGCAGAGCCATCTGAATCACCCCCTTTCCCTAATCTACATCCTGCGTTTTTTAAATAGCGGAACGTCCATCTGCTCCTGAAACCGGCCTGCCACGCCTTCGAGTAGATGGCCGAATTTTTTCTCCTTTGTCTCGAGGTAGAAGCGGTTGTGTTTATTTGGAGGGATAATTAATGGTATTCGCTCTGTCACATTAACACCGTACTGTTTCAGCTCCGCAATCTTCTGGGGGTTATTTGTCATGAGCCGTACCGACTTTATCTTAAGTGACTGTATGATGTGGGCGGCAACGCTGTACTCCCTTTCATCATCATGAAAGCCAAGCGCCAGATTAGCCTCCCTCGTATCAAGCCCTTCTTCCTGAAGCGCATATGCCCTTATCTTGTTTACGAATCCTATGCCGCGGCCTTCCTGCCTCAGGTAGATCAACACCCCCATCTTCATCCTGCCGATCGTCCTGAGCGCGGTAACGAGCTGATCATGGCAGTCACACCTCAGGGATCCAAATACATCACCTGTCACACACTCTGAATGGAGTCTGACGACCACGTGTTCCTGATTCACGACGTTCCCGTGAATGAGGGCGCCATGCTCCTTATCGTCCATGTTATTATAAAATGCCGCCACCTGAAATTGTCCATATCTCGATGGGAGATTGGCTATAGACTCTATCCTTACACATATCTTATCACGGCCGACTCCACAGCACTCATGGTCTTTATTTTCATCGATCAGCTCTTTAATGTCTTTTTTTGTCAACATGGCTTAGAAAAAAGGGTTGTGCCCTGATTCCTCTGAAACTGTTGAAGCCGGTCCATGACCGGGAAATATCCTGACATCTTTATTCAATGATAACACCTTATCTCTCACCATTCTTAATTGTGTACGATACCCGTCGCAACTCATTGACCTGCCAACCGAACCCGCAAACAGGGTATCCCCTGTAAAGCAATAGCGATCAGTTATATAGCAGGTGCTTCCATGCGTATGTCCCGGAGTTGAAACCGCCCTGATCACATGCCTGCCTGCCTTAAACTCCATACCATTTGTCACTGTGCATTCTCTGACATTCAGGCTGTCAGATATGCCGGCAGACGGTTCTCCTGCAGGTATACAGACTTCCGCCCCGGAGGCATTGACGATTTCCCTGAATCCGCCGACGTGGTCTGTATGGCAATGCGTAAAGAAGACATACCTCAGCATTAATCCCCGTTCATTTAAAATCCGCAAGACAGCCTTGCTGTCACTGGCTGTATCAATTGCAGCAGCCTCACGTGTTTCACCATCAAAGATAATATAACCATTTACTTTATAAGAACCTGCTGAACCGGTGATTGCAATGACATCATGCATCAGCTCCGGTGGACAAACCTGCGGGCGCCACTTCCCTGAAGCTATCGTATACAGTTTCCCTGGATTGAGTCCAAGGACAGAGGCAATTGTATATGCCTCATTTTCAGCAGGCTTATGCCTGTATGACTCCATTTCTTCCAGCATGGATGCAGGAAATCCCGTCATCTTAGCAATCTGTTTTACAGTCAGGCCGAGGCCGGTTCGAGCCTTCTGAATTATGTCTCCAAACTCATCTTCTAAGGGTTCCATGATAATCCGGTAAAATCCACACGTACTCCATTCCCCTGATCATCTCTCATCGCTGTTGCCAGGCTGCATTATTGCAACACCTGCTCCTTGTTGCCGCCCTGCTTTTCTTGCTGTAGTAATAAATCCGGTATGCGCTACCATCCGGTGGTCAGGTCTTACACTATTGCCTTCCACGTGCCAGGTCCTGACAAGTGTCTCGCTGGTCTCAATTTGTATAAAATTACCCGATTCTCTCAGTGTCTTTACAACTGCCGAGACCTGCAGGATGGTGGGAAGATAGCAGAGGAATATCCCCCCTTCTCTTAATGACTGCGCTGCATGTGGTACGACCCTCCAGGGCTCAGGAAGGTCAAGGATTACCCTGTCTACCCCATCTTCCCCAATCCCATTGTAAATGTCCTGCCCCCTGATGATGAGATTGTTTGTCTTTCCGTTATAA
>WBZR01005167.1_pt1 | contig 10183 bp, 9 predicted proteins | sample 5204231 | NCBI WGS metagenome assembly WBZR01 (sample SAMN12412403, study PRJNA552823) | activated sludge metagenome | isolation source: activated sludge from anammox sidestream of wastewater treatment plant... | place: USA: Virginia | collected 2017-08 | reverse complement strand
GTTCAATGCCGTGCTTGCGCAGCGGGTCGAGGACGGCAGCTGGGCGACGCTGCAAGCCGGCGATGTCGCAAACCTCGACGGCAAGGGAAGTGTGTTTGATGTCACGGCTATGGACGAGGCGCTCGCATCACGCGTCACCTCGCTCGATGTGCATCCGACGGGTCCCTTGTGGGGCGTAGGCGTCTCGCGCGTGGCAGGGCGCATCGCGGAGCTCGAGGCGGCGGTCGGCACGCAGTTCGCGCCTGTCTGCGACGCGCTCGTCACCGAAGGCGTCGCGCTGGCACGCCGACCGTTGCGGGTCGCCGTGCGCGAGCTCGAGCACGCGTTCGAGGGCGACGTGCTCGTCCTGCGGTTTTACGTGACGGCTGGCAGCTTCGCGACGACGGTACTGCGGGAGATTGTCGGGATTCCTGATGTTGCCGGCGATTCCATGGCATAACATGCCAGTAGCATCCTGCTTTGACCGGAGGGCTTGTCATGCCGACACGCAACGTCGTTCTCACCGATCATCAGGGTGCTGCGCGCCGGGTTGTGCATGGTTGAAAACGAGGAAACGGAGGCCCGGGCCCGCCTCAAAGTGCTGCGCGACGCGGCGCGCATCGGCATCGCAGATGTCGAGGCAGGCCGGTTTCGGACGTTTGAGAGTTCCTCGCAGGTTTCACGTCGCCTGGCCGCGGTGGCCGACGAGGTCATTGCGGAAGGCCGCTCCGCAGGAGCTGTGCGGTGATGCCCGTCGACATGGCCGGGTCGGGCACGTGACAGGTCACGCTTGCCGCAGCGGCCGAAGCGGCCGAAGCGGATTTTCGCGACATCATTCGCTGGACGGCAGAGGAGTCCGGGGATGCGCAGGGGCGCGCCTATGCCGAGACCCTTTCTGCCGCGATCGAGTCACTGCGAATACTCCATGAGGCCATGGATCTTGTGCGTCATCTGCCGGCAAGCAGGACGTAGACGGCACCCGTGCCGCCGTCGACCTGTCGCGCGGAGCTGAAGGCGACGACTGCGGCGAATCGGCGCAGCAGTGAATTCACGGTCTGCTTCAGCACCGGTCCCCGTTGGCCCGATCTCAGGCCCTTGCCGTGCACGATGCGCACGCAGCGCAGATGGCGCGCCAGGCACTCGGCAAGGAACGCCCGCAAGTGCGCCTTTGCTTCGACGACGGTGAGGCCGTGCAGGTCGACCTCGGCCTCGACGCGGAATTCGCCACGGCGCAGCCGCCGCAACACCGTGTCCTGCACGCCCGGACGGCGAAAGGCGAGTTCCTCACCTGTTTCGAGACCGGCCTCGGGCTCCGGAATCTCGAGCGACTCGGCGAGCACGGCGGCACGGTCGGCGCGGGCGAAGCGGGCGCGCGGGGGTGGACGGCGCCGCCGCGCGCCGGCGCGCGGCTCCGGGTGCAGCACGCGGGTGCCTCGCACTGCCTCGTGAAAGAGGCGTCGATCGTCGTCGCCGGGGTCCTTGACCACGATTTCCTCCACAGGAACGCTTTCAGTATATTGTCGCGCCCGCCGAATCCGAAGGTTGCCGCGCCGAGTGAAAATCCTGCTTGCCAACGACGACGGCTTCCGCGCGGAAGGCATCCGCCAGCTGCGCCACGCACTCACGGGGGTCGCGGACCTCACGATCGTCGCGCCAGACCGCAACCGGAGCGGTGCCAGCAACTCCCTGACTCTCGACGTGCCGCTGCGCGTCTTCACCGCGGAAGAGAACGTGCATTATGTCGTCGGCACACCGACCGACTGTGTGCACCTTGCGATCTCGGGCCTCTTCGACTTCGAGTTCGACATGGTGGTCGCGGGCGTGAACGACGGCGCGAATCTCGGTGACGACGTGCTTTATTCGGGTACCGTGGCGGCGGCGATCGAAGGCCGCTTTCTCGGCCTCACGACCGTGGCGGTATCGCTCTGCACGGAACAGGGTGGGCCGCGCCACTTCGCCACTGCCGCGCGTGTCGCGCGGGAAATCGTCGATCGCCTGATCAGCGAGCGGCTCGACCGCGGCATGATCCTGAACGTGAACGTGCCCGACCTGCCTTACGAGCAGCTGCGTGGCTTTCGAGCGACCCGGCTCGGCTATCGCCACCGCTCCGAACCGGTCATCCGCGCGAGCGATCCGCGCGGTCGGCCGGTCTACTGGATCGGTCCCTCGGGACCCGGGCAGGAAGCGGGACCCGGCACGGACTTCCACGCGGTGGATGAAGGTTTTGTATCCGTCACGCCGCTGCAGATCGATCTCACGCGCCACGCCGCGCTCGGGACGGTCGCGCAGTGGCTCGATGGGCGGCCCCGTGGCTGACGTGCGTCTGGCCGGCATCGGCATGACGTCGGCGCGCACGCGCGATCGCCTCGTGCAGCGCTTGCGTGAGCAGGGCATCCGGAGCCCCGAAGTGCTCGACCGGATCCGCAACGTGCCGCGTCACATCTTCGTCGATGAGGCGCTCTCGAGCCGTGCCTATGAAGACACCGCGCTGCCGATTGGTCATGGGCAGACGATCTCGCAGCCCTACATCGTTGCGCGCATGACGGAGGCGCTGCTCGAGGGCGGGCCGCTTTTCAACGTGCTCGAGGTCGGCACCGGTTGCGGCTACCAGACCGCGGTGCTGGCCCCGCTCGTCGACAAGCTCTACAGCATCGAGCGCATCGAGCCGCTGCTGAAGCGTGCGAAAGAGCGCATCCGCGAACTCGGCATCAAGAACGTGCGCTTCCGGCATGGCGACGGCTACCGCGGCTGGCCGACGCACGCGCCTTACGATGGCATGCTGGTCGCCGCAGCTCCGCTGCGCGTACCCGACGCACTGCTCGAGCAACTGAAGGTCGGGGGGCGCCTCATCGTACCGGTCGGTCCGGAGGGCGCGCAGGAACTCGTGCGTTTCACCCGGCGCGAGCAGAAGGTCGAGCGCCAGAATCTCGGCCCCGTGGCTTTTGTCCCGCTGCTCGAAGGGACGACATGAGGATAGCGTTACAACTTATTGATTGTACGCTATTTGCTGCGCCGCTTGCCTGAAATGCCGTGACCTGACTAACATGGCGCCCCCGGGCGTACCGCGAGAAGACACAGGGGTTTCGGGGGAGTCGGCGAGTAGAAGAAGAAGACGGAAGAAGAATCAGAACAAGCGACGACAATCGCCCGGGTCTGTCAGCTACGGGTGGTTGATTTCAGATAACGAGCTTTCCACTCTGTGTCTTCTCGCGGTGCGTCCGGTTGCAGCGGGCGCGGGCGGGTCACGGCAACAGCGCCAGCACCACGCGGCGATCTTCCTGTGCCAGCACGTTGTAGGTGCGGCACGCTGCGCCGAACTCCATCACCTCGAGCCCGATACGCCGCGCGCCGAAGTGCGCACGCACCGCGGCAGGCGGCCACACAACCGGCGCCGGCATGCCGACGATCACCACTTCGGGGTCGAGCGCGAAGACCGGTTCGAGCAGCGCCGTGTCGAGTGCGCTCGCGCTTCGCGCCCCCCAGTCCGGCACCAGTGATGTCGCGCTGACGATCAGCGGCGCGCCGAGCGACGCTTCACCGATGCGCACGTCGCGCGTGCCGTGGCTGGCGATCAGGTTGATGTCGTTACGGGAGCTGAGTGTCAGTCTCATTTCGGTACGATACGCGATCGTGTCCGAACTCGTCCTCATCCTGCCTGTCGTCCCTGGCGAGGCCCGCGCCGCGCTCGCGTTGCCACTGGCGCGCGCGCGCGCGTCGCGGATAGCAGGCGGCGACTGGCGCGCCTGGCTCGCGCAGCGACTCGGTGCGACGGACCTTGCCCGGGAGCCTCCCGCACACGTGGCTGCGGCGGCCGTCGGGGTGCCCGCCGATGGCGCCTGGTTTGCGACGCCCGTAGCGCTCATCGCCGCGCTCGATCATGTGCGGATGCCCGCGACGGGCTGGCTCACCCTCGCGGAGGATGAGACTCACGAACTCGCCACCCGGTTTGCCGATCTGTTCGGTGACTCGGGTCTTGGGCTTGCACCTGCGGGCGCCGAAGGTTTCCTGCTGTCGGGTCTGATCGCGGATCCCGTCCGTACCCACGATCCCGCGCGCTTGCTCGCCGCAGATGTCGGGCCATGGCTTGCGGCTGGCCGGGGTGCAGGGACCCTGCGGCGTCTCGGGACCGAGATCGAAATGTGGCTGCACGAGCACCCGGTCAACCGCGCGCGCCAACGTCGAGGTGCCGTGCCCGTCTCGACGCTCTGGCTCTGGGGCGGTGGTGAACCGCTGCGCGCAGCGGCGCAGACGGCGGCGCCAGGGTATGCCGTCCGCGCCGCCCTGCCGCGAGGCTACGGTGGCGACAGCTGGTTGCGCGGGCTGTGGCAAGCTGGCGGACGCCCGATCGAGGGCGATGCTGCGACATTGACGCAAGTCGAGGTGGCGCCTCGCACCGATACCGTTGTCGTGGTGCGTCGGGGTGTCGATGCAGATGTCGTCGGGCATTGGTGCGAGCCGGCGCTTGCGCTGCTCGCGGCGCGCCGCATCAAGACCCTGCAATTCGTGATCGACGATCGCCTCTTCCGGTTTACACGCTTCGATCTCCTGAAGCCCTGGCGTCGCAGGGTGAGTTGGGAAGTCCCGGCATGACGCTGCGTATCGAGCGTCGCGCGGATATCGACTCCCCGGGATGGGGCAGTACCCTGCACCCCGTCGTGCGGCGTGCCTACGCGGCGCGCGGCGTACGCAGCGACGCGGAGTTGTCACTCACGTTGTCGCGTCTGCTGCCCGTGGGCACGCTGGAAGGAATCGACGCGGCGGTCGAGCTGCTGCTCGCGCATCGCGCGGCGGGACGCAAGGTGCTGGTGGTCGGTGACTTCGATGCAGACGGGGCAACCAGCTCCGTGCTGATCGTGCGTGCGCTGCGTGCGTGGGGATTCGCGGACGTCGACTTCCTCGTGCCAAACCGCTTCGAGTTCGGCTATGGGCTCACGCCGGAAATCGTGGCATTGGGCGCTACCCGCGCGCCGACACTCATCGTTACCGTCGACAACGGCGTTGCGAGCGTGGCTGGCGTGGCCGCGGCGCGGGCACGGGGCATCGATGTGCTCGTGACGGATCATCACCTGCCGGGCGCCGAGTTGCCCGCGGCCAACGTCATGGTCAATCCCAATCTTGCGGGCAGCCGCTTTGGCAGCCGTGCGCTTGCGGGCGTCGGTGTCGCGTTCTACGTGATGGTTGCGCTCAAGCGCGCGCTCGACTCGGCAGGACTCGTCGATCGGGAGGCGCCGGGCCCCGCCGAGTGGCTCGATCTTGTCGCACTTGGCACCGTGGCCGACGTCGTGCCGCTCGACTTCAACAACCGCGTGCTCGTCACGCAGGGGCTGGCGCGTATTCGCGCGGGGCGCTGCGTGCCCGGCATCCGCGCGCTGCTCGAGGTCGCGCGGCGCGATCGCGCGGACCTCACGGCTGCAGATCTCGGCTTTGCAATCGCGCCACGCCTCAATGCCGCGGGCCGCCTCGACGACATGTCGATCGGGATCCGCTGCCTGCTGGCCGATCGCGAGGTGGAGGCGCGCTCACTCGCAGCGCGGCTCGACCAGCTGAACACGGAGCGGCGGGCGATCGAGGGGCAGATGCAGGCGCAGGCCCTCGCCGCCGTCCGCCATCTCGGGCCCATTGCGGTGCCGGGCGCACGGCAGCGGGCGGGGGTTTGCCTGTACGACGCCGACTGGCATCAGGGCGTGGTGGGACTGGTCGCGAGCCGGATCAAGGAACGGTTGCGCCGTCCGGTCGTGGCGTTCGCCAATGGTGGTGACGGGTTGCTGCGTGGTTCGGCGCGCTCGGTGACGGGCGTGCACGTGCGCGATGTGTTCGAGAACATCGCGGCACGCCATCCGGGGCTCATCGTGCGCTTCGGCGGTCACGCGATGGCCGCCGGCCTCTCGCTCGCGCACGAACGACTCGATGCATTCGCGGACGCTTTCGATGCCGAAGTCGCGGGCTGGCTGGGTGCGCACGCGGATCCCGACCGGCTCGATACGGATGGCGAACTCGCCGTCGATGACATCTGCCTCACGACGGCCGAGGCCCTGCGCGCCGGCGGGCCATGGGGTGCAGCCTTTCCCGAGCCGGTGTTCGATGGCAGCTTCCAGATCGAGCGCGCCCGGGTCGTCGGCGGCAAGCACGTGAAGATGTGGGTCGAACTCACCGGTACCGGGCGTCGCTTCGACGCGATCGCCTTCAACTTTCTCACGGACGAGACCGCGCGACCGCCCGGCGGCGCAGTCCGGCTCGTGTACCGGCTCGACGTGAACGCCTACCAGGGCGAGCGTCGCCTGCAGCTGCTGGTCGACCACGTACTGCCCGCCTGATAAAATTTCGCCGATGGAAGTCAGCCAGCTGAAGCGCGCGCTCAAAGACCTCGAAGAGCGCACCCGTTCGCTACGGGGGTTTCTTTGAGTACGATGTCAAGGTCGAGCGGCTCGAAGAAGTAAACCGCGAGCTCGAGGACCCGGCTGTCTGGTCGAACCAGGAGCGCGCGCAGCAACTCGGCAAGGAGCGGGCGCGGCTCAGCGCCGACATCGCGGAGCTCGATCACACTTCGAACGCCATCGCGGATGCCGCCGAGCTGCTCGAGCTCGCCGAGGCGGAAAACGACGAGCCTGCGGCGCGCGAAATCGGGCGCGAAACGGGCGACCTCGAATCCGCGGTGCGCCGGCTCGAGTTCAAGCGCATGTTCCGTGGCGAGATGGATTCGCACAACGCCTATCTCGACATCCAGGCGGGCGCAGGCGGTACCGAAGCACAGGACTGGGCACAAATGCTGATGCGCATGTACATCCGCTGGGCGGCCGCGCGCGGTTTCCAGTGCGAAGTCATCGACTCGAGCCCCGGCGAAGTGGCGGGCGTGAAGAGCGCTTCGCTCGAAGTCCGGGGTGAATATGCCTACGGGTGGCTGCGCACCGAGACCGGCGTGCACCGTCTCGTGCGCAAGTCGCCGTTCGATTCGGGTAACCGCCGGCATACCTCGTTCGCGTCCGTGTTCATCTCCCCGGAGGTCGACGACGATATCGACATCGAGGTGAGCCCGGCCGACATCGAGATGGATGTGTTCCGCTCGAGCGGCGCGGGCGGCCAGCACGTCAACAAGACCGAGTCGGCGGTGCGCCTGCGTCACCTGCCGACGGGCATCGTGGTCGCCTGCCAGAATGAACGCAGTCAGCACAAGAACCGCTCGACCGCGATGAAGATGCTGAAGGCGAAGCTGTACGAACTCGAGGTCAACAAGCGCAACGCTGCGGCGAAGGTGCTCGAAGATGCCAAGTCGGACGTGGGCTGGGGCAGCCAGATCCGTTCCTACGTGCTCGACCAGTCGCGCATCAAGGATCTGCGCACGAATGTCGAAGTCGGCAATACCCAGGCCGTGCTCGATGGCGATCTCGACCCGTTCATGGAAGCGTCACTGAAGGCGGGGTTATAGCAGCGTGGTACTCGATGAGACCTCGGGCGAGGAGAACCGGCTGATCGCCGAGCGGCGGGCCAAGCTCGCGGCACTGCGCGGTGGCGCGCCAGCCTTTCCCAACGACTTCCGGCGCGACGCGCTCGCGGCGCAGATCGAGGCCACGTGGGGCGACAAGGACGCCGCATGGCTCGAAGCGAACCCCGTGACGGTGCGCGTGGGTGGGCGGCTGATGGCCAAGCGCGTCATGGGCAAGGCGAGCTTCGCGAAGCTCGCCGACCGGAGCGGCCGCATCCAGGTGTTCCTGCAGCAGGCGGCCCTCGGCGAGACATACGAGGCCTGGAAAGGCTGGGATGTCGGCGACATCCTCGGCGCCGAAGGCCCGCTCTTTCGCACGAAGACCGGCGAGCTGTCGGTGCGGGCGACGACCGTGCGCCTGCTCGCGAAATCGCTGCGACCGCTGCCCGACAAGTGGCATGGCCTCGCAGATACCGAGACGCGCTACCGGCAGCGCTACGTCGATCTCATCGTCAACGACGCGAGCCGCGCCGTCTTCGCCCGACGCGTGGCGATCATCCGCTACCTGCGCGCCTTCCTCGACGCGATGGACTTCATGGAAGTCGAGACGCCGATGATGCAGCCGATCCCCGGCGGCGCCGCGGCGCGGCCCTTCGTCACGCACCACAACGCGCTCGACCTCGACATGTACCTGCGCATCGCGCCGGAACTGTATCTCAAGCGGCTCGTGGTCGGTGGGCTCGAGCGCGTCTACGAGGTGAACCGCAATTTCCGCAACGAGGGGCTCTCCACCCAGCACAACCCCGAGTTCACGATGCTTGAACTGTACTGGGCCTACGCCGACTACCGCGACCTGATGGACCTCGTCGAGCGCCTGATGCGCGGTGTCGCCGACACGGTGCTCGGCAAGCGGCAGCTCGAGTACCAGGGCCGGGCATTTGATCTCGATGCGCCGTTTCACCGCGTCACCGTCGAGGAGGCGATCCTCGCGCACAACCCGGGCATCGATCCACTGTCCCTGCGCGACGTGCCCTATCTGCGCCGCTGGTGCGAAGGTCTCGGCATCGCGGCCGGCAAGCATGACGGCGCGGGCAAGTTGCAGATCGAAATCTTCGAGAAGACGGCCGAGCACACGTACCTCGATCCAACCTTCGTGTATGCCTATCCGGCCGAAGTGTCGCCGCTGTCACGCGCCAACGATGCGGATCCGTTCATCACTGACCGCTTCGAGTTCTTCGTCGCGGGCCGCGAGCTCGCCAACGGTTTTTCCGAGCTGAACGACCCGGAGGACCAGGCCGCGCGCTTTCGTGCGCAGGTGGCGCGCAAGGAAGCGGGTGACGAGGAGGCGATGTTCTACGACGCGGACTACATCCGCGCGCTCGAGTACGCGATGCCGCCGACCGCGGGCCTCGGCATCGGGATCGATCGGCTCGTGATGTTCTTCACGGACTCGCCTTCGATCCGCGACGTGCTGCTGTTCCCCCACCTGCGGCCGGAGACCTGAGACCCGCGTTTCTCCCCCGGCTCAGTCCGGCAATGCGTAGGGCAGCGGCAGCGTCTCCGTCCCGATGAAGGTGGAGGGTTCTTGCGGCGTTGTGTCGCCCGATGCCGCCTCCGCCGCAGAGCCGCCGGGGGCCGCGAGCGGCGCGACGGCAAGAAACTCCGTGCAGCCGTCCGCGAGGATCACGGCATCGACCACCTGGAATGCGCGCCCATCGGCGAGCAGCCCCGATGCTCCCGGGACGAGGGGCGTCACGGGCGGTTCGACCGTGCGAAAGCGCTGCATGCGCCGCTTCACCCGGCCGCGGTAGTGTGCGCGTGCGATGATTTCCTGGCCCGTGTAGCAACCCTTGTCGAAGGCGATGCCACCGACGCAGTCGAGGTTCAGCATCTGCGCGACGAACGCTTCGCTCGTCGCCTGATAGACCTGTGGCAGTCCCGCTGCAATATCGAGCGCGCGCCAGGCGTCGCGCGTGATTACGTCGCTGCCCGCCGGTGCGGCGAGACTCAGCGTACGGATGCCATCCTGCGCAATGCCGATCACGCGCAGCTGCCCGCGCCCGTCTTCGAGTGTGACCTTCGAGCGCAGGATGTACCTGCGCAGCCTCTCTGCCAGCGTCCCGACCAGTTCCTGCGGCAGCACACAGTGGATCGCGTCATCGCCCGCCAGCAGGCGCACCACGGCAACGACACGCCCCTGCGGCGTGTGGCAGCCGGCGAAGCGCGCGTGGCCTGCTTCGAGTTGCATCACGTCCTGCGACAACTGCCCCTGCAGGAATGTGGCAGCGTCGCGACCACGCGCACTGAGTACGCCCAGGTCATCGAGTCCGCAATATCCTGACAGCATTTGCGCTCTATCCTGGCCGGGGCGGGATGCCATGTGGAGAGGAGGGGGGAATTCTGGCAGAATTCCACCGTTATGCAGCTGCCGGCCGATCCTCCCCACGAATCCACGTCGACCGACAACGCGCCAGTACCCGCTTGCGCCCCACCGGAGATCGGCGGTCCCACCGGGCCCGAGCCCACTCGCTACGGCGACTGGGAACGGAACGGCCGCTGCGTCGACTTTTGAAATCGGGAGACCCCATGCGCCCACGGCCAATGTCGCCGCACGCGTCCGTTTATCGCTTCCAGTACACGATGATCGGTTCCCTCACGCACCGGATGACGGGCGTCGGGATGTCGGTCGGACTCCTTGTGCTCGTCGCGTGGCTCGCGGCAGCCGCAGGTGGTGCAGATGCCTACGCAGGCACGACGGCGGTGCTGTCGAGCCTCGTCTTCAAG
>WBZR01005166.1_pt1 | contig 10184 bp, 12 predicted proteins | sample 5204231 | NCBI WGS metagenome assembly WBZR01 (sample SAMN12412403, study PRJNA552823) | activated sludge metagenome | isolation source: activated sludge from anammox sidestream of wastewater treatment plant... | place: USA: Virginia | collected 2017-08 | reverse complement strand
GTCCGTCACGCGGCCCTGCCTTCGCGATTCAACCTCGGGTGCCTGCCCCTTTCGGACATGGGGGGCGGCTGGAATGGAGGGACGCATGATCCACAAGAACTGGTCAGACCTCATCAAGCCGGCGCAACTTGACGTGCGCCCGGGCAACGACCCCGCCCGCCACGCGACCGTCGTCGCGGAGCCGCTCGAGCGGGGCTTCGGCCTCACCCTCGGGAACGCGCTGCGCCGCGTGCTCCTGTCGTCGCTGCAGGGGGCGGCGATCACCTCGGTGCAGATCGACAACGTGCTGCATGAATTCTCGTCGATCTCGGGCGTGCGCGAGGACGTGACCGACATCGTCCTGAACCTCAAGGGCGTGGCGCTGCGCATGGATGTGGACGGGCCCAAGCGGCTGACCGTGCAGGCGCGCGGCCCCGGGCGCGTGACCGCCGGCGACATCACCGAGACCGCCGGGATCGAGATCCTGAACCGCGACCACACCATCTGTCATCTCGACGATGGCGCGTCGCTCTACATGGAACTGACGGTCAACACCGGCAAGGGCTATGTCGCGGCCGACAAGAACAAGCCCGAGGATGCGCCGATCGGCCTGATCGCCATCGACGCGATCTATTCGCCGGTGCGCAAGGTCAGCTACGAAGTGACGCCGACCCGCGAGGGGCAGGTGCTCGACTATGACAAGCTGACCATGAAGATCGAGACCGACGGCTCGCTCAGCCCGGATGATGCGGTGGCCTATGCGGCGCGCATCCTTCAGGATCAACTGTCGATCTTCGTGAACTTCGACGAGCCGGAATCGGCCTCCGCTTCCTCGATCGAGGACGGGCTGGAGTTCAACCCGCTGCTGCTGAAGAAGGTGGACGAACTCGAACTGTCGGTGCGCTCGGCCAACTGCCTGAAGAACGACAACATCGTCTATATCGGCGACCTCATCCAGAAGACCGAGGCGGAGATGCTGCGCACGCCGAACTTCGGGCGCAAGTCGCTGAACGAGATCAAGGAAGTGCTTTCGGGCATGGGGCTGCACCTTGGCATGGAAGTCGAGGACTGGCCGCCCGAGAACATCGACGACCTGGCCAAGAAGTTCGAGGACCAGTTCTGACGGGGGGGCAGGAAATTTCGCGAAATTTCGTGCCCCCGACGACCGGGCTTCATGCCCCAAGGTGAGCGGCCCGCAGGGCCGCCGGACAAAGCACAAGAAAGGATGACATCATGAACCACGGCAACGGCTACCGCCGCCTCAACCGCACCCACGAGCACCGCAAGGCGCTGTTCGCGAACATGGCCGGATCGCTCATCGAACACGAGCAGATCAAGACCACGCTGCCCAAGGCCAAGGAACTGAAGCGCGTGATCGACAAGCTGATCACGCTGGGCAAGCGCGGCGACCTGAATTCGCGCCGCGGCGCCGCGGCGCAACTGAAGCAGGACCAGCATGTGTCCAAGCTGTTCGATGTCCTGGCGCCGCGCTACAAGGACCGTCAGGGCGGATACTGCCGGGTGCTGAAGGCCGGTTTCCGCTATGGCGACATGGCGCCGATGGCGATCATCGAACTGGTCGACCGCGACCGTGACGCCAAGGGCGCCGCCGATCGGGCCCGTCTGGCCGCGGCCGAGGCCGCCGAGGACTGATCACCGCCCTGCCGTCAACACGAGGCCCCGCACCCGCCGGTGCGGGGCCTTTGCCGTTCCGGGGGTCGTCCATTTGCGCGGATCGGTTGTGGCGATGCAATTCATGGTTGACGACGCCGGAACCCTGTCGTCCTATGAGGGCATGTCGCTGCGGTCCGGAATCGAGGGTTACACGGAGGAAATGGCCAAGCTGGCGCCGGGCGGGTTCTTCTTTGCCCTGCACATCCGCTTTGCCCTGCCGCTCCTGCATCACCAGACCTATCCGCAGGGCTGGACGGACAGATATACAGAGGAGGCCTATGCGCTCCGCGATCCGATCATTGCCTGGGGGTTTTCTGCGATCGGCGCAACACGGTGGAGCGAGATCACGATTCCCGACCCGTTCGATATCCTCGGACAGGCACGGGACTTTGGCATGGTGTATGGAATCGCCATCTCCTGCGGGCCGATGAAGTCGCGCACGATCGCCTCTGCTTCGCGCGGGGACCGAGAGTTCGACACCGGTGAAATCACGGCCTTCTCGGAACTGGTGTGCAGATTGCACGACATCACCGAACCCCCGGCGTCCCTGACGGATGCCCAGATCGAGGCCCTGCGGTGCGTCGCGCGGGGGGATCGTCATGCTGCTGCTGCCGCAGGTCTCGGGATTTCGGAAAGCGCCTTCAAGGCAAGGCTGAGTGCCGCTCGGACGGCGCTTCTGGCCCGCACCACGACCGAAGCGATCCAGAGGGCGCGCGACTACCGGCTCATGTGAACCCGGCCACCGGCACAGCTCCGCAGGGCGGATACCCACACCCCTGGACCGGAGCTGCCACATGCATTCGACAACGCTTTCCTTCGCCAACATGCACAACCATGGCGAGTTGTTGGCCAACATCCTTCGTGCAAGACGGGAATCCTTCATCGTCCGCAACCGCTGGGAACTGCCCGAGACCATGGGCATGGAATTCGACCAGTATGACACGCCGGTGTCACGCTGGCTGGCGGTGCATGACAGCGCGGGGCGGGTCCTGGCCGGGGTGCGGATGACGCCGACGACGGCGCGCTGCGGCATCTACAGCTACATGATCCGCGATGCGCAGCGCGGGTTGCTCGAATCGATCCCGGCCGATCTTCTGGACGAGGAGGCGCCGGTCGATGGCGGCATCTGGGAGGTGACGCGCGGTTTCGTCGCGGCCGACATCGCCGCCTCGATCCGCCAGCAGGTGCGGCTGAAGCTGGTGCTTCAGATGATGCGGACCGCGCGCGAGGAGCGGATCCGGCGGATGCTGGCGTTGCTGCCGTCGAACTGGAACCGCTGGGCGGCGCGTTGCAAGCTCGACATGCGGGCGGCGGGGCGCAACATGAACATGGGCGGGATCGACTATCAGGCGGTCTGGATCGACTTTGCAGGGCGGCTCCAGTGACCGGCGGCGGGCGGGGGGGCTGCCTGCCCCCCCGCACCCCCCCGGGGGTATTTCGGCAAAGATGAAGGGGCGGGCGTTTTCTTCGGGGCCGGCGGCGGCTAGACTGGGGGCATGACCGATCTGTTTGCCCATGCCTCCGGCGGCCGTGCCGGGACCGAAGCCGCCGGGCGGCCGCTGGCCGACCGGCTGCGGCCGGGCCATCTGGGCGAGGTGGTGGGGCAGGGGCATGTGCTGGGCCCCGAAGGGCCGGTGGGGGCGATGCTCGCGGCGGGGTCGCTGTCGTCGCTGATCCTGTGGGGGCCGCCGGGCGTGGGCAAGACCACGATCGCGCGGCTTCTGGCGGCCGAGACCGACCTGCATTTCGAGCAGGTGAGCGCGATCTTCACCGGGGTGCAAGACCTGCGCCGCGTGTTCGAGGCGGCGCGGTTGCGGCGCGGGCAGGGGCGCGGGACGCTGCTCTTCGTGGACGAGATCCACCGCTTCAACCGCGCGCAGCAGGACGGGTTCCTGCCGCATATGGAGGACGGGACCATCGTCCTTGTCGGTGCCACCACCGAGAATCCGTCCTTTGAACTGAACGCGGCGCTTCTGAGCCGGGCGCAGGTGGTGGTGCTGAACCGGCTGGGCCTGTCCGACCTCGAGCTTCTGGCGCAGCGGGCCGAGGGCGTGGTGGGGCGGGCGCTGCCGCTGGAGGCAGGGGCGCGTGTGGCGCTTCTGACCATGGCGGACGGCGACGGGCGCGCGCTTCTGAACCTGATCGAGCAGGTGCTGGCCTGGAAGGTCGAGGGGCGGCTGGGGGTCGAGGCGCTGTCGGCGCGGCTGATGCGGCGGGCGGCGAAATACGACAAGTCGGGGGACGAGCATTACAACCTGATCTCGGCCTTGCACAAATCGGTGCGGGGATCGGACCCGGACGCGGCGCTTTACTGGCTGGCGCGGATGATCGAGGGGGGCGAGGATCCGCGCTATCTGGCGCGGCGGATCACGCGGATGGCGGTCGAGGACATCGGCCTGGCCGATCCGCAGGCGCAGGGCATCTGCCTTGAGGCGTGGCAGTGCTACGAACGGCTGGGAAGCCCGGAGGGGGAACTGGCGCTGGCCAATGCGGTGGTCTATCTGGCGCTGGCGCCGAAATCGAATGCCGCCTATCGCGCCTGGGGCGAGGCGCGTGCGGCGGCGCGGCGCACCGGGTCGGAGCCGCCGCCCAGGATCATCCTGAACGCGCCCACCCGCCTCATGAAGGAGCAGGGTTACGGCGCGGGCTATGCCTATGACCATGACCAGGAGGACGGCTTTTCGGGGCAGCACTATTTCCCCGACGGGATGAAGCGCGGCATCTATTACCTGCCGGTCGATCGCGGGTTCGAGCGCGAGATGAGGAAGCGGGTGGAGTTCTTTGCCCAGTTGCGCGCCAGGCGGCAGGGGGGCGGATGATCCGCGATCTGCTGGCCGTGCTGGCGGGGGGCGCGCTTGGGGCGGGGATGCGCTGGGGGACCGGGCTGGTCCTGTCCTTTCCCCTTGCCACGCTGGCGGTGAATGTCGTCGGATCGTTTGCCATCGGCGTGGTCTGGGCCGCCGTGGGGGCGCGCTGGCATCCGTTCCTGATGGGGGGGGTGCTGGGCGGGTTCACCACCTTTTCGGCCTTCTCGCTTGATCTGTTGCGCATGGCGGAAAGCGGGCGTATCGGTGCCGTTCTTGCCCATGGGGCGCTGTCGGTGGGCCTGCCACTGGTCGCGGTCTGGTTGGGCGTCGCTGCCGGAAGGGGATGGTCATGAGCGGGGTGCGGATCCTCACGGTCGAGGCGGGCGAGGGCGAGCAGCGGCTGGACCGCTGGCTGCGCCGGCGGTTTCCGCATCTGACGCAGGGCGCGATCGAGAAGATGTGCCGCAAGGGCGAATTGCGTGTCGATGGCGGGCGGGCGCAGGCCTCGACCCGGATCGGGGACGGGCAGAAGGTGCGGCTGCCCCCGCTGGGCGAGGCGGCGGCCATGCCCGCGCCGGCGCCGCAGCGGGCAACGCCCTTGGCGCGCGATGCGCAGATGATGCGCGATGCGGTGATCTGGATGGACGACCACATCATCGCCATCAACAAACCGGCCGGCCTGCCCTCGCAGGGTGGGTCCGGGCAGGGAGAGCGGCATGTCGACGGCCTGTCGGCCGCGCTCATGTTCGACCGGGACGAGAAGCCGCGCCTTGTGCACCGCCTCGACAAGGATACGTCGGGGGTGCTGCTGCTGGCGCGCAGTGCGCGGGTGGCGCGCGGCCTGTCCGAGGCGCTGCGCCATCGCAACGTGAAGAAGATCTACTGGGCCGCGGTGGCCGGCGTGCCCGATCCCAAGGCCGGGGCGATCCGCTATGGCCTGCTGAAGGTGCCCTCGGGCCGCCATGACGAGAAGATGCGCTGCATCCACCCGGCCGAGGTCGATTCCACCCCCGGCGCGCAGCGGGCGCTGACCCATTACGTCACCATGGCCTGGCTGGCCGGGCGGGCAAGCTGGGTCGGCCTGTCGCCGATCACCGGGCGCACGCATCAGTTGCGCGCGCATCTGGCGGAACTGGGCAATCCGATCCTGGGCGATACGAAATACGGCGGTTCGGCGCAGGAGAATGCCGGCGACGGCTGGGGGGCGGGTGTCGGCGGCGGGATCGCGCGGCAGTTGCACCTGCATGCGCGCGCCGTGGTGTTCGAGCATCCGGTGACGAAGAAGGTGATCTCGGTCGTGGCGCCGCTGCCGCCGCACATGCGCGAGACCTGGGAGTATGTCGGCTGGGACGCGGATTATGCGGTGGTCGATCCCTTTACCCTCGACCGGGACGAGGGCCGCGGATGAGCCCGCGCCTTGTCATCTGGGATGTGGACGGCACGCTGATCGACAGCGCCGGGGATATCGCGGCGGTGATGGCGCTGGCCTTCGCGGACGAGGATCTGGCCGCGCCCGGCCCCGAGGCGGTGCGGGCGATCATCGGGCTGACGCTCGAGGTGGCGATCGACCGGCTGCATCCCGGCCTGGGCGAGGCGCGGGTGGCGCGGCTGACCCGGGGCTACAAGGCGCATTTCCACTCCCGGCGCGAGGAAATCGGCGTGGCCGGCGCGCCGCTGTTCCCCGGCATCCGCGCGGTGCTCGAGGGGTTGGCGGCCGAGAGCGACATGCGCCTTGCCATCGCCACCGGCAAGTCGCGCGCCAGCCTCGGGCCGATCCTGGCCGGGCATGGGCTGAGCGGGATGTTCCACAGCGTGCAGGTGTCGGACGACCACCCGTCCAAGCCGCATCCGGCCATGGTGCTGGCCGCGCTGGCCGAGACCGGGGCCGCGCCCGCCACGACGGTGATGGTGGGGGACACCAGTTTCGACATCGACATGGCGCGCGCCGCCGGGGTGCGGGCGCTGGGAGTTGCCTGGGGGTATCACCCGGTCGAAGGGCTGGGCGCGGATGCGGTGGCGCAGGAGACCGGCGACCTGGCCGGGCTGCTCGCGCGGCTGACCACGGGGGGGCGCCATGGCTGAGTGGAAGGCGCGGGTCTTCTGGAGCGCGGTCACGGTTGCACCCGTGGAGGGCGGGCAGGGCGTGTTCCTTGACGGGCGCGCGGTGCGCACGCCGAACCGGCGGCCGCTGATCCTGCCCACGCGCGCGCTGGCCGATCTGGTCGCGGCGGAATGGGCGGCGCAGGAGGGCGAGGTGCGCCCGGCGACCATGCCCGCCACGCGCCTGGCCAATTCCGCGCTCGAGAAGGTGCGCCCGGTGCGCGCCGATGTGGTCGGGGTGATCGCCGCCTATGGCGGGGCCGATCTGATCTGCCACCGCGCCGAGGCGCCAGGGGCACTGGTGGCCCGGCAGGCGCAGGCCTGGGATCCGCTGCTCGACTGGGCGGGGGCGGCACTCGGGGCGCGGCTGGTGGCGGGGTCGGGGATCATGCCGATCGCGCAGGAGCCGGCCGCGCTGGCGGCCCTCGCCGCCGAAGTGGCGGGCATGGACGACTTCCGCCTTGCCGCCTTTCACGAACTGGTGGCGCTGTCGGGGTCGCTGGTGATCGCGCTGGCCGTCGTCCATGACGTGCGCGACCCCGAGACGGCCTGGGATCTGTCGCGCATCGACGAGGAATGGCAGATCGAGCAGTGGGGCGCCGATGACGAGGCCGCGGCGCAGACTGCGGCGCGGCGGCGGGATTTTCTGTTTGCAGCACGGTTTCATGCGCTTGTATGACCGGGCGGCCGCTCCGGCCCCCCGGAGGGCGCAACGAGGACGGGAGTGAGACGGATGCGCAAGGCCACAGGCCGATCCCCGATGACGCTGGCGGCGGCGATGGTCGCGGGCCTTGGCACGGCCAGCCCCGCCGCCGAGGGCGAGGGCGGCACCCTGGCGCAGGTGCAGGCCGAGGGGCGGCTGGCCTGCGGGGTGAATGCGGGGCTGGCCGGGTTTGCCACCGTCGACGCCAACGGGGTCTGGTCCGGGTTCGAGGTCGAATTCTGCCGGGCGCTTTCGGCGGCGGTGCTGGGGGATCCGGCGCTGGTGGATTTCCTGCCCTTGCCGGTGAATGACCGCTACGCCGATCTGGTGCAGGGCGCGGCCGATGTCGTGGCCCGGGGCGGGGCCTGGTCGATCGGGCCGGACGTGGTGCGCGATGTCGATCTGGTCGCCACCAGCTATTACGACCAACTCGGCTTTCTGCTGCCGGTCGAACTTGGCGTCTCCTCGCCCAAGGAACTGGGGCAGGCGACCATCTGCGTGCTCGGCGACCTGACCACGGCCGCGGCGCTTGACGATTACTTCCGCGCCGCCGCCATCACCTATCAGCCGCTGTCGGCCCAGACCGATGCCGAAGCGCGCACCCTCTATCTGGCCGACGAATGCGACGCCTATGCCCGGCCCGCGGCCGAACTCCATGCGGTGCGCGCCACGTTCGAACTGCCGCTGGCGCATGTGATCGTGACCGATCCGGCCTCGCGCGTGCCTTCGGGGCCGGTGGTGCGCGAAGGCGACGACCGCTGGGCCAATGTCGTGCGCTGGACCTACATGGCGCTGCTCGCGGGCGAGGAACTGGGCATCACCTCGGCCAATGTCCGCGAGATGGCGGCCACCGCCTCGACCAATCCCGAGGTGAACCGCCTGCTCGGGACCGAGGGCGACATCGGCACCCTGCTGGGCCTTGCGCAGGACTGGGCGGTGAATGCCCTCGCCGCAGGGGGCAACTACGGCGAGATCTTCGAGCGCAACATCGGCGAGAATACCCCGATCGGGCTGGCGCGCGGGCTGAATGCGCTCTGGACCCGGGGCGGGCTGCAATACGCGCCGCCGTTCCGCTGACCGGGCCAGGGGCCAGGGGCGGCGGCGCCGGCCCTCAGGACAGGTCGTCGGGGGTGACGAAATCGCGCAGCGCCCCAAGGCCGGGCGCGATCCCGTCCCAGCCCGGCAGCGCAAGGTCGATCACCGCAGTGGCGCCGGTCGGAAAATCGGCGAAACGCGGGTTGAAGGGCCGGTCGTGCACCAGGGCCGCCGCCAGATCGGCGATGCCCGGATTGTGGCCGATCACCAGCACCGTCTGCCCCTCGACCGCCCGCAATGTGGCCATGAGCGCGGGCATCCCCGCCGCGTAAAGCGCGGGCTCGATCCGGGTGGCCGGTTCCGCCCCGAGCGCGGCCAGCAGATGCTCCATCGTCTCGACCGTGCGCTGCGCGGGGGAACTCAGCACCAGATCCGGCCGATACCCGCGCGAGGACAGCCAGCGGCCGATCTGCCCGGCCTCGTCCCGGCCATGGGCGTTGAGCGGGCGTTCGGCATCCTCCTGCCCGGGGGCGGACCAGTCGGACTTGGCGTGGCGCGTCAGGATCAACCGCAGGGTCATCGGTGAAAATACCTCATGTGATGGGCCGATTGCGCGGCCTGCCGCCTTCCTTGTCCCACGGGGCAGGCCCGCCGCACAAGACAGCCCGTGCGGCATCCTTCATCCAGAGCGAGCGTATCGAGATGCGCGTGGCAGGCGGGCACGTCATAGCCCCGCGACCCCAGCGCGCCCACGGGACAGGCCGACAGGCAGGGGCGCCCGGCGCAACTGTCGCAGGGCGAGGGGCGCGGCTCCGGCGCGGGCCTCTCCGGCAACAGAAGCGCGCCCCGGAACGACACGAACAGGCCGGCTTCGTCATGCACCAGCAGCCCCACCGGCGCGGTGTGGCAGCGTCCCGACCGCAGCGCCCAGCGGGTGAAGGGCATCCACGGCGGCCCTCCAAAGGGAAAGGCGGCCTCGAGGCCCAGCGTCGCGGCCATGGCGCCGATCACCCGGCGCGACCAGCGGTCAACCGGATCGGGCGCACCGTCCTGCCATTCGGGGCTGGCGGTGAGGATGTCCCAGAAGGCGGGTTCGTCCGGCGACAGCAGCACCACGCCGCGCGCGCCGGCCGCAAGCCCGTCTTCGGGCTGGGTGGCGCAGGTGCCCGCGACGGACAGCCCCGCCGCGCGGGCCGCCGCGGCGATGGCGGCCGTGCTCACCGCCCCCCGCGCGGCCTGACCCGCGGTTCGGTCGAGCGGATGATCGACCCGGCCCCGTGTTCGGTGAAGAGTTCAAGCAGGCAGGCATGGGGCAGCCGCCCGTCGAGGATCACTGCCGCGCGCACGCCTTCCTTCACGGCGGCCAGCGCGGTTTCCACCTTGGGGATCATGCCGCCCGTGATCGTGCCATCCGCGATGAGCGCGCTCACCTCGTCGGGCGAAAGCTGGGTCAGGATCCGGCCTTCGGCGTCCTTCACCCCCGATACATCGGTCAGCAGCAGCAGACGGTCGGCCCGGAGCGCGCCGGCAATCGCGCCCGCGGCGGTGTCGCCGTTCACGTTGAAGGTCTCGTTCTCGGCCATGCCGGTGGCGACCGGGGCTACCACGGGGATGATGCCCGCGCCGTAAAGATCGCGCAGCACCTGCACGTTCATCTCGACCGGGCGGCCGACATAGCCCAGTTCGGGGTCGTCGGCCTCACAGACCATGAGATCGTCGTCCTTGCCGGAAATCCCCACGGCCCGCCCGCCCGCATCCATGATCGCCTGCACGATGCGCTTGTTCACAAGGCCCGAAAGGATCATCTCGACCACCTCGACCGTGGCCTTGTCGGTCACGCGCTTGCCGCGCACCCAGTCGGACCTGATCCCGCGTTTGCCCAGCAT
>WBZR01005164.1_pt1 | contig 10185 bp, 13 predicted proteins | sample 5204231 | NCBI WGS metagenome assembly WBZR01 (sample SAMN12412403, study PRJNA552823) | activated sludge metagenome | isolation source: activated sludge from anammox sidestream of wastewater treatment plant... | place: USA: Virginia | collected 2017-08 | reverse complement strand
CGATGTGTCGAGTGTACATCACCGATCCAAAATCAAAAAACAGATTCGTAAAAACAGTAACTCTGAGTAAAAAACAAGAAGACATCCTAAGGGAAATTAATCCGCATCTCTTGACAAAGTGTAATGTATAAAATCGAGGAAAAAGTCAGGTATATTAAACCAAGAAAATACCAAATCTGTCAGAGATTGTCAATACCGTCACAAGTTCCTGATAGTCCCAAATTTCAGCACAAGACAATCCTTGACACAACAAACACGGCATGATAAACTCCTAAAATCTTGTATGTAGGGGCAATTCACAAATTGCTCCCTATCCCTGTTTTCTGCATTCACCCACGAGAACACCCATGACCTTTCAGGAAATTATCTTAAAACTGCAAAATTACTGGGCTGATTACGGCTGTGTACTCTGGCAACCCTATGATATGGAAAAGGGCGCCGGCACGTTTAATCCTGCAACATTCCTGAGGGCGCTGGGTCCTGAACCGTGGAAATGCGCTTATGTAGAACCCTCACGGCGTCCAACTGATGGCAGATACGGAGAAAATCCCAACCGATTACAACATTACTACCAATTCCAGGTAATCATAAAACCCGCCCCTGATGATGCGCAGGATATTTATTTAAACAGCTTGCGGTTTTTAGGCATTGATCTGGTGAAACACGATGTGCGGTTTGTCGAAGATGACTGGGAATCCCCTACCCTGGGCGCTACGGGACTTGGCTGGGAGGTATGGCTGGACGGCATGGAGGTTACGCAGTTTACCTATTTTCAACAGGTAGGCGGTTTTGAACTTGAACCAATCACCCTTGAGCTTACTTACGGACTCGAACGCATCGCCATGTTCATCCAGGAAAAAGAATCGGTATTCGATCTTGAATGGGTCAAGGGCTACACTTACGGCGATATCCACAAACAGGACGAAGTCCAGTTTTCCACCTATAATTTTAAAGTTGCAGACACAACCATGCTTTTCCAGCTCTTTGAGGCATTCGAAAAGGAATGCCAGCGACTGCTCAAAGAAGACCTGGTGTTGCCCGCCTATGATTACGTTTTAAAATGCTCACACACGTTTAATCTGTTGGATGCCCGCGGGGCTATCGGAGTCACCCAGCGTACTGGTTATATCGGAAGGGTAAGAAACCTCGCCCGACGCTGTGCCGAAAGTTACGTCCAGTTGCGCGAGACGCTGCATTGGCCGCTACTAAAGGAATTCAAGGCGAAAAAATATGAATACGCGGAATAACCATAATTGCGCAGGTTTGCGTTACATAGACTTATTCTGTGGAATCGGAGGATTTCGCCTTGCTATTGAAGATGTTTGTCGAAAAAATGGCGTCCAAGCAGAGTGCGTTTTTTCATGTGAAATTGACGAAGAATGCCGCAAGTCGTATTTGGCAAATTTCTCTGATTTACCTCATGGTGACATTACACAAATTTCCGAAAAGGCTGTTCCGGATCACGAAATTTTGCTCGCCGGCTTTCCATATCAACCTTTTAGCATTATTGGCAAAAGAAAGGGGTTTGAGGACACAAGAGGCACTTTGTTTTTTGATATTGCCCGAATAATACAGGCAAAACAACCGACTGCATTTGTGCTGGAAAACGTTAAACTTCTTTCTGGGCATAATCAAGGAAAGACCTTGGTGACATGTTAACGGAGTTTAAAGTCGGTGAAAAATACACAAATGATCAGATTCGCTTTGCATTGAACGTAGAAAATTTGGGTGGTATTCGTCCTTCTGTTGATGCAAACAAGAATCTTAACCATCTTGTTATATTATTAATCGTCTCATAATAGAACACACATTAAGCTGTCCGTTTAGCGCTTCAATATTGGAGAAGGAAAGCATACGACGAATCAATACAATTATGAGACCCTTAATAACTACAACAGAGCAGTATGCGAAAAACATAGCAGAAAATCCTTACCATGACAGGATCGAAAACAACATACTAATTTACACGGCGCAAGGAAGAACTGGCGATCAAGAAATCAGCGGTAGGAACAAAAGGATTATTGAACAATACTCTGCGCCAATTCCTTTTTATAGCTTTCCAAACGAAGGAAGACAAAAATATACATTTCCTGGATTGCTTGAGCTTCTTCGCCATTTCCAAGAATATCAGATAGACAAAAAGAATATCTTAAGAAAGGTTTGGGTTTTCGAATTTTACATTCATGACGAAATACCAACAGTTCCTATCCAAAATGCAAAAGACTTAATTGTTGCAATATTTAAGGAATCAAGAAAAATCCGCGAAATAGAGAGAGAAGAAAGAGAAGTCATTTTATCTGAAGTTCAACAAAAAGTTTATGAAACTGCAAATTGTGAAACAGAAGAAATTCGTTCTTATCTTCTTCGTATTAATCCGTATCGTTTTGAATTTCTTGTAAAAGATGTAGTTGCGTCGAATGGTTTTATAAATGTTACCGTAACGACTCCCTCACAAGATGGAGGGATTGATGTAAATGGATATGTTGCAGAATCTAATTACTTTTTCTCTAAGACGCATGTTCAATTCCAGGTAAAACGTTGGCGTCATTCTGTGGGCAGTGTCGAAATTAACAATTTCAGAGGTGCGCTGCACACAACCGCAAAAGGGATATTTGTGACTACAAGCCACTTTACGAAGGCTGCAATGCAAGAGGCAGAACATTCTGTCAAACCTTGCATTTCACTTATCGATGGATTTAGGTTTTCAAAACTCATAAAAGACACTGGAATAAACATAAACAAATATCTGTGAGGTCTTATGACTAAAAAGCACTGTGATGAAAAATGAGACTGCTATATGTGTGGCAAAGAAACCGTTTCACAACTCACTCCTGGAGGGTGGTTGGGCAATTACCATCCGCTCTGTGACCCATGTGCGGATTCTATCTTTCTCGATGTCACATCCAAATTCCATGCCGCTATGACGTTTCATTATGCGGTTGGCGATTTCTAAACGGACGCTATAGTTATTGAACAAACGGCTTATTTCAGGTAGAAATTCGCCTGTGTACTCATTCGGCGATAGAGAAGTAAGCGAATGTAATCCAAATGAACTTGGAGAAAAAATACTCGCTATTTGGAATGAGCGTGTTGCGGCAGTTCGCAAGTTTTTTAAACATGTAAGGACAATTGTTCTTGTAAAATCCAATGATTTACTCGAATTAGCCGTTTTTGAATTTGATACCACCATTTATCCTGCTGACCAATTTATGTGGAAATGGAATGAAAGAAATAATCTCGAAGGGTACGAAAAACCTTCAAACTTGCACAAATTCACTTGGCAACCTCACGGTTCACAATTTACAATCATAGAAAATGTTCCCAAAGATCGCCTCGCTCTACGAATCAAGCAACCACCAAAACTTGATAGTAATGCAATTCTAAAAGCTTTGAAATTTAATAGTTCGTGGATAGAAATTCTAAAGTAACCGATTTATGGATACCTTCAGTAGTGCCGTGCGTTCTCGCATTATGGCACGCGTACGTTCACAGAGAAATAGGTCTACAGAGCTAAAAATTATTGAAATTTTAAAAAGAGGAGGGTTGAAAGGATGGAGAAGAAACTCTCCATTGCATGGCAAGCCTGACTTTATTTACCCGAAACAAAGAATCGCTCTTTTTGTAGATGGCTGTTTCTGGCATGGTTGTCCTAAATGTTGCCGTATGCCAAGCGCGCATCGCAAGTATTGGGTGAATAAAATTAAAAGAAATAAAAATAGAGATAAAGACGTTACAAAGGCGCTAAAGAAAAAAGGTTGGAAAGTAATAAGAATTTGGGAACACGAAATAAGCGCGGCAAAAATAGCTAGGAAATTAAATATCCTCAGCAAATATTATAAAACCTAAATTCTGTAAATGATTTTCGAGTAGCAAATAATCGGCCTTCCATAGTATCTTTGCTATGCAAAAATCAGTAGCAAACTTCAATGATTAGTGGCTTGCTGAGTTACCCGGTGGTTGGTCGACGGGCGGAAACGAGAAAGAGCACTGCCTACATCATTCTGAGCAACAAAATCCGGGATAGAGACATACCGTCCGCCTGTGCTTATTTGCCACAAACCGTCTTGCATCTGGCACTCAAGGCAATTCTCAGACAAACGGTTGATTCGTAACAAGCGGGCATTTTGTGAACTTCGCGGATCTGTTTCATACGGTGCAATAATATTAAAACCGCAGTAGCATTTTTTTCCCTCTGATGTGAAGACTTGCTTGTGGTGTTTCCGGAGATAATCATGCCTGATATTGATGAACTGCTTGACATTTTTTCCTTTTTATGCTGTGCTTAATTAGTGTCGAATTCTTATCCTTGAATATCCTGTGCCGCTGCTACCTGGCACTTTGGCGGAATTGATGCGTACGGAGATACTGTTGGGTTTACCTTGCGAATTATTGAACTATAAAAAAGAAAGGGGGGAAAGGGTACGATGAACGCAACATTAGCTCAGAGTTCGTGGAAAGTTGCTAAGATCATGGGGATACCCATACGGGTGCATTTCTCGTGGTTTATTGTCTTTGGTCTGATAACATGGTCGTTGTCCACTCGTTATTTCCCAAAAGCGGCACCCGATCTTCCGGCGGCAACCTACTGGATTAAGAGTGTGCTTGCGGCCTTGCTGCTCTTTGCCTCCGTTGCGTTTCATGAGCTCTCTCATTCGTATATTGCAAAAAAATACCGCGTTTCTGTTACCGGCATTACCCTGTTTATTTTCGGAGGCGTTGCACAGATGAAAGGAGAACCGCCGCATCCCCGGGCGGAGTTCAGGATCGCAATCGCCGGACCTCTTTCAAGCTTTCTCCTGTCGGGTCTTTTTTTCCTCGTATCTGAAAATACGTCCGGTGGATCAAGGGCGCTCTTTTCTTACCTTATGCGAGTTAATCTTATCCTCGGCGCTTTCAATCTTATTCCGGGTTTTCCGATGGACGGCGGAAGGATACTCAGGGCAGCACTATGGAACAGGACAAAGGATTTTTTTTATGCTACCCAAAAGGCGTCCATCTTCGGGCAACGAATCGCCTTGTTCTTTCTCCTTTTTGGTTTATTTTCAATTTTTTCAGGTTCTTCCGGTGGATTGTGGCTGCTGCTTATCGGATGGTTCCTCTACATGGCGGCTCAGTCAAGCCAGCAACAGTCAACCCTTCAGGAAGCGCTCTTGACTATCAAGGTCAAAAACGTTATGGCGACAGATATAGTAACCATTGATTCCTCCATTCCTCTTGAGGAGGCAGTCGACAAATATTTTCTGAGATACGGCTACGGTGGATTCCCTGTCACGGACAACGGAAAATTTCTGGGCATGATAACCCTTAAGGAGATCAAAAATGTCAGTCGGACAGATTGGAGGGAAGTAAAGGTTTCGGACATTCTGATTCCCCACGACAATAAATGGGAAATGACTCCTGATTCTGATGTCATGAAGGCGCTTGAATTGATGATTAAAGAGGACAAGGGAAGGATTGTCGTTATGAAAAATGAAAAAGTCGTCGGGCTCATTACGAGGAACGGTATTGCACGGTATTTACAGATTATGGGGAAATAATCGGTGAAACACAAAATTCCTGAAACCAGGTGGAGATATCTGCGACCGCGTCATACTTACATACGGCAGGAAAGGATACGATAGCAACCCTTTCTATGCTCAGAAGAGTTAAGCATCTTTTCAAGGGAAACAAATTGCGGTTACCTCTTTTGCACCTTGTTTCACGGCAACACCATTTACGCGGCACAATATTTCATCTCGCATGGAGAGATGTTGCACGGCAAACGTGGAAAAATACAGAACTTCATGCCGCATTTTTAGCAAATAATTTCTCACGCTTTAGGGAACAACCTATTATCAGAACATGGAATGGATAATTGTAATCGTATTAGTCCTTTTTAATGGTGTATTTTCTTGTATGGAAATGGCGTTTGCCTCTGCCAATGTACCCCTTTTACGGGAAATGGCCTCGAAAGGTAATACCTCTGCAAAGATATTTATTCATCTCAAAGGACGCCCGGAAAGAACTTTTGCCGTTATTCAGATAGGTATCACGCTGGTGGGAATATCGTCTGCGGCAGTAGGCGGCGCCGAAGTTAAGACATCTATCCTTCCATACATCAGGGACCTTTTCCATGTTTCCGGTGCCTTTGCTGAAATTCTTGGGATCGTATTTTTCATCATTCCATTTACCTTTTTTACGGTTATTATTGGCGAACTCGTACCCAAAGCTATTGCAATCCGTTATCCGGAAGAAGTGTCTTTGTTCTCCAGTCGTTTGTTAACCCTTATGACAAAGATTGCTTCACCTTTGGTCCATATCCTGGAAAAATCGACAGTAAAGCTGCTTTTCCTTATAGGGATCCGCCACAGTCCTCCTTCTGAAGAAACGGTTCCAGATTTGCCTCTGAAATCATTGCATCCGTTTCACAGAGATTACATTTTAAATTTATTTGCACTGCGTTTTAAGAAGGCATCTGATGTTATGCTTCCTTTTCATAAAGTTGTCGCCATTCACAGCTCTATGGGCAAAGAGGAAATATTAAAAATCATCATTGCCTGTGGCCATACCAGGCTTCCCGTCGTATCTGACGAAACCGAGCCACGAGTAGTTGGTATCCTCCACACAAAGGAATTTGTAGCCATGATGGACACCAAAACAGAATTTTCTTTAGCTAGCTTACTCCGTAAACCGTATTTTATCGATGCTAATGAATCCATTCTCAGGATACTCAAGAATTTCCAGGGGAATCGAATCCACATGGCCATAGTGCTCCGGGATACCAGGCCCATAGGCATCATATCATTAGAAGATATTATAGAAGAGGTTGTCGGTGAAATTTATGATGAAGACGATGATGGAATCGTAAAAAGGATATGGAATCAACGAATCAGCACAAGAAGGCAGTAAATGAAACGTTCACTTGCAGAGAACGAACCATATCGTGTTGCCGTATTAAATCTTTCGTAATACTTTAGTTTTTTGAAAAGGCAGGGGCGAAGCATTCGCTTGCTTGGGGTGTGAATACCTGTATGCCAATGTATGGCAAATGCTTCGTCCCTGCACCATGCGGTAATATCGTTATTATGGTAATTTTTCAAAGAAACTAAAGTGTTGCAATCTTTCTTTTTTGCGTATCATTGCTTCTCCCTGTATTTGACGTAGTCCTGAAAAAATATCTCCTACCTTGCAATCTCTGTTTTAAGTTACTATAATGTATCCCGTTCTCCCGACGTCTCCGTGTTCAGGATTCAATAATCACAATCATGTAGTTTTCTAAAAATTTCCAACAAAAACAGGATATTGCATACCGTAGCGGCAGGTTTCAAACTTGCCCCTGCAAGACAATAATTATCCTTAACAGAGGGTTTTTCAAAAAACTCCATTGTTACCAATAATCTTATCCGATGAGGGACTATGCGAGATGGAAAAAAATGACATCCTTTTCGAAACAGCGCTCGAACAATTTGATACCGTTGCTGAAATACTGCAGTTAGAGGATGAAATCAGGGAACGCATGCGGTTTCCCAAACGATCCCTGATTGTTTCTGTGCCCGTAAGGCTGGACAACGGAACGGTAAAGGTTTTCAGGGGCTACCGGGTGCAGCACGATATTACCCTGGGACCATCCAAGGGCGGTATCCGTTACCATCCGAACGTCGATCTCAACGAAGTATCCGCGCTTGCCATGTTAATGACGTGGAAATGCGCCCTTATGCACATGCCGTACGGCGGCGCGAAGGGTGGCGTGCAATGCAATCCGGAAGAGATGTCGCAGAATGAACTTGAACGCATGACGCGGCGCTATACCACTGAAATTGTGCAAATCATCGGGCCGGACAGGGACATTCCTGCCCCTGATCTGTATACCAATTCCCAAACCATGGCCTGGATGATGGACACCTACAGCGTACAGCAAGGAAATACCGTTCCGGGCGTTGTTACCGGCAAGCCCCTGCTGCTGGGAGGGTCGCTGGGAAGGGCGGAAGGCACGGGGCGCGGGGTTGCCTATATGGTTATCGAGGCGGCGCGGGTTTTATACAAAGAGCTCCGCGGTTTGCGCGTGGCAATTCAGGGCATGGGAAATGTCGGCTCCGTGGCAACCAGACTCTTGTACGACCAGGGTTGCAATATTGTGGCCGTCAGTGACGTCAGCGGTGGCGCTTACAATCCGAAAGGCATTCTCGTCCCCTATCTCATGCATCATATCAAAGAACATAAACATGTTGTTGGACTGAGGGAAGCGGATGCAATTACCAATGAAGAGCTTTTTGAACTGGATTGCGACGTCATTATACCGGCAGCTATAGAGGGTCAGATTACCGAGACGAATGCGGATAAAGTGAGGGCCAAAATTATCGTGGAAGGGGCAAACGGTCCGACAACGCCTGAGGCCGATAAGATCCTCTTCGACAAAAAGGTATTTTTAGTCCCTGACATCCTTGCCAATGCCGGTGGCGTGACGGTGTCGTATTTTGAATGGGTGCAGGACATTCAGTATTATTTCTGGAGTGAAGAAGATATCCAGAAGAAGCTCAAAGACGTCATGGTCGGCACGTTCAACCGGGTGCTTGCACTATCCAATAAACAAGGCGTTGATTTGCGCACCGCCGCATTAATGCTGGGTATAGGGCGTGTGGCAGATGCCAAGAAGTTGCGCGGATTATACCCTTAACGGAATTATGGATTTTCATGGAAGCGCGGCACAGTAAGCAACAGGAAAGAATTGCCGTCAGAAGGAGTCTGAGGTATTCTATCAAGGACGGAGTGGCATTTGCCGCAACGACAGGATTTGGCGACAATTACCTCAATCCCTTTGCCGTAGCGCTGGACGCAAGCGCTTTCCAGATCGGGCTCTTAAGCTCCGCATCCCAGTTCGTTCCCTCACTAGCTCAGTTCAAGGTCGCCGACCTTACGGAACGGTTTGGCAGCCGAAAGAAGGTGATCGTACGGTCGGTCTTCATCCATGCCTTTCTGTTGCTGCCTATCGCACTGATCCCCTTTCTGCCGGAGTTTGTGCGGGTGTATGCCCTCATAGGTCTGTGCACCTTGTACGTCTCGTTTGCTTCGTTTGCCGGACCCGCCTGGGGTTCTCTCATGGCGAACCTCGTGCCTGAACGCAAGAGAGGCGCATTTTTCAGCAGGCGCGGGCGGCTGATTAGCCTGGTTATGGTCGTCAGCTCTTTTCTTGCCGGATACATACTGCATTTTTTTCAGAAACAAAACCTGTTCGGCTTTACGATCATATTTCTTGTTGCCATGATTTCACGATACATCTCATGCTATTTCCTGAGCAGGATGTATGAGCCTCCCCTGGAGATAAAGCGCGAGCATTATTTCTCCCTGGGAGAGTTTTTGCGGAGGTTGAACGTCGGAAATTTCGGGAAGTATGTGATCTTTCACAGTTGTTTTAGTTTTGCCGTATTTATCGCCTCCCCCTTTTTTCCTGTATTCATGCTCCGGGATTTGGGCTTTTCCTACATTACCTACACCATCGTTACTACCACCGTCCCCCTGGCGAGTATCCTGGCGGTGAGCTATTGGGGGCAACGCGCTGACGCCCTGGGAAACCGGCAGATTATCTGGATATGCAGCCTTGTCATATCAGTACTACCCGCCATGTGGTTGATTTCCCAGCAGATATATTTTCTGATTATCATTCAAATCCTGGCGGGAATCTTCTGGGCGGGGTTTAATCTCTGTTCCTCCAATTTCATCTATGACTCGGTGATCCCTGAAAAACGAACCCGCTGCATCGCATACTTTAACACCCTGAACGGGTTTTCCATTTGCGCCGGCAACCTGCTGGGCGGTTTTCTTGCAACCCACCTTCCCTCCTTCTTCGGATATCGGTTGCTTGCCCTGTTTGCCGTCTCATCCCTCCTGAGAATTCTGACTGCAACCCTCCTGCTGAAACGGGTCAAAGAGATACGGAAGATGGACATCGCCGTGGCAAGATAGCCCGGCCAGCAATAAACGCACGGTTCAAGCCCTGCGCCCTCTTTCTTTTCCGGTTGTTCGGGCAAGTGAGATCATTCTTGTGGTTGAAAATTGAAACGGGGTGAAGGGAGTTGTAAAAATTTGGTAGAGTAGAAAAAGAGAGACTTAGTTAAAGAAAAAGCCCTCCAAATATGGTAAAAAATAGTTTTGATACAAGAAACTAAACCATAAAGAAAAGGAGGGCTATATGGGAGCAACCCCATGCAC
>WBZR01005163.1_pt1 | contig 10186 bp, 7 predicted proteins | sample 5204231 | NCBI WGS metagenome assembly WBZR01 (sample SAMN12412403, study PRJNA552823) | activated sludge metagenome | isolation source: activated sludge from anammox sidestream of wastewater treatment plant... | place: USA: Virginia | collected 2017-08 | reverse complement strand
GGGCTTCTTCACCAACACCCAAACCCCCATCAACTTCCTCACGACCGCCGGCCCCGAGAGCCAGGTCCTGCGCAACGTGGAGTGCTACGTGGCCAAGATCCGCCACGAGGGTCCGAGCGCGGGATCCATGTTCGTCTCGATCGGCGACATCTCCCTCGCGTTGGGGACGCCGTCGGGCGGCACGATCAGCGCGGACGACATCGCCGCGCTCGGGCTCCCGCGCGAGATCGATGGCAAGAGCACGTCCTCGGGCGCCCTCCTCGCGCAGAACGTGGCCGTCACCGTCCCGGTCAAGATCGAGATCAAGTGGACCTCGGGCTCGGGAGGACGGCTGACCTCGGCGAACAAGCAGTCCATGGTGGTGTATGCGATCGTCAGCGCGCAGCACTAGTAGAGCGCGAGCGCGTGGCTTCACGCTCCTCGAGATAATGGTCGCGACGGCGATCTTCGCCATCGTGATCGGCCTCGCCCTCCAGCAGATCACCGAGTCCACGGACGTGACGCGCACCACGACCGCTCAGGCGGACCTCCGCCGGACGGCCGACAACGTCCTGTCCCTCATCGTGCGCGAGCTCCGCTCGACGCAGGCGCGGTTCGCGAGCGCGGACTCGACGGGGATCGAGTGCTGGCGCGTGGTCGGCTTCGACCCGGGAACGGGCTCGACGGCGCAGATCCCGCCCATCACCCCGGCGATCTCCGCGACCAGCGCGCACCCGCTCATCCAGGTGAAGAGTGGCGCCGCGACCCCGCCCACCGCGGCGGACTGCGTGATCCACCAGTACGACCGGAACGGAACCACGCCCGACGGACTCTACGGGATCCTCCGGTACCGGTTCGGCGCGGACAACCTCGGCAGCGCTTCGACGATCGAACTCTCGCGCGAGCTCGCGCTCCCGAACGATCCCGACCTGCCGGCGAACTACGCGGCCGTCCCCAACGGGGGCTTCGAGATCACGTCCAGCACGACGCTGCCGGGTCGGATGAGCGCGTCCTCGTCGAACCGATTCACCGACGCGCCGACGACGGTCACGATCCGACTCGTGCTGAAACGCCTCATCTCGCGGGATCGGGCCAGCAACTACAACCGCCAGTACGTCTGGGCCACGACCGCGACCAGCGTCATGTTGAAGGCCAGCGCAAGCTACTGAGCAGCTCGAAGGCGAGCACGCGCGCGCGCGCTCGAGGGAGGAAGGTCGAATGAAGTGCGAGCGCTTCTGGGTCGTACTGCTCGCGGGCACTCTCGGGTTCGCCTCCGTCGCCCACGCGGCCGAGCGGATCTTCGTCTTCACGGACGGCCGGAAGGTCCGCGGCGAGGTCAGCGAGGAGACCCCGACGATGATCGTCGTCAAGACGGGCGGCGGGAAGATGGTCATCCTCCGCTCCAAGCTGGCCGAGGTCACGGACTCGCCCCCCAAGCCCGCTCCCTTCCTCGAGCCCGACGAGAAGAAGAAGGCCGTCGCGCCCGCCGACGAACCTTCCGCCGCTCCCAGGCCGGAGCCCGCGAAGGCGCCGGCGCCCACGGCGGGAACGCCGGCGCCGGCCGCCAAGGCCGGAGCGCCTCTCGCGAGCCCCGCTGAGGTGCAGGCCATCCGGAAGGAGGCCCTGGCGATCGCGCCGCTCGCGGGTGACGCGCGCGAGAAGGCGCTCGCCCAGCTCCAGAAGACGGCCGCGCTCGCGACGATCGTCGCCCTCGCGAGCGAGCCCACGACCGAGAGGGAGCCGCTCCCCGAGCACCTCGTCGCGCTCGAGCTCGTCGAGCGCGCTCCCTTCGCCGAGGTGAAGCCGCTCCTCGCGCGCGCCGTCGCCGCCTGGAATCCCGAGAAGGGCCGCCCCGGCGAGCTCGGCACCGCGATCGTGGACCTGGGTGACGACGAGCACGGCACGCTCGAGACGGCGCTCGCGGCCAAGCTCGCCGACTGCCTCGCCGCGAAGCAGTCGCCGGTGCCGCTCCTCCGCGCCGTCGAGCGCGTCGGGTCGGCGCGCTCGCTCGACCTCGCGTTCGACGGGATCTTCACCGCGCGCGACGTCGCCACGGCCGCCGCCCTCACGGACACGGCGCGCCTCATCCTCGAGCGCTCCTCGTCGATCGATGCGACGCTCGCCACCTTCGCTCGGCGCATCCCCGCAACCCAGCTGCCTCCCATCGAGCGGGTGAGCCTGGCCGTCACCTTGTTCGGACTCTCGAGGGGTGCGGTGGAGTTCCAGCTCGAGGAGCTCGCGCGCGCCGCGGAGACCGCTTTCGGCGCGACGGACCGAGCTGCCGTCGATGGCCTCCTCCGAAACGTCGCGTTCGCGCTCGCCGCGATCAACACGCGCGAGGCTCACGACGGGCTCGTCCGGATGCTCGAGAACGGCCGGAGCGAGGCGGGCCGCGGGAACGTCATCCAGGCGATCGAGACCCTCAAGGTCGCCTCGGACGACCTCTACGACCTTCTCGTCCCTCTCGTGCAGCGGATCGACGACCCGCTCCGGTCAGAGAGCGAGCTCAAGGCGCTCGCGCGCGCGCTCGATCGCGTCGCGCAGACGAACAACGGGACGGACACCGCGGCCTGGGCAGGCTACGTCGAGCGGCTGCGGAAGAGCTCGGAACGCTGAACACGGGTCCCTTCGGGGGCGGACTCATTGCGGAGAGACATGCGCGCTTCATCAACCCGGCTCCTCGCCGTGCTCGTGCTCGCGCTCGCGTGCACGATGCCGGCGAAGGCCGATGAGCCGAGCACCGGAGAGTGCTCGGAGAAGATCTTCTTCCTCAAGAACGGCCGGAAGATCCGAGCCCAGCTCGTCGAGGAGAACCCGACCCAGTACGTGATCCGGAGCCCGGGGGGGCGCTCCACCCTCGCGCGCGGGGACGTCGTACGGATCGAGGAGCCCCCCACCGGAAGACCGTTCCTCGAGCCACCCAAGAAGGCGAGGGAGCCCGCGGCCCCCACCCGGGAGCCGCGGAAGGAGTCCGCGAAGGCGACTCCCGCGCCCGAGACCAAGCTTGAGCCGAAGGCCCCGGCGGCGAGCCGCGGCGAGGTCGCGACGGCGGCCGAGATCGCCGACGCGAAGAAGATCCTGGGCGGGCTGCCGCCCGCGGGCGACCCGACGCTCGAGAAGGCGCTCGCGGACGCCTCGAAGAAGGCCACTCTCGCCGCGCTCGTCGGGATCCTGAGCGAGTCGCCGGTGCCGATCGAGAACGGCCAGATCTCGGACAAGCGCCCGGACCCGCGCGCCCAGACGCTCGCCGCGCAGCTCCTCCGCCGCGCCCCCGCCGAGGAGGTGCGCCCGCTCGTCGCGAAGGCCGTGAGCATCGTGGCGCTCGAGCGCGGTCAGCCGACCGAGCTCGTCTCCTTCGCGATCGACCTCCGCGACGACGCGGCCGGTACGCTCGAGGCGGCGTTCCTCGCGCGCGTCCTCGAGCACGCGAAGTCGCGCGTCGTCATCGACGACTTCACGCGCGGGCTCCAGAGCGTCGGCCGTCCCGAGGTCGCGCCCAAGCTCTACGACGGGCTCCTCGAGGCCAGCCTGGGCCTTAACGCGTCGTCGCTCGGCCGGACGATCCGCTTCCTCCTCGACAGGTCCCCGAACCCCGACCCCCTCATCGAGCCTCTCGCCGCGCTCGTCGATCCGGGGAAGCTCCCCTCCTCGCTCGTCGGCCTCGCCGAGGCGGCCATGATCCTCGGAAAGGCGAAGCACGGGCTGCATCTCCTCAAGCTCGAGCGGCTCATCCAGGCGCTCGACGCCCTCACGCGCAACGAGGAGAACACCGGCCTCGTGGACAACTGCCAGCGCTCCGTCATGCTCGCGATCGCGCGCCTGGACGTGCCCGAGGCGCGCGACGTCCTGGTCCGCGCCGTGGACTCGTCGCGGCGCCGCGAGCGGCGGATCATCGCGCTCAGCGCGCTCACGCAGCTCAAGGTCCCGCGCGAGAGCCTCGCCGAGATCATGGAGCCGCTCGTCCGGCAGATGTCCGAGATCGGGAGGAGCGACGCCGAGCTGAACGCCTACGCCAGCACGCTCTCGAGCCTGAGCGGAGCGCGCTACGGCACCGACGTGGACGCCTGGGCGAAGTACGTCTCGGACCTCGAGAACGAGGGTCGCTGAGCCCGCGCCCTCCGGACCTGCCGGCGCGCCCGATCAGCGCGCCGGTAGGTCCACGAGCGCGCCGATCCGGTAGATCGGCTTCGTGCGGAAGGTCATCTTCGGCAGCGACTCGTCGAAGTGGAAGTTGCCCGCGTTCAGCGTGACCTGCGCGGCGACGACTCCTCCCATGAGGTCCACGGTGCCCGAGAGGTCCACGTTCGCCCTGGGCGCATAGATCACGCCCGTGAAGTTCGCCCCGACCACGATCGTCGTCGCGACGTTCGAGATGATCTGGAGGTTCATGGGCCGAGAGTTCGGGTCGGGGTTCGCGATCCCGTTGCCCGCGAACTTGTACGGCCCGGGGCCCGTCAGGTAGATCCGCACCGTGCCAGGCGCCGCGGGTGGCGCCGGCTGATCCACCGCGATGACGCCGCTGCCCGTCGTGTCGGCATCGCTGGTGACCCAGACCTCCTGGAGACCGCCGGGCGGCGGCACGAACGCGAGCACGTTCCCGCCCGCGAGTTTGATGTCGCCCACGACGATCCTGGGGTCGGTGAGCGTCCGGCTCGTGTGGATGTCGATCGAGTTGTAGGCGTCGGGGGGAGGCGGCGGCACGTCCGCGTCGGGGACCGACCTCCCCGCGTTCTCCATGATCGTGCCGTTCACGGCGCCGGAGCCGCCCGAGAGGTCCACCGTCCCGTTCGAGCCGAGGTCGCCCTTCGCGCCGATCGTGGGCGAAGTCTCGTAGCGCGCCGACACCTCCGAGTTCCACGAGTCCGTGTAGATCGAGCCGTTGCCCGTCACGAGCGCGTTCCCGAACACGGCGAACCGGAAGGGACGCTGGGTCTCGCGGACGAGGAGCGCCTCGAGGCCCGCCGTCTCGCCGAACGCGCTCCCGTAGGCGCGGATCCGATAGGCGGCGTAGAAGTAGGGCAGCCCCGAGTCCGTGACGAGCGCGCCCTCGGTCCTCGTGCGCACCGAGTAGACCCCGGAGCCCAGGCGCCGCGCGACGGCGATCCCGGGGCGGGTGAGCGTCTGGTCGCGAAAGTCGATCCAGCCGTCCGGGACGGCCATAGCGTGGTCGAGGTCGAGGAGGTCCGCGTCGGCGGACCTGTTCTTCACGCCCTTCGGGTTCAGCACCACGTCGAAGACCGACGGCACGTCCACCTGGCCGTCCACGTTCCCGAAGCAGGCCGGCGCGACGCCCCCGATCGAGTGCGAGCACGCCGCCGCGGCCGAGCACGACTCGTCGAGCTCGACGATCGCACGGTTGAGGCCGCTCCACGCGACCGCGCGCGCCTGGAACCGCGCCTCGGCGGCGCTCACGCCCCGCGACGCGGTGACGCTCGTGCTCACGTAGGCGGCCGAGAGCGCGACGACCATGAACGTGATGACGACGACGATCAGGAGCGCGCTGCCGCCCGCACGACGACGAAGCATGATCCCCTCCGGGGGAAACGCGAGGACGTGCCCGGGTGCTCAGCGCGGCGGCGCGATCGCGCCCAGGTGAACGTGCGTCGCGAGTTCGATCGCCGTCACGTCGGCCTTCCCGCGCAGGTCCGAGACGGCGCGCGTCGTCACCCGGACCTCGACGACGCCCTGTCCGACGGACTTGAAGAGCACGGCCCCCGGCATGAAGCCCGCCGGGAGCCGGTCGGGGCCGAGGTCCGCAATCGGCACGATCGACTCGGGGAGGGTCGAGTCCTCGACCGCGGGTGCGAAGACGCGCTCGAGGACGATCCGCCCCTCGACCGAGCGGGTCCGGAGGAGGACGCGCGCCTTGAGCTGGTCGTCGTCCATGCGCCCCGCGAGCGTCGTCCCGTTCGCGTTCGCGTCCTCGAACGGGCGACCCGTGCCGAGCCCCTTCGGCTCGAAGTCGAAGACGACGTACGGAGGCATGCTCGCGTCCACGACTCCCGCGTCCACGACCCGGTGGAACATGAGGTTCGTCCTGCTCGAGAACGAGAACGCGACCGTGCTCGTCGCCTCGTCCCAGCTCGTGAGCTCGGTGACCGAGCCGTCTGCCGAGCCCGGGGGCGAGCCCGTCGTCGTCGCGAGCGTCCACGCCGCCGCCGAGCGGAGCTCGCGCACGCACGCGTCGAGCGCGCGCTGGGCGTCGTTGCGCGCGCGGGTGTGGCTCGTCCCCTTCGTGTAGGTCGTCTGGCCCGCCACGACGAGCTCGGCGGCGCCGACGACCAGGATCGAGAGGACCGACGTCGCGACGAGGACCTCGAGGACCGTGAAGCCGCGCTTCCGGACGTTCGCGTTCACGTTTCCCTCCGCTCCCTACTAGCGCTCGAGCGCGAGGTTCACGCGGAGCTTGAGCTCGCCCGGCTTGCCGGAGACCGACCGCCACCGGACCGACACGGTCACCTGGGCGACGCTCGGGTACGAGAAGTCCACCGTGATCCGGCCCGCCTCGGTGCGCGGGGGCGTCTCGCTCGAGGCCGGCGCCGGGAGGAGCCTTTCGCCGCGAGCCGTCGTCCCGTCGCCGTTCAAGTCGAACGAGACGGGGAAGTCGATCGGGCCGGCGTGGTTCTTCTGGAGGTCCTCGGACGAGAGCGCCGAGAGCTGCTCGAGCTTCTGCTGGGCGGCCATGCGCGCCCAGGTGCGCTCGCGCGTCTGCGTCTCGAGCCGGACGGCGCCCGTCACCGCGGTGGCGAAGGTGAGCGTCGTGACCGCGAGGAGCCCGGCGGCGGCCGCGACCTCGACGAGGGTGAAGCCTCTCCTCCGACGAGCCATCCTTCCCACGGCGCCACCTCTCGTCCCGCGAGCGCGAGGGGAAGCACGGCCCGGGCCGCCGAAGAGAAGGCCGCGCGGACGCGACTTGTCACCGGGTGCCCCGAGGCGTCACCGGGGTGGCCGGTATTTTCCGCGTGGGATGTAAATCAAGCCGGAAGGCGCCGGCCGCGCACGACGAGCACGACGATCGAAGCGATCGAGCGCGACGAGGAAGAGGCGCGTCCCGGACTCCATGCTCATGCGCCGATCGCCTCGCGCGGGCAAGATAAGCCCGGGAGCCAGGGAGGTGCGAGTGAGCCGACGGGGAGCGCTCGATGCCGGGCTCGCGCTCCTCCTCCTCGTCCTCGCGCTCGCGCTCCGCCTCCCGCACGCGGACCTGGCCGAGTGGAAGGGCGACGAGGCGATCCAGTGGCTCAAGGCGCGGGCGATCGCGCGCGAGGGCGAGCGCCCGACCCGCGGGCTCCAGACGACGGACGGGCCGCGCATGCCGGTCCACAACCTCTACCTCCTCGCGGCGCCGCTCGTCCTCGACGACCGTCCCGAGGCGATCCGGGTCGGGGTGGCGCTCCTCGCCTCGGGCGCGACGGTGCTCGCGTTCCTCCTCGGGAAGCGCGACCTCGGGCGGCGCGCGGCGCTCGCGGGGGCCGTCCTCCTCGCGGTGCTCCCCGACCTCGTCCGGCGCGGGCGGTGGAGCTGGAACCCGAACCTCGTCCCGCCGCTCGCGCTCCTCCTCCTCGTGCTCGTCGTGCGCGCGTGGCGACGCCCGCGCGGGCGCTCGGTGGCGCTCGTCCTCCCGACGGCGACCCTCCTCGCGCTCATCCACTTCTCGCCGCTCGGCGCGGCGGCGCTCGCGGTCCTCGTCACGTTCCGGGCCGCGCTCGCGGGCGCCGCGCGGTGGGTCCTCGGGGTCGCGCTCGCGCTCTCCTGCGCCCTCGCCCTCCCCCACGTCGCGAGCGAGGCGGGGAGCGGCTTTCAGGAGACGCGCCGCGCCCTGACGGTCGCGGGCGCCAAGAAGGACCCGCCCACCGCCTACGCGACGAAGCTCCGGGAAGGGCTCGCGCTCCGGGCGTTCGCGGGCGCGCTCGGGCCCGCGGGCGAGGCCGACGCGCTCGCCCGCTCGCACGTGGGCGCGCTCGAGCCCGCGCTCTCGCTCGTGCTCCTCGGCCTCGTGGTCTCGGGAGGAGCCCTCGGCTGGAGGCGCCCCGAGGCGAGGCCGGTCCTCGCGTTCCTGCTCGCGAGCGCGGCGCCGTTCGTCCTCCTCGGGCTGCCGGCGCGCGAGCACTACGTGCCGGTCGGAGTCGTCGCGGGGATCGTCCTCGCCGGGGTCGCCCTCGCGCAGCGCCCGCGCGCGGCGGGGGCCGCGCTCCTCCTCGCGCTCGCCGGGTCGTCCGTGCTCCTCCATCGCGGCGTCATGGCCGCCATCGGCGCGGGCTCCTCCGGACCCGAGAGCGCCTACGAGCTGCCGTTCGAGGAGAAGCTCGAGGCGGCGCGGATCGTGCGCGACCACGACCTCGAGCTCGCGCGCTTTCGCCGCTTCGAGGAGCTCGTCCTCCTCGAGGTCGCGTGGGAGGAGCTCCCGCCCGGAGAGCGCGCGCGCTTCGAGCGCGTCCCTTTCCCCGTCCCCTACTGGGAGGGGCGGCTCCAGATCCCGCGCCCGCGCGCGCCCCGGGGACGCGCGGCGATCGTCCTCGGCCTCGGCGACGCGCGCCTCGCGGGCGAGGTCGGGCGCACGCGCGCGGGGCACCTCGTCGTCGTGCGCGTCCCCTGAGGAGGTCCCCTGAAGTGCGGAGAGCTCTGCCTGCTGGCAGAGCTCTCTCACACGCTGGAAAAGGAAAGGGAAAGGGAAAGGAAAGGGAAAAAGGGAAGGGAAAGGGAAAGGGAAAGGAAAGGGTTAGCCGCGTCTCCCGGACGTTCGAGTCACCCCCGCTGCGAGTCACTCGCGTCGTCCGTCCGACGCACGCTCTCCCCTATTGCGACGCGCGTGCCCGAAGTCGATCCCGGCGTCCTCGGCGTAAGTCGCGACGCGCTCGATGCCGTTCGGTTCACGTTCGTCGCGGGTCGGGTGCACGTTCCCAGATTTGGGACTCTCGACCTGCGTCCAGAGTGCGCAGAGCGGCCTCGAAGGCGTCGCGATGCTCGGTCTCGATGAGCTCGCCCCGGCGATCGAGGACCCGGAAGGCGAGGCGGTCGGGCGTGACCTCGCGCCCCTCAAACTCCTCGCGGGCCAGAACTTCCGCGCGGCGGGCGAGGGCGTCGCGGACCTCGGCCGAGAGGCCCTCGAAGGCGATCCGCCGGGCGTCGCGACGGCGTCTCTCCTCCTCGAACCGCCGACGCGAGTCGTCCCGGGCGCTCGCGGGTAACCCTGCTACCGGAGGAGCCGCGGCCGCGGGCGGCGGGTCGGCGCGCCGGGGATCTTCACGAGAGCGACAGATCGCGAGGACCTCGTCCAGGCGCGCGACCGAGAACTCGTCGAGCTTGTAGCTCTCGAGCGTGATCCCCTCCCAGAGGACCGCGCCCGGGTTCGCGAACCGGTAGCCGCGCGCCTTCTTCAAGAGGACGTTCGCGACCGCGGCGCGCACCGTCTCGAAGGGGTAGCGGCGCGCGTCCTGGCTCGAGCGCTCGACGTCGAAGTCGGCGCCGAAGTCCCGGTTCGCCCAGGAGAGGATCTCGCGCACGTGCTCGAGGACGCGCGCGTACTCGGAGTCCTCGCCCGGCGCCCAGAGAGGCTGGGGGGCGCGCAGTCGCCGCGCGCGGTCGGTCGAGGCCGCACCGGACGGCGCGACGGCACCCGACGGCGCGACGGCGACGGCCGGAACGGCCTTCGGAGGAGCCTCGGCGGCGGGAGCCTCGTCCGGAGGAGCGGTCGGCCCGGCCACGGCGCGCGCGCGTGCGACCTCGAGGAGGAGGAGCCGCTCGCGCGGATCGGGCGTGCGCGCGAGCTGCTCGAGGAGGAGCGCCCACTCGACGAGGCGGACGAGCGCCACGCGCGCCGCCGGGTCGTCCTCGACCTCGAGGAGCGCCACGAGCTCGCCCGTTCCGACCTGCGAACGCTCGGGGAGGGAACGTTCCCGGTTCTCGGGGCCGTCCGCTCTCGAAGAGAGAACGTCCGACGTTCCTTTTTCTTCGTGACGACGAAGAGAGAGACGATGCTGTGAACGTTCCGGGATGGCCGCGCGAGCGAACACGGATGTCGTGCACGGTTTGGGTGCTGCATTCAGTGTTTCCTCGGGAGGCATCGCTGAATCGTCGTTCACAGCATCGCCCTCCGTGAACGGCGCCGCCGTGAACTGCCGGAAGCGCTCGAGCGTCGCGGGCGAGATCGCGTAGGCGGCCTTGCGCCCGCGTCCACCCTGGCGGCCCTGCGCCGGGCCACCCGCCG
>WBZR01002015.1_pt2 | contig 10189 bp, 10 predicted proteins | sample 5204231 | NCBI WGS metagenome assembly WBZR01 (sample SAMN12412403, study PRJNA552823) | activated sludge metagenome | isolation source: activated sludge from anammox sidestream of wastewater treatment plant... | place: USA: Virginia | collected 2017-08 | reverse complement strand
TTGTTGCAAGGGCTTTGGCCTGGTCGGGGTGAGTGGATTCGAACCACCGGCCTCTACGTCCCGAACGTAGCACTCTAACCGGGCTGAGCTACACCCCGTGGTCCCGTTAAGGGGCGGCAAATATAGTCTTGGCACGCATGCAACATGGAATGAATGGACAACTGCAATCGGAAACGTTGCCGGATGCGGGCCCCATGCTACATTCGCCCCCGCTCTGCGGGAGTAGCTCAGTTGGTAGAGCATCAGCTTCCCAAGCTGAGGGTCGCGGGTTCGAGTCCCGTTTCCCGCTCGATAGCCCCGGTGGACCCACCGGGGCTTTTCATTGCGGCCGCTTGCCGCAAGTGCCGGGACCATCGGGAATGCCGTTCCCGGATAAGCCCCCCGACACCTTCCGGCACCGCACGGCGAAGCCCCGGATGCTCCGAAATGGGGCCGGGAGAACGTACTTTGCAGCAGGATGGCCTTGGAGAGTCGTTGATGCCTTCCTCTTTCCACAGGAACTTCCCCGATCCCATGAAAAAGATTGTCAAGCCTTCAATGCCCCTCCTGGTGGGCCTCATGTTGCCGTCCGTTGTGTGCGCACAGGGGCCACCAGGCGGGAACTTGGTGCCCAATGGCAGCTTTGAGCAGGCCGCCAAAGGGCCGAACACCTTTGACCAAATAGGATTTGCCGAGGGATGGGGAAATGCCACGCTGGCACAACCGGAGCTTTTTGACCGGCAGGCTTCGGCGAAGACGGTGGGGATCCCTGAAAACACCTACGGAACCATGGCACCGCAGGATGGGGAGCGCTACGCCGGGTTTATGGCATGGAAAGATGATCAACGCCGTGATTATGAGGGGGGTGCACGCGACCCGTTCAAGCCGGGCTGGAATGCCTACTCGGAATATCCCGAGGTGGAATTGCTCCAAACCTTGGAGGAAGGCGCCACCTATGAGATCAGCTTCCATGTGGCCTTGGCCCAAAACAGCGACAGGGCCGTGGCGGGCATCGGGGCGCTGGTATCACCCCTCAAGTTGGCGTATCCCAACCGGGGCTTCCTTAAGGAACGGCCGCAGGTGGTGACCGAGGAGATCCTGGCGGAACGCGGCAAATGGATGGAGATCAAAGGAACCTTCCGTGCGGACGGCGATGAGCGGTTCCTGGTGATCGGCCTGTACCCGACGGCCGTTTTTGAGACCAGGCGGATCACGGAAGGCGCGGACAACCAGTACGCCTACTACTACTTGGATAACATCGTGCTGAGGAAAATTGATCCCGTGGGGCCGTAACCTAACCGGGATGGGACTTACCTTCGCCGCCAAATCGGGGTATTCCCTGAAATACCGTACAGACAATCCAGCAAACCAAAAGAAACCACATGAAGATCCACTACTTCGGCCTGCTCGCCGGGATGCTCCTTGCCTTCGGGGCCAAGGGTCAAGGGGCAGATGAGAACCTGGTGAAGAACGGGAGTTTTGAAGACCTGAACAAGCCCGTGAAGACCTGGGACCAGCTGAAGCACGCCAATGGCTGGTCGAATGCAAACAAGGGCAGTGCCGACCTGTTCGCCAAGGATGCGTCGCACACCTCGGTGGGCATTCCGGACAATGAACTGGGCACGGGGAACACTATGCCGGTTTCGTCGCCTACAAGGAAGACATGCGCCGCAACTTCAAGCGCATCAAGAGCGGCAAGGAAAGCCCGTTCCGGCCCGCCTTCCAACGGTATTCCGAGTACCTGCAGACCGCATTGTCCGGCCCGCTGACCGCCGGGCAGAAGTACGATGTGACCTTCCGCGTGAAGCTGGCCAATGGGAGCGACCGCGCCGTGGCCGGCATCGGGGCCTATCTCTCACCCATCGAACTGAACTACAACCATCGCCACTTCCTGGATGAAAAACCCCAGGTTTCCACCACCAAGATCGTGGATGACAAGCAGAACTGGACGGAGGTGACCGGGACGTTCACCGCGGATGGCAATGAAAAATACCTGGTGATCGGGGCCTTCACCAGCGGTGGCTTCGATACCAAAAAGGTGATCGAGGGGGCGGACAGCCAGCGCGCCTATTATTACATCGACGGGGTCTCCGTGAAGGTGCATCCCGAGGAGGACCGCGACGGTGACGGCGTGCCCGACAAGGACGACCTTTGCCCCGATACTCCGGGCCTGGCCTCCCTGCAAGGGTGCCCCGACCGGGACGGTGACGGCATCGCGGACCACCTGGATGCTTGCCCCGACGTGGCCGGCCCGGTTGAGTTCAGCGGCTGCCCCGATACGGACGGGGATGGCGTGCCCGACAATTTGGACCGCTGCCCCAAGGTGGCCGGCCCTGCCAGCAACCACGGCTGCCCCGAAGTGACCGAGAAGACCAAGCAGCTCTTCGAGAAGGCCCTGACCGGCATCCAGTTCGAGACCGGAAGTGCCAAGATCAAGACCTCCAGCTATGGCATCCTCAACCAAGTGGTGGATGTGATGAAGGAGAATCCTTCCTATGACCTGGAGATCCACGGCCACACCGACAATACCGGCAAGGCCGAGAAGAACCAGACCCTCAGCGAGGACCGTGCCGCTTCGGTGCGTGCCTACCTGGAAAGCAAGGGAGTGAGCGGGGACCGCATGAAGAGCTTCGGCCACGGCCAGACCGAACCCATTGCTGACAATGGAACCGCGGCAGGCCGCAGCAAGAACCGCCGCGTGGAGTTCAAGGTGACCTTCTGGCGCTAAGCGCAACGATCAGCGACCGAAAAGGGAGGGGGCTTCGGCCCCCTTTCTCTTTTTTCAGGGGAGCGCTACATGGATGAAACGCTGGTGGAGCAGCCGGTGAAGGGCAGGGGCCTGGGCCCGGATTGCCAAAGGGAAACGACGGGAAGGGTGGGGAAGGCCGTGGTTCAATGGCGGCCTGCGGAATAGACACCGATCCAGGATCTGCAATGGCCCGATGAGCCGGAGCTGAGCTTGGGCCATGCGCCTGATCGCACGGACATCACCTCGGAAATGGGTAGGTCTCGGGATGAACCGGGACGGGTCATGTCAAGGTTCCGGCATTTGGCCCTGATCAGGAAAGGGCTGATCACCCCGGTTTGGAAGCCTGCGGCATTGGCACCAATCCCACAGGGGATCAACGGGCGGTTGGATCAACCCTCCCTTGTGCCCGTGAAGGGAAACGCGCGGCTGCGTGCAGGGAAGGCCAGCCAGGCAGCCTTGTTGAACACGACGATATGGTGCGGCGGCCATGGGACCGGCCTCAATGCCCGGCATCCCCGCTCGGCCCGGCTTCCTCCTCCGGCATCAGCGGCGGCTTGGATGCGAAAAGGATGTACCGGTAGGGCAACTTCTTGTAGCTGATGCCGACATCGTCCGCCCCGAACAGCGTCAATTCCTCGGATACTTGGTTGTAATCCATGCGCTGTGAAAGCGGGGGGCCGTCCGGGGATTGCCCCGGGAGGTAGTTCACCAGGTAGAACAAGTGCGGGCTTTTGATGCCCGCCATGAGCTGGGTGATCCACGATCGGCGATCGCCCAAGGTGGAGTATTCGCGCGTGACCAAGGCAATGTCGGCCTCGTCAGGCAGCAACCCCGGTACGCCGGGAGTGGTCAGGCGGATCAGCAACCGGTCATCCCCGATGCCTTGGCTCGCTTTCCACGCCTGCAACCGCTCGATGGCCGCCGGGTCGTCATCAATGGCCAGCACCCGCGCACCGGCGCTCAACAGCTTCCACGTGTAGTAGCCGTCCCCGGCGAACATATCGGCCACCACCTTGCCCTGTAGCGGCCCCATTTCGCGCATGACGATGTCGCCACCCCGTGGATCATCCTGCGGGTCAAAGGATACCGGCGCGAGGGGGGCGGCCGCGTTCGCCATGGCCGGCCGCGTTTCCGGCGTGGTGCTGCCCGCGTTGCATCCTATGCCTTGGATGCAGGCCCATACGAAGAGGGGAAGGATCATGCGCATCTCGATGCTTTGGAAGCGCCAAAATACGGTACGTCCGGGGGGAAGTCCATTTGCTTTCCATGGCAAATGATACAAGCGTATCTTTGTCCCATGGTGAAGATCGAGCATGAACTGAACATGCAGTTCAAGAGCGAGCACCAAAAGCTCCTTTTGAATTTGTTGTTCACGTCGAATTGGCTGCGCCACATGGATATCGAGCGGTTGCGCCCGTACGGGCTCAGCCCGCAACAGTACAACATCCTACGCATCCTTCGTGGAGCCGATGGCAAGCGGATGAGCATGGGAAGCATCCTGGAGCGCATGCTGGACCGGGCACCCAATGCCACACGGCTGACCGACAAGTTGATCGCCAAGGGACTGGTGACGCGCGAACGGTGCGAGGAGGATCGCCGGGTGGTCTATCTGCGGATCAGTGAGAAAGGAAGAATGCTCTTGGATTCAACCGATGAGGACACCGACCGCATGGTCAGGCTGGTCGCCCGGAAATTGTCCAAGCCGGAGGCGCAGGCCATGAACGAGGTGTTGGACAAGCTGCGTGCCTGAATACCGGCCTCGCAGGCATTCTGCCCGTCCGTTGCACGATCGCGGATGACCGGCAGGTTTCCGGTGTTCAGCGTTGGATTGACAGTTTCTTCACCATCGCCTGGTTAAGCGTCGCCGCGTCGGGCCCGAAGGCATTGACCAGGATTCCCTTGATGCCGTGCTTTTCCGAACGGATGGCATACACAATGCTTTCATCACTCGGATTTGAGTCGCCCTCGAACCGGTGGAATTCATCGATGACGAAATCGTCCGGGTGCAGCGATGTGCTGCTGCCGTGGCACACCACGCATTCCTCATGGAGCGTGAGTTCATCCTTGTATCCACGGGCGATCAAGTCATTGACGGCCTGTGAGAGCGTATCGTACGTGCGTGCTGCCATTTGGTAAAGGTAACAACGCTGGCGCTGGTCGGTTCGCATCCGTTGGGGAGCACCCACCGACGAGCGCATCCTGCCGCCAGGTGTTCCGCAAAGACACGGCACGGATCAGTTGTTCTTGCCCATTTGCAGCATGTCCTTGATTCCGCCCACGCTGCTGAGCACGCCGGTGGCCTCGAAGGGGATGTAGATCACCTTGTTGTCCTTGCCGCTGGTCATTTCCTCCAAGGTCTCCAGGTAGCGCATCGCGATCAAGTAGTTCACCGGGTCGCCGTTGGAGGCCCGGATGGCCTCGGTGACCAGGCGGATGGCCTCGGCCTCGCCCTGCGCCCGCCGGATACGTGCCTGCGCATCCCCTTCGGCCTGAAGCACCTGGGCCTGCTTTTGGCCCTCCGCCTCGTTGATCTGCTTTTGCTGCACGGCCTCGGCCTGCAGGATCACGGCGCGCTTGGTCCCTTCGGCATCGATGATCTGGGCACGCTTGTCCCGCTCGGCGCGCATCTGCTTCTCCATGGCTTCGCGGATGTCGCGCGGCGGGTTGATGTCCTGCAGTTCCACCCGGTTCACCTTCACGCCCCATTTGTGGCTCGCCTCATCGAGGATGGTGCGCAGCTTGGCGTTGATCGTGTCGCGGCTGGTCAAGGTCTCATCCAGGTCCAGCTCGCCGATCACGTTCCGCAAGGTGGTCTGGGTCAGCTTTTCTATGGCCATCGGCAGGTTCTCGATCTCGTAGATCGCCTTCACCGGGTCCATGACCTGGAAGTAGAGCAGGGCGTTGATCTCCGTCATCACGTTGTCCTTGGTGATCACGTTCTGGCGGGGGAAATCATACACCGTCTCCCGCAGGTCGATGCGCTCCTTCTTCACGAACTGCACGAATTTGTCGCCGTTGGGCAGCTCCCGGCTGAAGCGGTAGGTGATCTCGCGCGGCTTGTCGAACACCGGGATGATGATGTTGAACCCGGCCGTGAGGGTCTCGCGGTATTTGCCCAGGCGTTCAATGATCATCGCCTCGCTTTGCTGCACGATGCGCACGCCCTTGGCGATGATGAACAGGACGAAGAGGGCGATGAGCAGAAGGATGAACGTACCGGTGGTCATGGTCAGGGGGGGCTTACGGGTTTGATGATGAGGGTATTGCTTTCCACACGGACCACCTCCACGGGGTCGCCCATGCGCAATGGTGATTCCGAGACACTTTCGGCGCGCCAATCATCTCCGCCCACTTGCACACGCCCAAGGCGCAGGGCCGGGTCGAAGTCCTGGCTGACATAGCCGCGCATGCCCACCAGGGCATCGGCATTGGTGCGTACGTCCGCTTTCCGCCAGAAGTGCCTCATCAGCAGGGGGCGGACGGTGAAGAATGCCACCAAGGAGAAGGCCGAAAAGACCAGGAGCTGGCCCGCCGGGCCAAAGCCCAAGGCTGCGGTGATGCTGGCGCCGATACACCCGATGCCGAGGCAAAAAAGGAAGAACCCGGGCAGGAAGATCTCCGCGATCATCATCAACAGGGCCAAGCCTGCCCACCAATGCCATTGAAAAAAATCCATCATGTGTTGAAGCGAAGCGCAAGATAGGCTTGTCCCGTCCTCCAAGGTACGGCCTTGGGGATGAGCGGTCCCTGCACGGGATGAAAGCCCCGCCTTGCCCTACTTTCGCGACCTATGCGGCAGAAGATCATTGGCTTCCTGCGATCACCCCAGGGCCGGGATAGCCTGCTGACCACCCTCACGGAAGGGCTTTCCATGCTGGGCATGGTGCTCACCTACCGGCTGGCCGCACAGGTAAGCAAGCAGGACCTGGACGTGTATGTGATCGTGCGGCGCACCGTGAACTTCGTGTTCCCCGTGATCCTGATGGGGGCCATGGTGGGCCTCACCCGCTTCGTGGCCATGAGCCAGGAGCCCGCACGGAAGCGCGGCTACCTGCGTGGCGCCTTGGCCTGGGTGGTGCCCTTGAGCGCCGCCACCATGGTCCTCTCGTTCCTGCTCGCCCGTCCCTTGGCCTGGCTCATCTTCGGTTCCGAGGAAGGGGCCGCATGGATCCCCCCGCTGGCACTGATGACCGTGGGCATCAGCCTGCATGGCGTGGCCTACGGCTATCTGCGGGGCAAGCCCGCCACGGCGACCGCGAACTTCGTGCAGCTCTGGGTACTCGCCCTGGCCCCCTGCGCCGCCTTCATCCTGTGGTCCGACATGACCACGGTGCTCTGGGCCACGGGCATCGCGTGGGTGGCGGTACCCTTGTTGTCCATCACCCCTTCGCTGATGCGTGGCGGGCCCAAGATGCGCCGCGAGCGCAGCGAGCTGCTGCGCTATGGGCTGCCGCGTGTGCCGGGCGACATCGCCCTGGGGGCCCTGCTCACCGTGCCGGGCTATGTGGCCCTGCGCACCTACGGGCTGGACCTCAGCGGCGAGGTGGGCTTCGCGGCCACCCTGCTCAACCTGGCCGCAGCCGTATTCTCGCCCGTGGCCCTGCTGCTGTTGCCCGCCGCTGCGGCCCGCCTGGCCGTGGGCGACCACGCCGGGCTGGAACGCCGGATCGGCCGGATGACCTGGATGGTGCTGGCCGCGTCGTTGCTGCTCACCCTGGCCTTCGAGGTCCTGTCGGAACCGCTGCTGGTGGCCTACCTGGGGCCCACCGGCAAGGCCTACCTCGCCATGTCCCGCATCGTCTTCATCGGGGCGCTGCCCTTCGCCTTTTTCAACGGCATGCGCAGCGTGCTCGATGCATACTTCCATACGCCCCGCAACGGCATGAACCTGATGGTGGCGTTCGGACTGCTGCTGCTGGGAAGCGCCGTGCACCTGGCCATTCCCACACCGTGGTATACCATGGGCGTGGTGCTGGTGGCCTCCATGTTCTGGCTGGGCTGGGCCACCTGGCGCGACGTGCGGTTCGTGCGCAGCGAATTGCTGCGCCTGGCCTCCCGTGAGGGCAACGCGCTGAACGTGCTGATGGTGGTGCCCGAGGCGGAGCCCGATGGTGGCTACCGCATCGCCGATGGGCAGGCAAAGGCCCTGGAAGCCGATGGTGCCAGGGCATCGCTCTTCTTCCTGGGCCGGCACCTCCCTCTGTTGGGGCTGTACCGCGCACGGAGAAGGCTGAAGCGGCACTTGAAGGACCACCGGCCCGATGTGGTGCATGTCTATTTCGGGTCGGTCACGGCGCTGTTCACCGTATTGGTCAGCTCGGTGCCCGTGGTGGTCACCTTTATGGGCGACGACCTGGACCGGCGCAGCGTGAAAGGCATTGCGCGGCCATGGGTAGGCGGACTGTTCAGCCAGGTGGCGGCCTTTTTCGCCAGCGGGATCATCTGTACGGAGGAAAGCCTGCGCGACCGCCTGTGGTGGCGGCAGGGCGAGGCGGTGGTCCTGCCCTTGTTGCCCGACGGAAGCGCAAACACCGGGGAGGTCCTGGGGTTCCTGCGGGAAGTGGCCCTGCGGGGTGACGTGAAACCGTAACGTGATGGTGCAGCGTGGCAATCCGGGCCAAGCTCCCCAGGAGAAACCTTTCCTGCATTCGGTGGCCCTGCTGTTCAGTGGTACGGTGGCGGCCCAGCTTATACCTTTCCTGCTGGCACCGGTGATCGCGCGGCTGTATGATGCCGAACAATTTGCCGTATTCGGCACGTTGCTCGCCGTGTTCAACATCACCAACGTGGTGGCAGCCGGGCGCTACGACCAGGCCGTGGTGCTCCCCCGTGAACGGGCCCAGGCCAGCGACCTCGTCAAGGGCGCGCTCCTGCTGGTGACCCTATTCACCATGCTGGTGGCCGTGGTCCTCCTGGCCTTCGGTCAGCGGCTGGAACGGGCGGTCACGCTCCCCGAGCTCCACCGTATGGTGAGGCCCTTGGTGGCACTGACCTTCCTCGGGGGAACACAATTGGTGCTGCTGCAATGGCTGTTACGCCATCGCGCCTTCCCGGTGATCGCCCGCCAGAAGGTGCTGCAATCGGTGGCCGTCACGGGCCTCACACTGCTGTTCGGCTGGCTGGCCTGGCGCAGCGGCCTGGTGCTGGGCTATGTGCTGGGCTGGGGGCTGTACGCCGTGGCCACGGCCTGGGTGGTGGCGCGTTCTTTTCCGCTGGAACACGGCTGGCGTTCCGCTGCGATCAAGGGAGCATTGAAGACCTACAAGGATTGGCCCTTGCACAATGCCTGGCCTGCCGTGCTGAACGCCGTGGCCTCGGGCATGGCGGTGATCTACATGGTGGCCTACTTCGATACGCAGGTGGTGGGCGAGCACAATTTCGCGCGGCAGTACCTGCTGGTGCCCATCAGCATGGTGAGCGTGGCACTGGGGCAGGTGCTCTTCGAGCGCACGGCGACCCGCGTGCGGGAACAACGGCCCATCCGCGCCGAATTGAAACGCGTGGCCGTGGTGCTGGCCGCCGCGGCGGTGGGCATCGCCGTGGTGGTGACGCTTTTCGGCGAGCCGCTGTTCGCCTGGGTCCTCGGTGAGCAATGGCGTTATGCCGGCCACTTGGCGGGCATCCTGGTGTGGGGCTATGCCGCGCAGCTGGTGGGCAGCCCGCTGGGCGCGCAGCTGATCGCCATGGGCAAGGTGAAGGCGGCCATGGCCTTCCCCGTGTTCTATGCATTGCTGCTCGCCGTGCTTCCCGCGTTCAAGCATGTTTCCGCCGAGCAGTTCATGGCCTTGCTCAGTGCTACGGAGGTACTGGCCTATGGCGGTTATGCGGCCTGGGTGTGGTATCATGCGGGGCGTTATGAACGCACGTTGCAGCAGCAAGCGGCGTGACTGCGGTACGGCGCGCCGGGTAACCCCGGCCCGCCCACACGGCGGAATTGGAGTTTCTTTGTCCGGCCAACCACCCCGACCATGTTGAAAGGCAAGACCGTCGCCGTTGTCGTCCCATGCTACAACGAGGAGAGCCAGATCGGTTTCGTGATCGGGACCATGCCCGACTTCGTGGACCGCATCGTGGTGGTGAACGACTGCAGCCCCGACCGAACCGCCGAGGTGGTGAAGCAGCTGATCACGAAGGAGCGTGCCAAGGGCGAAGGCGTGCGCATAGAACCCTACAAGGTGGAGCGCACCCGCTGGAACGAGGCGGAACTGGTGCTGCAGCAGGAAAGCGAGCGGGAATTGATGGAATACGTGCCCAGCGAGGTGGTGAATGAGCACCCGGACACGGACCGTATCATCCTGATCAACAACCTGAAGAACGGTGGGGTGGGGGCCGGCATCGCGCGGGGCTACAAATGGTGCAAGGACCATGCGATCGACTGTACCGCCGTGATGGCCGGCGACGGACAGATGGACCCCAATGAACTGGAGGGCATCTGCCGGCCGGTGATCGACGAAGGGATCG
>WBZR01005160.1_pt1 | contig 10192 bp, 8 predicted proteins | sample 5204231 | NCBI WGS metagenome assembly WBZR01 (sample SAMN12412403, study PRJNA552823) | activated sludge metagenome | isolation source: activated sludge from anammox sidestream of wastewater treatment plant... | place: USA: Virginia | collected 2017-08 | reverse complement strand
GTAGTTGTCGATTTAATAATGGCGGTCATTTTAGTTTCCCTTGTAATGCTATTATTCCTTAGAAGTTACCGAAACGCATTAATCGTTGCTGTTGCCATTCCAACTTCTCTAATAACAGCTTTTGGAACAATGTGGCTATTAGGTTACACCCTAAATTTAATGACACTTTTGGCAATGTCTTTAGTTATTGGAGTTTTGGTAGATGATGCCACCGTGGTTTTAGAAAATATACAACGTCATTTGGATATGGGCAAAGAAAAACGAAAAGCGTCATTAGAAGGACGAATGGAGATTGGTTTTTCTGCTGTTTCTATTACTTTGGTGGATGTAGTCGTTTTTGTACCAATTCTATTTTTACAAGTATTTGTAGCCGATATGCTCAAACAATTTTCGGTAGTTATTATTGTAACCGTTTTAACGAGTTTATTAGTCGGTTTTACCTTAACACCTTGGTTGGCTTCACGAATTGGAGAAAAGGATAATTTAAAACCAAGTAACTTTTTTAATCGTTTTTTATTGTGGTTTGAAAAACAATTAGACCGTTTTATCAATTGGTATAGTGGTACATTGAAATGGGTTTTAAACCATAAACTTATTTTCACAGGCTTTGTTCTTTTACTTTTTGTCGGAACTGCCGTAATGATGAAGCAGGGAATTATCGGAAAAGAATTAATTGCAACAGGCGACCAAGGAAAATTTCGTTTAGCATTGGAATTTGATAAAAATGTTTCCATTGAACAAAACAACAAAGTTTCTGAAAAGATAGAAACATACATTTTACAGCAACCCGAAGTAGAAAGTGTATTTAGTAATGTTGGCGGACCGAGTACAGGAATTGGAAGTTTGGGAGTTGGTTCTGCAAATAAAACAGAATTTACTGTTCAATTAAAATCCAAAAAAGAAACCAACAATCTTTCTACGGAAATTTTTATGCGAAAACTACGTGATGATTTACAAAGTGATTTTTCGGGAGTAAATTATTCCATAATGGCATTGGGATTAATTCCACGAACTGCACCGATTGAAATTACATTAAGCGGAAGCGATTTAAGTAAGGTAATGCAAACAGGAAATGATTTAAAAACCATTATCGAAAAAATACCGGGAGCGGATAATGTTCGTCTTTCAGTAGAAACAGGAAGTCCTGAACTAAAAGTTATCCCCGACAAAGATAAAATGCAACGCTTAGGATTAAATACGGCTTATGTGGGTGTCAATTTACGAACCGCATTTACAGGAAATGACGATGCCACTTTAACCGAAGACGGAACAGAATATCCCGTTCGTATATGGTTAGATAAATTTAGTCGCCAAAATGAAGATGACATCAAGCAATTGAATATTATCAATCCAATGGGCATTCCCATTGAAGTATCACAAATTGCAAGTATAGAAAAGGATAATTCACCCTCACTTTTAGAGCGTAAAGACCGTCAGCCTGCCGTTACACTGACAGCCGATGCCTTAGGTCGTCCGTCAGGAACAGTAGCCGATGATGTGGTGGCTTATATCAACAAAAATCCTTTACCAGACGGCATACAAATGACTTGGGGAAGTGATATTAAAAGGCAAAATGACAGCTTTGGTGCATTAGGTTCTGTTTTGTTGATTTCCTTTGTGCTAATCTACCTGATTATGGTTGCATTATATGACAGTTATATTTATCCGTTTGTTGCCTTATTTGCAATTCCAGTTGCGGCAATCGGAGCATTTTTAGCACTGAATTTATCATTAAGTAATTTAAGTTTATTCGCTTTATTAGGATTGATAATGTTGATGGGATTAGTGACCAAAAATTCAATTTTAATCGTGGACTTTACCAACCAAATGAAAGCAGAAGGAATGCACTATAAAGAAGCCATTGTTTTGGCAAGTAAAGGAAGAATGCGACCTATTTTGATGACTACTTTATCAATGGCTATCGGGATGTTGCCTATTGCATTAGCAACAGGAACATCAGCCGAATGGAAAAACGGATTGGCTTGGGTAATTATTGGCGGTTTACTTTCGTCATTGACTTTAACCGTTTATTTAGTTCCAATGGTTTATGATGTGGTAGATAGCGTAAAAGAAAAAATTAGTAATAGAAAAAAAATCTTAAAATGAAAAAAACAATCATTCTTATCATTACACCTTTAATGCTGTTATTGAGTTCTTTTAAAGATGATTTCAATGAGCAAAACAGCTTAACAGTAGAAGTTGAAAATTTGAGAAATTCAAAAGGAATTGTTCAAATAACATTGTACAACAAAGACGGTTCTATTCCTGATGAACATTATAAAAATCACTTCAAAATGGAAAAAGTAAGTATTATAAATGGAAGATCTCAATGTACATTTTCAAACTTGCCAAAAGGCAATTATGCAGTAAACATTTTGCACGATGAAAATAGTAATGGAAAGATTGATAAAGGATTAATTTTACCAAAAGAGGGAATTGGTTTCTCAAATTATTCTTCAATCGGATTAACCAACCGACCCAACTTTAAAAAAGCAAGTTTTGAATTAACCCAAAATAAGACAATTAAAGTGAAAGTGATTTATATGTAATCCAACACACCGTGTAAGCACATCTCGCATTCGCACAATGCCACGCTAAAGCCAAAATGCGAGAAGAGCTTACACTACCTACCCTAAAAAATTATTTTTCCTTCCCTTTCTAAAAATTTTAAAACCTGCACCTCACAGCCGACACAACAGCAAAATACAGTACATACAAGAATTAACAACACATAAGACAATACGCCAGCCTGTAACAAGCGGTTTGAACGCAAGGCGGGTAAAGTGCTTCGATTGAACGTTTTCTGTAAGAAAAAAGTATTATCTTCGTATCAGCATTTATCGGTAAATCCGCCCTGCGTCAAGCCGCCAAACCGATGTGGCGAAACTCCGCTTCGCTACGTCTCGCCACATCGTGTCGGCGGATTACATCCGCTTGACGTGCTCCGCAAAGCTTCGCACATCATGCGGATTTGCGAAATAGAAAAAAAATTTCCGCTTCGCGAATTTTTTTCCAACTTCGCAAATTCGCCGACACGTTAGCGGAAACCCTATGGGCGACCGTGCAACCATAAACAGACAGAAATGAAACGAACATTCTTACATAGACCAAGCAACCTGACTGCCCGACACGACAGCCAACGCAGAGATGTTTTATTTTTTGCCTACCCGCATTTTTTGTTTTTTAATTTTATGGCAGACGCACAAGTGGCACATTTTGTTTTGCCGCTAACACACAAGCCTACCCCAAAAGCAAAACAAAAAGAGCCACTTCTTCCAAAGTTCTATAAGAACGCAAAAATGAAACTAATTCTCAAACAATAAGGAAACTGACAACTATGATATACAGAACTGACATAGATTTTAAACCTGAAAGAATTGAAGCAGCTTCAAAAAAAAATTATGATACAATCATTATTGGGGGAGGGACATCAGGACTAATTGCAGCATTGACATTAATTGAACAAGGTAAAAGCGTTGCATTGTTTGAAGCGGGTACATTTTCATTGTTCACCCACCTGACAAATACAGAATTGCGTTTTCAGAGAGAACTTACTGATTCAATAAGAAATTCTTTTCAATACACTCAAAAGTTGCCTGACGGTAACAATTTTGGACCCAATTTTAGTTGCTTTGGAGGCAGAGGATTATTTTGGAATGGAGCATCTCCAAGATTTCAACACCATGATTTTAATGGCTGGGAATTGTCATACGAAGAAATGATTCCATTTTACGAGTGGGCTGAGAAACAGTTTAGGGTTTCTGCTTCTTATGGTTTGACAGATTTGGCAACAAAAACTATTGATATTCTAAACAAGAAGTTGGGACTAAATGCTATTCCTGCTCCATTTGCTTTCAATGACACTAAAGAATATTTTGGAATGCTTCCTTCTGGTGTATCTTCTGGGTTAGGAGTTTTCCTTAGAAACACTTCGCAAAGTGAAAGGAAAGCATTGATTGATATTTTCTGCAATTCTTTTGTTAAGAAAATAAACCATACAAATGGAAAAGCAGGAGGAGTTTCGGTCAATCTAAACAATTCTCAACTTGTCGAGTTCAAAGCAGATAAAATTATCGTGGCTTGCGGAGGTATAGAATCTATTAAATTATTAAAAAACTCAAACATACCCGACCCTAATAATAGAATAGGCAAAGGTATTCAGGAACATATTTTTTACCGCACTTTTTGGGATGGTTCGTCATTTTTCGATGCTTCAAAAAAAGATGCAGCAGCAGTATTTATTCCGAGCGAAAAACAAGATATGGAACAGGTAGAAATTCATGCATCGGGAAGATATTTATTTGCAACCGATAATGAGCAAGAATGGAAACCCGATAATGGAGAATTGTACCAAGTTATGATTCGTTCCTTTGCTGCTACAGAAAAATCAGAAACAAATTTCGTTGAAGTCAATTCTGAAAGTATCGGAAATTCTATTGTCTATTTTTCACATACCCCAAAAGACAAAGCGACAATGGATAAAATGAAATACAAAGTAAAAAGTATTGGCGAGGCATTGAACATAACCTTTATTGAAGAAAGATTTGCTTCATTTGGAGGTAGCTATCATGAGGCGGGTGGGCTTGATATGGGCAGGGATGATAAAACATCTGTAACTGACAAAACAAGCCGAGTTCATACATGCGAAAATATATACGTAATGGATGCTTCTGTTTTTCCAAATATCGGAGCAACAAATCCGCATTTAACATTAGCAGCATTAAGTAGAAAACAAACATTAAATCTTTGTAAATCATGAACACCAATAGCAACATAAGACTAAAAGCAAACCCAAATGCCATTCGATTATTTTGGGGCTATAAGAAATCTGAACTAACTAAGGAAATCTTTTACAAAGAATTAGGAGAAACTTTTATGCCAGGAACTCCAGTTGCTTTAGCACCGTCAGGACTTAACGGATATTTGCCTGCTGTATTAAATTTAGATGAGGGGCTAAAATTTCCTGATGAAGTAGCTCTGATTGTTTACCCAACAGTGGAGCTATACAATGAGGCAAGACAAAATAGTCTAATTGGTAGGTTATACACCTATTCACATGAAGGCGTATTTGATATGAAGCAATCAAGAGGTCAATTCCCTGGAACAGTTGAAAACCCAATTAAGCACGGAAATATTGATAGATGGGGCTGGTATGTCTCGGGGAACCATTTTGATTGGCAGAGAGGTAATTCAAGGTTGTTAGTGTTGAGTAGTGAAAAGAATCTTTTTGAAATTCTTATATCATTTTCCCAAACTATCAGAAGCCAACTAAGTCAATTCAGAATAGATGAAATTATTGTTATGACAACCGCATCTTTTGCATCGGTTTGGTTTTATAGTCAAGATGCTGAATTAACGTTTGATTTAAACACAATCAGTTTCCCAATTGAAGGGGTTACAATTCACCGTGATTTAAAATCGCTCCCTTTCTATCTTAGAAACGGCAACGAACCGTTGAAAATTGATGATACTCTTTTTGTTCAATACAAATTCCCAAGAGAACTAAAATTTTACATTTGATAGAGACTATTAAATTAAAACAAGGAAATATGAAAATTGTTGCACATAGAGGAAATCTGTTACACGCTCCAGAAAACACAATTACTTCGTTGATTTCTGCATATACAAGTGGGGCTAATGTTCTTGAATTTGATGTTCAACTAACGAAAGACAATAATTTAGTAATATCTCACGATGGAACAGTTAACAGATTAACTGGCACTCCGCCACCAGACCAATTGATAAGAGATTTAGAATTGAAAAAACTACGTTGGGGTAATTTCGATTTTAGTGAAACTTTCAATCCTTGGAATCAGTCGAACTTTAAATATTATTCGGGTAGAAAAAGATTTCAAATTGAGACACTATCTGACCTTTTAGACCAACTTCCAAATGACGTTGTTTATTTAATAGAACTAAAACATGATTCGTCAAGAACAGACGATGATAGAAAAGTGTTTGTTGACCTGTTTGCTTCCGAAATATTGAATAGAGGATTATTTAATGATACGGTTGTTTATTCAAAGGATAAACTTTCCCTAAGATTACTCAAACAGCAAATTCCAACCATTAAAACAGCAGTATTTGACTGGGAACTTTCGGAAGATGAGCAACTATATTTACTAAGAGAAGAAAATGCCGATGGTTTGGTTACAAGTTTAGAAAATGTCATTATAAACGAATCCAAACTTACAGACTTTGGCAAAAAACTTAAACAGTTTGTTCTTGAAAAAAAACTTAGTTTGGGTGCTATATTATATCCCTATCGTAAACCTGGGGTAATCACTGAAAAAGAATATAATTTTTTAAGCCAACAGGACTTTATATGGTCGGTTTCAACTGATTCAATGATAGGTAACTATTCTAAGAATGGTTCAATAGAAGAATACTCTCGGTTATTTTACCCTCAATATGATTGGTTGCCTACTACACCTTTTTCAGGCAAAGAAATTGACCGTGATTGGTTTTCATTTGGCTATGCAAAAGCTAACAAGTATTGTTTTGTTTCTCAAAACAACGGTGTTCATATTGACAATAAAGAATACGATGGATTTTTACCTCTTCCCAACGACCCTGACAATGTAAAAGACAGACTAAATAAATTGGAATTACGATTACTTTATGTTGAAAAAAGTTGGCCATTTTATTCTGGAGGTGGAGTGGGTGTTATTAAACCAATTATTGGTGATTTTATTGCAACAGTAGATTATTCAGTCCAAAATCCTATGACACAAGCTCAAACGCTTGAAATGGCTGTAACAAACGTTGACCCGGGTGCCCATCAATCCAAACAACCAACTAGTTTTCGTCAAGCCGATGCTTTTTATGACCCACACGGTTGTCCACCATATGTAGGAGTAGAACACGATGAAGATGATGGCTATCGTATCAATTGGAATTTAGGAAGTGATTATGATAATAACCAATACGGTTCTCCTGTAGGAAATGGAAAAATTCCACAAGAAGGAACATTACGTTTAGAAAGGCGAGGTGCATATTTTTCTGCTTACTACCGTAATAATTTCGATGCACCTTATTGGATTTGTGTAGGCACAGTAAAAAACGAATCATTGAATGACACTGTGTTTCTTAGGTGTGTGGCTAAAAGGTGGCTTCAAGAAAAAGAAGATGACCCTTCCAGCTATCACGATGTAATGCCAAACAAATTTACCTTTACGAATCTTAAAATTACAAAACCAATAAAATAAATAAAGTATGGACATCTTAAAAAGACAAGAAATAGCCGATTCTCTTTTTCAAGAGGAGGCTACAGAAAGAATCTCAGAACTAAGTGCTGAGAAAGTGCTTGAGGTTGCAGCAAGAGAACCAGAGCCGCCAAAGTGTGGTTTTTTTGACTTTCCAGAGGGCTTAAAGCCTATCCCTCTACCAATGTCGAATATACCCAATAAGTCAGATGCTTTGCCCAAAGCAGACATCGTCATTGTTACATGGACACTTGATGAACAAGATGGGCTTGCAGACATTTTTACGCATCCTTATGTGCGTCCAGGAAGACGAAAAAATTACAGTTGGTATCCGTATGACAGGCACTTTAACGAAAAATATAGAAGTCAAATTAGGCAAGGTGCACCATCAACGGGTTCATGCAAAAACCCTAAAAATCAACTTGGAAACTATTTCTTAGCAAAGGTTGGTTCAAAAACCATTCTTCTTTTCAAATCTGAACTACATCTTAATCAAGATGGAGTCTATCTAAATGAAGATAGAACGCCTACAATATGTCAGGACAGGTATATTGGCGAAACAGGATATGCTACATTGCCAGTTAAAGACTTGTTCAAACAAATTGCCGAAGAAACAGAGGCAAAACACATAATCACGGTTGGAACTTGTGGCGCAAGTATGCTTGACCATAATATGGGAGATGTTGTAGTTACAAGAGGGGCTTCTTTCCTTTTATCAAGCGAATTTGCAAAAGAAAAATTCAACAACAGTTTTAAGAGAGAAAGAGGGACGGGTATCATAACGCCTGACCCTAACAAACCATTCCATGTTTACAAATCAAATTGGAAATACTCAATAAAGTATTTTCAAACGGCAGAAAATTTGTTTAACAGACACAAAGACAAAATTGAATACTTCCCTATTCAAGCCCCAATAACTCAATATCAAGATAAAGGGGGCTTTCAAACACCTCAAAGTCCTGCGACAAAAATCCATAGTGATTTGACAAACTTGAAAGAATTTTTCCCAATCTTAACAACGGACTTTTTTGAATATGGAACACACAAAAACAAATTGAATGAAATTGGTTGTGGTTGTGAAATGGGTGATGCTGTTTTAGGATTAGCTTGTGAAGAATTAGGGGACAATGCTCCGAAGTGGCTTGTAGTAAGAAATCTTTCCGACCCTGTTATGAATCATGACATGATTGACCCAATTCGTGATGCATGGGCAGTTTACTTCTATCGGAAAAATGGGTATTACACAAGTGTCAACAGTGCAATAACAACTTGGGCAATTATTGCAGGTGAGTTGTAATACTGACTTACAAATTAAAATCATAGTGCAATGCTAAATTCAAAACTACCTATAGAAGTTGAACTGATTTATGAGGTGATGCCTTGTAATTCGATGAGATGTTCACAAGAGCCAATAAAAACAAAACATTCCTGCAACTATTTTAGAAAGTGGGGAACTTATCATAGTTATGACTATTTAATTGATGGTCCGCCACCGTCACACGATATAGTTCAAGATTCAATCTATTTAGGTAAAGCTCCGCTATTACCAGAAGTATTATCAGGCTGTCGGAAAGCCCCAATTATGGCTGTTGGGATTAACCCCAATCTGCCAGCATTTTGGAAAAACAATCGCAATTCTGTTTATCCATTATTTGACGACTATAAACAGTATGCTCATTATTTCAGATATAGAGCTACATCAAAACTTGAAATTCCTAAACAAAGCTATAATCAGTTTGGAGGGGGAGTTTCTGATGAACCTTTTTCTGATTTTGAGTTAAACGTACAATCTGATGCAAATGGGAAAAAGATAATTCCAACTGCAATTCAAAATCAAAAAATGTACTTGGCTTATCAGGAACTTTTAAACTCTTTTGCACTAAGAATGGGGTGGAATAATCACAAGTTAAGCGTTGGCGAAGATTTATCTTATGGTAATATGGTAGCTTGCTCCTCTGCAAAATGGACAACAAGGCCAGACCCTCAAAACCCTACTTTACCACCAATGACAAATAAAGAACGAGAAGAAATTGTAAAGGAATGTTTTTTTGACAGAAAGCATTTTTTGAGGCAATTTCTTCAAAGTCAGCCTAAAGTTGTCCTTGTTTTTAGTCAAAATACTGCCAATGCTTTCATTAGTTCATTTAGTGAAAATTTCATTGAAGGAAATCCTAAAGTTAGTGAACCAATCGCTGAACTCTTACAAAGAACTCATAGGATTAAATTGGGTAAACATCCAAATGGTCAAGATATTATTTGTAGAGTTATATTTTGCCCACATGCAACAGGGACTCCTGATGCATTCGAAGCTCTTAAGAAAAAAATAGTTGACTATTTGGTGGAAGAAGGACAGCCAAACAACCTTAGCTATAATCCAACGAGTGGTCATTTATTCAGAAGTATTGGTAGTTGTGTTTTTTGCCCTATGTTAGAAATTGGCAACTGTGATTATGAAGCTGAAATAAAACCAACCGTAACCTTTGACAAAATGATACTACCAAAATTTGAAAGTCTAATTGTAGAAGAAAAAAGACATCAATTTTCATTATTAGAAGACAATATCCAGAAACTAAATTTTAACCCAACGGACTGGACAGACGAAGATGAATAAAACCGAAAAGCTGACACACAAAAGCATACACATTTTGCAGCCGCTACATCCCGACCCACAAACCAAAGCTGCAAAAAGAGTATGCTTTTTTCCGACCCAAGAAAAATTAAAAAACAAAAAATTTCCCACCCTTCAAAAAAATAAAACTTCGCAACCGCACGACCCACGACAGACAAGTACCTTGGCAGATTACGACTTTACACAAACAAACACAGCAACTGGATACAGACGAAGAAGGGCATCCGCTAAAACATTAAGCCGAATATACAAAAGCCCACCCCAAATCTCACAAATTAAATCACAACGGCTCGTCCGGCTTTTGAATATTCGGTGTTCAGCGAGACCGGATGAAGGACTATATTTTTCTTAGGTGTAT
>WBZR01002453.1_pt2 | contig 10194 bp, 8 predicted proteins | sample 5204231 | NCBI WGS metagenome assembly WBZR01 (sample SAMN12412403, study PRJNA552823) | activated sludge metagenome | isolation source: activated sludge from anammox sidestream of wastewater treatment plant... | place: USA: Virginia | collected 2017-08 | reverse complement strand
TGGACACCACCGGCACCCCCCATGACCACGCGTCCAGGATCTTCACGCGCATGCCGCCGCCGGACAGCAGCGGGACGACGAAGGCGGCGGTCTCGGCGAGGTATGGCGCGACGTCAGCAACATAGCCCTCGATGGACACGGCGGAGCCGAAGCGGTCGGGCAACGAGCGCAGGATCCCGGGAGGATGCTTGCCGATCACGGTGAACACTGCCTCCGGTATGGCGGCCAGGACGCGCGGGAGAACGGACTCGGCAAACCACAACGCGCCTTCGCTGTTGGGTGGCCAGAACATCGTACCGAGCATCGTAATACGGCGCGGGTCGGGTACCGATGGCACGGGCACCACCGCCAATGGGTCGACGCAAATCGGAATGACCCGTGACCGCTCCGCGATCCGCCGAGCCTGACCCGCCGTGGCACTCGCCATGACCGCCTGCCGGTCTTCGGCCGACACGAAGAGCGTCCGGTCGAACACGGCCGCTTGCTGCGCCTCGTAGCGCGCGATCTGCCTGGCCTCACGGCGCCAGAGCCAGCGCTTGGAGCGGGATGGCTCGTGCACCGCCAACCGCTCGAAGACTCGGAAGACGGCGTTGTGGTTGTCGAGAACCTTGATCGGAACGCGAAGGTCGTGGGCGTAGCGGGCCATCCAGAGCTGGTCGGCGTGGACGGCGTCGAACGCGTGGCGGCGCGTCAGGTCGTGAAGTGCGATGCGCATCGCACGCACTTCGTCGCGCTCGATGATGAACGATCGGCCGGTGGCGAGTGCGCTGAGCAGGTGCGCGGCGTCGCTCAGCCGCGATCGGCGGATCGGCACCGTCACGACGCTCGCGCAGATGCTCCTCAAGTGTTCGATCGCAGACGGGGGATCGTCGGCTCGCACGAAGCTGACGAGGTGGGTATCGGCACGCTCTGCCAGCCAGGACAGGACGTGGTACGCGCGCACTTTGGGACCCGCGTCGAGCGGAAAAGGCAGGACTTGGGTGAGGACAAGCACCTGTGCCACCGGTATGCGTCAACGATCGCTGGCTGGACGGTCAGGCGTCGAAGGAGACGGCGATGCCGAGCGAAGCGGCGGAATCCGGAGTGCGCCGACCAACGCCGAGGCCGCTCGCGCACGATGCCGCCAGTGCTCCCGCCTGGCCGACCCTGTCGTGCGGGCAAGGACGGACCACACGATCCAGCGTCCCACGTATGCAGCCCGAACCATGGCGTACAGCGCGTACGGGTACACCCCGCCGTGATGCTTGCGCGCGTAGAGCAGCCGGCTCTCCCATAGCAGACGCGGCTGCTGGAGTGCCCGGCGCTGGGTGCTCTGCCCTACGTGATGGATCGCGACGGCGCTGGCGCAGTAACGAACGGACCACCCGGCCTGCCAAAGACGTCGACAGAGATCCATCTCTTCGGAGTACAGGTGGTAGTCCGCGTCGAAGCCGCCGATCGCCGCAACCGCCTCACGGCGCAAGAGCATGCACGCCCCGCTCACCCAGTCTGCGGGATGGGATCCCGACGCCGACGCATCCGGCGCGCTCGGGTAGTGCGGGCCAAACACGGCGCGGCTCAACCCGGCCAGCTCGAGCCCATAGCTCCACAGAGAAGGGAACGGATACCACGATGCCTGGAAGCGCCCATCCGGGTACACGAGGCGCGCCCCGATGGCACCGGCTTCGGGATGTCGCTGGAGCTCGTCGACCATGGCGCGCATCGCTCCTTGCGTGATCCGCGCATCGCTGTTGAGAAGAAGGATGAAGGGCTCATTTCCGACGGCGAAGCCTTGGTTGTTGGCCTGGCCGAAGCCGCGGTTTTCTTGGTTGACGATGAGCGTGGCGTCGGGGAACTCAGCTCGCACGGCCCCCGCGCTACCGTCGGCCGACGCGTTGTCGACCACGATGACGTGCGTGGGCACACCGGCGTGATCACGGACGGATCGGATCGCCTGCTGCAACAGTTCGCGCGTGTTCCAGTTGACGACGATGATGGCGACGGTGGGCACTCGCAACGAATCTCCGTTGGCAGGCTACGTCGACCCGAAAGGGCCGACTACCCCTCGGTCATCCGTGCCCTTCGCGAGCCGCGTCAGGCCGGCGCGATAGCCGCGATAGTGGTGCCCCCCGATGATCCACCGGTAGACGTGGGGCAAGGCTGGCGATCGCGGCGCCACCCGTTCGATAACGGCGGCGAGGCGAGCCATGGCGCCCGTGATGGCGCCGCGCGATGCCAGCTTTCGCAACAGCTTGCGGCCGACGAGGCGGGGATTGTCGGTGGGCTGGAGAGGCGTCATATCGCGGTACATCGGGAGATACTCCGCGAGCCACGGGCAGACAGACAATGCCGCAGGCGCCAGCTCGCTCACGCGCTCCGCGCGCCGTCGGGCCGTGTAGAGGTCGACGATCGCGTAGTCCCGATGCACGATACGGGCGCCGCAAACAGATTCGAGCGCGAAACCTGCGCGCTGTGCCCGAACCGCGAACTCCAAGTCTGCCCAGATGCCGCCCCGCAGCTCGGCCTCGAACGGCGCCAGATCGAGCCATCCCTCGAGCGCCCGGAAGTCGGCGGCGCGGATGGACATGTTGTTGCTCGCGAAGACCCGGGGGCTTGCGGCAGCCGAGGCGCCGGCGCACGGAGGCTCGACGGACTCCGATTGCCGCGTCAGCGCAAACGGCGTCGGGTGTTCGGGTGCCCACGCGTCGACGACCCCGCGGCTCAACCGTTTTGCGCCATCGGCATGGTTGTGCGCGAGCGCCCGGAGGTAGCCCGGCGCGGCCGTCATGTCGTCGTCGAGGAACACGAGCACGTCGCCGCATGCCGCAGCCGCGCCGACATGGCGCGCCTGGACGCCGCCAGAATTGGGCTGCCGGATCACGCGTGCGAACGGCCAAGGGTGAAAGTCTGCACAGGCTGTTTCGTCGGTGCTGCCGTCGTCGACGATGACGACTTCGAACCGCTCCACAGCCAGCGTCTGGCTCGCGAGTGAATCGAGCGTCATCGCCAACGACGCGTAGCGGTTGTACGTGGGCAAGATCACCGACACGAGCACGGTGCATCCATCCTCGGAGCGCTTTGGCTGACGCCGCTGGGGCGATTCGAGCAGCTATTCAACGCGCGTAGCACACGGCGGCCACGTCGTCGGGCATTCGGCCGAACCGCCCGCGCAAGAAGTCGCGGATGGCCATCACGTTGGCGTCGCGGCGGCGCCGGAAGTCGGGGTGCCGATACCGGCGTCGCAGCGTCCAGGCGCCAATGGTTCGCACCGTGCGCGCCAGGATCGCCGAGGTCGCAATCCAACGGTCGAGACCCCGTGCGTGCCGCCAGAAGAACAGGAGGCCGTTCCTGGTCATGTAATAGGTGGTTGCCGGCGACGCGATGCCCATTGAGGCCGAGACCTTGTGCCACATGACGGCCCGCGGCACGTACGCCACGCCGAACCCAGCACGTTTCGCACGGGTGCTCAAGTCGAGATCGTCGTAGTTAAGGAAGTAGTCGACGCACATCGGGCCGACCGTCTCGAACACGGAGCAGCGAACCAGGGCGGCACAGGTGTCGACGACGTCGACCTCGACGACGCAGTCATCGATCGGCGGATCCGACTCGGCGCAAGGGGGAACGCCCGATCGCCTGATCGCCCCGGCCCGCCAGTCGATGTGGTTCTCGGCGCTCCAGATTCGGGTCGACGGCGATGCGTAGTACATCGTGGGGCCGGCAATCCCGATGCTTGCCCGGGACTCCAGCACGTCGACGAGGCGGCGCAACATGTCCGGATCGACCTCGGTGTCGTTGTTCAGCAGCAGGATGTACTCGGCGCGATCCTGCAGTGCAAGGTCGATGCCGAGGTTGTTGCCGGCGGAGTACCCGACGTTGACCGCGGAACGGATCAGGCGCACGTGAGGATAGCGCTCGGCAATCGTATCGGCCGAGCCGTCGCTGGACCCGTTGTCGACGAGCACGATCGCGGCGTTGTCGTAGGACTGGCGTGACAGGGAATCGAGACACTGGCACGTCAGCTCGACTTGGTTCCAGTTGACGACGACGACCGCGACGCTGGGCGACGCTCTGGTGGCGGCACGGGCGGCTGGGAGCACGGTGGTCGACGTGGTGGTTGTCGGCATGTCTGTGTGGCGCGCTTGTCTTCGGGCCCGTTACGGCGCCCGATGGAGCCGCTCGAGCTCCATGATCTCGTCGAACGTGCCGAGGTCCGAGTACGAGCCGTTTTCGACGCGGACACCGCGGTAGCGCATGCCTCGGCGGAGTCCGGTGTTCAAGATGTCCGCAAAGTCGAAGACCCCACGCTCGTGGAGGCACGCGTGCAGGTGCTCGGTGAAGGCGGGGCGCCAGGTCATGAGCCCCCAGCCGTAGCGCAAGTCCGTCGCTTGGGGCTTGTCGTGGATTTCCAGAACTTGGTCCTCGCTGTCGAGGCGGACCATCCCGACCTTTTCAGGGCGAGGTACCTCGAAAAGGCCCAGTGCGGCATCGACGCCGGACTCCAATCCGCCCAGGACAATCCTAAATATGTCGACGGGTGTCATGATCGTGTCGGCCATCCCGAAGCACACCGTCCGGCCCCGGACTACGTGGTAGGCGGCGTCGAGGGCATGAGAAAGCCCGGGCGACGTCGACTCGGCCTCGCCTTCTCGGCGCTCCTGGACGACATAGGTGAGGTTGCAGCCGAACCGGGACCCGTCACCGAAGTAGCCGATAAGCTGATGCTTGGTCTCGTTGATGACAACGACAACATGCCGCACGCCCGAGGCAACCAGGTTCTCGAGGACGAACTGGGCGATCGGCTTGTAATGGTCGTCCCTGATGACCGGGTAGAGCTCCTTTGGATAGGGCAACCCGAGGCGAACACCCTTTCCGGCAGCGGGAATCAGACCGATCAGTTCGTCCAAGCCGCGCCTCGCGTTCGGCTCATGCCGGCAACCTCCACTAGGTGTTGCTCAAGCGTGTCGATGGATTTCCTCAAGCTCCAGCGTTCGACAACCTCTCGGCGCGCCGTCTCGGCCAGGTGCGTGGCCAGCCCGTCGTCGGTCCGCAGCCTCTCGACTGCAGCGGCGAGCTGGCTGGGATCACGCTCGACGAGCAGGCCCGTGCGCCCGTCGAGAACGGTCTCACGCACCCCACCCTCGCAGATCCCGATCACGGGTGTGCCACAGGCCATGCTCTCCAAGGGCACGAGGCCGAACGACTCCATGACGGGCACGTAGACCGTGCAGCGAGCACGCTGGTACAGGTCTAGCAGCGTGCCGTGGTCGACCATGACCCTGAGGTCGAGACGCACGCCCTGCTGCGCGGCTAGCTGCTCGAGATACGCAACCTCGCGCGGATCGGCCACATTGCCGACGATCACGAGGCGTGGCCGGCGATCGGGATCGACTAGGCCCAGGCTCTCGATGAGGAAGTCGTAGCCCTTGGCAGGAACGATCATTCCCACCGACAGGACGTAGTCCGATCGGGGGGCTGTCCCCGGGCGGAAGGCCTCGGAATCGACGCCTAGGCGGGACAGGGAGGGAGCAGTCCCGTAGGCGCGATAGAGGGCCTCGCGGACGAAGCAGGACGCGACGACAACCCTGGACGCGGCAGCCATGTGCCGTCGGTCAAGGGCCACCAGCATCCGGTAGAATGCGCGTCGGAGAGGGTCGATGCGGTCGAACCAACTCTGAAGGCTTGTCTGCTGGCCATAGGGCCGCATGATCGGCGGGTCATGCACCCAACGCACGACATCTTGTCGATAGTACAGAGTTGGAGTTGAGCTGCGAGCCAGGACAGCCGGGCTGATACTGAACTGACAAGGATAGACCAAGCACACATCGAATGACTGCGCGTCAATCATCGCAGAAACACGATAGCCGATACGGGAAAGCCGACTAAGGTCACGCAGCCTGACAAGCTGGTTGACACGTCCGAAGGGTGATGACATCAGACGTGATGGTTGAAATGGCAATGTGATTGGCTCCACCACGATATTTCGAATATCCGAGAACAACACATCGGACGTCGACAGGGTGAAGACGTGAAGCACATGACCACGCTCAGATAGACCTCGAAGGTGATCGTATACGACTCGCTTGGCTCCTCCTGAGGGAAGGTTGTGATAGACGGCGATTCTTAACACAATAGGTCAATCTAGTTAAGTCTATCTGAAAACGGGTGTATTGGAAGCTGAGACGTATCACCTGAGAGAATCGCCTCATAGGTTCGACTGAACAGTTCGACGTGGGGACCGATGTCAAAGCGTGCCGCTGAACGCGGACCGAGTCTCGCGATTCGCATCTTCAGCTCATGGTCCCCTTGAAGGCGGCGGATGGCTGAGGCGAGTCCATCCACATCACCCGGGTCAATGAGAATGCCCGTGCTGCCATCAGTGATGATCTCCGGAATACCGCCGACGCGGCTGGCCACAACGGGCAACCCCGAAGCAAGTCCCTCAACCACCACGCGTCCAAACGCCTCGGAGTACGATGGAACGGCAAGGAGATCCAGAGCCTTCATCACCTGCGGGATGTCATCTCTCCGTCCCACAAACGAAAAGCGTGATGTCCAACCCAGCTCCCTGATCATATTTTCGAGATTCGCGCGATACTGAGCATCACTCGACATCGCATCGTCTCCGACAATGACGAAGTGCACGCACGGAATAGTATCAATGAGTTGGGAAGCCGCTTTGACCAACACGCGGTGCCCCTTGTTCTCCACGATGTGGCCAACAAGGCCTACCAAGAACTTGTTCGCCGCAATGCCCCATTCCTGTCTGACCCTCCATCGAGCCACATCCGGTAGGTCTCGATAGTCCCTCATCACGATGCACTCATATATGATCTGGAGGAGGTCAGATCGCATGCCTGCTTCCTTGCATGCTTCGTACACAGCGCCAGAGTCGGCGATGATCCTCTGACTCGAGTTTAGATGAGCGACATAGGGCTTCGAGTACCAAGCGCGCATTAGGTCGTGAACATGACACAGAACGGGAACTCCGGAAAAACGAGCTGCTCGGACGACATGTGGAACGGCCCTGTCGCAATTGACATGAATCAAGTCGATGTGCTGTTCGCGAATTACATGCATGATTCTCTGCAGGGCACCAAGGTACACCCACGGGCGGCGGCGACTGAAGAACGGAAAAGACCCGTAGTGCACCGGTGTATCAATGTCCGAGAACTTCCTCGCAAGCAGACCATCGCCGGCCGTGAGAAGTTGTGGCTGGAATCGAGATCTGTTTAGGTGAGAGGCCAACTCAACGATACTGGCTTCGGCTCCACCTACGCCAACAACACTGCTAACGAAGAGAACGCGACGTGGCCTTCGCGTCACGATACACTTGTCGGAGGGAGCGGAGCATCGGTTGCCACGTCCTCGATTATACGTCGAATTTTCTCAGCTTGTGTTACTCCATTGAAATGCTTCTCAGCGAGCGCACGAAGAGATGTGCCCTTGCTCGCACGGTCTTCTTCCGATGTGTTCGAATACGCCTTCAAGGCAAATTGCAGCTCTCGGTCAGTCCAGTAGAGGTTGTCTGAAGGAAGGACTTCGTCAGCACCATCCCAGCGATGACTCAGGCAATATACACCGCTTGCCATCGCCTCGATCAATGCTACCTGAAGGCCCTCCGCGCAACTGTGCGACACGAACAGATCGATTCCCGTCAACCACTTGGGTACGTCATCGACAAACCCCGTGAATTCAACATGGTCGGTCAAATCCAGTCGCCGAATCAGGATTTCCAACTCAGATGCATATCTCAAGTAGCGGTTCTCTGTCGGGCTTCCACCTATCCTCAACCTGAAATCATAGCCCTGATGCTTCAACTCATATAGGGCAAGCACGAGATCGTAGAGTCGCTTGTAGGGATCGATTCGGCTGAGAGTGCCCACGACACCACCGAAGGCATGTGTCGATGGTGTGAACCGATCCACTCGAACACCATTGTGGACAACCGACGTGCGCCCAATAAGCTCGGGGAAGCGCTCCAGCAGCTTGCGCTCCATCGCATGACTGACCAGAATCACATGACTAACGGCTGGCCAATGTACTTGAGGCGCATAATCCCACAGCTCATGCGAGTGCAAACGGACCACGATGTTGCGGTTACGCAGAATATGCGTGGCTCGAACAAACTCATACTCTGCCCACTCAAAGAACAATACATCACAGGTTCGGGCAAAGGTCCTCAATTGCAGGTCAAGCGCCAGTCGATCGACTCTCGATCGAGCCAATTGCCATGGCCAGTGCATCGGGCAAAAACGAACGACTCGATGGCAGTTCGACAGGCTGGCGATCACCTCTGCCAAGTGCATGTCAAAGCCTTGAGCAACGACCAGTCCAATTTTCATGGGGGGTTCACGAAGCTCGTCGCTACTTGGACGTCGTATCAAGAAGTGCTTGGTAACTGACTCGCTTGAAGCGAGGCTGCGGCATCACATACCGCCGTTGAATCTACTTGTCGCGCTCAACAGCGTGTCAAGAACGAGCCGGTCTCTACTCATCACTGCTACGCCCGACGGTACTTCCACGCAAGTGGTAAGGTAATGAGTCCAGCGAGGGTGACGCCTATGAGGATCGGCAGCCCAGATGACGTAGGACCATCGGAAAACGACTCAACAGTCCGGACTGGGATCTGGGTAGATCGAGATACCACATCGACACGTGTTGACCGAGCTGCTGGTGTGGGTGTTACACGATGGCGAATCGGCTGGAGTCTCGACTCGGCCGCCCGAGGCGCTACCGCCTCGGCATCCACAGTCGTCGACACAAGCCAGACGCCATACTCCTCCTTGTCATATGTAAACCACGCTACATAGAGCCGGTTCCCAAGCGCGATGGTTGCGGAAGGACCTTCCATACCCAGATGGTCGCCCGAGATTTCTTCGGGCTCACCCCATCCAATACCTTCATTCCAGGTCGCATGAAAGGCATGCGCATATCCATCGTCCGGAGGGTTCGCTGTGAATATGAGATGAAGTCGTCCGTCAGAGTCCTGTACCATTGCCGCCGGATATGTCTGCCCACGGTAGCGGGGGTACATGCGCATCCCTGGTGCCCATGTCACGCCCTGATCAAGCGAATAAGTCCCTCCACGCCCTTCGACCTTGCCTGCAGGATTGTTCCAGAACAACACGACACCATTCTCGCCGTGGAACCCTAGTGCAGGCTGGTTATCACCTTCAAACAGCTCAAATGTAGAATCCCAAGACTCCCCGCCATCGATCGAGCGTGCGTAGGCAATCCCGATCGGATTCCAGTTGTTCTCCTCTGCAGTGATACCCCAAGCAGTATGTAGAATGTCACTTGGTTGAGACTCGATTCGCACGCTGCCACTCGACTGATCATCACCACTCGTCATCCACACGGCCGATGGTGCGGTCCACTCCTCTCCAATCCTTCCTCTTCGGTGAAAGATACCTTGATTGGAAAGCGTGTAAACCAAATCAACAGTGCCGTCCTCGGAAAGACTGAAGTCGGCCGTAAATACATTCTCAGGAAACGTGTCCGTCTCCCAAGCCTTGGCATCCCAGGCAAACGATGCATCCACAACGCCATACACCAGGCCAGGCCAAGTGACCACCAGCATGTGAAGTCTGTCGGCATCGTCCACTCTCACCCGCGCCAGTCTTGCCTGACCTCCCGGTGGCGCCACAAACACGTCCACAGGGTTTGTTTCACCGGAGTCGTCGATTACTGCGTACTGGATACTATCCAACGCCAGTTCGTTGTCGGGTTCTCGCGTATTCTCACTCCACAGAAGATGGACACGCCCCTGCCCATCACTAACTACAAATGGATACATGGCAAACCCACCCGTCGACATCTTGCGGGGTGGGGTCCATCCGGACACCGATTGCCCGGCATGGGTGGTGACAGTTGTCCAACCACCGCAGAGAACGATCAAGGACGCGATCGCTTGCCACCTGATCGCTCTCATCGATCCGTTCCCATGGGGTTCGCGTGGGCACACGATGGCATTATCGCCTTGACAGAGCATCGTCCAAACATGTTCATGTCAATGGAAGTCGCCTTTGGTAGATGCTCGCGTAGGTTGCCGCCGTAACGGGCCAAGACAGCGTTAGAGCTCGTTCCCGAGCAGCTCTCGCCATCGCACGTCGCTTTCCCTCATTGCGATAGAGTTCAAGCAAGACGTCGACAAACCGCTCAACCTCGTTGTTTGCGATCAAGCAGGCTGACGATGGCGTCGAGTACAGTCTGACC
>WBZR01005158.1_pt1 | contig 10199 bp, 9 predicted proteins | sample 5204231 | NCBI WGS metagenome assembly WBZR01 (sample SAMN12412403, study PRJNA552823) | activated sludge metagenome | isolation source: activated sludge from anammox sidestream of wastewater treatment plant... | place: USA: Virginia | collected 2017-08 | reverse complement strand
CGTATTTATCGCCGACCTTGGCCCAGTTGCCCTCGGGCGCGGCTGTCACCTCGTAGAGACCGTAGTCGATCTTGGACGAGAAGCTGATGGCGCGGTTGCCGGGCAACGTCCAGGGCGTGGTCGTCCAGATGACAATCGAAATGTCACCCAGCCTTAGCGACATGCCGGTGGGGTCGGCCCTCGGGTGTGGCTCCGCCTTCACAGGAAACTTCACCCAGACCATGTCGGACTGGTGGTCCTGGTACTCGACCTCGGCTTCCGCCAGCGCGGTCTTCTCGACCACACTCCACATGACCGGCTTCGAGCCGCGATAGAGCAGGCCGTTCGCGGCGAACTTCATGAGCTCGCGGGCGATGGTCGCTTCCGCCGCATAGGTCATCGTCAGGTAGGGGTGGTCCCAGTCGCCGATGATGCCGAGGCGCTTGAACTCCTGGCGCTGCACGTCGACCCACTTTTCCGCGAACTTGCGGCACTCGTCGCGGAAGGCGTTGATGGCGACAGGGTCGGAGAAGTTCGGCTTCTCGCGGCCCTTGGCGCGGTAGGCTTCCTCGATCTTCCACTCGATGGGCAGGCCGTGGCAGTCCCAGCCCGGCACGTAGTTGGAATCGAAGCCGAGCATCTGCTGGCTTTTCACCACCAGGTCCTTCAGGATCTTGTTCAGCGCGTGGCCGATGTGGATGTGGCCGTTGGCGTAGGGCGGGCCGTCGTGGAGGACGAATTTCGGGCGCCCCTTGGAGGTCTCGCGCAGCTCCCTGTAGAGGTCGCGCGCCTGCCAGCGGGCGAGAATCTCGGGCTCCTTCTGGGGGAGCCCGGCGCGCATCGGAAAGTCCGTCTGCGGCAGGAACAGGGTCTCGCTCCAGTCGCGCCCATCGGCCGCTTTGTCCTTTGCGCCCTCGCCCTTTGCCATTTCGCCCACTTTCGATGCTCGCTGATTTGCCGGGGCGTTCTAGCAACCCTCTGGCCGCGACGCAAAGGGCTGGGGACGCCGGATCGGAGCACAGGGTCGACGTGTCTGGATCCTGGCCTCCGCCGGGATGACGTCGACCGTGGACCATCCCGCGTACCCAAACACCGCCGTCGCGCCGGAGTGCGGGCCGTCGGATCGCGGGTGGCACCGCTAACCGGCGGCTCGGACCTGGTCGGCTGCCCTGGCGGCCTGGCGCGCGAGCCGGGCGTTGATGCGGGCCGCATAGCCGACGAATTCCGGCCGCTCGGGCAGGATCTTGAAGCCCAGCATGTAATCGACGCCGCAGCCCATCATCACGTCCGCGGCCGTGAACCGCTCGCCGAGCAGCCAAGGCCCCGGTGTCAGGGCAGCGGCAAGCGTGTCCAGGACGTCGGACGGCTTACCCCAACCGGCCATTGTGGGCGGCGTCTCGCGCTTCATCGCGAGGTCGACGCAGGCCGGCTCGAAGCAGCTTCCGTAGAAAAAGAGCCAGCGGAGATAGGCGCCGCGATCAGGATCGCCGATCGCAGGGGCGAGGCCGGCCTGCGGGTATTTGTCGGCGAGATAGGCGAGGATCGCCGGCGTTTCCGTGATGATCGCGTCGCCGTCCTTGAGGACGGGGATCTTGCCCATCGGGTTGATCTTCCTGAACGCGGGCGATTTCTGCTCGCCGGCCTTGAGGTCGATGGGCATGATCTCGAACGGCACCCCAAGCTCGTGCAGCATGTAGTGCACGGTCGCCGAACGGGAGTGCGGGTTGTGATAGAGCGTGAGCACGGTGCGTCTCCCTTGGTTTGGTGAGCGAGGCTCGGAGCCACGCTGATCTGTGTGGCGGAGCCACGCTGCACAGGCGGCGGTCACGGTGCGGAAAGGCTCACCGCCAGTCGCCGAGCGCGGCGTTGACGAGGGCCAGGGCCGCCACCGCAGCCGTGTCGGCGCGCATGATGCGGGGCCCGAGCGAGATCGTCGCCGCCTGCGGCACGGCGCGGATCATCGCGCGCTCATCGGGCGAAAATCCGCCCTCGGGTCCCACCAGAACGGCGAGTGGACCGGGCTGCAACGTCGCGAGCGCGGCGAGCGGGCCCGCCCGCTCCGCCCCCTCGTCGCAGAAGATCAGCGTGCGCCCGGCCTCCCAACGCTCGAGCCGCGCCGCCAGTTTCAGAGGCTCGGCGATCTCGGGCACGCGCAGGATGCCGCATTGCTCGGCGGCCTCGATGGCGTTGGCGCGCATGCGCTCGATATTGACGCGCTCGGCGACCGTATGGCGCGTGATGACCGGCACGAGCCGGGATACACCCATCTCGGTCGCCTTCTGCACCATGTAGTCGAGGCGGGCGCGCTTCAGCGGCGCGAAAAAATAGTGGAGGTCGGGGCCATCCGTCTGCGGGCGCGTCTGGCTTACGGCCTCGAGCGTCGCACCGCGCTTGCCCTGCGCGATCAGGCGGGCTTTCCACTCGCCGTCCCGACCGTTGAAGATCAGGATCTCGTCGCCGTCGCCGAGACGCAGCACGGCGCGCAGATAGCTCGCCTGCTCGGGTGTGCAGGGAACCTTTGCGCCCGTTTCGAGGGGGGGCTCGACGAACAGACGCTGCGAGGTGACATCGTGGACGGCCATGGCGTCTCCATATCCGATCGGACGGCGCGATCCAACACGCGTTGACCGCCGACCGGCCCCTGCCCTAGCATCCGGCGTGCGGTGCGAGCCGCGTCCGGACCCGCGGGAAGGGCTGAGCCCACTTGCCATTCGCATGCTGACAACTGAACCTTTGTGCAGCCGAAGTTGCGGGTCGTCGGTGCTCGATGCACGGAGGTTTCCATGACCCGGCTCCCGGACCGGCCCCATCCCGACCATCTGAAAAAGCAGGCCAAGGCGCTGCTCGCGCTCTATCGGGCGGGTCAGCCCGAGGCGATCTCACGATTTCGCAACGCCCTGCCTCAGGCCCGCGGCCGGAGCGACGAGGCGATCGCCGCACTCGGCTTGCGGCTCCACGACGCGCAGTCGTGCGTCGCGCGCGAATACGGCTTCCCGTCGTGGACAGAGCTCAGCCATTTCGTGGCGGCACGCTCCGCGCAAGCTGACGATCCCGTCGCCGCGGTCGTGAATTTCCTGCGTCTCGCCTACGCCGGCGATATCGCGGGCGGCACGCACCGCGCGCAGCCGTCGGCGGCCGCTCACTTCCTCGAGGCGCATCCCGCGCTCGCCGGTGACGATCCCTGCATCGCCTGCGCGGTGGGCGATGCGGATGTCCTGCGGCGCGAGGCGGCGCGCGATCCGGCGTGGGTCAACCGGCCGGGCGGCCCGCTCGATCTGCCGCCGCTCGTCGCCGTGACGCATTCGAGCCTCGTGCGCCTGCCGGCCTATCGGGAGCGCCTCACCGCCGCGGCCACGTACCTGCTCGATGCCGGTGCCGATCCGAACCAGAGCGTAACGAGCCGGTGGGCGTTATCGGGCCCGCTGTCGGGGAACTCGCCGTCCGGGGGCGCGTCCCTCTCGGCTCTCTACGGCGCGGCGGGCCAGAACCACGATGCCGGGCTGACACGTCTCCTCGTCGCGCGAGGGGCAAATCCCAATGACGGGGAATCCCTCTATCACTCCCTCGAGACCCCCGCCTGCACCCGCCTTCTGCTGGAGGCCGGGGCGCGCGTCTCCGGCACGAACGCGCTTTACCGCGCGCTGGACATGGAGAGCGCGGAGCCGTTGCGGCTGCTGCTCGCGCACGGAGGCGATGCCAACGAGCCGGCCTCGGGCCCGCCGACGTCCGATTGGGGCGCGCCGCTGCTCTGGGCCATCCGGCGGCGCCGCTCGCTCGGCCATATTGCGGCGCTGCTCGACGCGGGAGCCGATCCGTCGGCGCGCACCCCAGAGGGCATCAGCGCCTTTGGGCTCGCGCTCGAATTCGGTCTTCCGGAGGTTGCGGAATTGTTGCGCCGGGCGGGCGGCGGCGAAGCGCTTTCTGAGGAGGCGCGCTTCGTCGCGGCCGCAGCGGCGGGCGACGAAGCGACGGCGCGCGAGCTTCTCGCCCACCGGCCGGACATGCTCGCCGCCTTGTCGGACGCCCAACTTCGGCTGCTCCCGGAGCTGGCAGCCGAGGGCGCGGGCGACGCCGTGCGCGTCATGGTGCGGCTGGGCTGGCCGATTGCCGTCACCGGCGGGGATTGGGCCGCCTCGGCGCTCAATCACGCCGTGTTCCGCGGCGATGCGGCGCTCACCCGCTTCCTCCTCGAGCACGGCGCGCAATGGACGGAGGCGCACGGCTTCGGCGACAATGCCGCGGGCACGCTGTCCTGGGCCTCCTGCAACGCACCGGTTGCGGACGGGGATTGGGCCGGATCTGCCGAGGCCCTCCTGGCCCATGGCATGCCGGGCGCCACGCCGGACCCGGACGGCTCAGACCTTCTGATCGTGGGCGGCGTCCGGCGGCGGTTCTCCGACGACGTTGCGGACGTCCTTCTTGCCGCATCCGCGCCGGCGAGCGGCCGAGTTGCCCGACGGAGCGACGGCGGCTAACGTCGGGCACACGATGGACGAGGAGGATCGCTCAGGCATGACGGCACATGCGGCCAATCCGGACCAGGAGCCCACGCTCGGGAGCGGCACGAGAGCCGTTGCCGATGCGCCGGCCGACAACTGGGTGGACCACTATGCGCCGGCCGCCTGGCGGCCCTATCTGCGGCTCGCGCGCATGGACCGCCCCATCGGGACCTGGCTGCTGCTGTTTCCCTGCTGGTGGTCGGTGACGCTCGCCGAGGTCTCGAACGGGCGCCCCTATCCGAACCTGGGCCTGCTCGCCCTGTTCGCGATCGGCGCCATTGTCATGCGCGGGGCCGGCTGCGCCTTCAACGACTATGTGGACCGCGAGTACGACGCGCGCGTCGCGCGCACGGCGAGCCGCCCCATCCCCTCGGGCCAAGTCACGCCCGAGGCGGCGCTCATGCTCGTCGCGGCGCTATCGCTCGTCGGCTTCCTGGTGCTGATCTGGCTCAACACGTTCACCATCCTGCTCGGCGTCGCCTCCCTGGGGCTGGTCGTGATCTACCCCTACATGAAGCGTTTCACCCACTGGCCGCAGGCGGTGCTGGGGCTCGCCTTCAACTGGGGCGCGCTGATGGGCTGGGCCGCCGTCAAAGGATCGCTCGCGCTGCCGGCGCTCTTGCTCTATGCCGGCTCGGTGCTCTGGACGATCGGCTACGACACCATCTACGCGCATCAGGACGCCGACGACGATGCGATGCTCGGCCTCAAATCCACGGCACTCGCCTTCGCGCACAATACGCCGTTCTGGGTGGGCAGCTTCTACGCGGGCGCGCTGCTCTTCTGGATCACCGCCGGCTTCCTCGCCGGCACGCACCTTATCTTCTTCTTCGGCATGGCCCTGGTCGGCCTGCAGATGGCCTGGCAGGTCTCGACGCTCGACATGTCGGATCCCAAGAACTGCCTGCGCCGCTTCCGCGCCAACCGCGACGTGGGCGCCGCGATCTTCCTGGCGCTCGTCACCGATACGCTGCTCTCGTGGTGGGCGGGCTTGAGCTGAGCCGACGCCGGCGGCCCATGACCCGGCTCAGTCGTCCGGGTTCTCCTCGCCGTTCTTCTCGTCGCTGCCGGACGACAGCTCCTTGAGCTTGGCGAACACGCGCGCCTCCTCCTCGGCGGGGGTCTCCTCGTGCTCGTCGGCCCCCCTGGGCTGGACGATCTCCGCCGTCGGGCGGAACCCGTCGCGGGGAGATTCATCGGCGGGCGCCGTCGTCTCCTCGGTCGGCAGCAGAGTGCCGGCCTTGATGGCTTCCTTCTGCGCCTCACGCCGCTCGCGCTCGAGGCGGCGGGCCGCTTTCTTCACCTCGTTGTCGAGGTCCGTCTGCGAGCAGAGCCCGAGCGTCACCGGGTCCTGCGGGACGAGGTTCGGCGAGTTCCAGTGCGTGCGATCCTTGATCTGGGCAATGGTCGGCTTGGTGGTGCCGACGAGGCGCATGATCTGGCTGGTCTTGAGCTCGGGATGGTTGCGCAGCAGCCAGAGCACCGCGTTCGGGCGGTCGTGGCGGCGCGAGACGGGCGTATAGCGGGGCCCCCGCTTCGAGGGCGTCTCCGGCATGACGACCTTCGGCTCGGCGAGCCTCAGCGGATGGGCGGCATCCTTCTCCGCCGCCTCGATCTCGTCGCGGGTGAGCTGGTTCGAGGTGACGGGATCCAGGCCCTTGATGCCCTGAGCAACGTCGCCATCGGCGATGCCCTTCACCTCGAGCACGTGGAGGCCGCAAAACTCGGCAATCTGCTCGAAGGACAGCGAGGTGTTTTCGACAAGCCAGACGGCTGTGGCCTTCGGCATCAAAGGTTTACGGTCGCTCATAGCGCTCTTCTCCGGGCTCCCGCGGTGTCACCGCGAAAGCCATTTCCATGGGTAGGAATTGGGGGATGAGGCTTTATAACGCGATCCGGTGCCAGTCTGCAACACCTGCCTGCATCGCACCGCGAACCCGGGCCGCGCGCGAGTTGCGCATCCGGGGAACGGCCGCTAGACCATGCTCTCCCTTCCAAGGGCTCCCTTCAGAACACCGGCAGGACGAGCAGCATGAGCAACACGATCACGTATTTCGAAGACCTCGCGGTGGGCCAGGAAGCCTCCCTGACCAACACGGTGACGGAAGCGGTCATCACTGCGTTCGCGGACATTTCGGGCGACCGCAATCCGGTGCACATCGACGCGGCCTATGCGGCAACCACCCTGTTCAAGGAGCGCATCGCCCACGGCATGCTGTCGGCGGCCTACATCTCGGCCGTGTTCGGCATGAAGCTGCCCGGCCCGGGCGCCATCTACGTCTCGCAGACGCTGGCCTTCAAGGGGCCCGTCAAGATCGGCGACACGGTGGTCGCCACCGTGAAGATCGTCGAGCTGCTGCCTGAGAAGAAGCGCGCGCGCTTCGAGACCGTCTGCACGGTCGACGGCAAGGCGGTGCTCACAGGCGAAGCGCAGCTCATGGTTCCCGGTCGCCCGGAAGCGTGACAGAACGGGAGCAAGCGATCCGCGTGGAAGAGACGAGGCGCGATGCACGTCGTTCATGGCATTGAGACGGTTCCGCCCGAAGCCAGGGGGGCGGTGCTCGCGCTCGGCAACTTCGATGGCGTGCATCGCGGCCATCAGGTCATCATCGGACGTGCGGTCGCCGACGCGAAACGCGCCGGCCGGCCCTCCGGCGTGGTGCTGTTCGAGCCGCATCCGCGCGTGTTCTTTCAGCCCGACGCCCCGCACTTCCGCCTGACGCCGCTCGACGAGAAGCTCGCCGTGCTCGACGGGCTCGGGCTCGACATCGCCATCGTGCTCCCCTTCGACGCTGCGCTCGCTTCGCTCGATGCCGAGCGCTTCATCGAGGACATTCTCGTCGGCGCGCTCGCCGTCGCGGAAGTGGTCATCGGCTATCACTTCTTTTTCGGGTGCAACCGCGGCGGCTCGGCGGAGACGCTCAAAGCGGCCGGGGCGGCGCACGGTTTTGCCGTCACCATCGTCGAGCCCGTGGCCGAACGGGGCGAGCCGTTCTCGTCGACCGCCATCCGTCTCTTGCTCGCGGAAGGCGACGTCCGCGGCGCGGCCGAAGCGCTCGGGCGGCCCTGGCGCGTCAAAGGTCCCGTCATCGGCGGGGCGAAACGCGGCACCGGGCTCGGTTTTCCGACGGCGAACGTCGCGCTGCCCAAGGGCACGGCCCTGGGACACGGCATCTTCGCGGTGCGCGTCAGCCTCGACGGGCGGGCGCTCGACGGCGCCGCCTATCTCGGCACGCGCCCGACGTTCGATGACGGCATGCCGGTTTTGGAAGTGTTCCTGTTCGACTTCGACGAGGGAATCTACGGGCGCGACATCGAGGTGAGCTTCATCGACAAGGTGCGCGACGACCGCAAGTTCTCGAGCGCGGACGAGCTCGTCGCGCAGATGGAAAAGGACTGCGACAAAGCGCGGGCCATTCTCGCGGCACAGCGGTCGGCGTGACGTCAGAACGTCGGGATGCTGCCGGGGCCGCGCTCTCCGGGCTTGCGGCCGTCCTTGCCGAGCTTCATCACCTGCCGCGTGCCGTCGGGCAGCGCCAGCGTGACGTACTCGCACTTCTTTTCGAGCGCCAGGACCGCGCGCAGGATGCGCTGGCCCGCGTCTCCGCCTTCTTCGATGATCTCGGCGTCCATGGGGCCTGCATGATAGGTGCAGGCTTCCGTGCCCCCCGGCTCCCTGCGGTTGGGAACCCGCGTTCCGTCGAGCATCAGGGATGCAACGACAACCGCGCCGACAATGATGCCGCCGGCGAGCAGGGCTTCATGTTTCATGCACGACCCTCCCGGTAGAGGCGTTTCGTTTACGCTTCTTGCCTAGCATGGGCGGCTGGCGCGAAGCATGCCGGAGCACGTTTCGAGATGGCGCTGCAAGCCCACTCCCTGATCCTTTCGGCCATCCTCCTCGCAAGCCTCGCAGGCCCCCTTGCCGCGGGCGACCGAGGCGACGACCGCCGCGGCCCCTGGCGCCCGCCCGGCCGGCCCAACATCACCATCGAGCCCTATATCGACCTTTCCCGGCCGCCGCGGCAGAACCCGGACGACCCGGAGTTCGTGATGAACGAGCTCGCGCGCTGCAACGCGGCGGGCATCCGCTCGTTCGTGGACTGTCTGAGGCCGACCCAAACCGCCCTCATGATCCGGCGTCTGGAGGCGTGCGTACAGTCGGAAACCATTCCCGACGACCCGCAGAGGGTCGCCGTCTGCCTCCCGGCCGCCCGCCCCCGCTGACAGGGTCCCGCTGACAAGAGGGCGGTGCGGCGAAACCGGGCGGACCCGCGTCAACCCCTTGTTTACGCCCGGCCCTGCCGCCATAACTCCGCCGAACGAGCCCGCATCCGCCAGAGGCCTCACGCATGTCGACCCGTCAGGATGGGGCCCCGAGCCCGCTCGCGCGCTCCCGCGACGATCTCGTCCAGTGGATCGCAGCCGGCGAGAAACCGAAGCCGGATTGGCGCATCGGCACCGAGCACGAGAAGTTCGTCTTCTACACTGAGACTCTGACCCCGGTTCCCTATGCCGGAAACCGCGGCATCCGGGCCCTCATGGAGCACCTCGTGCTCCGCTACGACTGGGAGCCCATCACCGAGGGCTCCAACATCATCGCGCTCAAGCGGCCGGACGGGCTTGCCGGGGGCACCATCAGCCTCGAGCCCGGCGGACAGTTCGAGCTTTCGGGCGCCCCTCTCCGGACGCTGCACGAGACGGCGGACGAGACGCAGGAGCACCTGAACCAGGTGCTCGACGTGGGCGAGGACCTCGGCATCGGCTTCCTGGGCGTCGGCTTCTCGCCCAAGTGGACGCTGGCGGAGACGCCGCACATGCCCAAGCAGCGCTACGAGGTCATGGCGCGCTACATGCCGACGGTCGGCAAGCGCGGGCTCGACATGATGTACCGCACGGCCACCATCCAGGTGAACCTCGACTTCGGCAGCGAGGCGGACATGGTGAAAAAGCTGCGCGTGAGCCTCGCGCTGCAGCCGATCGCCACGGCGATGTTCGCCTCCTCGCCCTTCACGGAAGGCAAGATCAACGGCCTCAAATCGCTCAGGAGCGAGGTCTGGCGCGAGACGGATCCGCGCCGCACGGGCATGCTGCCGTTCGTGTTCGAGGACGGGATGGGCTATGAGCGCTACGTCGATTACGCGCTCGACGTGCCGATGTACTTCGTCTACCGCGAGGGGCGCTACATCGACGTCGCGGGGGCCTCGTTCCGGGATTTCATGATGGGCCGGCTGCCGGCGCTCCCCGGGGAGCTGCCGACGCTCGATGACTGGTCCGATCATCTGACGACGCTTTTTCCCGAGGTGCGGCTCAAGCGGTTTCTCGAGATGCGCGGCGCGGATGGCGGGCGCTGGCCGCGGATCTGTGCGCTCTCGGCTTTCTGGGTCGGGCTGCTCTACGACGAGGTCGCGCTCGACGCGGCGTGGGACCTCGTCAAGTCGTGGACGGCGGAGGATCGCGAGGACCTGCGCCGGACGGTGCCGCGCGCCGCGCTCGCGGGCCGCTTCCGGGACACGTCGGTCCAGGCGCTGGCCCACGCGGCGCTCGGCATCTCACGTCTCGGGTTGCAGAGGCGCGGCGAGACCAACCGCAAGAACCAGGACGAGGCGATCTATCTGGCACCGCTCGAGTATCTCGTCGGCTCGGGCCGCACGGTCGCCGACGAGCTGCTAGAGCGCTACCAGGGGCGCTGGAGCGGAAACATCGACCACATCTTCGAGG
>WBZR01005152.1_pt1 | contig 10211 bp, 7 predicted proteins | sample 5204231 | NCBI WGS metagenome assembly WBZR01 (sample SAMN12412403, study PRJNA552823) | activated sludge metagenome | isolation source: activated sludge from anammox sidestream of wastewater treatment plant... | place: USA: Virginia | collected 2017-08 | reverse complement strand
TCAATAATCCGCCTTCCCCCCATCCTTAATCACAAACCGCGCCTTCAACCTCGCCACCTCCGCCGCAAGCCCCGCCAGCTTCACCGACCGAAGCACCTCGTCAAAATCCTTATACGCCGCCGGCGCTTCGTCCTTCGGGTATTGCCGGACATTCGTCAAAATGTCCATCTTGCGAAACGACGCGTCGATCTCCCGCTGGTCCAGCGCCCGGATCGCCGCCTTGCGACCCAGCACCCGCCCCGCCCCGTGGTTCACGCTGTAGCACGACAGCGACGCCGTCTCTTCCGCCACCATCACCACCGACCCGCTCTGCGGATCGCCCGGCAATAGAATCGGATGCCCCGTCTGCGCAAACGGCGTATCCGCCAGCTCATGGTGCCCCGCCGGAAAGGCCCGCGTCGCCCCCTTGCGCATCACCCACATCGGCTGCTTGTGGACGATCTCCTTCCGCGCGATGTTGTGGCTGATGAAATAAACCAGCTCGCCCTTCACGCCGGGCATCACTTCCGCGAATGCTTCGAGGACCAGCGCGTTGATCAGCATATGGTTCACCGTCGCGAAGTTCGCGCCCAGCGCCATGTCGTCCAGATATGCATTCGCCTCCGCCGTCTCCAGCGGCGCATAACAAAGCTCCTTGTCGTCCCCGGGAAAGGGAATGCCCCACTTGACGAACTTCGCCTGCATCGACCGAAACTGGCCCATCGCCAGATCGTACCCGAACCCGCGCGAGCCACAGTGCGATAGAAACGCGACATGTTCGTCGCGCAGGCCGAATGTCTCCGCGCATCGTCGCGCACGCTCGCCCGCCCCGACGTGAACGATCTCGCACTCCCCGAAGTGATTCCCCCCGCCGTAAGAGCCGAGCTGCTGAATCTTCTCGCCGAAATCGGCAAACGTCCGCCCGCGGATGTGCTGCTCCAGCCGATCGGCCAGCGCGTCCTTCGTATCGTCATGGCCCCGGTGCGCCGCGTCCTCGCAGCGCTGCGCCCAGTGCACCGGAACGCCGATCTCCTCGCAAACCGCGGCCGACGCCCCCTCCACCGCCACGCGCCGGCCCACCTCCGCCGAAACGCGGCGCGACTTCGGCACATTTCGCTGCCCGCGACCCGGCCCCGTCGGCACGCGCTCGCAGATCGCGTCGATCAATGCCCGCCGCGTCCGGCGATCCACGATCGACTCCGCCGGCAGGTCGAACTGCAGCAGGCTCATGCTGCACTTGATGTCCACCCCCACCGGCCCCGGATAAATATGACTCGCCGACGCCATCACGCAGCCGATCGGCGCGCCGTAGCCGATGTGCGCATCGGGATTCAGCACGACCGCCTCGACCCCCGGCGCCAGCCGCGTGTTCACCGCCTGCTGAAGCGTCGCATCGTCAAACGTCTCGCGGATCGCCTCGGTCCCAATGACCATCACCGGCGTAACCCGGCCACCCTCAATGGGAAGTATCGCCGTCGCCTCGCCGGTCGGAATGAGTTTGTGGATTCGTTCAGTCATGGTTGCTCGGCCTTCCTTTGCGCACGCTTCGCAATATACCCGGACAACCTTCGGCCGCCGGATTTTCACGGCCTGATGCGCCCCGGCCGGAAAATCCGCGCGCACAGGGAGCAAGTTGATTTACATGATAGGAGTTCTATCCACCCATGCCCGTCAGGATCGCGCGCGATGCAGCAGCCAAACCTCTCGACCCCAGGGCCCCCAGACCCCCGGCCCCTCCTCGTATCGCGCCGTTTTCACCAAAAAACGCCAGATTCGCGACCTGCCCCAACACATGCCCGCCTCAAGAGTTGCAATCGAAAAAAATCGGCTGTGTCACCTTATGTCACCTTCAAATCCGCCGCCCCCCCGTAGCGTCCGGCGCCCCTGCCGGACGCATCACACCGGAGTACTCTCGAATGCGCCCACGCAACTTCGCCGCCGCGCACCATTTCGACGTTTCGACTCTTCGACGTTTCGACGTTTCGACGTTTCGGCGTTTCGGCGTTTCCAACTCCCGCCCCAACCGCCGGCACACGCACACCCCGCCACGCCCGCGCGACTACTTCACCCCCGGAGAAGCCTGCAGAACCTTCGCCGCCCCAAGCTCCTCAAACCGCGAAAGGTCCGTCCAGAACGTCCCCTCGCCCGCGTAAAAGAGCTTGATCGAGTCCGGCGCGAAGTTCTCCGCGAAGGTGTAAAGGTTGTAAGCCTGCGGCGAGCCGAACGACTCGACGAGCAGCTTGTAACCCTCGGCCTCGGCGTCGTTCTTCATCTTCTCCACGTCGGCCCTCGCCTGGCCGAGGATGGCGATGCGCTTCGCCTCCAGTTCGGCCACCTGCTGCTGAATCGTCGCGACTTCCAGCGCCGCCTGCGCATCCACCTCCGCCGCCGTCTTCGCCCCTGTCGCGGCGATCCCCGCCGTCAGTACCCGCGTCTCCGCCTTGATATTCTCCCGGGCGATATCGACCTTCTTCTTGCTCTCTTCGAGCTGGGCCCTCACCGTCGCCGCCTCGCGCTGCTTGTCCTTGGTGATGCGGCTCTCCGTGGCGATGTAGCTCTGCTGGATCGTGCGCTTCAGGTCTTCCATGATGCTCGCCCCCTCGCCGCCGGTGGGCGACGGAGCATGGACCTCGATCTCGCGCACCAGCGCCAAGAGCACCTCGATGTTCTTCGCCCGGCAGATGCGCTGAAGCTCCCGCGTCAAATCCTGCTGAAAGAGTTCGCGCTTCTCGCCCTGGATGAAATCCCGCGCCGCGTAGGTCGAGCCGATGTTCCGGCAGATCGACCGAAGCTGCGGGGCGATGACCTTTTCCAGCACGCCGTCGACATTTCCAAACTCGTTGATGATCTCGGCCGCGTGCGACGGATCGACGCCCCACACCACAGTCACCCCCACCGTGATGAGAAAACCGGTGTCCGACGGAAAGGAAATCTGCTGACTCTGCGTGCCGCCAACATGAAGCTGCGAGTATTCGTGAAATCCGATCTCCACCAGCGTCACCTTCTTCACCTTCGGATTGATGAAGTAGATGCCCGGCTGGAGCACGTCGCGCAGCGTGCCGCGCTGACCGGGCGAGGCCAGCGGCCGCACGTGCATGTCCAGTTCGGGGCGAATGGCTTCTTCTTCCGGTACATCGACCGGCGGAGCCGCTGCCGGCGATGCGGCCGAGGTCGCTTGCTCAAACGCCGCCGACGATTCCCGCGAATTCATCAGGTTCGTCACCACGCCGACAAAACCGGTCGGCACCACCGTCGCCGGATACAACGTCACTTCATAGACATTCGGATTGAGCTTGTAGGTGCCGGGCGTCAGCACCTCCTCGAGAATGCCCTGATACCCGCTCGATCGCTTGACGACGAGTTGCCCCGGCGGCGGTCGCTTGCCGACGCGGCGGGTCACGACGCCGATTTTGGGAAGGTCCTCGGCCATCGCCGCCATCACATTGCGAATGGCGTCCGGCTGATGAGCGAGAATCCGCGTATTGAACTTCCACTTCGTCGGATTGCCCGCCGGGATGATCTGCTGATCGACGAGCTGCCATGCCCAGCGAAACGGATCGCGGAAGTGCCGGCCGGGGCCGAGCACTTCCTGCTGAATGCCGCGCTGGGTGTCGTTCGTGGCGACCGACTCGCCCTCGGGCAGCATCGCGCCCGTCTTCTTGATCAGAACGGCGCACTTGTTCGTCGGCACGTAAATGCGGAAGCTGAACCAGCCGATCGTCGTGAGGACGCCGAGGGCCAGCAGCCCCACGCCCGCGAGTATTTTGATCCGTCGCATTATCGCTTCTCCTTCACGCTCGATGTCCGGCCGAATGATTGGAACTCTTTGAAGATCTCCGCGAACGGCCCGTCCGTGTTCGACGCGATCGACTGAATCGCCGGCGCCGTCTTCTGAAGGAAGAAATACTGTGCGTAAGTCATCCCGTCGCCGAACGCCGACACCGCCTTACCCAGCGGCTCCGCCTTCGCCTGGTAGCCGAACAGAATCACCTTCGCCTCCGCCTCGCCGCGCGACCGAATCGCCGCGGCCTCCTTCTCCGCCGCCTCAAGCTGCAGCCGCGACACCTCCAGTGCCCGGCTCGCCTCGGTGATGGAGACGCTCTTGCGCTGCTCCGCCTCCTTCGTCACCGTCACCACCTTCGTGCGAAAGTCGCCGATCGACGCGTTGCGATCCGCCATCTCCTGCTGCTCGACCAGCAGCGCCTCGCTCTTGGCCTCCTCCATCCGATTCGTCGAGCGCTCCATCTCCTGATCCGCCTGCTCGCGCTGACTGATGAGGGCCGCGATCTCCGACGGCGGCTGAATGTCGCGTACCAACGCCGCGCGAATGTCGATCCCCTGCTTCCAGCACTCTTCCTTCAACTCTGTGAGCAGCCGCGTCTGAAACGCCGACCGCGTCTTGCCGCTGATGAACTCCCGTGCCATCAGCTTCGACCCCTGTATCCGGGCGATGCTGCGCGCGTTCGGCAGGATGATCTTGTTAAGGATGTCCTCAACGTCGCCGTAGGCCACCGTCACCTCGGCCACGCGATCGGGCCGGATGGCCCACTCGATCGTGCCCTCGATGGTGATCGTGAAACTGTCGCTCGACGGGAAATAAATCGCCTCGTCGCCCACCGTGTCATACTTGTGGCTGCGGATATCTACGATGTCGATTCGCTTGAGATACGGATTGAAAAACTCCAGGCCCGGCGGCAGCGTCTCGCTCTGAACCCCCTTCTCGCCGGGCTCGATCGTGTACGTATTCTTGACGCGCGGCTCGGTTCCGCTCAGCAGGGTGACAACGCCGACGTGACCTTCCGGGATCAGGATCGCCGGAAATTTCTGTACGTCGTATGCCAGCAGATTGACGTCATGGCGACCTGGGTTAAGCACCTGGGCAACAGGGCCGCGCTCGTCCGGCTCGGTCGCCACTGTCTTCGGATAAGGAAGCGGCTTGCCGAACCTGCGAATCAGCACGCCCACTTCGGACTGGCCGATGATGGTCGTGTCGATCACCCGCGCTTCGCGGGACCACGGATTAGGGAAGTAGCGACCCTCCTTGCGCACCTCATACTGAATGCCCTTGAAGCGTTCGCGGATCGTCGCTTCGTCCTGGTTCGTCTGTGCGGCGATCGCCGCGACCAGTTCAGGATAGAGCACGACCTGATCGCCAAACTCGTCGCTCAACTCGTCGGGCAGCACTTTCCCGGTCTTGTTGACGAGCACCAGGAGCCGGTTCGTCGGGATCTCCACGCGAATCACGAACCACAACACGAACAGCACCAGCAGCACCATTCCGCCGGCGCCGAGCATGATCATCGACCTGAGCGACGGCCGATTAAAGGACGGCCGCCTGTACGAAGGCCTGTCGGGGTAATCTTCGATTCGGGACATCGTAAAACTCCTTTTTCGATCCAGCGAAAAACCGGATGGGCTCGGGTTCCCGTCAGAAGTGCTTGCCGCAATGTCCGCAGAATACCGCGCTGGACGGCGAATCCAAGCCGCAATGCGGACAGGTTCGCGGGTCCCGATGTTCGACGGCGCCATTGCTCGATTCGCGATTGCGACGCAGGTCGTGCAGGAGCAGGAGCCCCAGCGAAATCGAACCCAGAATCAGAATGACGACGATAACGGTCATGTGTCTCGCAACGCTGCTTTCAGAGGGGAACCCGACCCGCTGCCTTCAGGACAATCCGAACTCGGGCCGCCCCGTGATTAAAGTATATAACGCGAACCGGCACGCCACCGTTATAAACCGGACCCGATTTTTCACCCGTTGGTGCGTGAGGTTCGCGCCGATTCATCGTTGCGAAGCGGTCGCGGCGACCGATCACAAAGCCTTCTTGAGCGACTCAATCGCCTGGGCTTCAAGCTGCTTTGCGGACTGAAGAACCTCCGCCTGCTTGTTGCGGACCTTCGCCGGCGGAAGCGAATCCGCGAATTCATGCTCCGGCGGTACGCTGCTCAGATTGTCGAGAAGCAAGCGGACTTCCTTATCGTAAAAGTCCGCCGCCGCCGTCACGTGAAGCTGCTTCGATCCGAAGTCGCGGGCAACGCCTCGCAGATAGCGCACCGCCGATGCCCGCGCGTCGATCAGACAGATGTAAGTCCAGAAGTTGGCGTGCACGTAATCCCGATCCGCGACCGTGCGAAGAAGCTGAGACCACTGATCGAAGGCGTGCGCCCCCTGCGCAAACGGCCCGACCGCCCGCTTCTCCCACAGTTCGATGGCGTTCTTCACCGCCGCCATCCGCATGCGCTCGCGAACCGGCGGCGACAGTTTTTCCGTGAGGATCACCACCGCCGTCGGCCAGCCCTTGGCAGGCTCGTCAATCGTCAGCGCCCCGTCGTTATACGAACGGCAAAGATAGGTGCGATCGCGCCGATAGCCGGTGATGATGCCCCAGTCCTCCGGCGGAATGATGTTCGCCGCAAGGACCGGCATCCCCGCGTCGATGCTCCGGCAGATCGCCCGATGCAGCGCGTCCTTTTCCGCGAGCTCGTCGAGACGCACGATGCGCACTTCATACTTCCAGCCGACCGACTCGAACAAGGCATCCAGCCGCGTATCGCCGACCAGCGGATCGGGATTTCCCACGTCCCAGCGATCGACGCGAAACTGCGTGCGAAAAGCCATCCCGCTGACCGCCATCAGGTCGTCGTAGCTGATGCGACGACCGGCGGATTCCAACAGCACCTCAAGACACCCGATGAAGGTGCAGTCCCGCCCCTTTGCAAATCCCGCCAGCGGCGCGACGCCGTCAACCCGCACGGCATCCGGCCCCTCGCGAACCACCGAAACCCGGGCGCGTTCGCGGACAGGCTCCGCGCCATCCGGACCGCCGCAGCTCGTCATTCCAAAGATCAGAATCAACCCGCCGAGGGCGACGCGATGTAATCGAATAATTGACAAGCGGGATAGGCTCAAGAGATGACGGGCTCCGGATTCGGCTGTTCGCCGACGAGTCGTTGCAATCGCGCTGCGAGGTTCAGCCACATGATGATCGGCACAAGGCGTCCGGCGACCATGCAAAGCATCATGGCAAGGCGTCCAGCGCTCGTCAAATGCAAAGCGAGGCCGGTGGACAATCCGACGTTACCCACCGCGGCGACGCCGTCAAAGATCGTCTCGTACCACGTGCCGTCCGTGGACATCGACAGCGCCAGGACTCCGCCGACATTCAGCAGCAGCGTGACCGCCGCGATGCGCGCCGCGCCGACAAGCAGGCACCGCCGCGCTTCCATCCCGCCCGGCCGCGAGGCCCACCCGAGCCTCCCGCTAAAAAGAACCAAAAGCGGAATCAGCAGCGCGGAGACGCGCATGCCCCCCGCGACGCCGCCCACTGACCCTCCGAGCGTCATCATGCCGAGCATGGCAAAGTACGTCGGCCAGGACATCGCCCCTTCGGAGAGCGGCGTGCTTTGAAGGCCCGCCGAACGCAGCGTTGAAGAAATGAAGACGCTCATCGTCCAGCGCTGCCGATGACCCATGTCATCGCGCAGACACACACGGTCGCCTCCGAAATCAACCGGCCGCCGCGGCACCAGCTTTTCCGGCATGAAGCGCGGCGCCTCGCAGACCCAGATAAAGCCGGCGAGGCACACCAGCAGGATCAACGCCGCCGCCGCCTCCATCTGCGGCACCGATTTCCAGGGCGCTGCGCCGCCGGAATTCCCCTTGGTCACAGGACCCCGACGCGTCAGGTCGATGAGAATCGGCAGGCCGATCGAGCCAGCCACCGAAAGCAGCGCCACGACGGAATACACGCGCGGCTCATTGAAGTACGCCGCCATGCCGTCGGCGCGAAGCGTCCAGCCGGAGTTGAAGATCGCGCTGCCCACATGCGTGAGACCCCAGCCCGCCCTCGTGACGAGTCCGCCCACGTCCGCATCGTGCCACGAAGTCCAGACAAACGCGATGGCCACGACCTGGGCCGCGGCAATGCACTTGAACACCGTGCCCAGGCGTACCTCGGACTTGAGGAACGGCCGCGCCATCGCCAGCCCTATCGCGGCGAAGAAGAACCCCGCAAGCTGCGTGGTGACAACGATGACCGCCTGACCAAAGAGCGCGTACTCCGCGCCGAAGTCATAGGTGCTGGTGCCGACCAGGCTGGCGGCGCTTACGGCGTTGAATGCGGAGTTGGCGATGTGCAGCCAGAAGTTGTGTCGATAGTCCGGAACACCGGAATGCGTTGCCAGCGGAATGGCAAGCAGGATGGTCGTGATCAGAATCAGGCAGCCCCACGGCCGCAGGGCGACGCGCAACAACTCCACCGGCCGATCCATCCGCGCCTGCAATCGCGCGAAGAACCCCGCGATGAAATCCACCAGCAGCAGCCCCGCGATCAGGCTCGTCATCGTGATGGCCAGCGCATCGAATCGACCGGTCCATAGCGCGATAAGCCCGCCCAATAAGAAGCCCGTCACAGTCAGCCCGGCATCGGACAATGCGCCCGCGCGTCGAACCTGCCTCTTGACCCACAGGTGGTAAACCCACGCGGCCCAAGACGCCGCCTGCAGCAGCAGTGCCAGCGACTCGGCAATCAGATAAGCGCCGCCGGCATCCCGCGCCAGCGCCGCGACGACGCCTACGACGCTCAGCGCCGAAACGTAATATGGCGCCGACCTGCAAGGGGACTGAGGTGATTCGTCGGCGGCATCCTTCGGCATGACGGGAACCGTACCGACCGGCACGGGGATTGACAATCCGACGGCTCGGCCGATGGGCCCAGGATCACATCGCCTTGATGCCGATGCGGACGGTGTGCGACTTGTGATGCACCCCCAGCAGTGTCATTCGATAAAGCTCGCCCGACTTCCCGCGAAACGTCTGCGACGAGCCGGGCATCAGATCCCGCACTTTCTTGATCCGCCGTTTGCCGTCGAAAATATCCATATCGACTTCGCCGTCGCCGTCCGTATCCTTCAGCTCCAGCGTGATGCCTTCGAGCGTCCTCAGGACGCGCGGATATCGCCGATCGCGCTTGCTCAGGGTGTGAACGATCAGAAACCCGCCCCGGTCATCGGCCCGGCGCTCGGCGTCCATCGATTCTTTCGGCGGCGGCTTGATCACGCCGCGCGGCGATTCGATCCGCCGCACGGCCTTGGCAGGCGCTACCGGCGTCATCTCCCGCGGCGCCTCACCCGCCGGCTTTTCGGCGGATGTCTCAATCGGTTTTCTGCCGGCGACCGGCGGCCGGCGTGGTTCGAAGTTGCGACTGGTCTCCGAGCTTGCGCCATCTCTTGCCGCCAGGGCGCCCTGCGTCGCCGGATCGACCGGCGCCGGGCGTGACGGCCGAAGCGCAATCGCCGTGGCCGGCGCTGCCTGTTTCTCCTCGCTCATCAACAGCGCGGCGCTGCCGCGTCGAAGATAATCCGCGCTGACCAACGCGATCTTGTCGCCATGTTCAGCCTCGATCCGGCGGATCAGCTCCGGCGCGTTGGGATGATTCGGCATGATATCCAGCACGCGCATCAGCAGCCGCCATGCCTCGTCGTACCGGCCCTGATCCATGGCCGTGATCGCGGCGCTTTCCGCTTCATCAGCCGCGCCGGGCGCCGTCCGCTCAAGGGCCGCGGCGACCGCCCCGCTGCGTCGCGCCGCGCCGGATCGATTGAATTCATCGTAGGCTCGGGATGAATCGCCGCGCTCCTCGGCCTCTCGCCCGGCCCGATAGTGCTTGTCCACGGCGCATCCCGCCCCGATCAGCACCAGTAGAAGACAAGTCACCCATGGACGGACAGAATTCATGATGGCGGACTCGCAGTGCGCATTTCGGCGCGCGCGACGACGGATCGATCCAGCGGGAACGGTTCGCGCGAGAGGATTCTCGGCGCGATCACCGTGCCCACGAATCTGCGGTCTGTCACCGACGTGTGACTGCCCGTCCACCCAAAGCCCAGATACGACGGCTGCCACGGCAGAACCACGACGCGATCGTAAGCCTCAATCGTCTGCGCACTGGCGGCGGTGGGCAATCTGAACCCAACCAGGCCCGCCGGAGAGCCGCCACGACGGTCCGCATTCGCCGGAATGCCCGCGAGGATGACGTCGTGCGTGCTGGCCGTCGCATACAGCCTGCCCTTCACATGCCCCATCGCCTGCGTCAGATTGCGTTGAGACGAAGCAGAAGATGAAAACAGTACCACACTATCAACGCTCACACCCTTCGGTAGTTCATTCAACGCCCGCAGGATCACCGCCGTTCCCGCGGACAAACCCATCAGGTGAATCGACGAATCCGGAT
>WBZR01005151.1_pt1 | contig 10213 bp, 18 predicted proteins | sample 5204231 | NCBI WGS metagenome assembly WBZR01 (sample SAMN12412403, study PRJNA552823) | activated sludge metagenome | isolation source: activated sludge from anammox sidestream of wastewater treatment plant... | place: USA: Virginia | collected 2017-08 | reverse complement strand
GGTAACATTTGATTGACAAAAGCCTGCTGTACCGGGTCATTCGCCGCGCCCATTGTTACCGTGGAACTATGCTGCGCTTTTGTATTATCGGCAAAGTGCTGCGGTAACGAAGTATTAAAAAATCTTACTACATTTCCGGTAGACGACGAGCCGCTGACATTTACCCACGGCTGTGGAATTGAGACAATGGCTCCGGGTTTATTACCATGACTTAATGCGTGAATATGTCTGTTTCTCAACGATAAAATTTCTAAACAGTCAGCTGTGCCGCTGATGTTAAACGATGTTCCGGAAAAATATAGTGCGTTTGATGAGCTGACCATAAGTTTTTTATCATCAATGAATAGATCTTCCGGTGTTGAATTTCCATTTCCTAACACCACAATAAAAGTTCCGTGTGGAATTGAAGACCACAGTGAATCGTCGCTGAAGACAAGCGGCGAAGTTTGCACCGAACCTGATCCTGAATAATCACGTAACACCATTCCCCGCATATCAAGATTATCTTCAAGAACCAGGAGTTCCACCCATTCGGCGCTCGTTGCGGAACCGTTCATATATTCATTTATGACAACGCTTGCCTGAACCGTATCCGGAGAACCTAAGGTTGAATAGAGCGTTGTCAGCGTCTGCGGAAAATTTGACGTTTTATATTTTCGTGCTGTTCCGTTTCCATTGTAAGGATATAAGCGGAAACTGTAATTTGTTGCCGATGTTAATCCTGAAAAAGTAAATTGCTGTGTGCCGTACGGAACATTAACAACCGCGGAGCCGGCATTTAAATTCGTATTATCCGTAAAGGATTTTCCATCTTCCGGATCTGAAAATATGTTTATTGTATTTGCCAGTAATAAATAACCGGAGGGAAGAATGCTTCCCGTCGGATCGGTCCACGTTACCGTTATGGATGATGAGGTAATCGCCGGCGTATTAAATCCGTTCGGATAATTTGTCGGTTCATCAGCGAGAACAACCGGAGAGGAAACGTTTCTTGTCAGCGTATTAAAATCGATCAGATTCACATATTCAGGATGATCAATGAACGGATTACGGTTTCCTTGAATTGAATAGACATAATCATTTCGATCTTTTTCCCACTGATCCGGCGGATCCTGCTGATGCCACTGTAAAAGCGTAGCAACATCCTGCGGCGCTTCTCGTAAAGAATCTACCAGCACCCTGTTGAGATTATTAAATGTCCAATCAAAACCATCCACGCCGTTGTAACACACTGCCATATAGAACAATGCACGGGCAACATCTCCTTTGTGAGAAGAGCGCGGTTCGAACACCGTTGCACCGCGGGAATCAGTTCCCCGCTTGCATGATAAATACGTATAGTGAATAATAACAAGATAAATGCAAAACGAAAAACGAAAAATCAACAACTTACAGAAACGAAATACGCGATAATTGCAAAAGCAAATTTAATAAGTGTTGATTATAGCAAAATTTAAGCAATAGTAATTTAAGAAGAAAAACAAAAATAGCGAATTTGGAAAAATTTCGATAGCGTTCACATTGATGTGAGCGCAGCACTCACATTTGAATTGGCGAATTTGGAAAGAATTTGGAGAAAATAAAAATTGACGCTCACATTTTTTTTGCTGACATACTGTCAAAACAAACAATAGAACATTTAACTTTTTTCCACATTTTTGCAGAGATAAGATTGAATTGACCGGAGAGAATTCTCATAATAGTACGTTTTGATATGCCGATTATTTTTGAGAATTGGTTGATTGATAGATGATGAGTTACCAGAATAAGAAGGATTTCTAATTGCAGTTTATCTTTCTTCGACATGCCACCACCAATATTCAACAGGATAATTTTTTGCCTGTTTGCGGTATAAATTTAACAGTTTTGCTTTTGTCAACGCGGCGGTAAGTATAATCGAAAACCGAGTATCTAATTCTCTGAGTTCTGAATATTGTTTTTCAGTAAAAGAACTTTGAATTTCCGCAATCGTATTTCTAACCGAAATATCGTTCAATAATTCTAACTCATCATCTGATGTGTAGGAATATTCTTCTAAATACTCAATACAATTTTTCCACCGTATTAATGGATGTTTCATTTCATAATCCTATAAAGTTTTTTAACGTTCCAATTTTTTTAGATGACGCAAGCAAATCAAACTCTCTCTCCAATTTGAACGATGTATGCAATAATCCGTCGCGGTCAATCATAACAATCCAATCACCATCTTTGATAATATATCGAACGCTACCATCTCCGGTTGTTGCAGCATAAACATCTGCGTTGTTGTTATTAAGTATCGCATTTAATTTTTGGCGATATTCAGAACCATTTTTTACAGAACCATCTTTCAATCGTTTATCAAGATGAGATTCGTAATTACTTCTTCCTTTACTTCTGAAAATGTTTTTCCACAAGCCTTCACTATACGCATCATCGCCTTCAGGATTGAGTCCGTCGTGCGCACGGGCAATAGGTTTTGCAACAAGATAATTATCAGGTCTTGCATAGTCAATCCAATCAGAGCGTTGAACTTTGAAATATTCTTTTTGCCGTTCCTTACTCATTAACATTGTTACAGATTGTTTCCCGCGCTGGAATTTTATTTCTTCTTTCATACCGTCCGGTTGTTCATCGGGGACAGCAATCCATTCATGACGGCAATTGTAACCGCCGCAAGAACTCATTACAGGTAAACCTTGCCCGTTATTCATTTTCAAAATTTCTTCCCGCGAGAAGATTTGTCCTGCGTGTGCGCGACAAAACGGTCGAGTGCCTGATGAAACAGGTCCGGAGTATTCAAAATATTTCGTTCCGGTTTGTTTTGATCGCTCAAATGTGATATTGTTATTGTAACTTGCAATCACAGTATTTGCAATAGTTTCAGGACTTGAACGTTCAGGCAAATCTAAATTTTCTAAACGCCTGCGAAGCGCGGTAATACCTGCACCGGATGCAATTGAACGATGAATTTCTCTTGCCATTGCATCGCTCAAATCTCTCTGCATGTTCGGCAGCGACACATTAGAAAGAGCAATCATCTTTTGTGCGCTGAGAGATTGAATTTTCTGTGCAGATAAATCACTTCCTAAAATTTTCTGCGCACTGCGCAATTCATCCATTGCATCTCGCAACTCGCGTTTTAATTTTGCCGATTCTGCCGCTGGAAGCCGAAACGATTTTAATTTTTCAATTATTTCTGATTGCGTCAGTCCTTCACGCATCCATTTAAATATTTGATTACGACTTGCTGCAACAAGTTGCTGTGCGCTATTTATGATTTTTTCTTTACTCATTTGAAATCCAACTCATCACCGTAATTTATTCGTTTGCCCGGATTGTTTTTAGGAAACTCTCTGATTATTTCTTTCTCCACTGTGCGAATGAGTGAATGACACTTCAAACAAAGGCGTGTTCTGACGCGCACGTTGCGAGCGATATTATATGTTGTTTTTATTACCCGTGTTTCATCATATCCGCAATGCCGGCACATCATAATAGTTATTCCTGTCGCAAAATTTGTTTCATTGCATCACCAAGCAACACTGCTTGTTTTTCTTTTCTCAATCCGTCTCCAATAACACCGCATTTGTGCAGTGGAATATCTTCACGCCGGATTATTTCACCGCAGCGTTTGCATACAACCTTCGGTGTAAGTTTTGGCTGTGCAGGCGGCTGAAATAAATCGAAATTTTTTACGAACGCATTCAGCGAATGCGAACAACAATCGTAAAATTTGTTGTTCAGGTAAACATCAATCCGGCGCAACACTTCATTGACTTCAAGCGCGGGAAATCCTTCCACCGGCGTGAGCAGTTCTTTCACTCGCCGGTAGTGCATCGGCAAAACAACAAACGTTTTGTTCGGATGTTTTTTTTCCCACTTGAATTTGAACTCTTTCAATATTGCGTGATAAATATTCATGCGTTTTTTTGTTTTTTTATTTCTTCCAAATCGGGATGATCTTGAGAACATATTCCCCAAAAATAGTTTTCATTTTCTTTCTCCAAGTGAAGAGGGATACAATGGAAGCGCGGTAAATGTTTTTTGTTCAACTTCTGTCATAACCTTTTTGACAGTCATTTTCATTCGACCGCTTCCGTTGCAATTATAGCACAAAACCTTTTCTCCGTCATCATATCCATCGGCAGAATATTCGCCGTAGCCATTACACACGCCGCAGATGACAATTTGTTCTCTCATAAAAATTTTTTCAGATAAGACACGGATTTTTGAGCGTTGTATAGTGCGATTTGGAGAAGAGAAATTATTTCAGCCAAATACCATTTCCGTAAAGGATAATTGATGCCTGCCGCAATATAAGCATTCCTAACACTTCCAAAATATCGTCGCAGCGTTTTACGCCGCAAAGTTCCAATCGAATAGAAATCTTGATTAGTAGGCACTCGTCCAAGAATTTTATCGAACCTTTTGATCCTTTCAATTCTATCTTCCTTAAGCGTTTTCATCCCCGGTATATTAAGTGCGCGGTTCCTCGGCTCAAATCCGGCAAGTTTAAGCGCGTTATTCCAACTCCCAAAATGATTTACGTAAGCATGTTGTTTCCCTACCTCGGTGAGTTTTGGGACTCTTCCAGTGGTAGAATGGAATCCTTGAATCGCGTCGAGCAACTCGCCTTTAGTGTATTTTATCATTTAAACCTTTCCCAAAAAATGTTGTAGAAAAATTTCTCGTTTGATTCTACACGCAATCCAGCGTTTGCCAATTTTGTATCATCAATTTCTTTAGCCGAATACGCCGCTAATAACGCCTCTTTATCTATTTCTTTTTTCGTGCGCACGTAATCTTTTCCCCATTTCAAACGTTCTAAAATTTCCAGCGCACCTCCGAAGTTATATTTTCTGTTCAACACGGAAATTTTTGGAGGAGAGAAACGGAAACCAATTTCTCCGTGCAGCAGTTCGCGGGAGCGTTCTTTCTCAAATTCATTTTTGTTGTTTAATGCAAATTTTTCCAACTGTGCGGAAAGCATTTCTTTTATTTGCACATGTTCCGCCGTTGCAAGGTCAAACTTGTCGCGGAGCTCCTGAATTTTCCCGTTCAGTTCGGCTTCTTTATCTTGAAGCGTTGCTTCAATTTTCCCGAGTTCAAGCAACGTCTGATTTGCATCATCAAACGTTACAATTTGTTTCATATCCGGCATTACGCGCGGGTCTATTTTTGTTTTCGACATAGTATTATTCCTTTCTTAATTAAATTGTGGTTTTGTTAGTAAAATTAAACCGAGTAACTGCACGCGCAAACGTGCGCGATAAAATACATCCTCTTGCGGCGTTGCCATTAATGCTACGCAGTAGTTAAAAAAGCATGCTGATGCTTCGGACGCATTTTTTGCCAGCGGATACATTTTTTGCGCTTCTTTTACGCAGTCGCTTAATTGCAGCGACCAATCAATCTCAATGTTTGAAGTTTTGCATTTCATTTTTTTTTCTCCGATTTGCATTAATAATAATTTTTTGCGCAAAATGAATTGTCATTCCATCTCTCCAGCGATTATTTTTGTCGGCACGGATCGTATGCTTCTTGATTCCGTTTTGTATTTTTTCTACAAACTGTTCTTTGAATCCTAAAATCATTCTTCCTCCGAGTTTATTGTTTTACTAAATACTTCGCCAACCAGTAAAATAATCGCCGCAGCAACCTTTGCCTACTATTTTTTAGTATTACTCTCTTGCCACTTTGATTATGCGCTACCAGTCCTGCTTTCTTGATTGCATTATTCCAAGTTCCAAAACGCTTCTGGTAAGTGTATGACGAAGCGGTGTAATCTTTAATTTTTCTCGTGTCCTCTGCCGTAGGAACTCGTTTGAACTTCCTGTAAAAATTACGAAGAAGTTCTAACAACTCTTCGTCAGTATATCTATTGTGCGTCGTTCTATTCATATTTAACTCCAAAAACGTGAACGTTTCTTTTTGTTACAGCATCTTTTACGATGCCTTTACTGATAACCGGATAGCCGTCTTGCATCAGTTTGTTGCGGCGCGCGCTAATGCGTGCTTCCGGCAAATCAAGAATTTCCGCTGCACATCTGTCGCTCATATCGCCGTGCGTTTCGTAAGCGCGATACAACTTCAACTTTTGAGTGAGTTCTCCGCCGTCAGCAATAAGTTGTTTGTAACTCTCATTGCGCGTGTCGGTAGCGTCTTGTAAGAATTGTATGGCTAATTGCGTGTCCATAAGTTTTTCGTTTTAAGAAGAAAGAACGCTTTCAACAGCAGTCGAAACCAATGTCCGTTGCTACAGGCAAGTTCCACGATATTCTTCTCGTCTGCCACCCACACCGATACGTTCTCACATTGAGTAATTACATTAATACGTGTCATTGTGTTGTTCCTCCTCCCGTTCCGGCATTACAGGAAAATCGCCGGCAACATCATCCATAACTTCGCAGCCCTCTACACGCGAATAAAAAAAAGATTCTCGATTGGTGAAAATAACATCCACCGGCGCAATTTCCGGTTCTTGCGTTTCATCGTTCCAAACTATTTGAATTGTGCGCGGGAATTTTTTTTGGTTATTCATTGTCATACACTCCTTTCAATAATAATTTTTTTTCGATTTGCTCGAATCGTCTAATAAGATAGAAGGCTTCTGCGTTGCTCAACTCACTGAGGTCAACGCGCGAGTTTTTGAAGCGTGGAATAAATTCTTTAGTTCTCTTCCAAAAGAATTCTGCGCCATACGTTTCTGCAACGGAGGAATATTTTCCGATTTTTATTAATCTCTTGATTTGTTTTGTCGTGGCTTTCGGTTCAAGCGAGCGCGTTGCTTCTTGTTTTAATTTATTGCCGCTAATACGAGCGTCTGAAACTGTGCGATACAACTGACGCATCTGATCTACAGATAAATCTCCGAACGAATAAATCCCGGAGAACATTTGGGCGCACACGTCGTGCAAGAAGCCGAGTTCTTTATCTGCGGCGTGTAATGATGCTAAAAGATATTTACGTTCGGCGTCTTTTCGCGTTGGTCCCGAGTAAATTTTACCAGACCTTGAAGTAATTGTGTGCATAATGCGCTCACGCTCCTATCAACTCTTTTACAGCATCATTTTTTTTGGCAAGCCGTGTCAAGTTTGTTTGCGGTTCAATTCCAAATTTTTCTAATAGAGCGTAGCAAAATCTTCTTGCGCCGTTTTGCTCGTGCTGCACTACAACAAGTTGCTTCTCTTCTTTGGAGAGTTCTTTAAGGCGTTTATATTCCTTGCTTGCCCGCCACAGCGAGTTTATTTTTTTTCTTTCCTCTTCGATTTCCAAGCGCCGCGTGATAGTATCGGCAAGTATTTTATCAATAGAGAGCATTGATTTTACTGCGTCCTGTTTTGTATCTGCTTTTACGATGTTTCTCATTGTTTCCTCCGATTTTGTTTTGTGAATGATGAATTATTATTGATTATCTGAAAATTGTTCAGCGTAAATTTCTTCAAACATTTCTGCCGTTTCCGAGTCAACTTCAATCGCGTTTTGATTTTGCATCGGCTCATAAATTGTTCGCTCAATATTTCTCACTTCAACGCGCTCTTTTGTCGCAGGCAGTTTTGCTTTGAATACATCTTCCATGTCCACAACTTCCGCTTTCAACGCGGCAGATTCGCGCGCAAGTTTTGCAAGTTTGTTCCGCTTCTTACGATACTCGGTTGCAATTTCTTTGTTCGGAATTTCCATGCCGTTCACTGAATTCTTGCCGCGCAAGTCCCACGCTTCGCAGACTAAATTTCCGTTCAGGTCGCAAATCCACGCTTGGAATAAATTTGTCGGATTAACAACAACTTCAAATGTTTCGTGATAGCGATTAAGCGGAATGCCTTCGCCTTCCGGCAGATAAACAAGTTTACGCGGAGAAATTTTTGCCGGAGATTGGAACACGCCGTGCTTCAGCGTGTTGCGGAATTTTTTTGCATACAAGAACGCCAAGCGTTGCGCGTCAACTTTTACCGGTTCGTAATTTTGATACGCGCGTGCAATTGCTTCGCGCATTGTTTTTGGTCGGTCAATATTTATTTCGTGTGTGCGGCTATAGTCCGGGTGCATCCACATAATGCGCGGACGTTCCATAAATATCCCGTTCAAATACGCTTCAAATTTTTCAGTCCACTGTGCAAGCGTGTGCGATGGCTTCACATAGGAAAGTTCGCGCGTAGGTTTTCTGCTCTCTTGCTGGCTCGGCGAATAACTTCTGCTAAATGCGCTGAATTCATCTTTCCAAATTTTGTGCTGCCGTTCGTGCCGACCTTTGCCGTATGGCTGATATGGCTCTGAAAAAATTATTCTTTGTTTTGTTTCGTGTTCTTGCGTGCTATAAAGTCCGCGTAGAAATCTTTGCACAGGTTCATTTGTAAATTCCGTGCCGTTATCAAGCAGCCAGCGGCTCGGTCTGCCGTGAGAATACACAACATCAAGAAGCACGGAAAGAACATCATCGGCAGTAACGCTTTTTTCAAACGCCCGAAACGCAAGAACCTCTCCGGTTCGGCTTTCCTTTGCAGCGATGATAACGAATGAAACGTCTTTGTTGTTGAACTTAAATTTTTTGTTCGTCAGTTCGCCGAGTCCCCACACTTTTAATACGCGGTCGGGAACGACCCAACCGTCGAGCGTAATTTCATCCATATATTCAAACTCAGTCCATAAATCACGGCGAATGCGCGGCGTGTATTGCTGCTCAAATTTACTTGCTTGATGATAGGCGAGACGTTCCGGCTGCAATTCTTTTGCGCGTTCACGGAAACGGCGAAGTGAAAATGCTTCTCCGTGAAATTGCCGGCAAACGATGTCGTAAGCGTATTTTACATTCACGCGCTGCGCATTCTGTATAATAATGCTTTCAAATAATCTCATCGCTTCAGGCGGAACTTCTTTCTTTTTGCTTCCCGCATCAGCGCGTTTTTTACGCTCGGTTTTTCCTTCTTTCCACACGCGGTAAATTGTGTGGTAACTAACGCCGTATTTTTTTGCGACTTGCTCAAAATCAATTGTTTTGTCTTTTGCAAATATCGCGTTCAGTTCGTTGCGCACGGCAAGTTTCTCTTCGTTAGAAAGATGCCGCTTTTTTACTTCTTTGTCCGGAACGACGACGCAGTAGCGCGGCGAGCCGTTGGAATGTTTTCCGTTTTGCGCAAGTTCATACCGCTCCGCATTGATGATGACAAATGCGTAACGATTGTTGATTGCCACATTGCGAACATATTGCAGTGATATGTTTTTGTGTTGCGAGAATTGTTGAAAGGTGAGAAGCATTTTTTTTGTTGTTTGTTTCTTCCGTTTTGGTTTGCTACTTTTGTATTGCCAAACACAATTTCACAAACCGAACCGAAAGGATTTTTTATGATTGATGATAACCGCTTAACCGCACTTAAAAAACTTGTTGATGAAAAACTTGCCGCCATTAGCCCGCTGGTAAAAGATGTAACATGGAAGAGCGATATTGAACGGCACGCATTTATTGCTACACACAGAGACCATATTCATCAAATAGTCTCTGCTCCAACTGACGAAGTTTTGACCGCAATTGCTCAAGTTTCTCTGCCGTCTGCGGACGATAATTTCCGTCTATTATCCGTCCTCGAAGCACGGCTATCTCAAGTTTCCGATTTGTTAGGTATGCTGTTGCATAGTTCCATGATGACCATTGACGATCTTTCTTTTCTTGCAGGGTTCCTTCACAACTTGCGACCGGATGATTATTGGTGGAAGATGGAAGTTGCAAATCTGTGGGATTAGTTTTCATTGGATTGCCCCTTTAATACAGAATAACGTGCTTTCAATTTTTTAATTCTTTCAACCGTATCCGATAGTTCTATCAGCCACCCAGATTCTGTGTGTTTCATCTTTTTCTTTCTTGCAAACGCGATACAACTTCGCAATGTTTTAGCCTCCGTCTCAAGTTCGAGTAGGGTCAGATCCGTTCGCGCGAGGACAACTTTATGAACATCTCGCAATTCCTTATTTTCCCGCCACACATTCAGCCATTCAAATATTTTCATGTTTCCTCCGATTGTTTGTTATTTATGATATTCTGGGAATTGGTTTCGTAATTCTTTCACTATCTCTTTATAGAGTGCTTTCCGGTGTTTCTCCGTCCGCGCTACTCCGCGAAACAGATGCACTCCAAACTGCCTGCTCACGCCAATTCTTCGCGCCAATTCCGCGATGCGAAAGATTGAAGTTCCTTCATTGTGATTGGTTTTTTTTTGTCGCATATTACTTGCTG
>WBZR01005149.1_pt1 | contig 10214 bp, 9 predicted proteins | sample 5204231 | NCBI WGS metagenome assembly WBZR01 (sample SAMN12412403, study PRJNA552823) | activated sludge metagenome | isolation source: activated sludge from anammox sidestream of wastewater treatment plant... | place: USA: Virginia | collected 2017-08 | reverse complement strand
GGCAGCCGTGGGCGCGGGAAGTCAAGAGAAGGCTCGATGAGCTGCAGGTCGAGGCAGCGTGATCAACGGCCTGGGCACTCTCACAATTCGGCCCTGTCCGTCTCCAGTCGATAGGCGTGGCAAGACAGAGTCCAGATCAGCCGGCGGGCGGCGTCACCATCGTGGAGCCGGAGGACTACTCTCGGGGCGACGCGCGGCGGCGCTGGGCGGAGCTCATCCGCCTGGTCTACGAGGTGGACCCGCTGGCCTGCCCGCGCTGCGGCGGCGAGATGCGGGTGATCGCGCTGATCCAGGAGCCGGTGGTGATCGACAAGATCCTGCGGCACCTGCGCGAGAAAGGCCGCGACGCGCGGGCCGGGCCCTGGGCGACGGGACCGCCGGGGGTAGGGGCGGGCGCCGAACAGGTGTGATGGCCGATGCCGCGTGAGGCGGCGGCGGTCCGGGCAAGCAAGGCAGGCAAGCAGGGCAGCGGCAGGGCAGCGACCGGCAGTCGGGGGACCGGCGGCGATGGCGGCTGGGCAGCGGACGGGGCGCGGACGGCCGGCGGAGGCGCCACGAGCGCGGTCGGGGGCTGAACGGGCGGCTGGAGGGGCGCCGGAAGGGCTCGGGCGGGTGTGAAGACCGGATGGGAGCGGGCAGATGGGGCGGCCGGGCGGATGGCGAGGGCGTGACGCCGGCGCGGAGAGGTGCTTGACGCCGGGCGCGCGGGGGTGTATGCTGGGGGGCGTGGGATTGAAATTCCTATCCCCCCCCGCAGGACCACGTCGCCGGCCGCGACGGGCAGCTCGAGCGCGCGATCGCCGAGGCGCTGCGGCTGATGGAGGAGCACCCGCCGCTGCGGCCCGAGTTCGGCGCGCGGCCGCGGCGGGAGTTGCCGGTGCTGCCGAAGGGGTGAGGTTGCGGGGCGCGGGTGCTCGCCCATACTGGCGGAGACGTCGATGGCAAGGACAAGGTCCTCAACACCGGTTCGAGATCCGAGGACTTGATCCGTCCCTGATTCAGCGGCGTCCCCAAAAGGCATTTGCCGGGCAGGGGATTGCCACCGCGATGGCCTTGTAGATCCCAGCCAACGCGTTCGCATCGGGCGTCAGGTAGAAGTATTCGGGGCGGCTGGCCATGCGTCGAAGCGATTCGGTGTCCAGGTCACTGCCCAACCCGATCGTGAACAGCTCCACACCGTCGTTCTTGGCCGCTCTCGCTTGGGCCTCGGCTTCGCTTACCGGAACTGGATTCGCCCGCCCATCAGTCAACGTGATGATGACCGGCGTGTTCGACAGCAGGTGCCGCGAGCTGCGCAGCTCTGCGGCCCCGGCGGCGATGCCAAGGTCGATGCGGGTAAACTGGTCGGTCCTGATCGCTGCCAAAGCCTGATCGAGCGCATCGCGATTGGCCGTCAAGGGCGACCGGAGTACCGCGTCTGAGTTGAAGCTGACAATCGCGGCCTGGTCGCCCTGCGATAGCTGCAACTGGTCCAAGAAGTAACGGACGGCCTCAATCGCCACAGAGAGCTTCGTCCGGCTTCCACTGGTGAGCTCGATCATGCTTGACGAGGCATCGATGACCAGAACGACATCCATCCGCTGCATGTCAGGAATGCATCGCTCCCGCAGCAGGACTGGCAACAGCACCGGCTGCGGCTGGCGCGTTGCTGTCGGCGTTGCCGACGGCGTCGTCGTGGGCGTATCGGCCTTGGTGGGGGATGGCCGCGGTGTCAGCGAAGCCGGTGCCGTGGGAGTCGGTGTCAACGTGCGCGTGGCGGTTGGCGAGCTGGTGCTCGTCGGCGAGAGCACAAGAGGAGTTGGCGTCGGATAGAGTCCCGGGCCATTTAAGGTGCGCACATCGATAGAGTCTGAGCCCACATCCCCTTGCGTCCTGCCATCGTAGGTACAGGAGACAAAGTCGTGTGCCTTCACTAGATGACTGTTCGGTGTGCCAACGAAGTTCAGGAGACGCCAGTCAAGCCGACCCTGCTGAATAGCGGCAATGATTTGATCTCCCCTAGCCGTCCAACCTAAGACGTTAGCACGCGCCGTGTTAATGTCCTGACTCGGCACGTCAGCACTGGCAAGCAGATTAGGGGCTTCGGATTCAGCAAACCGGTACACGCCAATCTTGTTTCCACCGTGGACGGCCAACAGCCCAGCGTGCTGCGGGGCATGATTGAATCGTACGCCCCAGGAGTGTCTGAGACCGTCAAGCGGCACAACGGAATTAGTCCGGCTCGTCATGTCAATGACATTCATGCTCTCAGCAATGGTGTTCACGACCAAGAATCTGCCATCTGGGCTGATCGAAGCAAACATCCTTCGAAGTGTCTTAACATCATTGTACTGCGGAAATGCGATGGGGATCGGCTCACCAATCACCTTCATGGTATCGATATCTATAATGTACACCTTATGATCGATACCTACCACATAAGCAGTCTTCGAATCCGCCGACACATCCATTGCCCCTGCGCCTGCCGTCACCGCAGTACCGACAACGGGACCAAGACCAGTATCGGTAATGTTGTCAAGCAAGTACCGTTCGACGCCGGATTCAATTGGTAACAGAAGGCTGATGCCATCCGCCGTAATCGCAGCAGCACCTCCTTGTAAGAGCTGTGCGGGCCTCCTCGTATCGTCAATCTTCGCGGTAGTCCAGCCTCCGGATGGTGAGCGGCGTATGATGTAGGTAAAGATACCGCCGTTGAAGGCTGGCGCCACGGCCATGGAGCCATCAGGCGCAAGGGCCAATTGACCTGGTGAGATATGTTGGTCGCCATAGTAGATGACTGCCTGAGCTGAGACATCGAACACCGCCATTGCGTCGCAGCCTTGGTAACCGGATACGGCCAGGTCGTCAGTGAGGAAGGCGAGAGACATATCGGGTTGTTGGAACGATCGAAAATTGGCCGCGGGATCACTGGCGTTTGTGAGCCGCGCTACAGCCGACAAACAGAGCAGCAATGGGAAGAGGGCGAGGCGGGCGCAGACGCCCGCCTTCGGTACACGACGATCTCTGTTGCGCACGACCCGCCCTCTCCTCGCGTCCGTGCGATCAATTGTACGTGATCGTGACTGATGCGCCCGTGCCCACGGTGCAGTTGAAGGGGCAACGGCCGGTCCAATCGCCAGGGGCATCCTGGCCGCCCCACGACTGCGAGGTCGGAGTTACCGCCGTGGTTGTTGAGCACAGCATATTGGTAAACCGCAGGCCATTGTCAACACTGTCCGTCGCGTAGTCGACACTTTGTAGGTTGACCTGGACGTTACCTCCTCCGAAGTTGTGTGGGAAGTTGTCATCGACGTCGAGGATGACCTTGTAACTTCGTGATGGGTTCAGCGAAGCACAGGTGAAACTGGTGTCACATATGCTGATGTTGTTCACGTGGGCTGGGAGGTTCGCGTTGCTCAAGGTCCAGCCACTGCCATTCCAGTCCACGTCGAAGCTGCCGTTCTCCTCAACGGATTCGCCGGGGTTACATGGAGGCGCCACCACCCAAGTAACCGTGAAGTCCCAGTCCTCGCCCGTGTTTGGTGTCACAACGGTGGTCGCGCCTGGCGGCGTACCACTGCGATGATCAACACTCAGTGCAGACGTCTTGGTGGCGTCATTCGTGCAGGTGTTATTGGCGGGTTGGCAGTCAATAGCGTACGCCCGCGGAATGCTGGTGGTCAGCCAAAGCGGATTGCGTTGGGCACCTTGGAAGCCCATAGCGAATGCGACGGCAGCTGTAAACACAGCGATCAGGACAAGCGACACACGACGATCCATGGGTAACTCCTTGCTTTCGGCAGCCGGGAAGCCTCTCTGCTGAGGGCTTCGATGGAAGTGGACATGTTTTGAAGGAACTGATTGCAGATTGGCACTCTTACTCGTGGAGAGGAATGAGTAGATAAAGTCCCTCAAGTTCATCCGACGCGGGCGCGTTCGACAACGTGACATTCACACCTTAATTGCCACTTCGCGGCCAAAGTATGACACGTCGCCAGAAACTCGGTCTTCGACCAGCCGTCCGCCTCTGATTTCAGTGCTTGACCTACCGCCTCACGGCCCCCCCCCCCGCGTGTGCGTGCTGGTATCAGGGTCCTCATCGTCTACGAGCTGCGCCCTATGTGAGGTTCCCCCCATTGTTTGGACAATGGGTGACGGGAAATAAGGTAGTGGGGTTTGATTCGTAGATGGGAGCGGCAGCTCCCAGTCCTCGCATTATAGCCGGAACGAGGACGCAGTCAAGGACGTGGCGCGTGTCGTTCGCGACACGCCGCGGAGCGGTCGGAGCGCAGCGGAGATCCTTGACGGCGCCCGCAGTGGAGGCTACGGCCGCGGCACTCACCGAGGCCATCGCCCGAAGTGAACCTCGGCCGGCGTGCGGTAGTCCAGCGCTTGGTGTGGCCGCTCGGTGTTGTAGAACGGGAAGTACCGACCCAGGCCGCATAGCGCGTCGGCCGGCGTCCGGTAGTCGCGGGGATAGACCTCCTCGTACTTGAGGCTGCGCCAGAGGCGCTCGATGAACACATTGTCCAGGGCCCGGCCCCGGCCATCCATGCTGATGCGGATCTCCTCGGCCAGCAGCCGGCCGGTGAACTCCCGGCTGGTGAACTGGGACCCCTGATCGGTGTTGAAGATCTCCGGACGCCCCCGAGCGAGCGCCCAGTCGAGCGCCGTCAGGCAGAAGCCGACGTCCAGCGTCACCGACAACTCCCAGGCCAGGACGTAGCGGCTGAACCAATCCATGATCGCCACCAGGTAGGCAAAGCCGCTGGCCAGCGGGATGTAGGTGATGTCGGTCGACCATACCTGGTTCGGTCGGTCGATTTTCAGACCACGCAGGAGATACGGATAGACCAGATGTTCGGGCGCCGGTCGGCTGGTGTGTGGTCCAGGGCAGATCGCTGCCAAGCCCATCAGCCGCATCAGGCGCTCGATGCGTTTGTGGTTGACGACGTGGCCCTGCCGACGCAGCCACTTGGTCATCTTGGGCACCCCGTAGAACGGCGCCAGAGTGTACTGCCGGTCGATGAGCCGCATCAGCTCCAGGTTGAACTCGCTCTCGCCCTGCGGCGTGTAGTAGTAGCTCGACCGCGGCAGGCCCACCAGCTCGCACTGGCGGAGGATGGGCAGCGTCGTGTCGCTCGGATCGATCCATGATCGTCTCACCTCACCCGAGTGTGCCAGACTTTTTTATAAGCCAGTCCAGCTCGACCTTCAACTGACCGATCTGCTGGTATAACTGGGCCGTCAGGGCCTCGGCATCCGCCTCGGCCCGGCTCCGCCGGGTGGCGAACACGTCCGGCATCCCGGCCAAAGCCTGTTTCTTCCACTCCGCGATCTGGCTCGGGTGGACCCCATAGTGGCTCGCGATCTCGTTGACCGTCCGCTGTCCCTTGATCGCCTCAACGGCAACCTTGGCCTTGAACTCGGCGCTGAAGCGCCTCCGCTGCGTGCTCACTGGAGTACCCTCTGGGTTGACGGCAGGTGCATCAAAGTTGGAAGATGACCACCGTCAAGGTCCCGGTGCCTCTCCGAGGAGGGCCTGCGTCGCTTGCCGCTCGACGGCCCGCATGAGACCCGCCCCCTCGGAGAGCCCGGGCGATCCAAACCGGTGCTAGCGATCATCGAAAAGTACCCCCCTGCGATCACCGAAAAGTACCCCCCTCCGAAACGGGTTGGATGACGTTGCGACGTTTCGCAAGAGAAGGATGTCGTAGGAAGTACCGGGATGAGGACTACAGTAGCACACCTCGATTTGGAGCGCCCAGCAGGCGCCGGGCTCGGCCCGACGCCGTTCCAGGCAGGGTTGCACGGCGCGCAGACGGCGTCAAGGGCGGGCCTGGCCGCCGTTTGCCAGGCCCGGCGCAGCGGACCCTTGACGCCGGCGAGCACCGTGCCAGACGATGCGGTCGCGCGCCACGGGCACGAGGAGGATGGCCTTGCGCCGCGGTCGTCGGCGCAACTCAACACCGCGAGTCTCACGGCGCACTTGCCTCGGTGGCCGCGGGCGGCTGGCCAATCGCGGCCAACGTGCGGCGCAGCCGGAAGCTCGGGCCGTTCATCGCCAGAATCGTTGCCTGGTCGGTGAGACGGTCCAACAGCGATGCGGTGAGGCGCTCGCTGTGGAAGACCTCGGTCCATTGCTCGAACGGCAGGTTGCTGGTGATGATCAGGCTGCCATGCTCGTGGCGTTCACTGATGGCCTGGAAGAGCAGCTCGCCACCCGCCTTGCCGAGTGGCAGGTAGCCCAGCTCGTCGAGGATGACCAGGTCCCAGCGGCCGAAGCGGGCCAAGTAACGGTGCAGTTGGTGCTCCTCGCGGGCGGCCTCGAGCTCGGATGCCAGCGTCACCACCGGGTAGAACCGCACCCGTAGGCCGCGCTGACACGCCGCGACCCCCAATCCCGTGGCGACGTGCGTCTTCCCCGTGCCCGAATTGCCCAGTGCGATGACGTTCCGCCCCTCTCTGACGTAGTCGCATTCGGCCAGGTGCAGGATTTGAGGCTGCGGCGGCATCGGTGCGGCGCCGAAGTCCAGGTCGCCCAGGAGCTTCACCTGCGGGAAGCGCGCCTCCTTGATGCGTCGTTCGATCCGGTGCAGGTTGCGCTCGGTCACCTCCTCCCGGAGCACGGCCAGGAGGTACGCCTCGTAGTCGCCGCCGTGCGCGGCCACATCGCGGGCCACCCGGCGGTAGAGGCGCCGAACGGTCGGCAGCTTGAGCTCAGTCGTCATCGCCCCGATCTGGGCGCCGACGGCGGTCATGTCCGGCGCGGTGGTCATCGAGTCACCGCCTGCCACAACTGGCCGTAAGCACCGACGTCGCCCACCGCCACCGGCACGCTCGGCAACTGGCTCATGTGGGCGTCCGGCAGCGGCGCCGGGTCGCGGCTGGTGCCGGTGATGCGTTCCAGCTCGCGGCGGACCACGCCGAGCGACGGTTCGGCGTGCGAGAGCGACCTGCGCACCGCCTCGTAGACCGCGTCGTTCTCGTGGTGCGCGTGCAGCTGCAGCACGTGGATGAACTCTCGTGTCCCCTCGCCGTCGCCGCGCCGGGCGCGCAACTGGTGCAGCAGGTGCTCGTAGCTGGCCGGCCATGTGTCGCGCACTGCCCGGACCGGAGCCGCCCGATCGAACGCCCGCACCTTGCGCGCCAACAGCGGCAGGTAGTGCTCCAACTGGAACGACGTCTGCCCGCGCCCGAACAAGCGCTTGTGGCGCGCCACCACGCCTGTGGCATCGTGAATCTCGACCGTCCACGCGTAGCGCTTGAGCGTCACCGTGCCCTTGGCCAGGTACACCGGCACCGAGTAGAAGTTGGTGCCATCCTGGATCAGACTGTAGCCGCTCACGCTGCGCGCCGCCACCCGGCAGGCGTCGAACCGCCGCCCCGGCAGCGGCATGAGCGCGCCGCTTTCCTGGGCCCACAACTCACCGATCGTCGCCGTCTGCCCCGTCGGGCGTCGGGCATCTTGTTCGGCCGCCCACCCGCGCAGCAAGGCCGAGAGCGCCGCGTCGCTGTCCACCTGCGGCACCGGCGACAGGAACCGTTGCTGGACGTACTGCACGCCGTTCTCGACGCCGCCCTTCTCGTTGCCCAGCCCCACGCCGCAGAACTCGGGCTGAAAACCGTAGTGCGCTGCCAACGCCGCGAACCGCGGGTGCATCTCCCGCGACCGGCCCTTGAGCACCCGCTTCACCGCCAGGCTCAGGTTGTCGAACCACACGTGGTGGAACACGCCGCCGAACCACTCGAACCCCTCGATCAGCCCGTCAAACAGCGCCTCCTGGGTCTCGTCCGGCGCGTGATACACGAACGGCTTGGTCGAGTAGCACGCCCGCATCAGCACGAAGTGCCGCCGCTGCCGACCCCACGGGTAGTCGACGTCGCCCTCCAGAAAGTCCACTTGGCAGTCCCGACCCGGTTCGTACGCCAGCGGCACGAACGCCCCCGCCAGCGGGTCGCCCAGCGCTCGCCTCACGCGCGCTACCGCCCGCCGCACGCTTGCCTCGCCGCCTATGTAGCCATGTTCCCGCCGCAGGATCTCCTCGATCCGCGCCGCTGTCAACCGCTGCTTGCGCTGAGTCGCGATCACGCGCTCCGCTTCCAGCATCTCTCGGATCGTCGCCTCGATCGGCGTCGTCACCGGGCATGCCCGCGGCGCTTTCAGCCGGTACTCCCCATCCGACTCCCCCCCGAGCACCCGCCGCACCGTCTTGATCGTCACGCCCAGCTCGCGCGCGATCCGCTTCTTGCTCCACCCTTTGCTGTGGTGGAGATGTCTGATAGCCTGTATGTCCCCCATCTGGAGCACCTTTCGTTTCCTCCGTGATCATGGTCGGCGTCAAGCACCACCATGATGCCAGAGGCGGCGGTTCCGGATGGGGGGTTACTTTTCGGTGATCGAAACCCCTCTAAAGGGGGGACTTTTGCATGATCGCTAACAACCGGCTACAGGGTGTCGCGCCAAGGTGCCTACCGCACTCAGCAACGGGCTCCCGGAGCGCCAATCAGTGAGCAACCGGTCGGATCGCCCGAGCAACGGGAGATTACCACAAGCTCCAGGAGGATGAGCATGAAGCACTTCGTCGGTCTGGACTGGGCCAGCCTCACCCATGCCGTGTGCGTGGTGAACGAGGCTGGGAGCATCGTCAAGCAGCTGGAAGTCACCCACAGCCGGGAGGGTCTGACCAAGCTCCTGGTACAGCTGGCGCGCCTGGCACCACCGGCCGAGCTGCCAGTGGCCATGGAACGCCCCACGGGTCTGTTGGTCGATATGCTGGTGGCCGCCGGCCATCCGGTGGTACCCATCCACCCCAATGTCGTGAAGGCCTGCCGCCCGCGCTACCGCGCCACCGGCGCCAAGTGTCAACAACGCTCGCGCGGGGACCACACGAGGATCTGGCCATTCGCGAGGCCATCGGGCGGTTCACCCCCGCTCGCGCGGGGACCACCGTGCAGACCAGTCCTCATCGAGTTGGCTCCCCGGTTCACCCCCGCTCGCGCGGGGACCACGCGCCGCCATCATCGCCATGTGCGAGGATTGGCGGTTCACCCCCGCTCGCGCGGGGACCACGTGGCGGGGATCATCGCCGTCTGGACGACCGACGGTTCACCCCCGCTCGCGCGGGGACCACTTCACGTTGAACGAAGGCGCGTAGAACGACCCCGGTTCACCCCCGCTCGCGCGGGGACCACCGACGCTTCGGTGCCCAGGTCGACCCGGTGCGCGGTTCACCCCCGCTCGCGCGGGGACCACGCGCTTGCCGTCGCCGGCGGCGCGTCCTGGCTCGGTTCACCCCCGCTCGCGCGGGGACCACCCCGAGGAGGCCCCGGTGTTGATCGCAGTCCCCGGTTCACCCCCGCTCGCGCGGGGACCACCGCAGTAGCCACCCCAGCGGCGGGCGGGCGCCCGGTTCACCCCCGCTCGCGCGGGGACCACTACGGTGGTGCTGGAGTCGCCCGGCGGGTTGGAGGTTCACCCCCGCTCGCGCGGGGACCACGGGTCGCCGCCAGGGTCGAACAAAACGCCCGGCGGTTCACCCCCGCTCGCGCGGGGACCACCGTGGGCGCTGTCGTGCCGGGCCCGACGGTGACGGTTCACCCCCGCTCGCGCGGGGACCACCCGCGGTCGGCCAGGGTGTGCGCCGCGAGCTCCGGTTCACCCCCGCTCGCGCGGGGACCACATGGTCGCCATGTCGCCGACCCGATCCATCCACGGTTCACCCCCGCTCGCGCGGGGACCACGCCACCCACGAGCGGCGGCGGCACCGCAATCACGGTTCACCCCCGCTCGCGCGGGGACCACGGCCAGACGAGTCGGCACCCCTGTACAAGGGGCGGTTCACCCCCGCTCGCGCGGGGACCACATGATGCCGAACTCCGATCCCTCGACATCCATCGGTTCACCCCCGCTCGCGCGGGGACCACTTCTCGGTCGTGGTCTGCACCGTGCCGCAAGGCGGTTCACCCCCGCTCGCGCGGGGACCACATGGTCGCCATGTCGCCGACCCGATCCATCCACGGTTCACCCCCGCTCGCGCGGGGACCACGGCAGCACCACCCGCCGGGGCAGCGCGTGTGGCGGTTCACCCCCGCTCGCGCGGGGACCTGTTACCAACGCTGGCAAACTGACCCAATCAACGCCGAAAAATTGACCCACCCCGGCCCCAATCCGGTAGGCTTCTCGAAGATTCGAAGCTTCGAAGCGACCGGAGGAAGGAATGCTGAAGGTGGAT
>WBZR01005148.1_pt1 | contig 10215 bp, 5 predicted proteins | sample 5204231 | NCBI WGS metagenome assembly WBZR01 (sample SAMN12412403, study PRJNA552823) | activated sludge metagenome | isolation source: activated sludge from anammox sidestream of wastewater treatment plant... | place: USA: Virginia | collected 2017-08 | reverse complement strand
GGCGACCCCCTGCGGTCCCGCGACCACGCCGGCGACCTCCGTCCCGTGCCCGCCGCAGTCGGAGAGGTCGTCCCCCTCCCCCGTGAAGGAGGCTCCGCCCCGGACCTTGGGCGCCGTGCCGTCGGGGGAGACGAAGTCGGGATGCGACAGGTCGATGCCGCTGTCCACGACCGCCACGCTCCGTCCCCTCCCCGTCAGCCCGAGCGCCGTCATCCGGTCGGCTCCGATCTGCGCGGTGCCGACCTGTCCTGCCGGGCGCACCGTCCGGTCGAGCCCGATCGACTCGACCTCCGGCCGTGCCGCCAGGTCGAGGAGCCCTTGCAGGCCGAGCTCCCCGGTCACGACCGGGCTCGTCCGGAAGACGCGGGACGGGGCGAATCCCGGCGTCCCCCGGAGCTCGGGGGCGGAGGCCCCTTCGTTCCCCGTCCCGGCGCGGAGCAGGAGGACGACGGGGACGGAGGGTTCCCCGGACGACAGCCGGGAGAGGATCTCGGGGGAGACGCGCGGCCGCGCGCCGCCGTCGGCCAGGGCCGAGGCGGACACGAGCGCCGGGAGCAGGAGGAGGCGGAGACGCTTCAAGACACGGTCCCTGCGGACGCCCGAAGTGCCCGGACAGGTCGGAGGTCTCGACTCTAGCACCGCTCGCAGGCTCACGGCGGCTGGGAGTGTCGGCCGACCGTAGAATCCAACCTTCATGAGATTCCCGTCACCGTTCCTGGTGGGAGAAGGGGGGGTCGCCGTCTTCGCCGACTCCCACCTCGGCCAGGTCGAGGGGGACGGGGAGGACTTCCTGACGGCCCTCGGGGGGCTCCCGGGACGGGGCTTCTCGACGGTCGTCCTGCTCGGGGACGTCTTCCAGTACCTCGTCGGGGACCGGAAGTTCGAGACCCCCCTCATCCGCAGGGTGCTGGTGGGCCTCGAGGAGCTCGCCGCGCGCGGAGTCCGGTTCCGGTACGTCGAGGGGAACCGGGACTTCTTCGTGGCCCGGTCCCCGTTCGCGCGGCCCTTCGCCGCCTACGGCCTGACGGACGGCGTGGCCGTCGGGTCGAAGCGGTACGCCTTCGTCCACGGGGACCGCGTCAACACGCGGGACCTTCCCTACCGGTTCTGGCGGGTCCTGTCGAAGAACCCGGTCTCCTACGCCGTCATGAAGCTCCTGCCGGGCAGCGTCGCCCGCGCCGTGGTGGCCGGGACCGAGGCCCGCCTCTACCGGACCAACTTCAAGCACAAGTCGCGCCTTCCCGTCGCCCACCTCCGGGAGGAGGGGCGGCGAGCCCGCCTGGCCGGGTACGACGAGGTCCTCGTCGGCCACTTCCACGTCGACTGGGTCGACGCCGGCCCGGACGGCGTGGTCCGGGTCCTGCCCGCGTGGCTGGAGGAGCGGCGGCACGCCGAGATCGACCCGGACGGCACGCTCCGGCTCGTGGAGGAGCCGACGGCGGGGCGGGCCCGGCCCCGCGCGGCCGCCCCCGCGGTGCCGGGTTGAGCGGCTCCCCCCTCCCTGCCGGGCCGCTCGTCGGGCGCGTGCGGGTCCCCGGCTCGAAGAGCCTCACGAACCGCGCGCTCGTGGCCGCGGCCCTCCTCCCCGGTGAGAGCCGCCTCGGCCACCCGCTCGACGCGGACGACACCCGGACCCTGGCCCGCTGCCTGACGCTCCTCGGCGCGCGCGTCGCCCAGGAGCCGGGCGGCTGGCGGGTCCGCGGCCCGCTTCGCCCGCCCGCGGGGGAGGTCCACCTCGACGTGGGCCCGGCCGGGACGCCGGCCCGGTTCCTCCTCGCCGTCTGCGCGGCCCTTCCCGGCGCCTACGTCCTGGACGGCTCCGAGCGGATGCGGCTCCGGCCGATGGGTCCGCTGGTGGAGGCGCTCCGCGCGCTCGGGGCGTGGATCGAGCCGCTGGGGCGGGACGGCTTCCTCCCGCTCAGGATCCACGGCAGGAGGCTCCGGGGCGGGAGCGTCCCGATCCGGGGGGACGTCTCCTCCCAGTTCGTCTCGGCTCTCCTCCTCGCCTCGCCGCTCTTCGAGGGAGGCCTCGCGCCCGCGGTCGCGGGCCCCCTCTCCTCGGCGGCCTACGTGACGCTGACCCGGCAGGTGGCCGCCGCGTTCGCGTCGGGGCCGGCGGACTGGGACGTCCCGGGCGACGACTCGGCGGCGTGCTTCCCGATCGCGGGCGCCGTGGCGTCGAGGGGCCGCGTCACTATCGAAGGGCTCCACCCGCAGTCCGCGCAGCCCGACGCGGTCTTCCGCTCCTGGGCGGCTCAGGCGGGGGGGCGCCTCTCGTGGGTGGGGAGCGACCTGGTCGTGGACGCCTCGTCGACGTCCCGCCCCCTTCCGGTCGCGGCCGACGTCGACCCGGCTCCGGACGCGGCGCTCCCGCTCGTCTCGATGCTGGCGTTCGCGCGGGGGACCTCGCGCGTCCGCGGGGTGGCCCGGCTGGCCGAGAAGGAGTCGGACCGCCTCGCGGCCGCGCTCGACCTGCTCGCCTCGGCCGGCGCACGGGCCGGGGTGGAGGCAGGCGAGAGGCCGGCGCTCTCGATCGACGGCGACGCGGGCGTGCCGAGAGCGGCCGCCTTCCGCGCCCACGACGACCACCGCGTCGCCATGGCCGCGGCCGTCCTGGCGCTCTCTCTCCCCGCCGGCTCCACGATCGACGCCCCGGACGTGGTCGGGAAGTCGTACCCTCGCTTCTTCGACGACTGGTCCTCCCTCACCGGCGGCCGCACGCGGTGAGCGGCCGCCCGGACGGCCGGTCGGCCTGGAGCCTCTCGCGGGCCGACCTGGAGGCGGGGGCCGGGGCCCTCCCGAGGCTCTCGCACCCGCTCCTCCCGGACTTCCTGGCGGCGCTCCCCGTTCCCGGGTCGGTCCGCCTCCTCCCCGATCCCCCCGCGCCCGCGCCGTTGCCGGAGTCCCTTCCGGAGGAGCAGGCCCTTCCCTTCCTGGCGCGCCTGGCGGGGCTCTGCGCCTTCCTCCGTTCCGGAAGCCTCGGGATCGACCCGGCGGACGTCTGCCGGATCGGGCACGCTCCGCGCACCCCCGATCGTCCCGCGCTCGCCGCCCCTCCCGTTCCCGAGTTCCGGGCCGCGCCGGCCGCGCTCGTCGTGGCCGGCGTGGCGGCCCGGCTCGCCGGGGCGAAGCTCCCCGAGGCGGCCGACCGGTTCGGCCTTCGGGCTTCGGTCGCGCAGGCCCTCGAGGCCGGCCTCCCGGAGCCCTTCGGCCGGATCGCCTCCTCCGCCCTGCGGTCCGCCGACGTCTCGGACCGCGCCGAGGCCATGATCTGGAGGCTCCTCCCGGCACCCTCGCCGGAGGTGGCGTCGGACCTCCTCGGCCTCGTCATGCCCGTGCCGAGGGTCGCGCCGACGGCGGCGGGCCCTCCGGTCCACGCCGTCGGAGAGGCCGCCCTGCTCCTGGCGCGCGGCGCCGCGCGCCAGGCCTCCTTCGGCGCGTGGGTCGAGGTGCTGCCCGGCGCCCCCCTCGAGGAGGGGGCCGCCTTCGAGAGGGCTGCCGCCCTCCTGGGAGGGGACGTCCGCGCCGGGCTCCTCCGTTCGGCGCTGCGCGGGTCGGCGCCCGACGCCGACGTGCCGCCGCTGGTCGTGGTGGGCCGGGAGCTGGAACGATGGGACCCGGCCTCGCGGGCGGCCTGGGGCCGCCTGACCGGGGTGCCCGGCGTGACGCGCGTCGAGACCCGCCTGCGCCGTCCGGCTCCCTGGGAGGCCGGGTCGGAGCTGACGCACGGGGCGGGGCTGGCGGAGATCTCGGCCTGCGTCTGGCTGCCGTTCGCGAGCCTCGCGGACGCCGTCGCGGGGTGGGAGGCGATCGTGAAGGCGGCCGGCGGGGAGTTCGCGGTGGTCCCGGAGCTGGCCCGGCTCCTCTCGCGCAGCCTCCGGCCCGGCCGGCCGCCTCGCCTGCCGTCGCGCCGGCGTCCGGCCCCCGCGACGAGCGCGGTCCTCGACGCCGCGGCGCTCCTCCCGGCCGGTTTCGACGTGGCAGAGGTCGCCCGCGCGACCGGAGGAAGCGTCGAAGAGACCGCCGACGCGCTGGCCGAGGCGCTGTCGGCCGGACTCCTCGCCCGCCGCGGCAGGCAGTCCTTCGAGTTCACCGAGGAAGGGGAGCGAAGGCGGCGGGCCGCGCGTCTGCCGGCCGCCTCGAGGCGGGACGTCGTCGGCCGCCTCTCCCGCTCGCCGGTCGGCTCACCGGAGAGGCTCGCCGTCGCGGCGCTGGCGCGCGGCAACGCCGAGGACGTCCAGCAGGCCGGAGAGGAGCTCCGTCGGGCCGAGGCCGAAGGGGATCTCCCTCTCGCCATGGAGCTCCTCGGCCACGCCCCGGGCCCCTCGCCGGACCTCGGACGTCCCCTGCCCGCTGCGCGGGCGCTGGTGCGCGCGGGGCGGCTCGAGGAGGCCCGGCGGATCCTGCTCCGGACCTCCTCCGCCGGCAGGGTCGCGCTGCCGCCCGGGGAGCGGTACGAGGCGGCCGACCTCCTCGCGCGCCTGGGGGAGCCGGGGGCGGCGCTGCGTCTGCTCGAAGGGGACGGCTCCGTGGAGGCGGCCCTCTCCCGGGCCGAGGTCCTCGTGGAGGGCCGCCGCGACGCCGAGGCGCGGGCGCTCCTCGCTCGCTCGCCGCTCGACCGTCCCGCCGCGCTCTCCCGCCGCGACCTCTTGCGGCTCCGGCTGCTGCGCGCGGAGCTGGCCGCGCGGGCCCTCGACACGGGCTCGGCGGCGGCTCTCCTCTCCGAGCTCGCCCGCGACCTGTCCGAGGGGGCCGCCGACGGCCGCCTGGCCGCCCGGGTCGCCTTCTCGTCGGGCTACCTGGCGTCGGACCTGGGGCGGTCCGGCGAGGCGAAGGTCTTCTTCCGGCGGGCCTTCGAGGAGTCCGACGACCCGCGCTCGCGCGCCGACGCGAAGCTCGACCTGGCGGTCGTCCACTTCCACGAGGGGGCGTTGAACGAGGCCGCCTCCGCGCTCTCGGAGGCGCTCTCGTTCTACGAGGCGGCCGGCGAGGAGGGCCGCTACGTCTCGGCGCTCGGGAACCGCGTCGAGATCGCGCTGGCCGCCGGCCGGTACGCCGACGCGAGGGAGGACCTCGAGCGGGTCCTGGCCTTCGACCGGCGGCCGGGGCGCGAGCGGCAGCTCCTCTACGACATCCCCGCCTGGCAGAGGCTGGCGCTCCTCGAGGGGGACGTCGGCGAGGCGTCGCGGGCGTTCGAGGAGGCGAGGGCGAAGGTCTCCCTCCACCCGGACCACGAGGCGTTCCGCGAAGCGCTCGTCCTGGAAGGGCGGCGGCGGCTCCTCTCCGGCGACCCCGCGGGCTGCGTCCGGCTCCTGGAGGAGGCGGGCGGCAGGCCCGACAACCGGATGCGCAACGAGCCGCTGCGCGTCCGTCTCTCGAGGTCGGCGCGGATCGACCAGGGCGAGGGGGACGATCCGGGGACGCCCCGGCTGGACGCGGACGAGGAGACGCTCCTGGCCGCCGAGGCGCGGCTGGCCAAGGGCGGCCTCCTTCCGGCTTCGGCGTGGAGGCTCCTCGAGCGGCTCCTCGAGCAGGCGCCGGGGCGCGCCGCCGAGAGGCTCGTGGAGTGGGCCGTCCGGTTCCCGGCCGCGTTCGACGGGGAGCGGGGCGCGCCGCTCTCCGACCTGGGCCTGCGGGCGTCGGGCATGGCCGGCCTCTCCGCGGCGCGGGCCTTCTTCCTCCGCTCGCCTTCGGCCGCCCGGCCGGCGGCGAGGGACGCGGCTCGCCCCTCGGCCATCGTCGCCGTCGACCCGGCGACGCGGGCCGCGCTCGCCGAGGCGGGCAAGGTCGCCGGGACGGGCCTCTCGGTCCTCGTCCTCGGCGAGACGGGGACCGGGAAGGAGGCGCTCGCCCGCGAGGTCCACCGCCTCTCGGGGAGACCCGGGCGCTTCGTCCCCGTCAACGTCGCCGCGCTCACGGAGACGCTCCTGGAGTCGGAGCTGTTCGGGCACGCGCGGGGGGCCTTCACGGGCGCGGAGAGGGACCGGGCCGGGCTCGTGGAGGAGTCCTCCTCCGGGACGCTCTTCCTGGACGAGATCGGCGAGATGGCGCTCCCGCTGCAGGCGAAGCTCCTGCGCGTCCTGCAGGAACGCGAGGTCCGACGCCTCGGCGAGGTGCGGGAGCGGAAGGTGGACCTCAGGGTCGTCGCCGCCACCCACCAGGACCTCGCCGCCCGGATGAAGGCCGGCTCGTTCCGGGAGGACCTCTACTTCCGCCTCGCCCAGGTCGTGGTCCGCCTTCCGCCGCTGCGCGAGCGGCCGCGCGACCTCGCCCGGCTCCTCGAGGGCGCGCTGGGCGGGGAGGCGACCCTGACGGCCCGCGCGAGGTCGCGGCTCCTCTCCCATCCCTGGCCCGGGAACGTCCGCGAGCTCCTGTCCGCCGTCGAGGCGGCCGTCGCGCTCGCGGCTCCCGGACGGACGATCGACGTCGGGCACCTGCCGCCCGCCGTCCGCGGCGAGGAACCGGCGCCGGGTGCCCGGACCGGGCGGGGACGCTACTTCGACGGCGTCGACGACGCCCGCCGGAGGCTCGTCCGGGAGGCGCTCTCGGAGACGGACGGGAACCGCACCGCGGCCGCCCGGCTCCTGGGCCTCTCGCGCCAGTCGCTCCTCTACGAGATGAAGAAGCTCGGTCTGGCGGAGGGCCGGGCGGAGGGCCGGGTGACATCCCGTTCCCGCCCCGGGAGAATCGTCCGGCCGTGACCGTCGTCGTGAGGCGACTCCTCGCCGTCCCGCTCCTGCTCGTCGGGGCGGCCACGCTCGTCTTCTTCCTGATCCACCTCGTCCCCGGGGACCCCGCCGCGGCGATGCTGGGCGAGGGGGCGTCCCCGGCCGACGTCGCCGCCCTCAGGAGCGACCTGGGGCTGGACCGTCCCGTTCCCGTCCAGTACGCGCGCTGGCTCGGCGGCCTCCTGCGCGGCGACCTCGGCGTCTCGTTCGTGTCGCAGAGGAGCGTCACGAAGGGGATCCTCCGCGCCCTTCCGGCGACGGGCTCGCTCGCCGTCGCCGCGTTCCTCGCCGCGCTCCTCGTGGCCGTCCCGGCGGGCGTGGCCGGAGCCCTGTTCACGGGACGGGCGCTCGACCACGTCCTGAGGGGCGTCTCCCTCCTCGGTGTCTCCACGCCCAGCTACGTCTCGGCTCCGATCCTCGTCCTCGTCTTCTCGGTGGGCCTCGGGCTCCTGCCCGTCTCGGGTCGCGACGCCCCCTTCGCCCTCGTCCTGCCGGCGGTGACCCTCGGGCTGACGATGGCGGCGCTCCTGTCGCGGATGATCCGGGCCTCGCTCCTGGAGGAGCTGTCGCGCCCTTACGTCCTGGCCGCGCGGGCGCGGGGGGAGGGGCGCTTCGGCGCCGCGCTCCGGCACGCCGGGAGGAACGCCCTCCCGCCGGTCCTCGTCGTGGCAGGGCTCCAGTTCGGTTCGCTCCTCACCGGCGCGGTCGTCACGGAGACCATCTTCGCCTGGCCCGGGATCGGCCGGCTCCTCGTCCAGTCGATCCAGCGACGCGACTACCCGCTGGTCCAGGGGTGCGTCCTCTTCATCGCGTTCGTCTACACGGTCGTCAACGCCGCCGTCGACGTCCTCGCCGTGGCGCTCGACCCGCGCGCGGCGGCCCGCTCGGCGGGCCCGGAGCCGGAGGCGTGACCGGCCCGCGGCTCGGCGCCGGCGCCCGCCTCTCGGCGCTCGTCCTCCTCCTGGCGTCCCTGACGGCCGCCCTGGGGCTCCTCGTCCCTCGCGAGAAGGCGTACCGGATCGACCTCGGCGCCCGGCTCGTCCCGCCGCGGGCCGGGGCGCCGCTCGGCACGGACGAGCTGGGCCGGAGCCTGGCCTGGCGGCTCGTCGTCGGGGCCAGCGTGTCGCTCGGCGTCGCGGCGACCGCGGTGGCCGTCTCGGCGACGCTCGGCTCGTTCCTCGGGCTCCTGGCGGGAGAGCGGGGCGGGGCCGCGGACGCGGCGCTCGGCCGGGTCGTGGACCTCGTCCTGGCCTTCCCCGGCCTCCTCCTGGCCGTGGCCCTCGCCGCGGTCCTGGGGCCCTCGGCGGCGAACACGGTCGTCGCGCTCTCGGTCGTGGGCTGGGTGCCGTACGCGCGGCTGTCGCGGACGGAGGCGCGCCGGGTCTCCTCGCTCGACTACGTCGCTTCGGCCCGGGCGTTGGGCGCCTCGCGCCTCCGCCTCCTCGGCCGCCACATCCTCCCGAACGTGGCGGCCCCGCTCGTCGTCCAGGCCACGCTCCACCTCGCCGGGGCGATCCTGGCCGAGTCGGCGCTCTCGTTCCTCGGCCTGGGCGTGCCGCCTCCCGCCCCCTCCTGGGGCGCGATGCTCGCGGCCGGGCGGACGCACGTCCTGGACGCCCCGCACGTCGTCCTGGCCCCCGCCGTCGCGATCCTCCTGGTCGTCGTGGCGACGAACGTCCTCGGCGACGCCCTCGTGGCCCGCCTCCAGCGCGTCCGCCATGCCTGAGGGGAAGCGGGACGCGGAGCCAGCGGCTCGCCGGGCGGGGCGGCGGGACGTCCTACTCCTGCTCCTCGCCTCGGTCCTCCCGTACCTGAACGGCCTGGCCGCCGACTTCACGTACGACGACAAGGTGATCGTCCGCGACAACCCTCGCCTCTCCTCGCCGTCCACGGTGGGGGAGATCCTGACGACGCACTACTTCGGGGGCGGGGCGGAGACGGCCACGAACTACCGCCCGGCCGTGCTGCTGACCTACGCCGTCCAGCGCTGGGTCCACGGCAACCGGCCGCTCCCGTTCCACGCGGTCAACGTCGCCCTCCACGCGGCGGTCACCCTCCTCCTCTTCCGGTGGCTCCTCCTCCTCGGCTTCCCGCGGCCGCCGGTGCTCGCGGCCTGCCTCCTCTTCGCCGTCGTCCCGATCCACGTCGAGGCCGTCACCTCGATCGTGGGCCGGGGCGAGACGCTGGCCGCGCTCTGCGTCCTGGCGTCGGCCCTCCTGTGGCTGAAGGCCACGCGCGACGACGCCCTCCGGCCGGTCCCGTACCTCCTGTCGCTCGCGGCGTTCACGCTCGGCGTCTTCGTCAAGGAGAGCGCGGCCGTCGTCCCGGGCGTCGTCCTGCTCGGAGAGCTGTTCCGCGGCGGGAGCGGAGACGCCCCGCTCCGCCGGCTGCGGCGCCTCCTGGCGCGGCGCGCCGGGGCGCTGGCGGGCCTCCTCTCCCCCCTCGCCGTGCTCTTCGCCGTCCGCCGGCTCGTCCTGGGCGGCTTCCTGACCTCCGGCCGGGCCGCGATCTTCGACCTGGAGAACCCCCTCGTGGCGCTCGAGGCGCCGCTCCGGACCGTCAACGCCCTGGGCCTCCTCTTCCGGTACGCCTTCCTGACGTTCGTCCCCGCCGGCCTGTCGGCGGACCACTCGGCCCGGTCGCTCGTCCTGGCCGACGGCCTCCTGTCGCCCCGCGCGATCCTGCCGGTCCTGCTGGCCGCGGCGCTCGCGGCCTCGGCCGTCTGGCTCTGGCGCGCGCGCCCGCTCGTCCCGTTCGGGCTCTGCCTCTTCGCCGGGACGTTCCTCCCCGCCTCCAACGTCCCGTTCCCGATCGGCACGATCTGGGGCGAGCGGCTGGCCTACCTCCCGTCCGCGGGGCTCCTCCTGGCCTTCGCCGGCCTCCTCGCCCCCCGCTCGCGCGCCGTGCCCCGTCCGTCGCGCCTCCGTTGGCGGGAGGCGGGGGTCGGCCTCCTGGCGGCCGTCTACGCCGTGGGGACCCTCGTCCGCAACCGCGTCTGGCAGAGCGACGCGGCCCTCTTCGCCGACACCGTCGCCAAGGCCCCGCGGTCGGCCAAGGCCCGGTACAACCTCGCCTACCACCTCTGGCGCGAGAAGGACGCGGCCGGCGCCGTGCGCGAGCTCCGGACGGCCACGGAGATCTTCCCGCGGCACTACACCGCGTGGTCCCTCCTGGGCCGGCTGGCGCGGGAAGGGGGCCGGCACGCCGACGCCGTCGCGGCGTACGCGGCCTGCCTGAAGGTCCACTCGCGGTACGAGGGGGGGCTCTGGGGGTACGCGACCTCGCTCGAGGAGGCCGGCCGGGAGCCCGAGGCCGCGGCCGCCTGGGACCGCGCGTCGCGCCTCCTCCCCGCCTCGGCCCTGATCGCCCGCAGCCGGGCGGCGGAGGCGTTGCTCACCGTGCTATCGACCCGGTACTGGTCGTTCTCGTTCAGGTTGACGGAGGAGCGCAGCGCCGTCACGTCCGCCTGGTCCGGCCCGAAGACGAC
>WBZR01005146.1_pt1 | contig 10217 bp, 9 predicted proteins | sample 5204231 | NCBI WGS metagenome assembly WBZR01 (sample SAMN12412403, study PRJNA552823) | activated sludge metagenome | isolation source: activated sludge from anammox sidestream of wastewater treatment plant... | place: USA: Virginia | collected 2017-08 | reverse complement strand
CAGTGTCATGTATGGGCCGGGTCAGGCGCCGGCAACCGCATTGTTATTTGCCCGGGAGTATAGCGGGTCGGCGTCCCACGGGCTCCATCCATGCGAGCGTGGCCATGCGGCCGGTATCGCGGCCATGGCCATCGCCGGCGTCGCGCCGGTAAGAGAAGAAACGGGCGGCATCGCGGTGGGTGCAGTGCACGCCGCCGTGGACGCTGGTCACGCCCCTGGCATGGAGCAGACCGCGTGCAATGGCATACAGGTCGCAGCGGTAATGACCGGGACGTGTCGGGGCGAAGGCGCGGGCCAGGGCGGATCCCTTGCGGGCGAACGCATCCAGCACCTCGGCGCCCACTTCGTAGCGCGCGGCGCCGATGGCCGGCCCCAGCCAGGCGATCAGTTGCCCGCGCGGCGCGCGCATGCGGTCGAGGCCGGCGTCGATGATCCCGGCGGCAAGCCCGCGCCAGCCGCCGTGCAGTGCGGCGAGCTCGGTGCCGCGGCGATCGGTGATCACGATCGGAAGACAGTCGGCGGTCAGGATGGCGCAGACCACGCCCGGCTCACGCGTATACGAGCCGTCGGCGCGCCGCTCCTCGTCCTGCCCCGGGTCGATGACCCGCGTGCCGTGATGCTGTTCCAGCCAGACCGGATCGGAGGGCAGACGCAGCACTGCGCGCACCCGGGCGCGGTTGGCGTCGACCCGCTCCGGGTCGTCGCCCACGTGCGTGGCGAGGTTGAGCGACTCAAACGGCGGTACGCTGACGCCACCGTGACGGGTCGTGGTTCGCACCCGCACGCGCGGCGGCGCCGGCCACTCGGCGTCGATGGTGACCAGCCCGGACCCGCTCATCGTCGGGCGCTTGCCGCGTCGGCCCGCAGTGCGGCGAGCAAGGCCAGCATGTCGGCGGGCAGCGGTGAGGTCCAGGACATCGCTACACCGGTGCCGGGATGGATGAGAGTGAGGCGCGCGGCGTGCAGAGCCTGGCGCCTGAACCTGCGCAGTGCCTCCGCCAACGCCGGCGTGGCCCCGCGGGGCAGGCGCAGGCGGCCGCCGTAGACCGGGTCGCCCAGCAGCGGATGGCCGACGTGGGCCATGTGCACGCGGATCTGATGAGTGCGGCCTGTCTGCAGCTTCACCCGCAGCAGGGTGTGGGCGCGGAAGCGCTCGGCAACGCGGTAATGCGTGATCGCCTCGCGCCCACCCTCGATCACCGCCATGCGCGTGCGGTCGCGCGGACTGCGATCGATCGGCGCATCGACCGTGCCGCCGCTGATGAGGACGCCGTTCACGACCGCCTCGTATTCGCGCGCGGCGCTGCGATCCTGGAGTTGCCGGATGAGCTGCGTGTGCGCACGCGGCGAGCGCGCCACGACCAGCAGCCCGGAGGTGTCCTTGTCGATGCGATGAACGATGCCGGCGCGCGGCAGACTGGCGACCTCCGGGAAGTCATGGAGCAGCGCGTTGGCCAGCGTCGCCTCCGCGTTGCCGGCGCCGGGATGGACGACGACGCCGGCAGGCTTGTCGACGACGATCAGGTCATCGTCGCTGTGGACGATGTGCAGCGCCAGCGCCCGGGGCTGCCAGTCCGCCTGCACCTCGACGGTCGTATGCACGCGCACACGCTCGCCGCCGCGTACCGCATCGCGCGGGCGGCAGGGGTGCTCGTCCAGCACGACGCGCCCGGCCTGGATCCACTCCTTGAGGCGGCTGCGGGAATAATCCGGGAACAGGGTCGCCAGCACGCGGTCCAACCGCTGGCCGGCCAGGCCGGCAGGCACGATTGCGTCGAGGATTGGCGGGGCATCGGCGTTCATGCTGCGCGTGCGTCTGTCAAAGCCGGATCGGCTACAATGCCCGCCACTTGTCACCCGAGGTCAACCAGGTGCTGCAGAGGTTCATGGCCGTATTTCTCATCGTTGCTTTCGCGTTCGCGGGCAGCGGCTGTTCGTATTTCCGGGACAAGGGCGACGAAACCGAAAAGTGGACGGAGGAAAAGCTCTACAACGAGGCGAAGGCCGAGCTCGATTCCGGATCTTACCAGAGGGCGGTGGAACTCTACGAAAAGCTGCAGGCGCGCCACCCGTTCGGGCCACACGCGCAGCAGGCGCAACTCGACCTCGCCTACGCCTATTTCAAGAAGGAGGAGGCGGCCTCGGCCGTGGCGGCCTGCGATCGCTACATCAAGCTGTACCCGAACAGCGAGGGGGTGGACTACGCCTACTATCTGAAGGGGCTCGCCAACTTCAACCAGGGCCAGCAGGGGCTGGTCGAGCGTTACCTGCCGACCGATCCCTCGCAACGGGATCCGGGCGCGGCGGCGCAGTCGTTCAACGATTTCTCCGAGCTGGTGAAGCGCTATCCGAACAGCATCTACGTGGAGGACGCGCGGCTGCGCATGGTCTATCTGCGCAACATCCTGGCGCAGCACGAGGTCAATGTCGCCAAGTATTACATGCGGCGCGAGGCCTACGTCGCGGCCGCCAATCGCGCGCGCTACGTGGTGGAGAACTATCAGCAGGCCCCCGCGATGCCGGAGGCGCTGACTATCCTGGCCAAGGCCTATCGGATCCTCGGCATGGAGGATCTCGCCAACGATGCCCTGCGCGTCCTGGAGCTGAATTTCCCCAATCATCCGGGCCTGCAGGAGGCGCGGGAGACCGTGATCCGCTGATCACGGCGGCGATGCGTGATTCGTGATCGGGGATCCGGCGCCCGCCGGTCACCTTTCTCGAATCACGGAGCGGCCGGCACCTCGGAATAACCGGAGGTGATCGGATAGCGCCGGTCGCGGCCGAACGCCCGCACCGAGATCCTGACCCCGGGCGCGGCCTGGCGGCGTTTGTATTCGTTGCGATCGACCATGCGCACGACCCGCCTGACGGTCACGGCATCGAAGCCGGCGGCGACGATCTCCTCGGGCGGCTGGTCGTGCTCGACGTAGCGCTCGAGGATCGCATCGAGCACGGGATAGGGCGGCAGGCTGTCCTGATCGGTCTGGTTCTCGCGCAGCTCGGCGGTCGGCGGCCGATCGAATACCCGCCGCGGGATGACCTCCCTGACGCCATTGCGGTATCTGGCGAGGCGGTAGACGAGCATCTTCGGCACGTCCTTCAGCGGCGCGAACCCGCCGGCCATGTCGCCATAGAGGGTGGCGTAGCCGCAGGCCATCTCGCTCTTGTTTCCCGTCGTCAGGACGATCCTGCCGGTCTTGTTGGAGATCGCCATCAGTATGATGCCGCGGCAGCGGGCCTGGATGTTCTCCTCCGTGGTGTCGGCGGCGAGACCCGCGAAGCGTTCATGCAGCGCCTCGCCGAAGGCGGTGAATGGCCGCTCGATGGAGATGATGTGATGCCGCACGCCGAGCGCCTCGGCCTGCGCGTGCGCGTCCTCGATACTCATTGGCGCGGTGTAGCGCGAAGGCATCAGCACGCCCTCGATTGCGTCGGCGCCCAGGGCATCGACCGCGACGGCAAGCGTCAGGGCCGAGTCGATGCCGCCGGACAGGCCGACGATCGCCCCCTTGAAGCGGTTCTTGCCGACGTAGTCGCGCACGCCGGTGACCAGCGCCGTGTAGGCGCTCTCCTCGTCCTGCAACGGCGCAGCCCTGGTGCCGCTCACCGAGACCGCCTCGGGCGTACCGCCCACTTCGATCATCTCCAGCGACTCCCTGAACTCGGGCGCGCGCGCGACGACTTCGCCTCCGGCATCGAGCGCCATCGACGCGCCATCGAAGACGAGCTCGTCCTGACCGCCGACCAGGTTCAGGTACAGCACGGGCATGCGGCCCTCGCGAACCGCTGCCTGCAGGATCTCCTCGCGGGCGTGCGTCTTGCCCAGATGGTAGGGTGAGCCGTTGATGTTGATCATCAGGCGCGCCCCGACTGCGCGCGCCTGGAAACAGGTGCCATGCACCCAGAGGTCCTCGCAGATGGTCAACGCCGTGGGGATCCCCCGCAGGTCGAAGACACACGGCTTGTCACCCGCGACGAAGTAGCGCTTCTCATCGAACACGCTGTAATTGGGCAGGTGCTGCTTGTGATAGGTCGCGATGATGCGGCCGTTGCGGATGACCGAGCAGGTGTTGTGCAGGCCGCGCGCGGTACGTTGTGGATAGCCCAGGACGACATCGATATCCCGGACCGCCTCGCAGATCTCCGCCAGAGCCCCGTCGATCTGACCGTATAGCGCCTTGCGCAGCAGCAGGTCCTCGGGCGGGTAACTGGTCAGTGTGAGCTCGGGGAATGCGACGAGGGCAGCGCCCTGTTGCCTGGCCGTCCCCGCCCATTCGATGACGCGCGCGGTGTTGCCCTGCACGTCCCCCACCAGGAGATTGATCTGAGCGAGGGCGATACGGACGGCGGCCTTTTTCTTCATCCGGTCATATTACAGAACCGCTGCCGGCGCCGGCGAGAGCGTTCGCGCCGGCGCCGGTGATCGCCAGCGGGGCGTCAGCGGTCGAGGCGCCGGGCGATGGCGGCGCCGAGCTGGGCGGGGGACCGGACGGTGGTCACGCCGGCCGCTTCCAGCGCGGCGAACTTTCCGGCCGCCGTGCCCTTGCCGCCGGAGACGATGGCGCCGGCATGTCCCATGCGCTTGCCGGGCGGGGCAGTGACCCCGGCGATATACGCAACGACCGGCTTGGTCACGTTGTCGGCGATGAACGCGGCGGCATCCTCCTCGGCGTTGCCGCCGATCTCGCCGACCACGATGATGCCCTCCGTGCCGGGGTCGGCCTGGAACAGGCCCAGGCAGTCGATGAAGTTCATGCCGTGGATGGGATCCCCGCCGATGCCGACGCAGGTGCTCTGGCCGAGACCGGCGCGCGTCGTCTGGTGCACCGCCTCGTAGGTCAGGGTGCCGGAGCGCGAGACGATGCCGATGCGGCCGGGGGTGTGGATCTTGCCGGGCATGATGCCGATCTTGCATTCGCCCGGGGTGATGATGCCGGGGCAGTTCGGTCCGATGAGCCGCGTTTGCGGATAGCGTGCGAGCGCCGTCCTGACCTTGATCATGTCGATGACCGGTATGCCCTCCGTGATGCACGCGATCACCTTGATGCCGGCATCGGCGGCCTCGACGATGGCCTCGGCCGCGTAGGCCGGCGGCACGAAGATCATGGTCGCCTCCGCGCCCGTTGCCGCAACGGCGTCATGCACCGTGTTGAACACGGGCAGGCCGAGATGCTCGCTGCCGCCGCGACCCGGGGTCACGCCACCGACCACCTTCGTGCCGTACTCCAGCGCCTGCCGGGAGTGGAAGGTGCCCTGGTGACCGGTGTACCCCTGGCAGATGACTCTGGTGTTCTTGTTGACGAGTATCGACATTCAATTGCTCCTTGCCGCGGCGACCGCCTTCTGCGCGGCGTCATCGAGATCGCTGGCCGTGATGATGGGCAGCCTGCTGGCGGCGAGCAGGGCATAGCCCTGCTCGACGTTGGTGCCCTCCAGGCGCGCGACCACCGGGACGCTCACGCCCACCTCGCGCACGGCGTTGATGATCCCCTCGGCGATGAGATCGCAGCGGACGATGCCGCCGAATATGTTCACCAGGATCGCCTTCACTTTTTCATCGGAGACGATGAGCTTGAACGCCTCGGTGACCTTCTCGGCATTGGTGCCGCCGCCGACATCGAGGAAGTTCGCCGGTTCTCCGCCGTGCAGCTGGATGATGTCCATGGTGGCCATGGCGAGCCCCGCGCCGTTGACCATGCAGGCAATGTTGCCGTTCATGGTCACGTAGTTGAGGTCGAACCGCTTGGCGTGGGACTCCTTGGGGTCCTCCTGGGTGGGATCGCGCCACTGCTCGAGCGCCGGCTGCCGGAACAGTGCATTGTCGTCGATGTTGATCTTCGCATCGAGCGCCTGCACGTCGCCCTGCCGGGTCACCACCAGCGGGTTGATCTCGATGAGGCTCAGGTCCCTGTCGATGAACAGGCGATACATGGCGTGGAGGATTGCGGTCAGCTGTCCGCGCTGTTTCTCGTCGAAGCCGAGGAAGAACCCTACGCGGCGGCACTGGTAGCCCATCAGGCCGAGCACCGGGTCGATGTTGAGCGTGAAGATCTTCTCCGGCTCCTTCGCGGCCACCTCCTCGATGTCCATGCCGCCGGCAGGGGAGGCCATGATGGCGATGCGCCGCGCGGAACGGTCGACGAGCATCGCGAGATAGATCTCCCGCGCGATTTCGGTCGTCGCCTCCACCAGCACGCAGCTGACCGGTTGTCCGGCCGGGCCGGACTGGCGGGTGACCAGGCGTCTGCCCAGCATGTCGTGCACGATGTGCTCGAGCTGCTCGCGGCTGCTGGCGATGCGCACCCCGCCGGCCTTGCCGCGGCCGCCGGCGTGGACCTGCGCCTTGACGATCCATCCGTGACCCTGCCCCTTGACCGCCGAGGCATTGGCCAGGGCCTCGTGGATGGAGTGCGCCGGTTTGCCGGCCGGGACCGGGATGCCATATTCTGCGAACAACTGCTTGGACTGGTATTCGTGGAGATTCATGACCTCGGTCTTTCTGTTCGTTGTCGGATCCCGCGCGCGGCGGCCGGGCCGATCGTCCTGCCGGAGGGCCGGAGCGCCGCGCACCCCACTAATCATAGACGGTGACGCGCCATGAGCTACCTGCTTCGTTGGCTGATTGTGCTGGCGGTGGTGTGGATCGCGTTCCGCTTGTGGCGATCCGCGAACCGGCGCTCCATGACCGACCGCAAGGGCTCGACGACCGTACCGCTGGTTCGCTGCGCCCATTGCGGCACCCACGTCCCGGCGCACGAAGCCCTGGAACGCGGCGGGCAGCACTACTGTTCGCTGGAACACCTCCAGGCCGGTCCACGAGCGGGATGACCGGGCTCGCGGCGATCGCTGACGCCACCGGGACCGTGCGCGGCGCGGCTGCAGATACGACCGGTTGGCGCGCCCTGCGCTACTTCAACATCTACCGCCTCGTCCTGACCGGGCTGTTCGCGGTTTTCGTGCTGACCAAGACCCTGCCGCCTCCCCTGGGCGCCGTCGACCCGGAACTGTTCGCCGTGACGGTGCTCGTCTACTTTGCCGGCACCATCGCGATGCAGGTGCTCATCGAGCAGCGCCTCGCCGCTCAAATCACGCTGACCTACGCACTGGTGGCGCTCGATACCGCCGCCGTCGTCGTCATGATGTTCAGCAGCGGCGGGGTGACCAGCGGGCTGGGAATGCTGCTGGTGGTCACGATCGTGGGCGCGAGCATCCTTGCCACCGGGCGTCATGCGTTGGCGTTCGCCGCGCTCGCATCCATCGCCGTGCTCGCCGAGGAGATCTACGCCGCCGTCGTCAACAGGCTGCCGGTCGTCAACTACACCCAGGCCGGGCTGCTCGGCATCACCTTCTTCGCCGCCTCGCTGCTGGCGTATGTCTCCGCGCGCCGCGTGCGGGAGAGCGAGGCGCTGGCGCGCCAGCGCGCCGCGGCGCTGGCCAGCCTGGAGCGCCTCAACGAGCACATCGTGCAGCGCATGCGCTCGGGTATCCTGGCCATCGACAGTAACCAGCAGGTGCGGTTGATGAACGCCTCCGCCGCCAGGCTGCTCGGTACCGAGCATGGCGCCGAGGGGCAGCCGCTGACGGCGCTCCTGCCCGAGATCGGGCGCCGGTACGAGATGTGGCGCGCAGACGGGCGCAATGTCTCCATGCCCATACACGGACGGGGTGTGGACCTGACCGTGGCCTTCAGCGCCCTGGGCGGCGACGGCCAGGAGGGTGCGCTGGTGTTCCTGGAGGACGACGCCATGCTCCGCCAGCGCGCGCAGCAACTGAAGCTCGCCTCCCTCGGCCGCCTGGTGGCCAGCATCGCGCACGAGATCCGCAATCCGCTGGGCGCGATCAGCCATGCCGCGCAACTGCTCCAGGAGTCCGACACGCACGGCAGGGAGGACCAGCGCCTCACCGAGATAATTCGCGACCACGCGCAGCGCGTGAATGCCATCGTGGAGAACGTCATGAACCTTGCACGGCGGGAGATGCCGGTGCCCGAGGCATTCGAGCTCAGGCCGTGGCTCGAGGGCTACGTGAGGGAGTTCCTGGAGCGGCATGACCTCGGCAGCGATGCCGTGACCGTCGCGATACAGCCCGGCGATCTGACCGTGCGCATGGACCGGGGTCAGTGCCGACAGGTGCTCTGGAACCTCTGCGAGAACGCCCTGCGCTACAGCCGCGGCTCGCCGCTCATCGAGATGCGCGCCGGCATCGACGAGCGATCCGGGCGCCCGTTTCTCGACGTGGCCGATCACGGCACCGGTATCCCGGCGGAGTTCGTGGAGCGGGTCTTCGAGCCGTTCGCGACCACCGAGGCCAAGGGCACCGGCCTGGGCCTGTACATCGCCAACGAGCTGTGCGAGGCGAACCAGGCCTCGCTGCGGCTCGAGGCAAATACGCCCGGCGGTTGCCGATTCCGTATAAACTTCGCACATCCGGCGCGCCAGCAGTTGACGGAAGCCTAGCGTCGCAGCGCCGCGGGCGCGGTGGTTCGATGAGCATGGCGCCGGACGCGGAATTCAGTATTGGATCAACCTGCCGGCAGAGGCCCTGCCGCGCCGGGACAGGCGGCGGCAGCGGGGAAACGAGTGAGCAGACAGCCCGTAGCGCTGATAGTGGACGACGAGCCCGACATCCGGGAGCTGCTCGCCATCACGCTGACGCGCATGGGAGTCGACAGCGTCGCGGCGGCGAACCTCGGCGAGGCACGTGATCTGCTGAAGCGCGGCGGGTTTCATCTGTGCCTGACCGACATGAAGCTTCCGGACGGCAGCGGGCTGGATCTGGTCGCCCACATCCAGGACAGTCATCCGAATCTGCCGGTGGCGATGATCACGGCCCACGGCAACATGGAGTCCGCCATCCAGGCCCTGAAGAGCGGCGCGTTCGATTTCGTCACGAAGCCCGTCGACCTCTCGGTGCTGCGCCGCCTGGTCGAAACCGCGCTCAAGCTCGGCGAGCAGCGGCAGGAAGCCAGCCGCTCGACACTGATCGGCGAGTCGGCGAGCGTGCGCGAGCTGCGCGGCAAGATCGCCAAGCTGGCCCGCAGCCAGGCGCCCGTGTACATCAGCGGCGAGTCCGGGACCGGCAAGGAGCTGGTGGCGCAGATGATCCACGAGCAGGGCCCACGCGCGGGCCAGCCCTTCGTGCCGGTGAACTGCGGCGCCATCCCCCACGATCTCATCGAGAGCGAGCTCTTCGGTCACAAGAAGGGCAGTTTCACGGGCGCGGTCGCCGACAAGCCGGGCCTGTTCCAGACCGCACAGGGCGGGACGCTGTTCCTCGACGAGGTCGCCGACCTGCCATTGTCGATGCAGGTCAAGCTGCTGCGGGCGATCCAGGAGCGGGCCATACGGCCGGTCGGATCGCAGACGGAGGTCAAGGTCGACGTGCGCATCCTGAGCGCCACCCACAAGAATCTTGCGGCCATGGTGACGGCCGGCGGTTTCCGTCAGGACCTCTACTACCGCATCAATGTCATCGAGGTGCACGTGCCGCCGCTGCGCGACCGCGCCGATGACATCCCCCTGCTCGTGGACTTCATCGTCACTCGGCTGGCGCGCGACAACGGGGTTCCCGAGCCCGCGCTCTCCGAGGCCGCGATGCGGCGGCTGCGTACCTACCCCTTTCCCGGGAACGTGCGCGAGCTGGAAAACATCCTCGAGCGGGCGATGACCCTGTGCGAGGGTGACGTGATCGGTGTCGACGATCTGCAGCTGCGTGCGCCCGGGGAGTCGACGAGCAACGGCGAGATCGAGACCACCGCGGAACTCGACTCGGCGCTGCACGAGATCGAGCGCAAGCGCATCGCCGCCGCCCTGGAACAGGCGGACGGAAACAAGACGGCGGCAGCCAAGCTGCTGGGGATAAGCTTCCGATCGCTGAGGTACCGGCTGGAAAAATTGGGGCTGGGAAAGGGGGACTGACAGGTAGCGTCAAGATTGACAAAATTTGTCAGTTGCGGCGCGGATCTTTCATCGGTGAATCTGTGACCGGCTTCCCGGACAGAGTCGGGAGACCACTACCGGCTCACAGCAGCCAATATAGTTACTACTTGGCACGCGCGCTGCATCGTTGGCGCCAAGCCCTGACACGGCGGCTCCGGTGACTGCAAGCTGGTATCAGCCTCAAGTTGCCCCGGGTCGTTGCCGATACCGGCACGGGGTACCCAATCCTTAACCGATTCGAAGGAGAGTCGAAATGAAGAAGCAGTATCAGAAGGGCTT
>WBZR01003483.1_pt2 | contig 10218 bp, 8 predicted proteins | sample 5204231 | NCBI WGS metagenome assembly WBZR01 (sample SAMN12412403, study PRJNA552823) | activated sludge metagenome | isolation source: activated sludge from anammox sidestream of wastewater treatment plant... | place: USA: Virginia | collected 2017-08 | reverse complement strand
TCAAGTCGACCGGCATGACCATGCTCGGCATGGGCGACGAGGGCGGCCGCGGGGCGTCGCGCACGCAGTCCGGCCAAGAGAAGGAGGAGGCCGGCGGGCTGCCCAGCCCCGGCAACCTCCTGCGCGGGATCTTCGGCCGCTGAGAAGCTAGAAAACGATCACCTGGCGCACCGCCTCGCCCGCGGCGAGGCGGTCGAAGCCGACGTTGATGTCGTCGAGGGAAAGCCGCGAGGTGATCAGCTTGCCGGCCGGCTAATCGTGAAGTGGTGCCCAGCCTATTTTCGGCGCAGCTCGGGGATGTCTATGTCAAGCCCCTGCAGGCTCGCATTCTTGACTTTCGCGCGGTCGTAGTTGGGTGTGTGTGGAAATGGTCGCGTCGCATCGAAACCGATCTTGCTGCCAAGATATCCGGGGAAGCCGGGGTTGAGCCCGTGGCCGAATACATCTCCGATCACCATCACGCCCTGTTTCGGGTCGAGTCGCGTGGCCATCGCCCACTCCACGTCAGCCGGGTTCCTGATATCAACGTCGTCGTCAACCACCGTCACCATCTTCAACGGCGGGAAGGCGGCAAACGCCGCCATGAGCGCCTGCTTTCCCCAGCCGGCGCGCTTTTGTGCGATCCGAATCACCGCATGGTAAAAACCGCAGCCGCCGTGAGAAAAATAGACATCATGGACGCCCGGCACCTGTTTCTGCAGCAAGGATAGAACGTTGGCTTCGCCGAGCAGCCCGACAGAGTTGAACACTTCGGCGCCCGAGAGAATCGTGTGGAAAACCGGACTGCGGCGCCGATGAATTTTCTTGACCCGCACCAGCGGCCTTCGGGCAACAGTTGCATAGTAGCCGGTAACCTCGGCAAATGGGCCCTCGGGGTGCAGTTCCCCGGGGACCATTTCGCACTCGAGCGCGAACATCGCGTCGGCCACCATCTCGACGTCTGATACAGTTCCACCCACCAGCTTCAGAGGACTGCCGTGAAACCGGCTGGCGATGCCCAACTCATCTGTTCCCATCGGTGCCGCTTCAGCTGGCGCTGCCGCGGCAAAGTGCACTCCGGGGCCCACGCCAACATTGAGGGTAAAAGGCAGCGGCTGCCCGCGTGCAGTCGCTTTTGCCAGACAAATTTCCAGATGACGCCCCGCATCGATGTTGATGGCCAGGCGATTCTTGCCGACCACCATAAAGCGCTGGATCGAGGCATTGCGCACGCCGGTTTCTGGATCCTTGACGATGACCACGGCGGCATCAAAGTAAGGACCGCCGTCGCATTCGGCATGCGTCGGCACGGGCAGCCGGCCAAGATCGACCCGCGCCTCACTGACCTCCATGACGGGACCAGTCCGGGCTATGATGGGAAGAACCGGTTTCTGCTGCCAATCTCTGATGCATTCCGATACGTGTTGCGGAAGCCGGGCCTCGTCACGGCAAAAGAGATCGGCAAGAAGCTCGCGTGACCAATAGAGCCCGGTGAAAACGGGATATTCACTACCCTTGACGCTCTCGAACAGAACTGCGCGCGGACCGCGCTCGAACTTGGCTGCGATGGCAGCCAGCTGATGCGTGGCGTCGACCGTTGAACGCACCCGCACAAGCCGGCCCCGACGATCGAGCTGCTCGATGATTGAACCAAGGTCAGCTATGACGGCTTGGGCAGGTTTCCTCGCAGCCATGTCACCCCCTTTCTGATCTCCGCTTGCGTTCAGTCATCACCGATGCTGCAGCCTGCGGCTGCCCGGATCCCTTCAGGCCGGCCAGCCGAGGAGTCTCATCGCATTTTCTTTGAGCACCAATGGGCGAACTTCAGGCTTGATCGCCAATTGCTCGAAATCGGCGATCCAGCGCTCTGGCGTCATGGCTGGGAAGTCCGAGCCGAACAGTACCTTGTCCTTGAGCAGGGTATTCACGTATTGCACGAGGATCGCCGGAAAATACTTCGGCGACCAGCCGGAAAGGTCGATATGGACGTTCGGCTTGTGCAAGGCTACCGAAATGGCCTCTTCCTGCCAGGGGAAGGACGGATGAGCGAGGATGATCGGCAGATCGGGAAAGTCCGCCGCCACGTCGTCGAGAAACATCGGATTCGAGTACTTCAGCCGGATGCCGCCGCCGCCCGGCAGGTTTCGCCCGACAGCGGTCTGGCCGGAATGGAACAGCGCGGGCAGGCGGTATTCGGCAAGCACTTCGTAGAGCGGGTACCACTGGGGGTCGTTCGGGAAGAACGCCTGTTGGCTGGGATGGAACTTGAACCCCCTCACCCCGTATTCCGTAACGAGGCGCCGCGCGCGGCGCACGGCATCGGCGCCGCGATGCGGATCGACCGAGCCGAAAGGCAGCACGACATCCCTGTTTAGCGAGGCGATTTCCGCGATCTCCTCGCTCGTGACGGCTGGAATTCTGCCGGATCGGAATGCGTCGTCGATGGTGAAGGCGACAAAGGCCATCCGGCGCCGGCGGTAGGCTTCGATCATCTGCGGCAGCGTCTGCATCGCGCTCGACCCGAACACCCCGTCCAGGAATTCGATCGCCGGGTCGGGTTCGGCGTCCCGCTGCCGCGTCGAGCGGATGACGTGGGTGTGCACGTCGATGGCGATCAGGTCGTCCCGCGACAGGGCGTTGGCAGCCTGTTTCATTCATGCGCCTCCATAATGGATCGACCGATGATTTCCTTCATGATCTCGGTGGTGCCCGCGTACAGGGTGCTCGCCCTGGCGTCGAGCGCGTCCTGGGCAATCGGGTATTCCATGAGGTAGCCGTAGCCGCCATGCAGTTGGACGCATCGGTAGGCGGTCCTCTGCTGAAGCTCGGTCACCCACCATTTCGCCATCGCCGCGTCGGTCGGACTCAGCGAGCCGCGCGCCAGTTCGTCGATGCAGCGATCCACGAAGCACTGCGCGATCTCGGCCTCGGTGGAAATTTCCGCCAGCGTAAACCGGGTATTCTGGAAATCCCCGATCCGGCGTCCAAAGGCCTTGCGCTGCCTGACGTACTCCAGTGTTTGCCTCAGCATGCGCCGCACCGAAGCCAGCGCCATGACGGCAACCGTGAGCCTTTCCTGGGGCAGGTTCGAAACGAGATAGGAAAGGGCCTTGTTCTCCTCTCCGAGCAGGTTTTCGGCCGGCACGCGGACGTCGTCCAGGAAGAACTCGGCGGTGTCCTGCGCCTTCAGCCCCATCTTCGACAGCGGCCGGCCCCTCTGAAAGCCGGGACGGTCGGTCTCGACGAGCAGCAGGGAAAGGCCTTCCCGGCCTTCGCCCGTGGAAACGACCAAGATCACGACGTCGGCCAGCATGCCGTTGCTGATCAGCGTCTTCGCGCCATTGACGCGGTAGTGGTCACCGTCGCGGCGGGCCCGCGTGGCGATGGCGCGCAGATCGCTTCCGGTTCCCGGCTCGGTCATGGCAATGGCCGCCACCTTCTGCCCGAGGCAGAGGCCGGGCCACCACTGTCTCTTCTGTCCAAGGGTGCACAAACGCTCCAGATACGGGGACACGAGGTTGTTGAAGCCGCAGAGGCACATCGCCACCGAGGCTGCCCCGGCAAGGCATAATTCCTCGGCGATGACGGCGTTGAAGCGGAAATCCCGGATGCCTGCACCGCCGTAGTCCGTGTCGAGCGACAGGCCGAGCAGGCCCGCCTCTCCCGCCGCCTTGTAGAACCGCCTGTCGACGGTGCCTGCCTCCGACCATGCGGCCAGGTTGGGCGAAACCTCCCGGGCGACGAACCTCCGCACCGTCTCGCGGAAGTCCTCGTGCTCGGGGGTGAAACCGCTCCTGCGCATCTATTGACGCCCGGCGGCCGACTCGGGCGCGAACGCCTCCCGCAGCTGCCTTTTGAGAAGCTTTCCCGTCGCCGTACGCGGCAACTGGGCGATGCGAACATACGACTTGGGAATCTTGTAGCCGGCGAGCCGCCCGGCCAGGAAGTCGCGCATTTCCTGATCCGACACCTGCTCGCCCTCCTTGAGCACCAGAAAAGCGCGCCCGACCTCCCCCCACTTCTCGTCGGCTATGCCGACGACGGCGCATTCGCGGACGGCAGGATGCTGGTAAAGCGCGTTTTCGACCTCGGCGGGATAGATGTTTTCCCCGCCGGAAATGATCATGTCCTTGATGCGATCGACGATGAACACGTAGCCCTCGTCATCAGCGAAAGCGGCGTCGCCGGTGCGCAGCCAGCCGCCTTCAGCGAACGCTCCGGCCGTCGCCTCGGGCATCCCCCAGTAGCCGGGTGTGACGTTGGGGCCCTGCGCCAGCACTTCGCCCCGCGTTCCCTTGTCGACGTCGCTGCCGTCGGCGGTGACGATCCTCAGGTCGCTGAAGAAGCACGGCTTGCCCGCCGAACCGACCTTGCGGTCCGCCGCCTCCGGCCGCAGCCAGGTCGCGTTCGGCGACGTCTCGGTCAGGCCATAGCCCTGCAGAAAGCGCAGGCCGCGCGAGCGGTACTGATTGATCAGGGGAACGGGCACCGGAGCGCCGCCGCAGAGCAGAGTGCGCATCGACGACAGGTCGGCGCCCTGCCAACGCGGCGATTGCGCCATGGTCTGAAACATGGTCGGCACCCCGACCATGCAGGTGACGCGATGCCGCTCGATGAGATCGAGCGCCTGGTCGGGATTCCAGGCGGCCATGATGATGGTCTTGCCGCCCTTGAGGAAGGCCGGCAGGAAGCTGTTATTCATGCCCGCCGTATGGAACATCGGCGCCACGACGAGGTTGACCTCGTCCGTGCCGAGATCGATATCAACGAGCAGGTTGAAGCAGTTCCACGCCACGTTGCCGTGGGTCAGCATGACTCCCTTCGGACGACCGCTCGTGCCCGAGGTGTACTGGATCATGCACAGCTCGTCGAGGCCGACCGCCTCGTCGATCGGCTGCATCGGGGCCTCCGCCAGGAGCTGCTCGTAGCCGGCGCTGCACGAATCCGGCTGACCAAGACCGATCAGGTGGGGCACCGGCATTCCGTCGCCCAGTGCAGCAACGGAGTTCGCCGTTGCCGGCGACCAGATCAAAACGACCGGCTTCGCGTCGCGCAGGATGAACTCGTGCTCCGGCGGCGCCAGCCGGGTGTTCAGCGGCAGCAGTACCGCGCCCAGCATCCCAGACGCGAAAAGTGCTTCCGGAAAGCTCGGATGGTTGGGGCCAAGATAGGCTACCCTGTCGCCGCGCCCGACGCCCTGCGCCCTCAGCGCCTGGGCCAGACGGGTGCATCGCTCGTATAGCTGCACGAAGCTGTAGCTGGCATCCTCGAAAACGATCGCGGTCGGCTCCCCTGCCGTGCGCGCCCTGCGGGCCGGCCACGATCCGATTCCGTTATTTCGCATCGTCAGGGCCCTCCGCGAGAGCATTCATCCGGCCCGCCTTGAGGGCGAGCAATTCGATCAGCAGGGCATCGCGCCGCGCCTCCACCGACGCGCCACCCATGGTTTCGGCAAGGGCGACCACGTCCTCCGAAACAGCGCGCTTGAGCTCGGACGTCAGGCGCGGCGTCGTGAATTGCGCCCACCAGGCCTCGACCGACGGGCCGAGATGATCGAGGATGCCGGCCATGCCGCCCGCGCCGCCGGTCAGGTGCAGTGTCAGGAACGGGCCGAGAATCGCCCAGCGCAGGCCGGGGCCATGCATGATCGCGGTGTCGATGTCCTCGACCGTCGCCGCGCCGCGCTCGACCAGCGAAAAGGCCTCCCGCCACAGCGCGGCCTGCAGCCTGTTGGCGACATGGCCGGGCAGCTCTTGGCGGAGCCTGATCGGCTTCTTGCCGGCCGCCCTGTAGAAGTCCATCGCCCTCTCTAGGGCACCGGGGTCCGTAAGCCGCCCGCCAACCACTTCCACGAGTGGCATCAGGTGGGGAGGATGAAAGGGGTGTCCGATCAACACCCGTCCCGGGTCCTGTCGGCAGAGTTTCTGCAGGTCGCTCGGCAGCAGGCCGGACGAGCTGCTCGCGATCAGCACGCCGGCCGGCGTCGCGACATCGATGTCGCCGATCAGGCGTTGCTTGGCTTCGAGGTTCTCCTGGGTGTTCTCCTGAACGAAGCCGGTATCCCGCAGCGACTCGTCCAGATCGTCGGCGAAACGGAGCCGGCTGCGCGAAGCGCCGGGGGCTAGGCCCAGCCTTTCCAGCGCCGGCCAGAGCCGGTCGAGCGACTCCCGCAACCTGGCGGCCGCCCCGGGGGCCGGATCGGTCGCGACCACCTCGAAGCCGCGCGCCAGGAAATGGGCTGCCCAACTCGTGCCGATCACGCCGGTACCCACCACCGTCACGCGCCGCGCTTGATCCGCCAGAACCTTCGGCATGGCTTCCTCCTCGCCGGGCTTGCCGCTCAAAACGCTCAGGCTTCGCCGCGCGCCACCCTGGCGGCGCGGCCATCCAGGAATTCGCCTAGGCGGCGCTTGGCTTCCGGATCGCTCTGCGCCAGCGCGGCGATCAGAGACTCGGTAAGCAGGCCGATATCCTGCGAAGAATCGGCGATGCGCGGTAGTACCTGCGTCAGCGCGAAGTTGGTCAACGTGGTGTTGCCGGCGATCCTTTGCGCCAGCTCCATCGCCTTGTCGAGGGACGCGCCGTCCGCAACCAGATACTGGGACAATCCGATCTGCTGCCCCTCTTCCGCACTCAGCACCCTGCCCGTCAGCATCATGTCGGCCATGCGCGCCACGCCGATCAGGCGCGGCACCCTGGCGGAACCGCCGCCGCCGACGTACATGCCGCGCGCTCCCTCGGGCAGTGCGTAAAAAGCCGTCTTGTCGGCGACGCGGATATGGGCAGCGGCCGCAAGCTCCAGCCCGCCGCCGATGACGGCGCCGTGCAGCGCGGCGACGACCGGAACCGGCCCGAACTGCACCGCATCCAGGCATTTGTGCCAGAGCCGGGAATGCTGCATGCCGTCGTAGGCATTGCGCAGCACGAGCTCGGTCAGGTCGATACCGGCGCTGAAATGCTCGCCGGTGGCGGCCAGCACCACGCAGCGGACGTCGTCGGAGAGACCAGCCAGCAGATCAGCCAGCCCGATCACCGTATCTTCGTCGAGGGCATTCCGCTTTTTCGGCCTGTTGATCGTAACGACCAGGACCGGGCCGTTCCGTTCGAGAACCAGGGAGTCGGAGGAAGTATTCATGAGAGTCGGCGGGCTGTCGAAACAACATCAGGTTACCTGATATCTATCGACAACACAAGCCCGCCGGTTGCGGCGGCCAGACGCGCTCAGCGGCGCGCGGGGCGGGGAATCTGCAGGCCGCCGCCGAGCCCGATGACGCACTTCTGGATGGATTTGACGAACTGCTTGCGCTCGAACGGGGTGAGACTGCCCAGCAGCGCCTCATCCACCTCGGCCGCATCCCGTTCGGCCAGAATCACCAGACGCTTGCCCGCAGCGGTCAAGCTGACCTTGAGGATGCGCAGGTTGTCCGCCGAGGCCACGCGGGCGACCAGCCCGCGCTCTTCAAGCGTGCGGAGCACCTCCTGCATGGATTGCGGCGTGACATAGGCCCGACGGGCGAGCTGGGCATTGCTCAGACCCGGCCGCCGCAGGAGTACCGTCAGCGTGGTGTATTGCGGCAGCGTCAGTTCGTGAGGTTGCAAAGCCTCCTCCAGGCGACGCTGGACGATGCGCGTAAGCCGGGCCAGAACGTAGCTGGTGCGAAGCGGAAGGGCTTCTCTCCGGTCATCTGCTTGCATGTTATCAACGGTCTCCGAAGTTTGGGCCGCGCGCTCCATCCGCAGCTTGCGGCATTCTCGCGGCGGACATCGCGTCGGGAGTATATCGGGATTTGCCGCATGCGCGCGCCGGGCAAAACCGAACGGCAGAAGCAGCTGCCGTTGCTTTTTGTAAGGTTACCTGATATATACGGCATGGCGTGCCAGCGTGGCGGCCCACCCGATGGGGGCGGCGCCATCGCCGGTTCGCCATCGGGCTGCGCGAGCAGGGGCGGCCATTATCGGCAAGAAACCTAAGGCTAAGGAGGAGACATGCAATCGATTCGTACCTATGCCGGCCGCAGCATTGCTTGCGCATTGCTGCTTTTCGCCCTGTCGGCATCCGCCCAAGTAAAAATCGGCATCATCACGTCGAACACCGGGCCGTCCGCGTTTGTCGGCATCCCGCAAAAGAACGCCATCGCGCTGCTGCCCAAAAAAGCCGGCGATCTTTCCATCGAATACATTCCTTACGACGACGCAAGCGATCCGACGCAGAGCGTGCAGCTGTCCAAGAAGCTGATCTCGGAGCACAAGGTCGATGCCATCATCGGCCCCTCCGGCTCGCCCAACGGGGTGGCGCTGGTGCCCTTCATGAGCGAGGCCCGCACGCCCTTGCTCGCGCCCGTCGGCACCTCGGTGCTGGTGCTGCCCATGGACGACAAGAAGCGATGGATCTTCAAGACCCATCCGAACGACGAGATCATCAGCGAGGGACTGGTCGCCGCCATGATCAAGCGCGGGGTCAGGACCGTCGGCTTTATCGGCTACAACGACCCTTATGGCGAGAACTGGTACAAGACCTTCTCGCCGATGGCGCAGAAGGCGGGTTTGCAGATCGTTGCCAACGAGCGTTACAGCCGGCAGGACACCAGCGTGACTGGACAAGTGGTGAAGCTGATAGCCGCGAAGCCTGATGCGGTGCTGGTGGCGGGCGTGGCGGCCGGCGCAGCCCTGCCCCACACCCAGCTTACCGACGCCGGCTACAAGGGGGCGATCTACCACACCCACGGCTCCGCCTCGGGCGCATTCATCCAGATCGGTGGCAAGAAGGTCGAGGGCGCTCTGGTCGTCGGCCCCCTGCTGCTGGTGCCGGATGAAATCCCGGACAGCATGGAAAGCAAGAGCACGACCGTCGAGTTCGTCAATGGCTACGAGAAGCTGTTCGGTTCGCGGCCGCCGATCTTCGGCGCCGGCACCTACGACGCCGGCCTGCTGCTGGCCAAGACCATCCCGGAAGCTGCAAGGAAGGGCAAGCCGGGAACGCCCGAATTCCGCGGCGCGCTGCGGGACGCGCTCGAGGACGCCAGGGAACTGGTCACTTCCCAAGGCGTCGTAAACATGACGCCGCAGGATCACTCCGGCTACGATCGCCGCGGCCGCGTCCTGGTAACGGTGAAGGACGGCCGCTTCACCCTGCTCAAGGAATAGAGGTGGCACCCTGGCGGGCCTGCCCTCGCTCCGTTCTTTACCCTAGGGCGTGTTCGAACATGCCCTAGAACGCGATCACCTGGCGCACCGCCTCGCCCGCGGCGAGGCGGTCGAAGCCGGCATTGATGTCGTCGAGGGAAAGCCGCGAGGTGATCAGCTTGTCCACTGGCAGCTTGCCGGCGTGATAGAGCGCGATGTAGTGCGGGATGTCGCGCGCCGGCACGGCCGAGCCGAGGTAGCTGCCCTTCAGGGTGCGCTCCTCAGCCACCAGGTTTACCGCCTGCAGATTGAAGCGGTGGTCGGGGTGCGGCAGGCTGCAGGTGACGGTGGTACCGCCGCGCCGCGTGATTTTGTAGGCCATTTCCAGCGCATCCACCGAACTCGCCGCCTCGATGGCGTACTCGACGCCACCGTGCGTCGCCGCCCTCACCTGCGCGACAAGATCCGGATCGTCGGCGTTGAAGGCATGCGTCGCGCCGAGCGCGTAGGCGCGCTCGAGCTTGTCGTCGAGCCGGTCGATGGCGACGATCTGGCGCGCGCCGGCGGCATGCGCGCCGAGCAGCGCGGCCAGTCCGACGCCGCCCAGTCCGACGATGGCCACCGTGGCGCCCAGCGGGATGCGCGCCGAATTGATGACGGCGCCGACGCCGGTCAGCACGGCGCAGCCGAACACCGCGGCGACGTCCGCCGGCAGCTCCGGATCGACCTTCACCAGCGTGCCGCGCGAGACGACGGCGTACTCGGCGAAGCAGGAGACGCCGACCTGGTGGTTGAGCAGCGAACCGTCGGCGCGATGCACGCGGCGCCCGCCGCCGAGCAGCGTGCCGGCGCCGTTGGCCGCGGCGCCCGGCTCGCACAGGGCGGGGCGGCCTTCCATGCAGGGCACGCAATGGCCGCAGCTCGGCACGAAGACCAATGCCACGGCATCGCCGCGCTGCAGATCGGCGACGCCCGGCCCGCATTCCTCGACGATGCCGGCCGCCTCGTGGCCGAGCACCATCGGCATGACGCGCGGGCGGTCGCCGTTGATGATGGAGAGGTCGGAGTGGCACAGCCCGGCGGCGGTGATCTTCACCAGCACCTCGCCCGGGCCCG
>WBZR01005141.1_pt1 | contig 10228 bp, 4 predicted proteins | sample 5204231 | NCBI WGS metagenome assembly WBZR01 (sample SAMN12412403, study PRJNA552823) | activated sludge metagenome | isolation source: activated sludge from anammox sidestream of wastewater treatment plant... | place: USA: Virginia | collected 2017-08 | reverse complement strand
GCCTCGACCACCGGAACCGTGACGATGACGGGCAAGTCCCCCGCCGGCGGTACGACCGTCAACCTGGCGTCGGACGGCAGCGAGGCCGTCGTTCCTGCGTCCATCGTCGTGCCTCAGAACGGAACTCAGCAGACCTTCCAGATCACGACCACGTCCGTGGTTTCTCCCGTTCAACGAACGATCTCGGCCACTGCGAACGGTGTGACAAAGACCGATACCCTCCTGATCAGTCCTTAGCCGCAAACAATCGAAGAGCGACTGCGCTCTGCGTGATCACCTTGTACGATCATGGTGATCATGCGCGCAGTCGTTACGGCAGACTGCCTAGGTGCGCTTGCCTTGGTCGAGGTTGACCATGGTGCCCATCAGCGTCTTCTCCGCGGCGCCGGTGTCTCCGGACTGAATCGCACGAAGCGCCATCGTAACCTCCTGCGCCTCCTGGGTGCGCCCTTCTTGAAGTAGCAACGCCTGGGTCCTTTGAAGGTCGGCGACCGCCATCGCGGCGGTGATCTGCCCGGCCTTCATTCCCATGATCGTCTTTTCCACCTGGCGCGATGCGAGCGCGAGGTCGGCAGCCGAGCGCACCTCGGGGATGAGCGGCTGGGAAAAGCGGGCCGAATCGGCGGTGAACTCGATCACGAAATCGAGGTCGATCGATTCGGCGCGACCTGTCATCGAGTCGTCGTAGCTGAGCCGGCCGTGTGCGACCCGATACCAGCCCAACGGGTGGTTCGAGAACTCAAAGTCGAAGACGTGCTGCATCGTCGCGCCGCGCTCGAGGTCGGCGAGGGGAATGGTGACCTTGCGGTCCGATCCCTGCTGGCCGTGAGACGAGCGGAGGGTCACCCAGCGGGCGAGATTCAGCTCGAGAGTGAGGTTGCGCGCGGCCACCGTCATCAGCTTCTCGAGTTCGGTGCGGAAGATCTCAGGGAGCAGTTCGGGTCTGGGCACGTAGTAGTAGTTGCCGCCCGCTCGCTTGGCCATCGACGCTAGAAGCTCCTCGTTGTAGTCCGGCCCGAAGCCGAGGAATGTGATCGTGATTCCCCGTGCCTTGACCTCACTCGCGAAGTTGGTGAGGGAGGGGAAGTCCTTGATCCCTGCGGTGGGGTCGCCGTCGCTCAAGACGAGCATCCTCGTCGCGCGGCTCGCTTCAGCGGTCTGAAGCAGCTGCTGCATGCCAAGCGCGATCCCGCCGTAGAGATCGGTGGTGTTTCCGGCGACGATTCGTTGCAGGCCATCCTTGATCGGCTGGCGATTCGTCACGCGCTGCGGGGGCATCAGGAGGTCGACGACCTCCTCGAAGGTGACGATCGAGAGGACGTCGTCAGGGGTCAACAGATCGACGACGTACGAACACGCGGCCTTGGCGTACTCGAGGGGTGGCCCCTCCATCGAGCCGGAGCGGTCGATGACGAGGCAGAGGTTCATCGGCGTGCGAGACCCCATTCCCGAGCCGCCGGCGGTGAGCTCCAACAAGAACGGCTCCCGGGCCGGACCGTTGGCCATCGTCGCCTCACGGCCGGCAACCACGCGTGCGGCCAACGCTTGCCCTCCGGTAACGCCGCCACCAGGGATCGCGACCGTTCGGTTAGGATCGGACCCGGGCGAACTCGACAAGGCTGCCGTTCGGTTGGGGTCGAACGTCGTTGCGATCGTCTTGTTCGGGTCCATCGATTCTATGCTACTCCGATTCGCAGTGGCATGGACGTGCGCCCGAGCTCTTGGATGGCAGAAGCATCTTTTGCCAAGAGGTCGAATGGGTTAGGATAGGGCATGAGCTTGCCCGCGCTCGCTTTGGCACTCGTTGCCTGGCCCACGCATCCGATCGCCTTCGCCCGGGCCGAGCTTTCACGCGAACTTGGGGTGCGCGACGTGACCCGCGTCGACCTTCAGAACGACGCGACCCTCGGGAAGGAGGTGTACCGGATTGTCGGCGACGGCAAGCGGGTGCGCATCATGGGTGGCGACCTGAACGGCACGATGTACGGCGCCCTCGAGTTTGCCGAGCGATATCGAAACGCGAGCCGCAAGAACGAGGCCTGGAAGACGAAGGCGTACGGCAAACCCTATCTCGCGGAGCGCGGGCTCAACTTGTTCCTCACGCTGCCATGGGACTACAAGAAGAACGACACCGACTACAGCCTCGAGGCGCTCACCGACCCGGAGCGCTGGTGGTTCCAGAACGAAGACTACTGGGAGACCTTGCTCGACTTGATGGCGCGCAGTCGTCTGAACTGGCTCGACATCCACGGGACCTGGGACATCAGCGTCACCAATGCGCCGAACCTGTACGCCTACTTCGTGACGTCGAGGTCATTCCCGAATGTCGGCGTCCCTCAGGCGATCAAGGACCGGAACCTCGCCCAACTCAACCACATCATCGAGATGGCGCATGCGCGCGGGATACGGGTGTCTCTGATGGCCTACGAAGCCAATCTGCGGATCCCCCAGAACCCCAATCCCGGCTACGAGGCGACCGAAGCGAACATCTATCGGTACACGAAGGAGGTCGTCGAACAGATGATCCGCCGGTGCCCCAAGCTCGACGCGCTCGGGTACCGGATCGGTGAGAGCGGCAAGGGCGAATCCTTCTTTCACTGCTATGACGAGGCCGTCAAGGCCAGCGGCCGAGACATCCCCCTCATCACGCGCTCGTGGATAACCCGCCGCCAGAACGTGCTGCCGCTCGCGCGGGCCTCGAAAGACTACACGGTCGAGATCAAATACAACGGCGAGCAATGGGGCGCGCCCTACATGATCGCCGGCGGCAGGATGGCGAACTGGTACAGCTACTCCTTCGAGGACTATCTGAGCGATAGCTCAGGGGTTCCGGATCTCCCCCTCTCCGCTCAGGCGGGGAGGGGGCTGGGGGGTGGGGTAAAGCCCGCCAAGCTCTGGCCCGGAAACTTGGTCTCCCCCTCTCCGCGAATGGATCGTGTCGCGGGGAGGGGGCTGGGGGGTGGGGAAGAACGCTGGCCAAGCAATCCCTACAAGATCGTTTGGCAGGTCCGCGCGAACGGCACCCACCGTATCTTTCCCTTCTACAACCCGGAGATGGTGCGCTCGACGATCAAGACGATGAAGATCGGCACCGCGACCGGCTACACGATCGAGGGCCTCGACGCCTATTATCCCAAGTCGCCCGACTACTACCTCGCGAACCCGGCCGACAAGTATTGCGGCTGGATCCACCAGCGCGACGAGATGTACTGGATGACCTGGGGGCGGCTGGGTTACGACCCGACGGCAAAGGACGAGGTGTTCGAGCGGCACATGGCGAAGTGGTTTGGAAACGCCGCTCAAGAAACTGCGAGGACGTGGTCGTTCATGAGCGAAGTCATACCAACCATCTTTCAGGCCTACGCGATCGGGCCCGATCACAGGAATCACGCACCCGAATTAGAGACCGGTGGCACCTTCTGGGACTTTATCCAAGCTGAGCCGTTCGATTCATTCAAGCATCGGTCAATCCGGGAATCGGAGGCCTATGAGAGCTTGGGGCTAGTCGATGGGCGCTTCCCCAATGGCTTCAATGCCAGTGACATTGTGGTTGGCGCTCGCAGTGGAAGCGTTATGGCCGAGAACGGTGAGAAGCCGTGGCCGCTCGATGGCTCGAAGCGCATGAACGAACTTAACCATGCTACGCAAATGCTGAAGTTCCTGAGCCAATACTTCTCCTCCCAGTTCGCCATCGCTTACGACGTGGCTCTAGCTGAGGGCCGCACGGGTGCCTTCGGGCGAACCAAGGATGCTGCTCTGGGAAATGAGGGAGCGGTGAAGGCGTGGTCGAACCTCGCGGAGTCGCCTTGGGCTAGGTTTTATCGCCCGTTCACAGAGCGGTTGAGGATGCGAACCAACACCTTCCACTGGAACAACCTTCTTGCGACCATTAGTGGACAGGGCGAAAGTTTGTCCCGCCTGCCTCTCCTTCCCGACCGCCGTTATAGCAACTACGGCGATGATGTCGTCCCTGCCGGGTACAAGTTCCCTCCGAAGCCCAAGCTGACTTGGGTTCAAACAGGTTCGTTCCTCCGGGTTCGATTCAACCAGCCTGGTGGGGTCGCCCATCTGCTTGAGAAGCCCTTGCCGAGTTCGACCTTCTTCCACCGACATCAAATGAAGAAGACGGCTGACGGTTTTGAGATAGACCTCCCGCGACGCCGAGAGGGCCATTGTATTGCCGTTGAGTATGGTTTTAAGGCCGCTTACATGAGGTTCCCGGGCGACTTCTTCCGCCCCAACGAGTGCCCCTACCTGATCGTCCCTGCCCTGCCCGGCCCCACTCCCCAGATCTACAGCACCGAGGAGGCCCTCACCTACCTCAACCCCGCCTCACTCGATCCCAAGAAACACGCATCCATGCTCGTCGCGCCGCGGGGTCTCAGGTTCCACAACGGGTTCGACAAGGCGACGATTCGAAAGGTCCTGGACCCCGTCGAGCGTGGGATGACGCTGGTCGTGATGCAGCAGGACTACGTAAGCGGGCGCTACAAGATGGACTGGCTGCCCGTGCCTCTGAAGGTGGAGAACAATCCGCAACCGAACGTGTTTGATCCGGGCGGGGCGCTCGGTCTGAAGCGGATTGAGACGAGCGACATCCTCTGGCAGAGGTTCGTCTCCCCCTCGCCCCGGGAAGGGGAGAGGGGGCTGGGGGGTGAGGGGCTGAGCCCTCGATTTGGACCCAGTGCGGTGGTTGATGGCCAGCCCCTCACCCCGGCGCACGAACATCGCCGACCCTCTCCCCTGCCTGGGGAGAGGGTGGTTTCTCCCGGTGGAGAGGGGGAGTGGGAGGTTTTCGGCAACGGTGGCGTTGCCCACCTCAAGTGGGGCAAGGGGCACATCTGGATGGTCAACGCCCGCCTCATGCAGCGTATGACCCACCCGGATTGCGCCCGCGCGCTGAAGGCGCTGATGGAGTTCTGCGCTCAAGGTGGTGGCGCCGGTAATCCCCTCACCCCCCAACCCCATCTCCCCGCCGTTCATCGGGGAGAGGGGGAGAAGAAGCCCGTCGTCATCCTCGACCCTGGCACCGAGGACGCCGCGTACTCGACCAGCTTCTTCCCCGATTTCATGAACGTGCTCGACATCCCCTTCCTCACCCTCGGCGAGGTGATCGCCAAGGAGCAAGGGATCAACTCATTCAAGCCCATCCCTGGCAAGGTCGAGGACGACGACATCTTGCAGGGCAATGGCGAGCGCATGGTCAACACGTTCTTGCGGAACCTGGTGATCGCCGCGTCGAGACGGCCGACGCCGAAATCCCTGGCCGCGTTCGAGGTGGAGCGGAAGCGGCGCAAGGCCGAGCTCATGCGATGCCTGGGCCTCGATCCGATGCCGCCGAAAACGCCCCTCAACGCTCGGATCACGGGGGTGATTCAACGGAACGGCTACCGGATCGAAAAGCTCGTCTTCGAGAGCCGCCCCAAGTTCTATGTAACCGCGCACGTGTATGTGCCCACCTCCCCCTCGCCCCGAGAAGGGGAGAGGGGGTCGGGGGGTGAGGGGCTGATCTCTCGATCGCCGGCCGCCCCTCACCCCGGCGCACAATCACCGCCGACCCCACCCGAGGGAGAGGGTGGGGGATTCCCGGTCATCGTTCACGTGAACGGCCACTGGGCGCACAAGAAGGACGAGGACCGGATCCAGCTGAGGGCGGCTTTCTGTGCTCTTCAAGGGTACATCGCGATCGCAGTTGACTCGCCGGGATGGAGTTTCGAAGGCAACTCGCTTATCGAACGGCGCGCCGAGGGCAATCACAACGACTGGTTCATGGTGCACGGCGGGACCAACGCCACCGGCTATTACGTGTGGGACTGCATTCGAGCCCTCGACTACATGGCGACGCGGCCCGACACGGACATGTCCAAGATCGGCATCACCGGCGCTTCGGGGGGCGGCCTGGCAACCCTGTACACCTTCGCCGCCGACGATCGCTATTCCGCGGCAGTGCCGGTCGTCTACATGGCGAGCCTCGAGCTCGCGCCTGACAACGGGTGCCTGTGCAATCACGTGCCGGGCACGTGCCAGATCGGAGACCGGAGCGACGTGATCGCGATCCAAGCTCCGAAACCCGTCTTCATCATGGGAGCCCAGAACGACGGCGAGTTTCCGCCCGACGCGACTCGCACGACCGTCGAGAAGATGCAGAAGACGTGGGCTTTGTTCTCCCCCTCGACCGATCGACCGGAGGAGAGAAAGGTGTTTGGCCGCATCTTCGATGGTCCGCACGACTACAGCCAGCCGATGCGGGAGCAAATGATCGGCTTCTTCAATAAGTGGCTAAAGGGCCAAGGAGATGGGTCGCCCGTACCTCAGCCGGCGATTGCGGTGATCGACCCCGAAGATCGACAACTGCTTGACTTGGATCCGGCTCCTCAGGATGAGCTGACCATGCGCGATCTCAGCCGCGAGTCCCTCCGTTACGCGATGACCTCGTTGCCGCAAACCCGATGTGACCCCATCGCCCTCAACGGGGGTCGCCCGACGGCAGGCGACCTCAAATGGCGGGAAACCAGGATCTCCGCGACGAAGCGGCAGGTGACCTTTGAGTCGGAACGTGGTTTCGTCACACCGGCGATTCTCTACCTGCCTAGCGGAGATCCCAAGGGCTACGTCGTTCACGTCGCCGACCAAGGCAAGACATCGATGCCCCATCCGCCTGGTGACGGTAGGGCGCATCTCTTTTTGGACCTTCTCGGTACCGGCGAGCTTGGCAAGTTGGAAATGCGATACCTGTTGTATCTCGGCTCGAGTGTCGCGTTCCGAGGCGGCTGGCAGCTGGTCGTGGCCAGCATGGCGATGCGCAAGTTCGGTGGAACGGGTGGTCTCGAGGCCGAAGGTCCGCTTGCTTGCGCGGCGGCGGAGTGGGCGCAGCTGCTGAATCGGGATGCTTTCGGCAAGGTCTCCCGTACCGGAGGGCTGACGTACTGGGAGGACGCCCTGAAACCGGGGATGTCTCCCTATCTCGTCCAGCCGCGTGCGCACCTCATGGGGGCGCCAACGTCGAAATGAGCGAGTCCCTCGACGTCTGGATCCAGGCCTTTCTCGACCACCTGCGTTCGAGAAGGTCGGCGCACACGGTCCGATCTTATGGAGCGGATCTCGCTCAGCTGGCCGCTTCTCTTGCCCCACCCCCCGGCCCCCTCCCCGCAAGCGGAGCGGGGGAGCACGTTCCTCGAGGCGAGGGCGAGCTAAATGCCGAGAGCCTCCGCGCCTATCTGCGAACCTACGGGTCTTCGCCAGTCACCAGGGCTCGTAAACTCAGCACGTTGCGGACGTTCGTCAAGTTTCTGCGATCCACGAACAGGATCGACCACGATCCCACCGAGACCTTGGAAGCGCCGATCCGGCGCAAGAAACTCCCCAAAGCCTTAAGCCCGCTCCAGACGAACGATCTCTTAGAGCAGGACGCGGCAGGGAAGTCGCCGCTCCGCGATCGTGCGCTGCTCGAACTCATGTACGCCGCGGGATTGCGGGCGAGCGAGGTCGTCGGCGTCAACCTCGCCGACATCGACTTCCGTGAGCGGTCGTTGCGGGTCCGGGGGAAGGGCTCGAAAGAGCGCATCGCCCTGTTTGGGCTCGCGGCTCAGGAGGCGATCGAATCGTATATCGCAAAGGAGCGCAATGAGCTCCACCCTCACCCACGGGAAGCTGGCTCCGTGCCGGCGGAAGCGCTATTCCTGAACCCGAAAGGCGGGAGGCTGTCAACCCGCACCGTGCAGAACGTCGTCAAGCGATGGGCTCTGCGGGCGGGCCTGCCGCCTGAGACCTCCCCGCATACGCTGCGGCACTCGTTCGCGACGCATCTGCTCGACGGAGGCGCCGACCTCAAGTCCGTCCAACAACTGCTAGGGCACGAGAGCTTGGCGACAACCCAGGTCTACACCCACCTCAGCGTCGAGCGGCTGCGCCAGACGGTCGACAAGGCCCACCCACGTTCGTAGGCGAGCCTTACATCTTGGACTTCAAGACTTCGATCGCCTTCTTGAGCTGGGTATCCGTCTTCGGATCGCCGAACACCGCCTCGGCGTTCGGGTCGATCGTCGCCTTGAAATCGGGGGTGAGCCCGCCGCTCAGGTACTCGCCGTCTTCATCGACCTTACGGCCGATGTAGCGCCCGCTCGGGAGGAAATACCGGTCGGTCGTGAGCTTCAAACTCGGCCCGTCGATCAGCGGGATGACCTGCTGGACGCTGGCCTTTCCATAGCTGTGTTCTCCGACAAGCGACGCCTTGCGGTAGTCCTGCAGCACGCCCCCGAAAATCTCGGCAGCGCTTGCGGAATCCTCGTTCATCAGCACGACGACTGGGTAGCCCCACTTGCGGACCATGCCGGATGACGTCTTGACGACTTCCTCTCCGGTTCGCCCCTTCATCTTGACGACGACCTTGTTCTCGACGAACGACGACAGCATGTCCTTGGCCGTTTCGAGAAGCCCGCCTGGGTTGCCTCGCAAATCGATGACAAGTCCCTTGATTCCGGCATCGTCGAGCTTATCGAGATTCCGAACGAACTGCTCGTTGGTCGGTTCGGCGAACGACGACACGTTGATGTAGCCGATCTGGTCGCCCTCCAACACCCGCGACTCGACGGTCGGCGTGATGATCTGGGCACGCTTACAGGTGAAGATGATGGGCTGGTCGGTTCCGCTTCGGAGAACCGTGATCTTGACGATCGTTCCTTCCTTCCCTCGGATCGTGCCGACGATGTCGTCGATGTTCTTGCCGAGGCAGGAGACTCCGTCCACTGCAGTGATCGTGTCGCCAGGTTTCAGGCCGGCCCGGTTGGCGGGGCCGTCGTCGAATACGACGGCGATCTTCGCGCCGAGCGGATCAGGTGAGAGCCGCGCGCCGACGCCGACAAAGTGCGCCTTGGTCTCGAGGGCAAAATCCTGAGCCTCCTTCGGCTCGAGGAAGATGGTGTGGGGGTCGCCGAGGGAGGCCACCAAGCCCCCGAGAGCGGCGTACTTCAGCTTCTTGGGATCGACGGGCTTGACGTATTCGGACTGGATCTTCTTGAACGTCTGCTGGAACTGGTCGACGATCGACAGATTCTTTCCCGATGCCGAAACGCCGAGCAAGGTCGTGACCGCTTTGAGCCTGGGAAGCGAGCCACTCTGGAAGTCACGCCAAGCGAAACCAAGCCCAAACATGCTGAGACAAACCAGGCCGAAGCCGATCAATCGCCCGATGACTTTCACTTCGCCGCCTCCTTCAGGTGGCCCTTTGCCAACGTAAATCCACTCCCGTCTGGCAACTTGCTGACCTCGATCGCGTTCGCCGAAGTCGACGGTGATCCTTCGAGGGTCGCGAGTCCCTTCTGCTTGAACGCGTTGGCGAGCAGCGCCGCTCCGCCGCGCGTGCTGGAGTCCACGATCAGCTTGCACTGGAGGCTGCCCGTGCGGCCCGCCGGCACATTGATCATGATCGACCCGCCACGGTCGTTGAGAAGCGGCCCGTACTTGCCGGTGGGTGCGAGGGCGGACAAGGCTTCGATCACGGTCGAAAGGTCTGCGAAAGCGTTATTCCGCAGATCGATCGTGACTGCGCCCGACTTCGGAAGTGCCTTCGCGAGGGCGCCGCCAACACCGGGCATGAGGTGCACTTTGAGCTGGCTGCCGTTTGCTACCACCGGAAGGACGAGGCTGGCCGCCTTGGTCACGGTCACCTCTTTGGCGGTCTCACCGCGCAAAAACGTCAAGGTCATCGTGCCCGATGTGCCCTGCACAAGGCGATCTCGCGCCTTGCTCGGCAGGATGGAGTGCTCCGACTTCGAGCGTAGGTCGTTTCGCAGTTTCGTGAGGTCGGCCGGATTGGCCTTCTTCTCATCGACCGCCTTCTGGAGCGCACGGAACTTGTCGAGAAGGTCGAGGTTGACCACCCACTTGCCGTCAACGGTGTCGACCACGTCGCCAGGCAACACCCCGGCCTTTGCCGCAGGGCCGTTTGGCGCCACAGCCGCGACCACGAGTTTCGGGATGCGGCCGCCTTGATCCGGCCCCTCCTTCTTCGGTGGCAGCACATAGACAAGGTCGACGCCGATGCCCTCGTAGTTGCCCTCCCGGGCGTTCTGAAAGACGCGGAACTCATCCTTGTCATAGAAGAGCGAGTTGGGATCCTCGAGACTGCCGATCATGCCGCGAACGGCTCCAGCGACCAGCTTCTGATCGTCTTCGATCGGCTCCACATATCCCTGCTTCAGCATCTCGACCATCTGCTCGAAATACTCGC
>WBZR01005140.1_pt1 | contig 10230 bp, 8 predicted proteins | sample 5204231 | NCBI WGS metagenome assembly WBZR01 (sample SAMN12412403, study PRJNA552823) | activated sludge metagenome | isolation source: activated sludge from anammox sidestream of wastewater treatment plant... | place: USA: Virginia | collected 2017-08 | reverse complement strand
CGCCGGCGCGCCCCGGCCGCCGTCCGCAGGGCGTGGCGCCCGGCCCGCGCGCCCAGCTCCTCACCCACCTCGAGGGCGCCCAGGAGGTCGATCAGGACGACGCACAGCGGGCGGCGGTAGCGCTCGGTGCGGGCGATCTCGACCACCAGGGCGCGCTGCCAGGCGTCCGGCCCGCCGAGGCCGGTCAGCCCGTCCCGGGCGCCGGCAGGCTCGGGGATGCCCGCGATCTCCGTCACGCGTCCGCCTCTCGTGCTCCGTGCCCGGCGCCGCCGCGGCAGGCGCCGTCAGCGGCCGGGTCGGGCTCGGCACATCGTCGGTCGGAGGGGTCGCCGACGGCACGGCTCCGGAGGTCCCGGTCCCGGCCGGACGATCGTCCGCTGCGGCCGCGGCGCCCCCGCCCGGGGGACCGGCACGACGCGGAGTCATCCGCGCGGGCGGCCGGACCAGCTCACGGGTACGACGCAACCTCCACGTGCCCGGTGGCCACCACGACCGAGACCCGGACGCCGCGCGGCGCCGAGCCCGAGGTGTCCGTGTACTCGACGAGCCAGTGCTCGACGCCGAAGTCGGTCGCCAGAGTGGTCGTGTGCGGCGCGGACGCCAGCGACGGGTAGCGGAGGCGGACGATGGTCGCGGCGGAGGCCTCTGCGGCCGCCCGCGCCACCGGCGGCGCCGGGCTCATCGCGGCCGCGAGCTCGTCGGCGGCCGTCGCGACCGGCCGGCCCAGGACGAGCACCAGCGCGAAGCCGGCCACCAGGAGCCCGGCCCAGGCCGCGGCGAGGACGGCGAAGCGGCGCATCAGGGCCGCCCCAGGTAGACCATGTAGTGGAGCGTCTTGAGGGTGATCTTGGCGGCGTCGATGTCGCCTGCCGCGACCAGCTCGTCGATCGCGCGGGCGGTGCCCGCCTTGGCGGCCTGGAAGGCGTCGATCGGGGTCATGCCGCCGGCCACGGCCCGCCAGAACAGGACCTCGAAGCCGGTGCGGCCCGAGGGCGTGTCGGCGGGCCCCATGGGGACGCTGTAGGAGAGGTGGGTGTCCGCGATGTAGGCCCGCGTCCCCGAGCGCAGGTAGTGCAGGGCGAGGTTGTTGTCGGCGGTCTTGTGCCGGGGCGCCTGCACCGTGTCGAGCGTCCAGGCGCCGTAGCAGGCGCCCACCTGGACGACGCCTCGGCTGGTCGGGTCCGAGGCCACCGTCACGCTGTCCACCTGCGAGCTGTCGGCCACCGACCACTCGCCGGCCAGCGGGTCCCTGGCGCTGCCCGGCGTCCAGGACACCGTGTTGGCCGCCCAGGAGTCGGTGGCCACGCCGATCCCGTGGAGCAGGACGTACAGGTAGCGCGCGCCCGACGCCGTCGCGTTGCGCCCGAAGTCCTCGCCCTCGGTGGGCGGCGAGTACTCGAGCTGGACCTGGGCGAGCGAGCTGATGGCGTTGAGCACGATGCCCGCCTGCGACTTGCGCTCCTGATTGACGAGCGCGAACCCGGAGCCGTCGGGCGGCAGGATGTCCGACAGCTGCGTCAGCAGCAGATCCGCGTCGTCCGACGACGGGATGCGCGCGACGGGGAGGTCGGGCGTGCCGTAGTCGTCGCCGTCGAGGTCCGTGTAGAAGTTGTCGGTCGGGATCCAGTCGGCCGGCAGGTCCCAGTCCGAGAGCGCGCTCGCCTCGGAGTCCGCGAGCGGGTTCTTGAGCCGCGTGTACGGGACGGCGTCGTCGTTGCCCAGGATCAGCAGGTACCGGTACGGGCGCGCGCGGAGCAGGCGCTGCGTCTCGGCCACGGTCTGGGAGGCGGTGGTGCGCCGCGTGCCGTCCGCCTCGAGGTCGTGCAGGTCGCCCACGCGGGCTGCGGCGGCCAGCACCTCGTCCGCCCGCCGCCCGAGGGTCCGGCGGAGCGCCGAGGCGCGCGTCACGACGAGGACGTCGGCCGGCCTCGGGTAGGGGATCGGCCCCGTCCGCGTGCCGCTGCCGATCAGCACATCGTGCCCGGCGCTGCCGCCCACGCTGAACGGCACGATCTCGTCGGGCAGGCCGTTGTAGCCCACCTCGACCGTGTAGTCGCCGTCCGCGAAGCCCCCCTCTGGGCGGAATGCGTACACGAAGCCCGCCCCGTCATCGCCCCGCGCCGACTCGTTGACCACGCTGTGGGCCTGCTCGGACACGAGCCGGTCGTCGCGGAAGAGGCGCAGCCGGAGCTCGGTGCCGGCGGGCACGTACTGCCAGCCCAGCAGGCCGAAGATCGCCTGCGTGCCGCTCGCGAACTGCGTGGCCTGGCCCACGGGATTGCCCGCCGCGTCGATGTCCGTGGCGAGCTGGAGGTGGAACAGGACCGACTGGCCAAGCGACGGGGGCAGCGCGGGCGAGTCGACGCCGACCGACGGGCGGACGCCGGTTCCCGATCCGGCCGCCCCCGACGCGGCTGCGGCGGGTGTCGCCGCGGCGGGTGTCGCCGCGGCGGACGGCGACGCATCGGCGCCGCCGCAGCCGGCCAGGGCGAGCGCGAGCGCGAGGGCTGCCGCGCCCCTCCCCGAGAGCGGGTACAGGCTCACCGGGTCGCCTCCGCGGCCGGTTCGTGGAGCGACCGGATCAGGGCGCGCAGCGCGTCGCCCCGGGACGGGTCGGGCCGGTTGGCCTCGGCGCGCCGGCGCATCTGCCACTTGTGGAAGGCGAGCTCGCCCTCGGCCGCGTACCGCCGCCGGAGCCTGATCACGCCAGGGAGGCCCTCCGAGCGCAGCAGCCGGGTCTGCCCGCGAAGGCGCCCCCAGAACGAGGTGAGCGTGTCGTAGTCGCCGGGCGGCACCACGCCCTCCCGGACCTCGTCGTGGAGCTCGGCGCGCAGGATCCGCGCCTCACGGTGCCAGGCGATCACGACGATGACGGCCATGGCCAGGATGCCCAGCCAGTTGACGAGGTCGGCGACCAGCCGGACGGCGACGCCCGTCGCGGCCTCGGGCCTGCCCAGCAGGCGCGCGAGGATGAGGGGCAGGGTGTCGTGGAACGCCCCGAGCCAGGCGGCGGTCGCGATGCCCAGCAGCGTTGCCGTCCAGCGCTGGGGGGCGGGCGCGTCTCGGACCCAGCCCAGCGCGGCGCCGATCACCGCCCCGTAGAACGCGTGGTTGAGCCCGGCGACGAGCAGCTCGGCGACCGTCCCGGCCGAGAGCTGCCCGGTGCCGCCGAGGGCGTACAGGAAGGTCTCGGCAGCGCCGAACCCTGCGCCCACCGCGGCGCCGTAGATGACGCCGTCGAGGACGTCGTCGAACTCCTGGCGCACCGAGCGCGTGACGGCGACCAGGACGATCCCGACGGACACCGCCGTGACCGTCGCCGTGACGGCGTCGGGAGAGTGGCCGGGCGCGAAGGCCGGCGGCAGGGCCACGGGCCGCCCGAGGAGCGCGAGGGCGGCCAGGCTCAGGGCCGGGGCGACGATCGCGCCCGCCACCAGGCACGCGATCAGGATCGTCCAGGGCTCCTTCTCGTACCTGTCCACCAGGTTGAGCACGAACAGGCAGGCGAGCGACGGGACGAGCGCGAGCAGCAGGGCGGCGAACGTCGTCGACGGATCGGGCATCGGTGGGCTCCGGCTCGGTGACGATGTGCGCGAAGGGTACCCGGCGGCGGGCCGCTTGCGAAGCCCCGGCGCGCGCGGCGGACGCGCCCGCGGCGAGATCGCCATTGCGGGACGCGGGCGTCCGCGGCACCCTGTGTGCCAGCGTCCCGGGCGGGCCCACAGGGTCGCGCCGCGTGCGGGCTCGCGCGGGCAGACGGCAGCTGGAGGAGCGGGCATGGCGACAGGGCGCAGGGTCGGGCACACAGGCGCAGGCCGCCGGCTCGCCGGGGCCGGCGTCCTGGCGGCGATCCTGCTGATCGCCCTCGTGCCGCTCGCCCTCGCGTTCCAGCTGCCGCCCAGCCAGCCGGGACGCGCGGTCTACGACTTCGCCGGCATCTGGCGCGCGGACACCATCGCCGCGGCGCAGCAGACGGCCGACCGGCTGCGGGCGGGCAGCGGGGTCCAGATGGCGATCGTCTCGATCCCGAGCGGACAGAGTTCGGTGGACACAGGCGAGGCGGAGCAGACGGCCAAGGACATCATGGACGCCTGGGGCGTCGGCGAGGCGGGCGTGGACAACGGGATCGTGGTCCTGTTCGACCTCGACACCACCCTGCGCCACGGGCAGATCTACGTCTACGCGGGCCGCGGGGTCCTCGGCACCTACCTGTCCGAGGCCGCCGCCCAGAACATCGCCGACGACATGATCGCCAAGGCCAAGGCGGGCGACCTCGACGCCGCGCTGTCGGTGGGCATGGACCAGATCGCCGGCGCCGTGGACCGCCCGGGCTCCCGCCTGGAGGCCGCACCGCTGCTCGGCCTGGTGGCGCTCCTCGCCCTCGCGGCGAACCTGCTGGTCGTTGTCGGCACGGGCGCCGTCTGGTGGCGCGACGGGCGCGACCCGCCGATCCCGACGATCGACGACTCGGTGCTGCTGCCCGCGCCGCCGCCGGGCATGACGCCCGCCATCGCCGCCCTGCTGCGCGACGGCGTCACCACCAAGAACGCGCCCGCCGCGGCCCTGGTGGACCTCGCCTCCCGCAACCTGCTGGCGATGCGCGAGGGCTCGACCACCCTCGGCATCGGGCGCAAGCCGATCGACTACGTCGTGTCCGACCCGTCGGACCCGCGCGTCGCGCACGCGGAGACGCTGGTCGGCGAGCCCGAGCGGCTGATGCTGAGCTCGCTGCGGGGCGTCGCCATCGGCAACGTCGTCACGCGCAGCGACCTCGACCGGCTGCCCAAGCTCCAGTCCGAGTTCGCCGCCGCGCTGGGCAGGGCCGCGGTGGCGACCACGTGGTTCCGGACCGACCCCAACAAGGCGATCGACAACCTCGCCTGGATCGTCATCCTGCCGATCCTGGTCCTCTTCGGCGCCATGGTCCTCGGCGGGGACGGTGCGCCCCCGCTGGGCATCTTCGCCGTCTTCGCCTCGTCTGTCGCCGTCGCCCTGATCGTGGCCAAGATCGCGACGCTCATGGCGGCGCGGACCGCGGACGGGTCGTGGGTGCTGGGCATGGCGCTCGCGTACCGGAACACGCTCCGCCACGAGATGGGCACCGCGCCGGGCGTCGTGTCGGCGCAGGAGCACGCCAAGCTCAGGATGCCCTGGCTCGAGACCCCCGACGCGATGATCGTCTGGGCTGTCGCGCTCGGCCTCGCCGACGAGGTGGGCCACCTGATCAGCCGCAGCGTCCACGACCCGCAGAGCGCGAACTGGCAGCCGGCGTGGTACTCCGGCAGCGCGGCCTCGTTCGCCTCGTTCGGGTCGTCTCTCTCGTCGATCACGGTGACCGCCGCGTCGTCGTCGGGCGGCGGCTACGGCGGCGGGTCGTCGGGCGGCGGCGGGGGAGGGGGCGGCGGCTTCTAGCCGCCCGTCCCCGCCCGCCGGGACCCCCGCAGGGCAGCCGCCATGCTCCGGGCCACACTGCCGCGCCCGCGGGCCCCCCGCGCCCGACGCGCCAGGACCGCGCTCCTCGCCCTGCTCGCGGTGGTCGGCCCGGGGCTCGTGTCGGGCTTCGCCGACAACGACGCGGGCGGCATCACGACCTACAGCCTCGCCGGCGCGCAGTTCGGCTATGCGCTGCTGTGGGTCCTGCTGGCGAGCCAGATCGCGCTCATGGTCACCCAGGAGGCCGGCGCCCGCCTCGGCCTCGCCACCGGCTACGGACTGTCGGGCCTGATCCGCCAGCGCTACGGCGTCCGCTGGGCGACCTTCGCCGCGCTGACCATGCTTGCCGCCAACCTGGGCGACACGGTGGCCGAGTTCGCCGGCATCGGCGCCGCGCTCGACATCTTCGGCGTCCCGGCGCCCGTCAGCGCGCTGGTGGCGGCCGTGGCCATGGTGCTGCTCCTGGCGCGCGGCAACTTCGCCCGCATCCAGTGGCTGTTCGTCCTGTCGGGCTTCGCCATCTCGATCGCCTACGCCGTGAGCGCGGCGCTGTCGCGCCCGGAGTGGGGGACCGCCCTGCGGGCGACGGTGGTGCCGCCCGCCGGGGCCGTCGCGCCGGGCTACCTGCTCATGGTGGTGGGTGTCATCGGCACCACGATCACGCCATGGGGGCAGGCGTTCATCCAGAGCTACGTGGTGGACAAGGGCCTGCGGCCCAAGGACCTGACGGGCTCGCGGATCGACATCAGCGTGGGCGCGCTGTTCACGAACCTCGTCGCCTGGTTCATCGTGGTCGCCTGCGCCGCGACGCTGTGGACGAACGGCATCGTGGTGGCCGACGCGGCCGACGCCGCCAAGGCGCTCGGCCCGCTGGCCGGGGAGGCGGCCGAGGTGCTGTTCGCCGCGGGCCTGCTGGCGGCCTCGCTGCTGGGCCTGGGGACGGTGCCCCTGACCTCCGCCTACGCCACCTGCGAGGTGTTCGGCTGGGAGGCGGGCCTCGACCTGCGGCCCGGCCAGGCCCGCGCCTTCTACGGCCTGCTCGGCTTCTTCGTCGGCTTCGCCGCCCTGTTCCTGCTCATCCCGGGCCTGCCGCTGCTGGCGGTCATGTTCCTCTCGCAGGTGTTCGACGGCCTGCTGCTGCCGATCGTGCTCGTCTTCGTGATGCTGCTCACGCACGACGCCGGCGTGATGGGCGGGCTGCGCAGCGGCCGGCTGCTGGGGACGGCGGGCTGGCTGGTCACGGCCGTGCTCGGCGTTCTGTCGATCGCCCTCGTGGCGACGCTGCTCGCGCCGTCCTGAGGAGGGGCTGCCCCGTGGCGGCTAGGTGCCGTCGGGATCGGCCGGTGCCCCGGCGCGGCGGAGGAACGGGGCGCGGTAGCGCGGGAAGAAGGAGTCGTCGAGCACGTGGCCGTCCGGGCAGCGCTCGCTCCGGGCCGCGACGAGGTCGCGATACCGGTCCGGGTCGAGCACCCAGCGCCCGACATGGAACAGGTGGCGGCGCGGCGAGAACTCGCCCTTGAACACGAGCAGCGAGTCCTGGCGCCCGCCCCGGCCGCCGCCGAGGTGCAGCACCCTGTCGCCGCGCCCCCGCGCCCAGACCCTGACGTCGTCGAGCAGGACCTTGAACGGGGAGTGCGAGAGCAGCTCGGTGTTGGTGCCGACGAGGTGCGACTGGACGATCCCCCCGTACTCGGTCATGATGCCGGCCGCGGCAACCTCGTCGCCCAGGCGCGACACGAGGAGGTGGAGGTGCCCGGCGAGCTCCGTGCGCATGCGCTCCACCTCGGACTCGCCGAGGAGGTAGCGCTCGTCGGCACCGCTGCGGACCATCGTCTCGCGGTAGAGCCGCACGAAGTCGCCGAGGTGCTGCCAGCCCTCGTCGTGGACGGTGACGAGCCCGGCCCGTCGGCCCGCCGCGATGTGCTGGCGGAGCGTGCGCGTGTAGCCCGCCCAGGCGGCGTCGTCCCCGACGGTGCAGTCGACCGAGACCGTCAGCCCGGTCGCCACCACCGACCCGCCGTCGGGGGTGCAGCCGGGCAGCCCGTGGAAGCCGGCCATGAGGGCCGCGTTCTCGAGCAGGGGATGGAACCGCGTGAACGCGGCGACGACGCCCTGGTCGCGCCAGGCGCGCAGGATCTCGGAGAGCGCGCCGGTGAGGAAGCGCTCGCCCGGGACGCACCCCCAGGCCACGGGCCCCGGGTAGCCGTACACGGAGGTGACCTCGGTGGCGTCGGCCCCCGCCGGCCCTCCGCCGTCGGTCACCGCCCGCGCGAGATAGGGCCATGCCACACCGCGCCGGCGATCGCCCACGACTGCCATGAGGGGCGTCCCGTCGCCAGCCGCCGGGGCGCTGCGATGGTACGCGGCGGCATGGTGGACGTCGTGCGCCGCCCCGCCCAGCCAGGCGTCCCACGCCGGGTCGCCCGCCGAGATGAACTCCGCGCGCGACCCTTGGCTGCCCATGCGCCTCCCCTGTTGACCTGGACTGGGATCTCAGGCTGTCCCAGCGCGGGCGCGCCCCATCGGAACCGCACAGCGCCCAACAGTACAGGACGCGCACCGTCGCGTCGCGCGCTGCCGGCACATGTGGCGGCGGGCGGACGCGATCGCGCGCGCCAGCCGGTGCGCGGGCGCACCGGCGGGCTGGGGGCACCCGCCTGGCTCGGCGGGCAGGCGCTCGGGGGAGACGACGCCTGCCCGAACGGTGCCGGCGCCGCCGGCTGCGTGGCGCTACCATCAGACGCCGGACGCACGGCGCGGCCGACGACCTGACGTGGCAGGGGAGGACGATGGGCCAGAGACCTGGAGCGGGGGCGGCCGCCGCCGCGGGGCCGCGTCGGGAGCTGCTCCCGGGGCACTGGGTCGAGGTGCTCTCGGCCGAGGAGATCCTGCGCACCCTGGACGAGGACCACACGCTCGGCGGGCTGCCGTTCATGCCGGAGATGCTGCCCTACTGCGGCAAGCGCTTCCGGGTCGCGCTCCGCGCCGAGCGGACCTGCATCTACCCGCCCGAGGTCCCGTTCCGCCAGCTCGAGGGCGCCGTCGTCCTCCAGGACCTCCGCTGCGACGGGTCGGCCCATGGCGGCTGCCAGCTCGGCTGCATGATGTTCTGGAAGGAGGAGTGGCTCCGGCGCGTCACGGCGGCCGAGCCGGGCCCTCCGGCGACGCGGGGCGAGCCGGGCGCAACCCCTCTGCCGGCGCTCCGAGTGCTGAGCGCGGCCGATCCGAAGGCCTATGTCTGCCAGGGGACGTCGCTGCCCCGCGCGACCACCCCGGGCGACCCGCTCTGGCGGCCCGGGCAGTACCTGCGCATGCTCAGGGTCCGCACGCTCACCCTGGGCCAGCTCACCTCGATGCTCTCGCGCGCGGTCCTGCGGCGCAGTGGCCGGATGGCCAAGCGGGTCCTCCGGCGGGGCGCGCCGGTCGAGGCGGCGGCAGTGAGGCCGGCCGAGGCCCCGCTGGGCCTGGCGTCCGGCGACTGGGTGGTGGTCAAGAGCCCGGAGGAGGTCCGGCAGTCGCTCGATGCCCAGGGGGCGCACAAGGGCCTCCCCTTCGGGGGTGACATGGTCGGGTTCTGCGGGCGGCGGATGCGCGTCCGCGACCGGGTCGAGCGGATCATCGACGAGCGGACCGGGCGGCTGCGCACCGTGCAGGACACCGTGACCCTCGAGGGGTCCGTCTGCGAGCGCTACATGGGTTGCGCGCGGGGGATGCCGATCCTGTGGCGGGAGGCGTGGCTGCAGCGCGCCGACGCCGGCACGGCCGCGGCCGGGCCCTCAGAGGCCGGTCCGGCCTGAGGAGAAATCCCGCTCCTCGCGGCACACTCGGCCGGGGTCAGTAGGGCTCGCGCACGCCCGCCTCGACCACCTCGATGCCCTCGAAGCGCGAGAGCTGCGAGGTGATGTCGCCGACCGCGAGACCCGTCGGGTGGGTGACGCTCAGGTCCACCTCGTAGTGGCTCTTGGAGATCCTCCGGCTCTCGATGCTGACCACCTGAACGCCGCTCGTCCTGAGGGCCCCGTAGACCTCGCTCAGGAGCTCGAGGCGGGTGAGCGCGAGGCGGATCGCGAGGTGCGCCGAGTGGCCGTGGAGCAGCCTGCCCATCGCGACGTTGACCGGCCACAGGACGAACAGGATGATCGCGCACACGCCGGCGCCGAGGATGAGCAGGCCGGATCCGAACGCGAACCCGACGGCCGCCGTCGCCCACAGGCTGCCGGCCGTGGTCAGCCCGCGGATCGACGGGCCGTACTTGAGGATCGCGCCGCCGCCGATGAAGCCGATGCCCGACACGATCTGGGCGGCCACCCGCGACGGGTCGAGCACGACGGCCTGCTGGCCCATCACGTCGGAGAAGCCGTGCATCGAGAGGATTGCGAACGCCGCCGCCCCGAGCGACACCATGGCGTGCGTGCGGAGCCCCGCCGGGTGGCCGTGGACCTCGCGCTCGAAGCCGATCAGAGCGCCGCCCAGCGCGGCCAGGACGACGCGTCCGGTCATGAGGAGCTCGTCCGAGACGATCACAGTTGTTCGGTCTCCTCCGGGCTCCCGTCGCGGGCGCAGCTCGCACGCGGCGGCCGTCCCGAGCCTGCCGCGGTCGGCCGGCTCCGCCCCTCGCCTCCGACGCTCGCGAGAATACCCCTGCCCATGCACGCGCGGGCCGCTGACCGCCCAGCGGTCACCTCGGTGCGCGCGCCCGGATTGACCGCCCAGCGGTCAAACGGGAGCAGATGACCGCCCAGCGGTCAAGCGGGGGCCCCAACCGGCCCCGCCGTGCCCTGGACTGACCGCCCAGCG
>WBZR01005138.1_pt1 | contig 10232 bp, 7 predicted proteins | sample 5204231 | NCBI WGS metagenome assembly WBZR01 (sample SAMN12412403, study PRJNA552823) | activated sludge metagenome | isolation source: activated sludge from anammox sidestream of wastewater treatment plant... | place: USA: Virginia | collected 2017-08 | reverse complement strand
CCCACAATCTTGCAATCCAGGATGACAAGGCCGAGATGTTCTATGTTGGCGAGCGGCCCTGGCATGGCCTGGGCACCGAGCTCGATCACCCCGCCACGGCCGCCGAGGCCATCGAGGCCGCCGGCCTCAACTGGCAGGTCGTACCCAGGGAACTGGTCACCAAGGCCGGCGACAAGGTCGACAATCACCGGGCGATCATCCGCCTCGACACCCACGCCTGCCTCGGCGTCGTCGGACCCGGCTACATCCCCATCCAGAACCGCGAGGCATTCGCGTTTTTCGACACCGTGGTCGGCGGCGGCCGTGCCCACTATCACACCGCCGGCGCACTGGGCAGCGGCGAGCGCATCTGGATGCTGGCAAGACTGCCCGGAGATGTGGTCATTGATGGCACGGATGATGTCACCGAGAAGTTCCTGCTGCTGTCCAACAGCCATGATGGATCATCCAGCCTGCGCATGTTCTTCACCCCGGTCCGCGTCGTCTGTCAGAACACGCTGAATGTCGCCCTCAACGGCAGCGCTCAGCAGGGCATCTCGATCCGCCACACCGGCGACATTGCCACCAAGGTGTCCGAGAGCCAGCGGGCCTTGGGTCTGGCGGTCCGCTACTACGACGACTTGGAGGACATGGTCAACCGGCTGGCCCGGATCCCCCTGCGCCAACGAGATCTCGGCGAGTACTTCCTTCGGGTCATGCCCGATCGCGAGGAATCCGAGTCCCACACTCGAACCGAGAACATCCGCCACGCCATGCTGCGGAACTTCGAGGATGGCCGGGGCAACGACCTGCCGGGCATTCGCGGGACGCTCTGGGCGGCGGTCAACGCCGTGACCGAGTTTGTCGATCATCAGCGGAGTACGCGGGGCACCCGTGACGTCGAGCGGCGCAGCAACCGTCTGGCCAGCCAGTGGTTCGGCTCCGGGGCGCGGCTCAAGGCACGAGCGTGGGAAGAGGCCCTGGCGGTCGCCGCGAACAACTGAGGATGTGATTCGCGTCGTCCGGGCCGTGAATCGTCAGGTCCGTGCCTCACGAACCCTCGACCATGAACCTGTGCTGCGCTGACAGCACGTCTTTGGTCTTTTCACTCACACAGTTTCGGAAAGGAGGCCTTGTTTTTCATGCGCCAGATCCGCGCGCTGATTGCTGTCTCAATTCTGTCCGCGTTGTCCTCCCCCGGCTGCCGCGAGCCGCCCGATCCACCTTCGAAGAAAGCTGTGGACATGGCCTGGCAGCGGGCCGATCAACGGGGCATCATCGACCCCCAGCGGCTGGCCGCCTGTCGGGCGACGGTGATCGGGGTCGGGGCCATCGGCCGGCAGGTGGCATTGCAACTCGCCGCGATCGGCGTACCGACGCTTCGGCTTATCGATCCCGACATCGTGGAACCGGTGAACCTGGCCTGTCAGGGGTACTTCGAGGAGGACCTTAACCGGCACAAGGTCCACGCCACCGGCAACCTCTGTCACCAGATCAACCCGGCCTTGGTGATGGAGGAACTGCCGGAGCGCTTCCGGCGGAGCATGCCGGCCGGAGAGATCATCTTCTGCTGCGTGGACTCAATTGAGACGCGGCGGCACATCTGGGAGGCGGTGAAGGATAACGTGACTTTCTTCTGCGACGGCCGCATGGCCGCCGAGGTCTGCCGGGTCATCAGTGTGGCCGATGAATCGTCACGACAGCACTATGCATCGACTCTCTTTGATCCGGGTCAGGCCTATGCCGGAGCGTGCACCGCGAAGAGCACCATTTACTGCGCCAACATGGCCGCCGGGCTCATGGTGGCCCAGTTCACCAAGTTCCTGCGCAGGCTGCCGATTGACGCGGACATCCAGTTCAACCTGCTGACTTGCGAGTTGAGCATCGGCGGCAATGAGGTGCTGCCCCATCAAGGCGATCGTGATCCGGGTTTGATGGCAGGGATCGCCGCCGCGAACACCGAGTAACTCATGCAGGCAATGCGTGACCCCGATGCCGCGCGGACTTGTGCGGCATCGGGGTTACGCCCTTCTTTCGGACTCGATGGCCGATGCCTTTTCTTAGCTATCAGAACTTGGCTGACAGGGACGGACAGGTTGGTTGCGGTTCAAAATGGACCTTGATGTGTTGGAAAAAAGAAAAATTTGAAGACGCTCATACCGTAAACGCGTTTAGCGAAGCAGCAACTCAACGCACAACGCGTCAATTCAAATCGTCGCCGAATCCGCAACGCGAGTCCGGCACACAAATTATAGACGCGACATCATCGCCTGCTATTCGTCAAGGCGCAATGGGGATTGGGCCAGGATGTTCACTTATCCAGTAACGGTGCGAATTCTCCCGCGTAGTCATCTTGACTTGCCCTGTGCGGCCAGATAGACTTTGACTTCATTCCTGAGTGGGGGCGCGGAAAAAGGAGGCTCGCCTGATGTTCCACTTTTCCCTTTCAAATCCCCCATTTTTTCTACAGACTTTTAGCGGCTTTAAGTCCAAACCTCATCGTAGCGACTGCGAGGGGGCATGATGAATCGCCGCCAATCTCCATTTCGATTCTGAGACTGGGCCGTCATCGCAGGAGGTCGTCATGGTTTCCGCGCTACTAGCCATCATGTTGAGTGGATCGTTTGCACAAGCTGACCCAGGCGTCATCTTGTCCGTCGATGGCGATCTCGTAATAGTCAGATTCACGCTTCCCGCTGGAACGGCGTATAAGGTTGATTACCCAACAAGTCGGTGTGCGGCCTGGCTTGATCCCGATCGATCACTTCAGGCATTTCTCGATACCGTCTATACCGCTCGTGCGTTTGGCGACATCAACAACGATGATGCCGTGAATTCAAATGACATCTGGTGCTTCGTTTCAGTACTGGGCCCGGTGGGTCCGATTCCTGGAAGTATTCCGTGTTTCGCAGCGTCCGCAGATCTGAACACCGATGGCAACGTGGACGAACTCGACATACCGTCCCTCATTGACGCAATTATTCACGATTTTCCAGCCCAGGGCACAGTCCTTTACGTAGAGGGAACTGCCCCAAGCACGTTGCTTGGTGACTCGCCAATTGAGTTGTTGACGGATCCCGACCAGGACGGATCTTTTACCGTCTCTCAGACCCAACCGGCGACGGTGGTGGAACTCACGGTTGGGCCAAGCGGCGGACCATTGGGGAGCTTGGTCGATGTCTCAATGAACCCGGCGATTGCCCCGGTCGTCGTTGGTGAAGACATTATCGCCCAATGGGAAGGCGTATTTCAGCCTTTGGTGGGAGCTCCGAGTGGATCATTCAGCCTTAAGTTTTCTCCAGACAAAGTGCATGAGGTTTCCGACAGCGCCTTTCAGTTGGTTGTCGGCGACGGCTACAACTACGGCGTCCCTGAGCCGGCTACGGTTCAGCTCCCAGGTAGTTTTAGAGGAAAGCTCCGTGTCATGGTTGACGGTCAGTGGATCGCGCACAACTTTGACTTTACGCCTGCCCTTAACGAGGCTCAGTGGGAGTGGATTGACTATCCTGATGGCCCCGGAGGATTAGATGCGCCGCAACTGGGCGGTGTGCGCTCACAACTCCATCCTTGGCTCATCTCGTTCCTCAGTATCGACACCCCTACCGAGGCGCAGATGCTTGTGGCCAATGCCTTTCACAATGCGCTGGTCTTGAGGTTGCAGGAGAATCCAATCACACAAGCCGAAGCCCCCGAAGTGCTCAAAGTTGATGTAGTATCGCTAGATACTCTCGGCAGCGAGATTGACCGCATCGACAATCTCACGCTGCAAAAGTCTCCTGACGATGGAGACCCTTCCAATATCACGTACCACAACGACCTGTATTCGCCTGTCATCATGATTGACGCGGATTTAGACGACAATTCCTATCCAAACGTGTTTGTGCTTAAGGTCGTAGCAAACGGGAAGGTGCTGGCCATGCCTTCTGTAAACTGAGGTTCGCATGAATACTCTTCCTGTTAGAGTAGCTGCACTTCTCGTCCCGTTCGTAGTCGCGGGATGTCGTGACAATACGGACGCGGACACCCGAACTATCCCCTTGAAGGTGTGGGTGATGCGTGCGCCAAATGAAGCAGCAGGAAATCGAGGGAACAAGGGCTGCCGTTTGACCGACCAGGAAATTACACAATGGATCACTCATCTTCAAAACAATGCGTCAACGGTCTTCGGCGCGAATATCAAGTTCACATGGCCCGATCAAGCTCCAATCCTCTTCGTGGATAATCTTCTTCCAAATCTACCCGGAACGAGGACTGTACCCCTAGCCGATTGGGGCACTTATGCACCTTACTTCCATCCCGGGGTATCCGGAAGCGGGATGTGGGCAGCGAATCATCTCAATATTTACTTTGTCGGGAATGTCCAAAAGCCGGGTCCATTTGCCCTCGCGTGGACCATCGATCCTAAGGACTGGTTCGATGCGGGACAGAATGGCGAGCTTCGTGGGTTCATTTGTATCAACGACGGTGGGCTTGATGGGTTCTTTGGTTTTTCACAAGTACAATTCGTTCCGGGTGGTAACTTTTTTACCCTCGACCCTCCGACACTCATCGGAAGGAATGTCATTGAACACGAGATGACCCATTATCTCGGGCGATTTACTAACAGGATGTTTTCCACTGCATCTTACAACGGCGAAGAGCATACTCAGCAAACAAACAATATTTTGAAAACGGGTCTTGAGCCTGCCCCTCCGCCTTTCCTCCCAGGAAGATGGGATGCTCCTGCCACGGAAAGAGGAGAGATTTGGCAACGTGTCTTCAACGGAAATTGGAACAGGAGGTGACGATATGATCGCCTTTGCATTATCTGGTTTACTAGCCGTCAGTGTGACCCTTGACGCCCAAGACTCTACAGATCAAGAATCGCGGGAAGAGGCTGCCATATCCGCTCTTGAGAATTCTCGACGGGGGATTGCACGCCATGATCTTCAACACTCAGTTGATGTCATTCGCACCGAATCTCGCCGGGGGGACGAAGCCGTCTGGATGCGATTGAGGGGGATTGTAGAAAACGGTCGAATTCCACGAGATGTAAGAAAGGAAGCGCTCCAGCTAGCCTGCGAGAAGGCGGATGATCCGATAGCCAGAGAAATCATCGCCATGGCCTCGGATTGGGCTTCTACAACGCCGGGTGCCGAGCATGAGCTGGAGACGAGAGGGCTCTTAATTTCAGTAATCTGCGGTGAGGGACTGTCATGGCTTGAAGCAGCTTTAACCGACCAATCTCCGCTCCTTCATTTGCTGGCCCAACGCGATTGTGTAAGAGCCATCGCAAATAACCCAGGCCCCGTCGCCCTGCGTCGCCAATTTGCCTTAGATATCCTCGGTCGGACTCGGACGAAGACAAGTCCGATCGATGACTTCTTGCCACTCCTTGATGAATCGTCATTTCCGGCGCTTAGGGAAATGGTGAGGAGCTCGGACGATCCGTTCCAGTTTCACTATTGTGCCGCCGCAACTCTCGCGTATCTGGGAGACACTCAAATAAAAACTGACCTCACGGCGCGCCGTGAGCGCTTCGGTGCTGCGAGCGCGACCTTTCGTGAGATGCTTGATCAGTGGATCTGGCAGATTGATGTCCAGAATCCTAAGTCAAACCTGGCAGGCTTTATCGCATCGACGACTGATTCGGAGACGATTCTTCCAATCCGACGGCTCTTTGCGATTCAGCGGGCCAAGGAACTAGGCGTCCCGGTTGACGAAATCCGGAATGCGGTACTTGTCCACGCAAGTCGTGTAACCGCTTCCGATAGTCAATCGGCCAAATCAGGACTGCGCGTGGTCAAATACAGAGCGAAAGAGCTAGGAATCCTGGCTCCGTCCGATCTTCCTGATGTTTCCGACCCGCCATTCATCGGCCTGCGAACCGATACCCGAATATCCGATCAGACTGCCACAAGCGAGAACTCTCTCCAGCCGCTCGCGTCATCTGAATCGAAGCCTGCCCGACAGCCCTGGCATTCAAGTTGGCGACCGAACGATGCTAACTACGAGGCTTTCGCCGATTGGTTGGCTGCGATCGACTGGGATGCAGTCCCAGAAGTGGAGGCATTGGACTTGATGATTGATAAAATGTGTGAATTAGATCTTATCGACCCCGACAAATGTGAGCCCCAGGGTCCTCCGGGGCCGTAAGGGAACATCGACCGGTCATATACTGTCAATCGACCAGCGATTGGCCGGGTTTCAGATCGCGTGAACTCTCTACAGTGGTCGGTCTGAGGATCACCTAGAATCCGTGCCCGACCGTAAGCTCGAATTGTCGCCGATGATGTAGCGATTCACAGGCTTACTAATCATATGCGAGATTCCAAAACACACAGAGGCGTTTTCGACCGGCAATCAGGAGGTGTAAACACGCTGGTCGATCAAAGATCGCTGACGCCAGATATTGAATTGCTACTTTAATGCAATCCAACTTGCGATAGCGCGCGCGAGTTTTCTTGAAATTGATTTGCCGCCTTTTGGTTATGGGCTACACTTGAATCGGAGCATTCGTCCGCGTGGGCATTGGACGAGTCATTTGAGGGCCCCCAGTCGTTATTGATTCATTCTGATTATTACGATGCGGTTCGGCGTTTCGCCTGATCGCGACTGTCCCCGCCCTAACCACACGGTTCCTTGCCCACGCCGAAGACGGTCCGTCGGTCAATGACGTCCTTGGATAGGAGTACGTTATGCCGGTCGTGGATTCCGCGCGCAGGCAATGCTTCAAGTGAAATGTCTTTACTGAGAATAAGAATGAACCATCGCAGGTTTGCGAGAGTACGAGTTGCAATATTGCCGACACTGCGGCAACAGCTCATTGTCGAAAGCAACTAGCGCCACTGCTCGAGGCTCAGGCGGGCCAATTCGCCAGAATCAGGAATTGTTGCATCGGACGCGGATTCGGGAACGGCGGCGACTAAGAAGGGTCGTCGAAAAAACCAGAACGACGGTTGATGGTTCGGGTATTGGTTGAAGTGTGAATTGGATGTCCCCGGAGCCGGTGGCGAGGAGGCTGGTGGAATCGAATGCATCCAGCCGAAATCGGTAGCTCAGAACGCTGGTCTCGCCTGCTGGGAGAACGAACTGAGTATCCAGAGTAAAGCTCGCATTGGTTGGTCCGTCAATAAACGTGTCATCACCGTACGTCTGAACGAAGCGCTCGTGGAATTGGCCATCGAAAACCACCAGACCATAAGCCACCTGCATATCCCATCCCGGGAGGTCATAGGCGTAGGTGCCGGTGGCGGTGAGGAGCATATCGACGGTGGGCGTGATGTAGATGTTACCGGAAGACAGAGATCGCGTACCGCCGTTACCGTCGAATGCGACGTGCGACGCGGCGATCAGAAAGGAGGCGGTGTCAGGCGTCCAACTAAAATCGAAATATGAGTGGGCACCGGATGGACCTAGGAGTGCGTGATGTTCGCCAACAAATGGATTCTGTACCAAATCCGAATAATCACTCGCAAGATTGGGAAGATTCAGAACCGTACTTTCCATCCCCCACGCATTAATCGAGAATAATGCAGCACTGGCAGGAGTTGCCGTCAACGCCACCGTGCCGAATAGGAAAAAGATGAGCTTCCTGAGCATAGGCCACTTTGCTCATTCTATGGCCTTAGATTCATAGAAACAAATACCAAATCGATAGGAGAACGTGAGATGATCGCAAAAATGCGTCCTATTATCGGATCGACATTAGTCTTGGCGCTTTCGATGAACGCATCCGTTCAAGGAGATACTCACTATGTGAAGGCCGGGGCAACGGGAACCGGCGACAACTGGATGAGCCCATCGGGCGATCTGCAAGGAATTATCAATGCATCCGGCACCAACGACGAAGTCTGGGTTGCCTCGGGAACCTACACGCCGGGCACATCAAGCAGTGACTATTTCTCGCTCAAGAACACAGTCCGCGTACGCGGCGGTTTCTTTGGCACGCCAGGGTCCGAAGGCGATCCGAACGCACGCGATATCAATCCTTTCACCAACAACACGATACTGAGCGGAGACATCGGGATTGTCGGTGACAAATCCGACAACTGCGAAATCGTTGTATATGCCAATTCAAGCCTAACGGCTTCAACCGTACTCGACGGCTTTTCCATTACCGAAGGCATAGGCTCTCTTGGCGCGGGAATGCAAGTCGTTGGTGGCAGTAATCCCAGTATCGTCAACTGCCGCTTTGTGAACAACGGTCGAGTGAACATCGCCGAGGAATCGTTCGGCGGAGCGATTAACTTCGTCGGCAACAGTGCAGCAATACTTGTCGATTGTATTTTCGAGAACAACCGAGCCCGACTAGGCGGAGCCATCTGGTTGCAGCCGGTGTCTGGCGACGCCCCCACGATTCAGCGATGCACATTCAAGAATAACGTTGCCTACTGGAGAGGAGGCGCGATTGAGAACCTTAACAGTGCTAGCCCGAATCTACAGGTCCGAGAGTGCCGCTTTGTCGAAAACGTCACCTATGCCGCTGAGGAATCAAACAAGGGGGGAGGAGCGATCTCGAATGATGGTGGGATCGCTACGCTGATCAACTGCGTTTTCTACGATAACGAGTCAGCTCACAGTGGAGGAGCGATCTACAACTTCTCCTCCGGCACACTGACCCTCAGAAGCTGCACATTCAGCGAGAATACCGCCGCGTGGCTGGGCGGCGGAATCTGGATGCAGAATGGCACCATGACCCTACGCAACACTGTCCTGTGGTCCAACCACGACAAGGACGGAACGGCCAACGACGATTCGCAATTCACGGTCAACAGCGGCACGACCGACGTGAAGTATTCCTGCCTCCAGGACGACGCTCCCGGCGGATCAATCCCATTCGGAAGCGGCTCGCCGAACTTTAACATCGACACCGACCCCGTGTTCATCAATCCACCTGTCGGCAACCTCAGAATGGGCTCCGCAAGCTCAGGCTGCGTGGACACGGGCAACAACAGCGACGTTAGCGGCGTCTCGACCGACATTGACGGCCGTATGCGAATCATGGACACGACGGTTGACCGGGGAGCGCACGAATCGGCCTTTACGCTCAGCGGCCCCACCGACTGCGATTCCAACAGCACGGCAGATGACGTGGAAATCGCCGCCGACCCATCGAAGGATTGCAACAACAACGGAATCTTGGACATTTGCGACGTAACTCCCATCGGCAGCGGCGCGGACTGCAACAGCAACGGCGTACCCGATGATTGCGACATCGCTTCCGGAACGAGCTTCGATTGCAATACGAACGGCGTCCCCGACGACTGCGAATTCGAGGACTGTAATCACGACTGCATCGACGACTCGGGGCAATCGCTCGACGATTGCGACGAAAACGAATCCGCCGACGTATGCGAGATCGCCCCGCCCAAGCGCTGGACGACCGACGAGGATTTTGAAGAAGGCATTTTCATCAACTCCAGCATGTTCGGTACGACGGGCGTGGAGACAGGCCTCCGAAAAAACCCACCGGATGAAACATCATGTCTTCCGTACATTTGGGTTCCCGGTTCCGGACGCGGCACCGTGTTACTGATCCGAAGCGACGAAACGCCATCGACCGGAAACGAACAAGACGCCATTAAGGGGGAGTATCGCACCGGGCCGGTTTACCATAAATCGATGGATAACGGCAGTCTTTCCCCAACAACAAGAAATCCTCTTGGGCTTGTCGTAGATCTGGATGGTTCGGTTTGGATCACAAATTATGGAGATAGGGGATCGCCGTTTACGGGTATCCGAGACTCGGATTCGATGTTCGATTTACCAACGGCCTGACTATTCAAGTTATCAATGGATCATCTAGCCCAACGTTTCTCTACCGCCTCGACTGACGGCCAACGTCGCCGCCCCCTGCGATGTATCGCTCCGAGCCTACCCCCGGTTAGGTCCGCGCCCGTTGCGTTCGTCCTGGGGCATCCTCGGCGTTTCTTCGGTTTCGGTAAGGGTCATGCCTGTGACTCTTGGATGATCGCCATGATGCGACTGCGCTGATCGTCAGACATTCGACGCCACGAATCGACAATCGCCGCCAAGTCGCCATCCAGACCGTGCGGGCGACTGGGTTTGTGTACGATATTTTCCCCGGACCCCCCTGCCTGATCGCTAAGTCCTTGCGGGGTAACGTCCGGCGCTATGCCGTCCGAGGGATTCGACTCCTCTCGGCCGCAGTGTTGAGTTTGTTCGGGCCTGACGGCCGATCTGGGGGGCGGCCGCCGCGCACTTCATCCGCCGAATAGCGCGTCGAAGAAGTCTTCAAACGCCTCATCGAT
>WBZR01005137.1_pt1 | contig 10233 bp, 11 predicted proteins | sample 5204231 | NCBI WGS metagenome assembly WBZR01 (sample SAMN12412403, study PRJNA552823) | activated sludge metagenome | isolation source: activated sludge from anammox sidestream of wastewater treatment plant... | place: USA: Virginia | collected 2017-08 | reverse complement strand
CGGCGGCACGATCCAGAACGACATGCTGAAGGAGTTCATCGCGCAGAAGGAGTGGATCTCCCCGCCGGTGCCGTCCGTCCGGGTCATCGTCGACATGATCGAGTTCTGCACCGCGCACGCGCCGCGCTTCCACCCCGTGTCGATCAGCGGCTACCACATCCGCGAGGCCGGCTCGACGGCGGTGCAGGAGGTCGCATTCACGCTCGCCGACGGGCTCGGCTACGTCGAGGCCGCGGTCGAACGCGGTCTCGACGTCGACGCGTTTGCGCCCCGGCTCTCCTTCTTCTTCAACGTTCACAACGACTTCCTGGAGGAAATCGCGAAACTCCGCGCCGCGCGCCGCCTCTGGGCCCGCCTCGTGCGCGACCGCTTCGGCGCGCGGAACCCGCGTTCGCTGATGCTGCGGACGCACGCGCAGACGGCCGGCTGCTCGCTCACCGCGCAGCAGCCGCTCAACAACGTCGTGCGGGTCGCCATCCAGGCGCTCGCCGGCGTGCTCGGCGGCGTGCAGTCGCTGCACACCAACTCGATGGACGAGACGCTCGCGCTCCCGAGCGAGCAGGCCGTCATGGTGGCGCTCCGGACCCAGCAGATCATCGCCGAGGAGAGCGGCGTTACGAACACCGTCGATCCGCTCGGCGGCAGCTGGGCGATCGAGGCGCTCACCAACCGCATCGAGGCCGAGGCGCTCGACTACATCCAGCAGATCGACCGCATGGGGGGCATCGTGCGCGCCATCGAGCTCGGCTTCCCGCAGAAGGAGATCGCCGAGGCCGCGTATCGCTTCCAGCAGCAGCTCGACCGCGGCGAGAAGGTGATGGTCGGCGTCAACCGCTACCAGGTCGACGAGAAGCCGGCGATCGACCTCCTGCGCATCCACCACGAGGTCGAGGACACGCAGGTGGCGCGCGTGAAGGCCTTCAAGGCGACGCGCAACCGGGAGCGCGCCGCGGCGCGCCTCGGCGACGTCCGGGCGGCCTGCCGCGACGGCCGGAACCTCATGCCGCTCCTCGTCGACGCGGTGAAGGACGGCGTTACGCTCGGCGAGATCTGCGACGTCTACCGCGACGAGTTCGGCGTCTACCGCGATCCGGCCTGGGTGTAGGCCGATGACCGACGCTCCCCGCCTCCGCATCCTTGTCGCGAAGCCCGGCCTCGACGGGCACGACCGCGGCGCGAAGATCATCGCGCGCGCGCTCCGCGACGCCGGCATCGAGGTCATCTACACGGGCCTGCACCAGACGCCCGAGATGATCGCCGAGGCCGCGATCCAGGAGGACGTCGACGCGATCGGCCTCTCGATCCTCTCCGGGGCGCACAACACGCTCTTCCCGGCGATCATCGCGCTGATCCGAGAGAAGGGCGGCGACGACATCGCGATCTTCGGCGGCGGCATCATTCCGGAAGAGGACATCCCGACGCTCAAGCAGGCGGGCGTGCGCGAGATCTTCACGCCGGGCGCCACGACCGAGCAGATCGTCGCCTGGGTGCGCGAGCACGTGCGCCCGCGGGCGGAGGCTTCCTGAAGAGGTCGGTCTGGCGGCGGATCGCTCGCGCGGTCGACGCCATGCGATTCAAGAAGACACGTCGATCGGGGTGAGGCGCTCGCCGGCGGCGGCGGCCAGGAGCCGCTCGTCGGCAGCGACGAAGGACACTGCTTCCGCAAGGTCGCTTTGCAGGCGCACCGCCGAGGCGAGGTGAATTGCATCGAAGCCTCGGAGGGGGTAGCGACGGGCGAGCCCCGGGACGAGGGCGAGCACGCGTTCGGTCACTCCGACACGTACGAGCGCGCGCCAGTCGGCGGCCAACGCCCGTACCGTGCGCCGATGGCCGCTCGTCGTGAGGGTCCGCTCCCGCGGCGTTGTCGCGAGACCGGCGTGGAGCGGATAGGGTTCGTCGGAGATCGGCGGTACGGGCGGATCGCTTGCCATGGGTCGAGTGACGGCGTCGCTGCTATCACTCACCTCCCGGGGGGAGTCCATCGATCAGTGGGGCGGTGCGCTCGCTTCCCGACGGGCGGCGCCCGCCTTCTTCGCGATGACCGTCCGCACCGCCTGCACCAGCTGCTGGCACGTAAACGGCTTGCCCACGGAGTAGTCGGCGTCGAGGGTCGTGCTGAAGTGGGTGCCGTGATACCCGACCCGTGCGCTCACCAGCACGACCGGCAGGTCGCGGCAGATGGGATCGTTGCGGAGGCCGTGCAGGAACTCGGTGCCCGTCATGCCGGGCATCATGATGTCGAGGACGATGCAGTCGGGCGTCGCGCGGCCGAGAATCTCGCACGCTTGGAACGCGCTCGTCGCGATGATCGTCCGGTACCCCGCGCTCTGGAGGTAGCGGGCGCTGATGTTGGCGATGTCGGCACAGTCGTCGATGATCAGGATGGTGGGGGTCATCGTCGGGTTCCTCCGTCGGGGCGGTGAGGAGCAAGCTCGGGACCGTGCGGGGGCACGCCGCGGCGGTCAGCCTACGCGCCGCGCGAAGGGCTCGGGACGCCGGCGTTTTCGGCGGTGCGTGCTGAGGCGTGTGGGAGGGCGGGCGTCGGCGCGGATCGCGCGTGCACGGCTGCGCGATCCGCGCTGCGGCCCGCGCGCGTGCAAGCACGCCACGATAAGTGCCGCGACAAGTGATCAGGGCGTGAGGACGATCTTCAGCGCCTCGCGCCGCGCATAGGCCGCGTACGCCTCCGGTGCGTCCGCGAGGGGCGCGTGCCGGCTGACGAGCGGCGTCGGATCGAGCAGTCCGGCCGACATCATGGCGAGCACCGGATCGACGTGGGCGATGACGTTCGCCTGCCCGGTCTTCAGCGTCAGCGCCTTGATCCACACGATGCCCATGTGGATCGGGCAGCGCTCCGAGTAGACGCCCGTCACCGAGACCGTGCCGCCGCCCCGCGCGAGCCGGCAGGCGAGATCGAGCACGTCGGGGTGCCCGACGGCGTCGATGCAGGCGTCGGCGCCGCGGCCGCTCGTCGCCCTGCGGACGGCGGCCTTCGGGTCCTGCTCGCCGCGGTGCACGGGCTCGGCACCGAAGCGCTCGGCCATGGCGAGGCGCTCCGGCACGTCGTCGACGGCGATCACGTGGCCGGCGCCGAGCGCGCGCGCCGCCTGCACCGCGCAGAGCCCGACGGGTCCGAGCCCGAGGACGACCACGACGTCGCCGGGGGCGACCTCGGCGCTGCGGATCGCGTGGAATCCCGTGCCCATCACGTCGCCGGCGAAGAGGGCGGCGTCGGACGAGAGGCCCGGCGGCACCCGGCGGAGCGTCAGGTTGGCGTGCGGCACGAGCACCTGCTCCGCCTGCGCGCCGGGCAGATTCCCGAGCGTCTTGCCGTGTCCGAAGACCCGGCTGTCGACGCACTTGTGGAAGGCGCGCCGGCGGCAGAAGAAGCAGCGGCCGCAGGCGGTGACGAAGCAGCCGAGCACGCGGTCGCCCACCGCGACGTCGGTCACGTCGGGTCCCGCGTCCGTCACGGTGCCGACGAACTCGTGCCCGAGGATGAAGCCCGGCTCGAGCGGAATGCGGCCGTGGTAGAGGTGCAGGTCGGAGCCGCAGATGCCGCTCGCCTCGACGCGGACGATGGCGTCGTCGCCGTCGCCGAGGACGGGATCGGGGCACTCCTCGACGCGCACCTGGCCGGGCGCCTGGAACGTGACTGCCTGCACGGGAACCTCCTCGCGAACGGGCGTTCGCCGCGCCGAGGCCGGCGCGGGCATTCGAACGATGGCCGTTCCTAGCGCACCGCGGCCGGATTTGTCAGGCCGGCGCGCGCCGGCTATGCGGCGACGCATGTCCGTCCGCCTCTTCGCGCTCACGTGCGGCTGGCTCACCGGACCGCGCGCGCTCTTCGTCGAGGGCGCGCCAGGCAGCGTGCGGGTGCCGGTGCCCGTCTTCGTGGTCGAGCATCCCGGCGGGCTCGCGCTCTTCGACAGCGGGCTCCATCGCGAGCTCCGGGACGATCCGGCCGCGCGGCTCGGCGTCGCGGCGTCGCTGTTCACGCCGCACTTCGGCGCCGGCGACGACGTGGCGGCCCGCCTCGCCTCGGCCGGGCTCGACGTCGGCGCCGTGCGCTGGCTCGTAAACTCGCACCTCCACTTCGACCACGCCGGCGGCAACGCGGCCGTGCCGAACGCCACCGTCGTCGTGCAGCGCCGCGAATGGCGGGCGGCGCACGACGACGCGGGCATCGCGGCCAACCACTACACGCCCGGCGACTACGACACCGGGCAGCCGCGCTTCGAGGTCGACGGCGAGCACGACCTCTTCGGCGACGGGCGGGTCGTGTGCCTGCCGACCTACGGCCACACGCCGGGGCACCAGTCGCTGCTCGTGCGGCTCGACGGCGGCGACGTCGTGCTCGCAGCCGACGCCTGCTATTTTCGCGAGACCCTCGAGGAGCTGAAGCTCCCGCTCGTCGTGCACGACCGCGAAGCGATGCTGGCGTCCTTGCGGCGCTTGCGCGCGTTCGCGGCGGTCGGCGCGCGGATCGTCTACGGGCACGATCCCGAGGCCTGGGCCATGGCGCCGCAGGCGCCGCACGTCTTCGCCTGAGCGCGGCGCGCGTCCGATGGCCGCTCCGCTCGTTTCGGTGCTCCTGCCCGCCCGCGACGCGGCGGCGACGCTCGCGGCGAGCCTGGCGAGCGTCCGGCGGCAGCGCCTCGCCGACTGGGAGTGCGTCGTTGTGGACGACGGTTCGCTCGATGCGACCCGCGCGGTCGCGGAGCGGTTTGCCGCCGCCGACCCGCGCTTCGTCGTGGTGCCGGCGGCGCGCGCGGGTCTGGTCGCGGCCTTGAACGCCGGACTGGCGCGCTGCCGCGGGGCGTTCGTCGCCCGCATGGACGCCGACGACCTGATGCACCGCGATCGCCTCGTGGCGCAGGTCGAGGCGCTGGCGGCGGCGCCCGCGCTCGCGGCGGTCGCGACCCACGTCCGCATCTTCCCGCGCGACCACCTCGCCGCGGGATGGCGCACGTACGAGCGCTGGGTGAATGGGATCGCGTCGGCGGCCGACGTGCGCGCCGAGGCGTTCGTCGAGTGCCCGGTCGTCCACCCGACCCTGACCTTCCGCCGCGCCGCGCTCGCGACGCTCGGCTATCGCGACGCCGGCTGGCCCGAGGACTACGACCTCGTGCTGCGCGCGCTCGCGCGGAACCTCGAGCTCGGCGTCGTACCGCGCCGCTTGCACGCGTGGCGCGATCGTCCGGGGCGGCTCTCGCGCACCGGCGAGGCGTACGCGCTGCCGCGCTTCTCCGCGCTCAAGGCGGCGTTCCTCGCGGAGCGCTTCCTCGCGGCCTCGGACCGCTACGTGCTCTGGGGCTACGGCGGCACCGGGCGGGCTCTCCACCGGGCGCTCGCCGCCCACGGGAAGCGCGCGACCCACGTCGTCGAGGTGCACCCGGGACGTGTCGGCAACACCATTCACGGCGCGCCGGTGATCGGCCCCGACGCGCTCCGCGCGATTCCGCCGACCCCGATCGTGGTGTCGGTGGCGCGCGGCGGTCCGCGGAGCCTGATCCGCGCCGCCCTTGCGGGCATGGGATTCCGCGAGCTCCGCGACTTCGTCTGCGCCGCGTGACTACCGGACAACGATGTCGGCCGCGGGCGCGACGTGCGGACCGGCACCGAGCTGCTCGAGATAGGCCCGCGCGGTGGCGTTGGTCGGGTCCATCGCGAGGGCGCGGCGGAGCCAGCGTTCCGCCTCGCCGCGATCGCCGCCGAGCCAGCGCGGCAGCTTCACGAGGAGGGCGCCCTTGGCAGCGAGGGCCTCGGGATCGTCGGGAGCGAGCGCGAGCGTCGCCTCGATCTCGCGGCGCAGGCGGCTGACGGCGCGCCAGGTCCCGAGACCGACGCCGCTGAGGCCGATCGCCTTGCCGAGATTGCAGACGATCGCGTAGTGCGCGCGCGCCGAGTGCTCGGAGAGCTCGACGGCGCTCTCCGCGATCACGAGCCCGCGCGCGAGGACCGGCAGACGCGCGTCCGGCGGCAGATCGTCCGCGGTCGCGCAGAGCGCGATCGCGTCGTCCGCACGCCGTTCGGCGGCGGCGGCGCGTTCGTCGAGCCCCTGCGCGGCGGCGGCGCTCGCCGTCGCGACGACGGTGAGCAGCGCCATCACCGTTGCGCGTACACGCCCGACGCCTTCCTCGCGGGTGCGGGGGCACGCTCGAGCTCGCCGCGGTGGCGCAGGATGGCAGCGCGTGTCCATCGTCGTGGCGCTGACTCGACGATACCGACGTCGATGTGAACCGACTACGCGAAAAGCGTATCGCATTGCACGGTACGCCGCGTCGTCAGGTGTCGGTTTTCTGGCGGAGCCGGCGGGCGTCGTCGCCGCGCGGCCGCGGGGGGGCGCATGTCCTGCCGGCGCCAGAGGTCGGGACGGTCGGCGCCCGGCGCGTCGCGCATGGCGCTCGCCGTCGCCGATGCTTGGGCGCGGCGCGCGCCCGCCCACGCGTTCCGCCGCGCCGCGCGGCCGCGTTCGACGCCCGCGGGCCGTGGTTGCGCGCCCGCCCGCCTTCTCTTAGCTTCCGCGCCCGTGGAGCGCCGGGACGTCGTGATCGTCGGAGGGGGGCCGGCCGGCGCCGCGACCGCGCTCTTCCTCCTGCGTCGGGATCCCGCCCTCGGCGGACGGATCCTTCTTCTCGAGAAGGCGCGCCACCCCCGTCCCAAGGTCTGCGCCGGCGGGCTCATCCCGCACGCGCTCCGCTGTCTCGACGAACTCGGCGTCGGCCTCGCCGTGCCGCACGTGATGGTCGACCGCGCCCGCGTGGAGGCGCCGGACGACCGCGTCGAGATCGAAGGAGCGCGCATCTGCGCTGTGGTCCGCCGCGACGAGCTCGACGCCTCGCTGCTCGCCGCCGTGCGCGCGGGGGGGGTCGAGGTGTGCGAGGAGGAGAAGGTCGTGGCGCTCGGACGCGTCGCGGGCGGTGTCGAGGTGAGAACGCCGCGCGCCGCGTACGCCGCACCGATCGTCGTCGGCGCGGACGGCTCCGGGAGCCTCGTGCGGCGCCGCCTGGTCGACGCGCCGGGCCGGCGCGAGGAGATCGCGCGCGCGGTCATGGCCGACATCCCAGTCGGACCCGGCGCGAGCGGGTGGGACGGCCACGCGCGGGCGCGCTACGACTTCGACTTCCGCGCCGTGCCCCGCGGGCTCGCCGGGTACGCCTGGGCGTTTCCCTGCCTGGTCGGCGGCGCGCCGCACGTGAACGCGGGCGTCTACGCGTGGCGGCGGACCGGCGTTGACGTAGGGGCGCTCCTGCGCGAGCTGCAGGAGGATCTCGGCGGCGTGGCGGTGCGCCACCAGGCCGCGCCGATCCGCTGCTGGGGCAGGGCGCCGTTCGTGGCGCCGCACGTGCTCCTGGTCGGCGACGCGGCAGGCGTCGAGCCACTCATGGGGGAGGGAATCTCGTTCGCGCTCGAGTACGGGCGATGGGCGGCGGCCGAGATCGCGGCCGCGCTCGGCGCCGGGGACTATGCCTTCGCAGGGTCCGAGGCGCGCTTCCGGCGCGCCTGGGTCGGGCGGAAGCTCCACCGGCTCGGGCAGGCGGCGACGATGTTCTACGGACCCGGGGCGCGACTCTGGCTCGGGATCGCGGCCCGCTGGCGGGGAGCGCAGGAGGTCGGGCTCCGCTGGTACAACGGCGTCGACGGGTGGGACCGCCGCGGTGGCTGGGACGCGTTCGCCACGGCGGTGCGGTGGTCGATCGCGCACGCCCTCCGCGCCTAACCTCGCGGACCGCCGGTTGCCTGCCGTCGGCGCGTGGTGCATTAAGGCGTGTCGCCATTCGCCAATCCCCACGCTTCGGAGGAGGCTCCCATGCAGAAGCCCGTGATCGTCGCCGCCACTCGTACGGCCATCGGAACGTTCGGCGGAACCCTCGCTCAGACCCCCGCGCCCGAGCTTGCCGCGATCGTCATCCGCGAGGCGCTGCGCCGCGCCGGGAACCTTCCGGGCGACCAGGTCGACGAGGTCGTCCTCGGGAACGTGCTCGCCGCCGGCCTTGGCTTGAATCCCGCGCGCGTCGCGTACCTGAAGGCGGGGATTCCGAAGGAAGTGCCGGGCTACGGCATCAACAAAGCGTGCGGGTCGGGGCTGAAGGCGGTGGCGCTCGCGGCCCAGGCGATCGCCTCGGGAGACGCCGAGATCGTCGTCGCGGGCGGCATGGAGAACATGAGTGCCGCTCCCTATCTCCTCACCAAGGCGCGCACCGGGTACCGCATGGGCCACGATCAGATCATCGACTCGATGATCAGCGACGGTCTCACGTGTCCGATCACCTTCACCCACATGGGCATGACGGCCGAGAACGTCGCGGCGAAGTACGAGATCGCGCGCGCCGAACAGGACGAGTTCGCGATCGAGAGCCAGGCAAAGGCCGCGGCGGCGATCAAGGCCGGCAAGTTCAAGGAGGAGATCGTCGCGGTCGAGATCCCGGCCAAGAAGGGCGACCCCATCAGGTTCGAGACCGACGAGCATCCGCGCGAGAGCGCGCCCGACAAGGTCGCGGCCCTCAAGCCCGCGTTCAAGAAGGACGGTTCGGTCACGGCGGCGAGCGCCTCGGGCATCAACGACGGCGCGGCGGCGGTCGTGGTCATGTCGGAGGAGCGCGCCCGGAAGCTCGGGCTGCCCGTCCTGGCGAGCGTTCGCGCCACCGCGGCCGCCGGCGTCGACCCGGCCATCATGGGGATGGGTCCGTGGCCGGCCTCCGAGAAGGCGCTCGAGAAGGCGGGTCTCCGCAAGGAGGAGATCGACCTCTGGGAGCTGAACGAGGCCTTCGCCGCGCAGTCGCTCGGCGTGCTCCGCGAGCTCCGCATCCCGAAGAACCGGGTCAACGTGCACGGCGGCGCGATCGCGCTCGGTCACCCGATCGGCGCGAGCGGCGCCCGCATCCTCGTGACCCTGATCCACGCCATGAAGGACCGGGACGCGAAGCTCGGCCTCGCGTCGCTCTGCATCGGTGGCGGACAGGGCATCGCGATGATCATCGAGCGCTGAGGCGCTAGCGGTCGGTTCGTGGCGGTCGCGGCGTTCTTCGACATCGACGGCACGTTGATCTCGAAGAACACGGGTCCGCTCTACATGAAGTTCCTGCGGCGGCGCGGCGAGATCCGGCGGCGCGACGCGGCGCGGACGCTCTACCTCTTCCTCCGCTACAAGCTCGGGCTCCTCGACATCGAGCGCGCGGCGGCGAGCTCGAGCGGGTGGATCCGCGGGCGCAGCGAAGCCGCGGTCGCCCGGCACTGCCGTGTGTGGTACCGGGAGATGGTGCGCCAGTACCTGCAACCGACGCTGGTGCGGCGCGTGCGCGAGCATCGCGAGGCGGGGCACGTCGTGGCGCTGCTCTCGAGCTCGACGCCGTACCTCGCCACCCCGCTCGCCGAGGATCTCGGTATCGAGCACCTGCTGGTGTCGCGTCTGGTGATCGAGAACGGGCGCTTCACGGGCGAGGTCCAGCGCCCCATCTGCTACGGCGCCGGCAAGATCCACTGGGCGAGGCGCTTCGCCGAGGAGCGCGGGATCGATCTCGGCGCGAGTTGGTTCTATACGGACTCGGTGACGGATCTCCCGATGCTGGAGATCGTCGGACATCCCGAGATCGTGAATCCGGATCCGCGCCTCCGCCGCGAGGCGCGCCGGCGCGGCTGGAACGTCATGCGCGTGAGCGTGCACGACCCTGTGACGGAGGCGAGCGGACGACGATGACGAGCCGGACACGGAAGCGGCGCGAGACGGTGTGGTGGACGGTGACGGCGGCCGTCCTGGCGGCAGGGCTGCTCGCGTGGTGGTTCGCGGTGCGCCGCGCCGAGACTCCGGGCTTGCCGGCGAGCCAGCCGGGGGCGCGCGCCCTGTCGGAGGCTCCGGGCGGGCCGCGCGAGGAGTCCGGGCACGACGAGGTCACGGGGGAGGAGAAGGCGGCGCTCGAACGCGTGCTCCGCGAGCGCGGCGCGGCGAGCCCGGGGCGCTGACTCGGGCCGGCGTTCGTCGCGATTTTCGCGACGGCGGGTGACGATTGATGATGACTTTCTTCCGAGCGAGGTCTATAAGCTCGTCCCCCGCAGGCGCGTGACGATGGCTTCGATCGAGGAGAACCTCCGCAAGATTCCGCCGCAGAACCTCGAAGCCGAGGGCTACGAGGTGATCGTGGCCACCGACGGCGAGAGCGGGCTGGCTGCCGCCCGGTCGCCCGACGTCTCGCTGGTGATCTTGGACATCATGCTGCCCAAGGTGAACGGTCT
>WBZR01005136.1_pt1 | contig 10234 bp, 10 predicted proteins | sample 5204231 | NCBI WGS metagenome assembly WBZR01 (sample SAMN12412403, study PRJNA552823) | activated sludge metagenome | isolation source: activated sludge from anammox sidestream of wastewater treatment plant... | place: USA: Virginia | collected 2017-08 | reverse complement strand
GCTGGGCCTTGGCGAGTGGATGAGTTACGACGCATCCGATACGACACTCCAGCCATGGGAGTGGATGATCTTGGCCGACGATTTGGCCGGCGACGACGCCTCCTCCTCCTCCGAAGGAGAGTCCGACGATTCGGCGACCCTCAAGGACTGGGAACTGCTCGGAATCGCCGACGTCATCGAGGCGCCCGATGCCACCCCTCAGGTCCAAACCCCGTCGACACCGAAACCCGCCAGTCGGCCGCAGCCGCGCAAACAACGCCCGCGCAACACGATCCGGATTTACGAACCCAACGAGTGAACACCATGACGAAGATGATCGCGACCCTCGCCCTCTTCGGCCTAGCCTTGGCCGGATTCAGTCAAGAAGCCTTGCCGACCGTTAACGTCTCGGCGAAGGGCACCGACGTTCGCTCGGTGCTGCACGACCTATTCGGTCAAGCCAAGAAGAACTATGTCCTGGAGCCAGGGATTCGCTACGTCCTGTATCTCTCGCTGACCGACGTCGAGTTCGAAGAGGCTCTCCAGCTCGTGTGCAAGAACGCCGACCTCAAATACGAGCTCCAGAACGGCATCTACTTCGTGTCTGCAAAGCAGACGCAGTCAAAGGCTGTCAAGACCGAAACGAAGCCCGCAAAGCCCAAGGGCAAGCTCCCCGAGTCGGTGCTGTCCAGAACGGTAGACACCAAGTTTGACAAGATCGAAATTCGCAAGCTGTTCGCCGACATCTCGAAGCAGTCTGGAGTGACGATCGAGATCGACAAGTCGGTCCCGAACTACAGGCTGGACGCGTACCTGATCAAGACGTCGCTGAGGTTCGCACTGACTTCGATCTGCGATGCCGCACGGCTCAAGTTCACCTTCACTGACAATCTCTCGATTCTGCTCACGCCCAAGAAGGACGGAGAAGACTCGAAGGTCGCCATCCGCCAGAACTAGGCAGCCTCCCGGGCCGCGTCGGGCTTAGCCGCTCGACGCGGCCATCATATCGTCTGCCGAGACCGACTTAATCGTCTTGCACAGCTGGATGGCGAAGCCGTCAGGGTCAGCCACCATGAAGACACGGTCGCCCCAGAACTCATCGACGATCTCGCGGGTGATCGTCGTCCCCCTCGATCGCACGCGCTCATAGTAAGCGTCGATGTCGCAGTCATCGGGCACGTACACCATGGCGACGATCCCCTTCCCCTTGCCACTTCCTTCGTTCGGCTGGTGGGACAGTCCGATGAACGCGGTCGGCGTCATCGTGACCATGACGAACCCCGGGCCGCTGTCCCCGGGCATTCGGAACGCCTCGGTGAACTCGAGATTCTCGACATAGAAGCGGCTGGACGACTCGACGTCGGCGCAGGCGAGGATGGGAATGATCATAATCCCTCTACTGTAGCCCCTGGGCTCGTGGACTCATGATGCAGTTCTTGCGATTCTTCGTCGTTCCGGCCTTCCTGTCGATTCCAGCGCTCCTGCTGCACGCAGAGGCTCCAAAAGCTCTGTTGGCGTATCGGAAGCTGGAGTACCGCATTCCGATGCGGGATGGAGTCAAGCTCTACACCGCGGTGTACGTTCCGGTCGATCAGGACAAGCACCCGATGCTGATGGAGCGGACGCCCTACGGTTGCGGGCCGTACGGCCCCGAGGAGCGGCCGGTCATCCGGGAAGGGAAGTTCACCGACGCCGGATACATCATCGTGTACCAAGACGTGAGGGGCCGCTTCATGTCGGAGGGCAAGTTCGAGGAGATTCGCCCGCTCCGCTCGCTACAGGGGTCGAAGACGGTCGACGAAAGCACGGACGCGTACGATACGGTCGACTATCTCGTCAAGAACGTTCCAAACAACAACGGCCGAATCGGGGTGCGAGGCATTTCCTACCCAGGCTTCTACGCTGCCTGTGCGGCCGCGAATACCCATCCGGCGATCAAGGCGGTGTCACCGGGCGCTCCGGTCACAGAGTGGTTCTTCGGTGACGACGTCCACCACAATGGCGCGTTCTACTTGCTGGATAACTTCGACTTCTACTTCTTCTTCGGCTACGACAAACCTGGCCCCGCCCCCGAGCATCCGCAGGTCGCTCCGATGGGATCGAGACAGGACGCCTATAAGTGGTTCCTCGAGCAAGGCTCGCCGGACGCCCTCGAAAAGAAGTTCTTCCAAAGCAAGTTCCCGTTTTGGAGAGACATCATCGAGCACCCCAGCTACGACGCGTTTTGGAAAGCTCGATCAACGGCTCGCTACCTCAAGAACGTTCGCTGCGCGGTGCTGACCGTTGGCGGTCTCTACGACGCGGAAGATCTCTATGGCCCGTTTGACGTGTATGCCGAGATCGAGAAACAGAACCCAGGCATTGCGAACACGTTGGTGATCGGGCCCTGGTCTCACGGGGGCTGGATGGGGTCAGGCTCCCGCCTCGGCGGGGTGCCGTTCGGCTCGAACACCGGCGCCGCGTTCCGAGACGAGATTGAGTTTCCGTTCTTCGAGTCACATCTTCGCGGCGACGGATCGTTCAAGGCGCCCGAAGTTCGCATCTTCAACACGGGAGCCAACGCGTGGCGCGAGTTTGGCGAGTGGCCTCCGAAAGGCACCAAGCCATGGTCGCAGTTCTTGCTTCAAGGCAGGGGCCTCGGCGCGACCCAAGGAATCGTCCAAGGGCCGAGTTTCGATCAGTACGTGAGCGATCCGCTGAAGCCAGTGCCCTACCTCGACGGGACGATCACGCGTCGCAACAGCAACTACATGATCGCGGACCAGACCTTCGCGACGAAGCGGGACGACGTGCTCACCTATGCCGGAAAGCCGCTTGAAGAGGATGTCACGATCGCCGGCCCGATCCAAGCCGAAGTGTACGTGTCGTCGACAAGCACGGATCTCGACCTTGTGTGCAAAGTGATCGACGAGTATCCGTCGGACGCTGGCGACTTGGCCGGCAAACAGATCCTCGTTCGGGCTGACCCCATGCCGGTCCGATTCAGGGACTCGTTCGAACAGCCGAAACCGCTGAAGCCGGGGGCCGTCGTGAGGGTGAACTGGCGACTGCCGGACGTCATGCACACATTCAAGAAGGGGCACCGAATCGTCGTCCAAGTGCAGTCGTCTTGGTTCCCGCTCGTCCAGATGAGCCCGCAGGTGTTCGGCAATCCCTACACGATTCCGCCTTCGGAGTGGAGGAAGGCTGAGGTTCGAGTCTACTACGACCGCGACCACCCGTCTCAAGTCAAGTTTGGAAGACTCTAAGCCCGATCCACTACCGGAGCGCAGGCGCCGTCTCCGCCGACGAGTCATCGTCTATGGCTCGCTGATCGCCGGGTTCTGGAGCTTCTTTCTGTGGCAGCCGATCGAGATCGACCTGATCCCGCGTCGCCTTCCCCCCAAGCGCTCTGTCGGACCCAGTCCCGTCGAGTTGTTCTCCCCCAACAGCCGGGTCATGGTCGTCGTCGCCCATCCTGACGACAGTGAGTTCTACATCGCGGGGACGCTTTTGAGGTTGGCTCAGTCGGGAGCTGAACTTCGGCAGCTGCTGTTCACCGACGGTGACAAGTCGTTCTACTTTTGGGCCGATACGTCTGGGCTGCGAACGACTCGTCGGCGCGAACAGCGCAGCGCGTCAGCGAAGTGGAAGGCCAAGGAACTCACCTTCCTGGGGTTTCCCGATGGACGGTTGCGCAAGAACGGGCAGACCGTCGATGCCATGGTGGCCACGATCAGGCATTGGAGGCCGAACATCATCCTCAGCTTCGATGGTGACTTTCCGCCAAGGGTCAGCCATCAGGACCACCGCCGGTCGGGCGACATCGCTGAGGAAGCGTGTGCGGAAGCCAAGTTCACGGGATGGCATCTGCGCTTCGCCACGATCGCGCCGACCTACGCGGTTGACGTCGACTCTGTCTGGACGGAGCGATTGGACTTGCTCGCGATCCACAAGAGCCAGTTCTCGGGCGAGAAGCTGAGCCGGATCCGTGCCTTTATCGCAGACGGCGCCGTCGAGCAAGCGGGTGAACAGGGCTTCTCGTTCGGAGAGGCTTTTCGCTGCTCCCGCATGCTCGACGGCAAAATCGTCGACTAGGGCAGGACGTGCGGATACTGCACACCGGCGAAGCTGCACGTTGCGTTCGTCCCCAAGGCGTTGGCGGTGTAAGCGCCTCCCGCCGGGCACACCGGTGCGTTCCGAATGTATGCCGGCACGATGTCAGCCATCGTGCAAGGATCGCCTGTGTTGAGTCGCAGGTCCATCGCACGGACTTCCTTCGCATCCTCGATCTTGTGAAGGTTCGACAGGCACGTTCGGTGGCGCGAAAGCTCGCGAGCCTGCAGGAACTGAGGCACCGCAATGCTCATCAGGATGCCGATGATCAGCACCACGATCATGATTTCGACGAGCGTGAAACCTCTGGAGCGCATTCTTTCCCCGCTTGGGACCCACATGGAATGTCGGTCCCGCAGAAGGGAATCCTCACCGTACAAGAGCCGACAGAAATGCCGGTTCGCACAGAATTCAGGTGCTTGAGGTTGGTGTTCGAGAGCAACACACGGGCAACGCGATCCGTTCCCCCAACGGCCCTAATCTGGTATTCCTGCGGGCGAACGGTCCTAAACCGCCATGAGACTTCCGGACGGCATCATTCGATCGGTTGCCGGGCCCTGGACCTTGCTTCGACCGTGCTCGATGAAGTACTCGAACTCGTCCTGGAAGACCCGAATCGCACCCTGAACCGGCCAGGCGGCGGCGTCGCCGAGGCCACAGAATGACCGTCCGTCGATCTGCGAACAAACGTCGAGCAGCAGTTCGATGTCCGCGGATCTTCCGCCCCCGGTTCGAATCCGATCGAGGATCTGCACCAGCCACTTCGTTCCCTCGCGGCAGGGAGTGCATTTGCCGCACGACTCGTTCGCGTAGAACTGAGCGGTCCGCCAGATGAAGGTCACGATGCAGGTGTGCTCGTTGAGGAACATGCACCCGCCCGAGCCGACCATCGACTTAACCTCTCCCATTTCCTCATATCCGATGACCGCTCGCATCGTGTCAGCCGCGTCGATCATCGGCACTGACGAGCCGCCGGGTACGCAAGCCTTGAGCGCGCCGCCCTTCATGCCTCCGGCCAAGTCGAGGAGCTCAGCCATCGTCGTCCCGAACTCGACTTCGTAGTTGCCGGGCTTGTTGACGTGCCCTGAAACCGAGAAGATCTTGGTGCCCCGCGAGTTCTTCGTCGACGCGCCCATTGAGGCGTACCAGTTGCCGCCATTCTTGAGAATGAACGGCGCACAGGCGTAGGTCTCGACGTTGTTGATGATCGTTGGCCGATCCCAGACTCCTTGAACGGTGGGCAGCGGAACGTGAGGGAACTTGAGTCGGGGCATTCCCCGCTCGCCCATGAGGCTCGACATCAGGGCGCTCTCCTCGCCGCACTCGTAGGAGCCTGCGCCGAGGTGGACGTACAGGTCGAAGTCGTAGCCAGATCCCAAGATGTTCTTGCCCAGCAACCCGGCCGCGTAGGCTTCGTCGATCGCCTTGCGAACCGCCTTGGCAGCGTCGATGAACTCGCCACGGATGTAGACGTAACCCGCATCGGCGTTCGTCGCGAAGCCCCCGATCGTCATCCCCTCGATCATCAGGAACGGGGTTTCCTCCATGATCTGCTTGTCTTTGAAGGTCCCAGGTTCGCCCTCGTCGGCGTTGCAGATCATGTAGTGGGGCTGCTTCTTGTCCTTCTCGATGCCGTTCCACTTGATCCAGGTTGGGAAGCCGGCACCCCCGCGTCCTCTAAGCCCGCTCGCCTTGACCTCGTCGATCACTGCCTGCCGATCCATCTTGAGCGCCTTCTCGAGCGCTTGATAGCCCCCTTGTGCGCGGTACCCCTGCAAGGTGCGATAGGCGGGATCGTGCGCGTGCTCGAGGATCAGCTTGAGTTCAGCCATGGCCAACTGAGATTCTACTCAAGGCGGCGTAGAATGGAGCCGATGGCCGTCGACCCCGCCTATCGTGCCGAGATCGAGGAGAAGCTCTCCGCCGTTTGCCGGTTGCAGACGCGACCCATGTTCGGCGGTCTTGGAATCTACGCCGATGGTCTATTCTTCGCACTTGCGGACGACGGTCGGCTGTACTTCAAGGTCGACGCGACGAACCAGGGTGACTTCGAGGCGGCGGGGATGCAGCCGTTCATTCCGTGGGACGGCGCGAAGCCGATGGGCTATTGGGAGCTTCCGCCGGGCCTTCTCGAACGTCCCGAGGAGCTTTCCGTTTGGGTCGACAAGGCAGTCGGAGTCGCAAGTCGCGCGAAGAAGCCTAAGAAGCGTGCCTAGCTGGCTAGGATGGCTTCAACCGCCTGACGAACGATCTTGGCGGCAAGGGCACCTTCGGCAGCCGGTTGCTCGCGACCGAAGCTGAAGCGGACGCCCTCTCTCGCTTCGACCTCGCTGAAGCCGCACGCCAGCATGACGTGGCTCGGTTCGAGGCTGCCTGACGAGCATGCCGCACCCGCCGAAGCGGCAACGCCCATGCGGTCGAGGCGTATCAACAGGGACTCGGCGCGGACACCGGGAAACCTCACGTGCGAGAGGCCGGGAAGTGAGTCGACCCCATCAGCGAGCGTCTTCACCCCCACCTGCCCGAGCTCGGCGTCGAACGCGACCGCGGCAGGGTGCCGCCCAGTAACGGGCAGCGCAGATCGGAGCGCGGCGGCAAAACCGACGATCCCGGCGACGTTCTCGGTGCCCGCTCTCAGCTCTCGCTCCTGGCCTCCGCCGACGATCATCGGCTCCAGCTTGGTGCCGGCCCGGACATAGAGGGCGCCTGCACCCTTTGGGCCGCCGATCTTATGGGCGGACACCGTGACTAGGTCCGCTCCCAAGTCGTCCACCTGCCAGTCCCATAGGGAGAAGGTCTGCACGGCGTCGCAGTGAAAGAGCGCACCGTACCGGGACGCGATCTCGCCGACTTCGCGCACTGGCTGGATTGTTCCGACCTCGTTGTTCGCATGCATGACGCTGACGAGCAGGACGTCGTCCGACATCATGCGGCGTAGCGCCTCGAGGTCGATCGTCGCATTCCGATCGACGGGGATGAGTTCGACGACGACCCCCATCCTCTCGAGCAGGGAGCGCGTGTGGAGGACGCAGTGGTGCTCGGCGGCGCCGAGCAGCACGCGCCTGCGGCCTGATGCAGCCATCGCGGATCCAACGATCGCCAGGTTCGCAGCTTCGGTCCCACCGCTCGTAAAGATCACCTCCGCGAACAAACACCCCAGCCTCTTGGCGACTGCTTCGCGTGCCTCGTCGATCGCCGCCCGGGCGCGTCTCCCTTCCTCATGAAGGCTCGACGCGTTCCCGAACTCGGGACCTAGCCAAGGAGCCATCGCTGTGATGGCAGCCTCGGCCAGCGGGGTGGAGGCGGCGTAATCCGCGTAGATCCGCTTCATAGCAGCTTCCGGAAGGCTGGTCGCGGAAGGAATGTGGCGGCCCAACGCAAGTAGCTCTTGAATCTGCCGGGGCTTCGCCGGATCGACTCCATGTAAGCTCGACGCCCGCCCGCGGGGTCGCCGTTGAGTGTCTTTGCGGTTCCAAGGGCCGCGTAGTTGTGGGCGAACGCTGCTCCCATCGCGGCGTCTCCGCGAGCCATCCATGAGGCTTCTTTGGTCGCGATCCACTCGCGGAGCATCTGATCGTCCTTCCAGATTCGTTCGAGTTTGCGGCTCGCGCTCCCGCCATGCACACGATAGAACGTGAGAGGTTCCGCGACACACCCCATCGGCCAACGCTCGGCGATGCGCAGCCACATCTCCCAATCCCCCGAACCGAAATACGCTTCGTTGAAGCTTCCCACTTGGTCGAAGCACGCGCGTCTCACCAAAGCGGCGGAGGCGATGATCTTGTTCTGGTACAGAAGAGCGGGCAAGATATCGCCCGTTTCGAATGTTGGGAACTCGAACCCGAGCGGGGAGTCCTCGCGCTTCACCCCGTTCCCATCGATGAACCAGCCGTCCGTGTGCACGAGACCAACCTCAGGATGCTCGTCGAACAACTCGAGCTGAGCTTCCAGCTTGCGGGGAGCCCAAACGTCGTCGTCATTCAGGATCGCGATGAACTCGCCTTTCGCGGAAGCCAACGCGCGATTGAGCGACCCGTAGGTGCCTAGGTTCTGCTCGTTCAAGATCACCTGCGTTCGGTCGGTTGCCCTAGCGGGATCGCTGAGCCACTCCCTTGTCTCATCGGTCGACCCGTCGTCGATCGCCACGATCTCCCAATCCGTGTAGGTCTGGTCGAGCACGCTCTGCCACGCTTCCGGCAGGAACCGGATGTGGTTGTAGCAGGTGAACAGCACGCTGACACGGGGCACGATGGATTGTAGATCGGGGATCGTGAACCAAGCCCGAGAGCCAAGCCGTAAACTACGTCACCGTGGCATCGATACCATGGCAAGAGCGTCCCGCAGGCTGCACCGACCTCGTTTGGAGATACGAGCAGAACCCGATCATTCCGCGCGATCTGCTCCCGACCACCAACTCCATTTTCAACTCGGCCGCGCTCCGTTTCGGGGACGGGTTTGCCGGCGTCTTCCGCTGTGACGACCGTAGGCGCGAGATGCGGCTGCACGCCGGGTTCAGCGCGAATGGATTCGACTGGCGGATCGATCCAGAGCCGATCGAGTGGACCCTGGGTGACGAAGGCTTGGAAGCCCCGGAGTACGGCTACGATCCGCGGGTCGTGTGGATCGATGACCGCTTCTGGGTGACGTGGTGCAACGGGTTCCACGGCCCCACGATCGGGCTGGGATACACCCACGACTTCCGCCAGTTCACCATGGTCGAGAACGCGCTGCTGCCCTACAACCGGAACGGCGTCCTGTTTCCTCGCAAGATCGGCGGACGTTTCATGATGCTCAGCCGTCCTAGCGACCGCGGGCATACCCCGTTCGGCGACATCTTCCTCTCGCAGAGCGAGGACATGTTCCACTGGGGTCGCCACCGCTTCGTGATGAAGCCGGAACAGCCTTGGGAGTCGACCAAGATCGGGGCGGGTCCGATTCCGATCGAGACATCCGAGGGCTGGCTTCTGATCTATCACGGCGTGCTCACAAGCTGCAGCGGCTACGTGTATCACTGGGGGGCTTGCCTGCTGGACCTCGACGAGCCTTGGAAGGTGATCGCCCGCGGAAAGACGTACTTGATGTCGCCCCAGCGGCTCTATGAGCAAGTCGGAGACGTTCCCAATGTGGTCTTCCCGTGTGCCGCGTTGGAGGAAGACGGAAGGCTGGCGATCTACTACGGCGGGGCCGACACGGTGACGTGCCTGGCATTCGCGTATCGGGACGAGCTCGTGGAGTGGCTGCGTCGAACTTAAAGACACGAACCGCTCATCGAGTGGTGTGAACTTCGTCCATTTCTGCCCAGTTCGCCCCGACCTTGGCGTCGACCTCGACCGGAACGCTCAACGGTAGTGCGTCCTCCATGTCGCGACGAATCGGCTCGATCAGGCCCTCGTCGCCATCCATCAGCTCGAAAACGAGCTCATCGTGGACTTGGAGCAGCATGCGGGTCCGATGTCCGGAGAGGGTCTTGGCCACCCGCAGCATCGCGAGCTTGATCATGTCGCTGGCGGTCCCCTGAATGGGCGCGTTCATCGCCTGGCGCTCGGCGTACATCCGTTCGTTGCGGTTGGCGTTGTGGATGTCGGGGAAGTAGCGCCTACGTCCGCATAGCGTCGTCGTAAAGCCCTTGCTGCGTGCCTCCTGGACGGTGGCTTCGGTGAAACCCTTCACCTTGGGGAAGCGCACCCGGTACTGCTCGATGAGCGCGCGCGCCTCGGATATCGAGAACCCTCCGCCGAGCTGGTTCGCGAGCCCGAACTCGGTGACGCCGTACAGCACCGCGTAGTTGAGAAGCTTGGCCCAGCGACGCTGCTCCTTCGTGACCGCCGCCTCCTCGACACCGAACATCAGCGATGCGGTGACCGTGTGAACGTCGGTGCGCGTCGCGAACGCTTCGACGAGGTTCTCATCGCCGCACATGTGGGCAAGGACCCGCAGCTCGATCTGCGAGTAGTCGAACGACGCGAGCTTCGTGCCGGGAGCGGCGATGAAGGCGCGACGGATCGACCGGCCCAGCTCGGTGCGGATGGGAATGTTCTGCAGGTTCGGTTCGTTCGAGCTGAGGCGGCCGGTCGCGGCGACGGTCTGGTTGTAGGTCGTGTGGATGCGCCCGTCCTCAGCGATCATGCGGGGCAGGGCGTCGGCGTAGGTCGATTTCAGC
>WBZR01005132.1_pt1 | contig 10241 bp, 6 predicted proteins | sample 5204231 | NCBI WGS metagenome assembly WBZR01 (sample SAMN12412403, study PRJNA552823) | activated sludge metagenome | isolation source: activated sludge from anammox sidestream of wastewater treatment plant... | place: USA: Virginia | collected 2017-08 | reverse complement strand
ATGATCTTCCAGGACCCGACGACCAATCTCAATCCCGCCTTCCGCGTCGGCGACCAGATGGTCGACGTGGCGCTGCATGCCGGCCGCGTCGATCCCGCGATCCTCGGCGTCGCCGCGAACGCCTCGCGCGCGGCGCGCACGCGTGCGGCGCGGGCGCTGTCGATCGCCATGCTGGAGCGCGGCCGCCGGATTCGTGCGATCCTGCAGCAGCCGCAGTACGAACCGCTGCCGGTTCCGGAACAGATGGTCGCGCTCCTTGCGGCCAGCAGCGGACTGCTGAATGCGACCTCGATCGACAAGGTTGCGCTGGCGGAGAAAGTCATTCGAAGTGCGGTCACTGCCGAGCTGCCAGCCGTCTGCCAGCGAATGGAGTCCGGGATCAGGTTGAGTGCCGAAGATCGCGACGACCTGCTTCGGGTCATACGCGGCGCGGTGAACGGCATCACGGAGACAGGCAATGACGCAAGCGCTTGAGTCGATGCGTCGTCGCATCGAGAGCGCCGAGGACCTGTACGCCGTGGTCCGGGTGATGAAGACCCATGCCGCCGCCAGTATTCGCCAATGCGAACGGGCGGTGGAATCGCTCGTCGAGTACAACCGCACCATCGAAGCCGGGCTGCAGATCGTCCTGCGGAGCCGTCCGGACGCGATTCCGGCGCAGTCGCCTGTCGGCCCCACCTGGGCAAACATCGTCTTCGGCTCGGATCAGGGCATGTGCGGTTCATTCAACGAGCAGGTGGTGAGCTTTGTCCTGGAGCAATTCGACGACCCGACCCGTTCGCGGCACGACTGCTCGATGTTGGTCGTTGGCTCGCGGGTTGCGGGCCGACTCGAAGATGCCGGATGTGCAGTCGATGCTCGATTCGCGATGCCGAGCACCGTCTCTGGCATCACGACAGCAGTGAGCGATGTGCTGCTCAAGATCGAGGAGATGCGCTCCCAGGACGGCGCGAGGCAGTTCCTGCTCGTTCATCATCGGCCTAACGCTCCGGCGGGATCCTCGCCGCAGAAGCTGCAACTCCTGCCCATCGATCGCGCGTGGCTTGCAAGTCTGGCGATGAAGAACTGGGAATCACGTGCGTTGCCCATGTACACCATGGATTGGCGACGCCTGTTCTCGGCGCTGATCCGGCAGTACCTGTTCATCGCACTGTACCGTGCCTTTGCGGAATCCATGGCAAGCGAGAATGCCAGCCGCCTCGCATCGATGCACGCCGCGGAGAAGAATATTCGGAATCATCTTTCCCTTCTTGCAGTCGACTACCATGAAGGACGCCAGCAAGCGATCACCGAGGAGCTGCTGGACATCGTGGCCGGTTTCGAGACGTTGATGAGCGGGGAGGATCGGCGGGAGTAGCGTGCACGGCATCCGGCTCCCGATTGGGGCGGCTTGCCGGACGGCGAACCGCTGCCGCCCGGAGTTCATCGCATGACGCGGTCCGCCGCTGCTTCCGGGCGAGATCGACAAGGACCTGCGGGCATTCGTCCGGCAGCGCCCGAGCACTTCACCTTGCCTCCGGCACCCGGGACCGCAGGCGTGTCTCAGTAAGGCCAGACCCAGTCGGCGATCTCGGGACGGTCGGTACCCTGCGTGCGCGCATACGTCACGTTGTCGATGATGGCGTTCTTCATGTCTTCCTTGAGATGCGCCGCGCGCACCGCCAGGCCCGGCACCCGGTCGATCACGTCGATGACCAGATTGAAGCGGTCGATCTGGTTGAGGATCGCGAGTTCGAGGGGCGTGTTGATGTTTCCCTTCTCCTTGTAGCCGCGGACGTGCAGGTTCTCGTGATTCTTGAAGCGGTACGCGAGCTTGTGGATCAGCCACGGGTAGCCGTGGAAGTTGAAGATCACCGGCTTGTCGGTCGTGAACAAGCCGTCGAACTCCCGGTCGCTCAACCCGTGTGGATGTTCGGAGGCGGGTTGCAGCTTGTACAAGTCGACCACGTTGACGAAGCGGACCTTGAGATCCGGTAGCCGTTCGCGAAGGATCGCGACTGCGGCCAGGGCCTCGAGCGTGGGCACGTCGCCGCAGGACGCCATCACGACGTCGGGCTCCACGCCCTGGTCGTTGCTCGCTCGTGACCACAGGCCGATGCCTTTGGCGCAGTGCACGATCGCCTGCTCGATCGTCATGAATTGCATGTGCTTCTGCTTGTCGGCGACGATGACGTTGATGCAATCGGTCGAGCGCAGGCACTGGTCGGCGACGACCAGGAGGCAGTTGGCGTCGGGTGGGAGGTAGATGCGGGTGACCGACGGGCTCTTGTTGGTGACCACGTCGATGAAACCCGGATCCTGGTGCGAGAAGCCGTTGTGGTCCTGGCGCCAGACGGTGGAGGACAGCAGGATGTTCTGCGACGCGACCGGCGCTCGCCACGGCACGTGGTTCTTGCAGATGTCGAGCCACTTGGCGTGCTGGTTGAACATCGAGTCGACGACGTGCGCGAAGGCCTCGTAGGTATGGAAGAAGCCGTGGCGGCCTGACAGCAGATAGCCTTCGAGCCAGCCGAGCAACGTGTGTTCGGAAAGCACCTCCATCACCCGACCGTCGCGGGAGAGCTCACCGCCATCACCATCCTCGGGCAGCAGGTCCGCCATCCATACTTTCTTGCTGACCTCGTAGATCGCCTGGAGCCGATTCGAAGCGGTCTCGTCGGGACCGAAGACGCGGAAGCTCGTCATGTTGGCGCGCATGACCTCCCGCAGGAATTCCCCGAGGGGCCGCGTGTTCTCGTGGCGGACGGCGCCTGCGGATGGGACCTTGACGGCAAACTGGGAAAAGTCCGGAAGCTTCAGGTCCTTGCGCAGCAGTCCGCCGTTGGCGTGTGGATTGGCGCTCATGCGGCGCGCGCCTTTCGGTGCGAGATCGCGCAGCTCCGTCACGAGCCGGCCGTCGCTGTCGAACAACTCGGCTGGCGCGTAACTCTTGAGCCAGTTCTCCAGCGCCTTCAGGCTGGCCGCGTTTTCGCGCACGTCGGCAAGTGGCACCTGGTGCGAGCGCCACGAACCCTCCGCCTTGTGGCCATTGATCTCCTTCGGCCCCGTCCAGCCCTTGGGTGAGCGCAGCACGATCATCGGCCAGCGTGGACGCTCGGGGCTGCCTGTCTTGCGCGCCGCCTGCTGGATGGCGCGTATCTTCGCGATCGCCTCGTCCAGCGTGGCCGCCATCTTCTGGTGCATCGCGGCCGGCTCCGAACCTTCGACGAAGTACGGTGCATAGCCGTAGCCGACGAACAGCGCTTCGAGCTCGTCGTGACTGATCCGGGCGAGAATCGTCGGATTGGCGATCTTGTAGCCATTGAGATTGAGAATCGGCAGTACTGCTCCGTCGCGCACCGGATTGAGGAACTTGTTCGAATGCCACGCGGCGGCGAGGGGGCCCGTCTCCGCTTCGCCGTCGCCGACGACGCAGGCGACGATGAGATCCGGATTGTCGAGCGCCGCGCCATAGGCGTGTGACAGGCTGTAGCCCAGTTCTCCCCCTTCGTGAATCGAGCCCGGAGTCTCCGGCGTCACGTGGCTGCCGATGTGGCCGGGAAACGAGAACTGCTTGAAGAACTTCCGCATGCCTTCGGTGTTCTCGCTCTTGTCCGGGTAGACCTCGGAATAGGTTCCTTCGAGATAGCAAGGCCCGAGGACACCGGGGGCGCCGTGACCAGGGCCCGCGATGAAGATCATGTCGAGGTCGTCGCGCTTGATCACCCGATTCAGGTGTGTCCAGACGAATGACAGCGCGGGGCTCGCGCCCCAGTGACCGAGCAGGCGATGCTTGATGTGTTCGGCGGACAGTGGCTCGCGCAGCAGCGGATTGTCGCGGAGGTAGATCATGCCGACGGCGAGAAAATTGCAGGCGCGCCACCAGGCGTGCAGGCGACGCAGTTCCTCCGCATCGAGCGGGCCGTTCGCGGTGGCGTGGGTGGCGGTCGGTTTCATCGCAACGGGTTTCGTCGTCATCATCGATCTCATGAGGCAATGGAAGCTCCCACCATTGTGCGCCCCTCGGCCCGGGTCGAGACGATGGCCCGATGCGGATCCGTTGTCCGCGGCGAGGCGAGCCAACCCGTCACGCGCGAACCGTCGGTAGCGCGGCGCACGCCCGAGGTACGCGCTCGCCACGGCCGAATGGGTTGCGTGGCGTGCCGGGCGTCACGGCCCACCGGTGAGCGCCCTACGCGGGATCGAATCGATAGCCCACGCCGTAGATCGAGCGGATGAACTCGTGCCCGGGCTCGACCGCCTCGAGCTTGCGGCGCAGGTTCTTCACGTGGCTGTCGATGGCGCGATCGCTCAGGCTGCGCTGGTCGTCGTGCAGCCGGTCGAGCAACTGGTCGCGCGAGAACACGCGACCCGGTGATTCGGCCAGCGCGCGCAGAAGCCTGAACTCCAGCGGCGTCAGATCCAGCGGCTCGCCGTTCCAGCGCGCCTCGTAGCGCTCGGCGTCGAGGACGAGTCCACCCTGGGCCTGCGACGCGTCGGGGTCGCGCCGCCCCCGACGCAGGATCGCTTTGACGCGTGCTACCACCTCGCGCGGGCTGAATGGCTTGCAGACGTAGTCGTCGGCGCCGGCTTCGAGCCCGATCAGCCGGTCGACCTCCTCGACGCGCGCCGTGAGCATCAGGATCGGCACGTCGCTGAACGCGCGCAACGCGCGGCACACGGTGAGGCCATCGGCGCCGGGCAGCATCAGGTCGAGCACGATCAGGTCCGGAGGACGCGCGCGAACGGCGGGCACGACGGTGTCGCCGCGATCCTGCAGCGCGACCTCCATGCCGGCGGCGCGCAGGTAGTCGGCCACCAGTTTCGCGAGGCGCGGCTCGTCCTCGACCACCAGCACGAACGGGGCGGCGACCGCGCTCACGGGACCGTCCTCCACGCTGCGCGGGTCCGAAGCGAACTCGAGGCGTCGGCGCTCATGCGCGCCTCAGCAGTGGCAGGCGCACCGCGATCCACACGCCGCCCAGCGGCGAGTGCCGCGCTTCGATGGTGCCGCCGTGCGCGAGCACGATGCTGCGGCAGATCGCGAGCCCGAGCCCGCTGCCGCCGCCGGCGCGCCCGCGCGAGCTTTCGACGCGGAAGAAGCGGTCGAGGAGTCGTGCGAGCATGTCGTCGGACACGCCCGGCTTCGAGTCCATCATGTCGAGCTGCGCGTGCCCGTCCTCGACGCGGAGGCGCAAGCGCACCTGTCCGCCGCGGTCGGTGTAGCGGAGCGCGTTGCCGATCAGGTTGTGCAGGAGCTGGCGCATCCGCGACTCGTCGGCGAGCAGCATCACCGGAGCCTTCGGCGCGTCGAAGTCGAGGGCGAGGCCGCGCTCATCGGCCATGCGCCGCTGCAGCGCCACCTCGCCGGCCAATAGCGCGCCAAGATCCAGGTCGGCCATCTGGTAGGTAAGCGCGCCTGCGTCGGCGAGGGCGAGCTCGTGCAGGTCGTGCACGAGCTTCGACAGCGTGCCGACTTCGCCCTGCAGGAGCCGCAGGGCTTCCGGCGTGGGCGGATGCACGCCGTCCTCCATCGCCTCCAACTCGCCACGCAACACCGCGAGTGGTGTGCGCAGTTCGTGCGAGACGTCGGCCACGTAGTCGCGGCGCATCTGCTCGTTCCGCTGCAGCGCGAGCGCGAGCTGGTTGAAATCCTGCGCGAGTTGCGCCACCTCGTCGTGGCCCTGCTGCGGTACGCGCGTGTCGTAGCGGCCGGCGGCGAGTTCGTGCGTGGCGGCGGCCACGCGCCGCATCGGCGCGAGCAGCGTGCGCGCCACCCACCACGCGATCAGCGCGGCGAGCAGCAGCGCGACGCCGCCGGTCAGGAGTGCCGCATCGAGCTGGCCGCGCAGGAAGCGCAACGCCGCGGCATCGGTGACGGTGTTCACCGGTGCGATCGCGAGCCAGCCGACGGTGCGGCCGTCGACCACGATCTCGCGTTGCTCGGTGCCGGCCAGCATGCGCGGGAATCCGATCACGTGCTGGCGCTGTTCGTCCAGCAGCGACACGCGGCGGCCGGCGCCCAGGAGGTCGGTGCCCAGGAGTTCCCGCTGTTCCGCCGTCAGCGGAGCGTCGCCCGGCTGGCCCGGACCGACGCCGAGCAAGTCGACCCACACGTCGATGTGGCCGCGCACGAAGTCCCAGTTGCCGTGCTGCGCGTAGGCCTGGCGCACGCGCGGCAGCGCGGCCTCCATGCGTGCGATCGCCTGCTCGTTCAGGTAGCCGATGAACAGGCGCTCGAAGTTCCAGTGCGCGGCTGCGCCCAGGGCCAACACCACCGCGGTGATGGTGGCCAGCACGGCGAGGAAGAGCTTGCCGGTGAGTCCCGGTCGTCTCATGACAGGCTGAACGATACGCGCGCCGGCATTGCGGACCCGGGCGGCGGCGACAGCCGCCTCAGGCGGACGGCGCGCGCTCGAGGCTCGAAGCGACGTCGCGGCGCGAGCGCAGCGCGTCGATGCTCCACGGACCGGCGCCCGCGACGCTGAAGTACAGGAAGATGAAGCAGAACAGGACCGCGGACTCGCCGCCGTTCATCAGCGGAAACAGCGGCGCCTTCGCGGCGTGCGCGATGAAGTAGGCAAAGGCCATCAGTCCCGAGAGCACGAAGGCCACGGGCCGCGTGAACAGCCCGACGAGAAGCAGCGTGCCCCCGATGAGCTCCATCCAGCCGGCGATCCCGGACAGCGAGGTTGCCGGTGTTGCCGCCATTCGTTCGATGAACGGGACGCCGAGGTGCTTGGCCGTACCGTGGAGGAGGAACAGGTACGCCGAGACGATCCGGACGACGGACAGGAGCCGGGGTGCGAGATTGGCAGGGAAGGCAAGCGCGGACATGGGACGTTTCTCCAGGGGCAAGGAAGAGTGGCGCGGCGGGCCGGAATCGACCGTGATCTTCGGCGATCGCGTCCCGACCCGCAGGCCGTGATGATGCGTTGCGAATGTGGAGGAAATGCGGAGATTCGTCCATGGTCGTGGCGCAGCGTTGAGCTCGCAGGCGCCGGCTTCGCGGGCCGATGCCCGATCGGAGCCGTTGCCACCCTCCAAATTTGCTCCACATTCCGGGCCGAAGATGCGGGTCATCCCGAAACGACGACCCGTCTCATGAACTCCATACCCATGCTTCCTCGCGCCGCGGCCTTCAGTATCCTGGCGCTTGCCGCCGCGGTGCTTGCTGGCTGCAGCGACGGCCGCAGCGCCACCGCGCCTGCCATCGCGCGACCCACCGCGGTGGGCGTGGTCGAATTGCGCAGCGAACCGGTCACGCTGACCACCGAACTGTCGGGCCGCACCAGCGCGCCGCTGGTGGCGGAGATCCGGCCGCAGGTCGGCGGCATCGTCAAGAGCCGGTCGTTCACCGAAGGTCAGCGCGTCCGCGCGGGCCAGGTGCTCTACCGGATCGACCCGGCGAGCTACGAGGCGGCGTACGCGAGCGCGCAAGCCGCGGTCGCCAAGGCCGAGGCCACGGTCGAATCGGCGCGGCTGACCGCGCAGCGCCGCGCGGAGCTCGTGAAGATCGAGGCGATCAGCCAGCAGGACAGCCAGGACGCGCAGGCTGCGCAGAAACAGGCCGAGGCCGAGCTCGCGGCGGCCCGCGCGGCGCTGCGGAGCGCGCAGATCGACCTCGCGCGCACCTCGATCGCAAGCCCGATCGCGGGCGTCGTCGACGTCTCCACCGTCACGCCGGGAGCGCTCGTGACCGCCGCGCAGACGACCGCACTCACGACGGTGCGGCAGATCGACCCGATCCAGGTCGACATCACCCAGTCGAGCACGGAAGTGCTGCGTCTCAAGCGCGAGATGGCGGAGGGCAAGCTCCAGGGTGCGGGCAGCGAGGCGCCGGTGGCGCTGATCCTCGAGGACGGCACCATCTATGCGCACGCCGGAAAGCTCAGCGTCGCAGGCGTGTCGGTGAATGCCGGCACCGGCATGGTCACGCTGCGCGCGGTGTTTCCCAATCCCGACGGCCTGCTGCTGCCCGGCATGTACGTGCGCGCGCAGTTGCCGACCGCGAGGTCCGATGCGGCGCTCCTGGTGCCGCAGCAGGCGGTGAGCCGCAACGCCGCGGGCCAGGCGAGCGTGCTCGTGGTGGATGCGAACGACAAGGTGCACTCGCGCGTCATCGTCGCCGAGCGCGCGGTGGGCAATCGCTGGCTCGTGAACTCCGGCCTCGTCGCCGGCGAGCGCGTGATCGTCGAAGGCTCGCAGAAGGTCAAGGCCGGCGACACGGTGCAGGCGCAACCGATTGCCGCCGCGTGGGCGGGGGCGCCGAAGCCCGCTGCCACGCCCGCCGTCACGCCGAAGACGACCGTGGCGTTGACCACGCGCTGAAGGAGACTTCGACCATGGCACGCTACTTCATCGATCGCCCGATCTTCGCCTGGGTCCTGGCCATCGTCGTGATGCTGGCCGGCGCGCTGGCGATCACCACGCTGCCGCTCGAGCAGTATCCGGACATCGCCCCCACGCAGGTCCGCATCAGCGCGAGCTATCCCGGCGCGTCGGCCAGGACCATCGAGGACTCGGTGACCCAGGTCATCGAGCAGAAGATGAAGGGGCTCGACGGGTTGCAGTCGATGGCCTCGTCGAGCGCCTCGTCGGGCACCGCGGGCATCACGCTGAGCTTCGTCGCCGGCACCGACCCCGACGTCGCGCAGATGCAGGTGCAAAACAAGCTGCAGCAGGCGATGTCGCAGCTGCCGCAGGCGGTGCAAAGCCGCGGCGTCACCGTCACCAAGAGCGGCAACGACTTCCTGCTCGTCGTCTCGTTCTACTCGGCCGACGGCAGCGCGTCGTCGATCACCATCGGCGACTACATCGCGTCGACCCTGGTCGACACCATCAGCCGCATCGACGGTGTGGGCGACGTGCAGACGCTCGGCACGCAGCACGCGATGCGCGTCTGGCTCGACCCGGCGAAGCTCGCCGCGCATGCGCTGATGCCCTCGGACGTCTCCGGCGCGATCCGCGCGCAGAACGCGCAGGTCGCGGCCGGCCAGGTGGGCGGATTGCCCGCCGCCAGCGGCCAAGAGCTCAACGTGACGATCACCGCGCGCAGCAAGCTGCAGACGGTGGCCGAGTTCGAGGACATCGCGGTCAAGACCGCCGCGGACGGCAGCGTGGTGCGGCTCTCCGACGTGGCGCGCGTCGAACTGGGCGGCGACAGCTACACGATCGCCACTCGCTACAAGGGCCAGCCCTCGGCGGCGATGGGCGTGACGCTCGCGTCGGGCGCCAACGCGATCGGCGTGGCCAACGCGGTCAAGGCGAAGCTCGCCGAGCTCGAACCGGGCTTCCCCTACCAGTTGAAGAGCGAGATGGCCTTCGACACCACGCCCTTCGTCGAGAACTCGATCGAGGAGGTGGTCAAGACGCTCGCCGAGGCGGTGCTGCTGGTGGTGCTGATCATGTACCTGTTCCTGCAGAACTGGCGCGCCACGCTGATCCCCGCGATCACAGTGCCGGTGGTGCTGCTCGGCACCTTCGGCGTGCTCGCCGCGGCCGGCTACTCGATCAACAGCCTGACGATGTTCGGCATGGTGCTGGCGATCGGGCTCTTGGTCGACGACGCGATCGTCGTGGTCGAGAACGTCGAGCGGCTGATGGCGGAGAAGGAGCTCTCGCCGCGCGAGGCCACGCGCGAATCGATGGGCGAGATCACCGGCGCGCTGGTCGGCATCGCGCTCGTGCTCTCGGGCGTCTTCATCCCGATGGCCTTCTTCGGCGGATCGACCGGCATCATCTACCGCCAGTTCTCGATCACCGTCGTCTCGGCGATGCTGCTGTCGGTGCTGGTGGCGCTCACGCTGACACCCGCGTTGTGCGCGAGCCTGCTCAAGCCGCCCGCGCCGGGCGAGCCGCACGGCGCGCGTCGCGGCGTGCTCGGACGCTTCTTCGGCGCATTCAACCGCGGCTTCGAGCGCGGCGGCGCGGCGGTGCAGGGCGTGACCTCCAGCCTGCTCGCGCGCATCGGGCGCGCGATGCTCGTCTTCGCGCTGATGCTCGGCGCCATGGCGTTCCTGTACCAGCGCCTGCCGACCTCGTTCCTGCCGGGCGAGGACCAGGGCGTGCTGATGGCCGAGGTGCGGCTGCCCTCGGGCGCCACCAACGAGCGGCTGATCGCATCGATGCAGCAGGTGGAGAACTGGCTCGGCCAGCAGGACGACATCGACGGCTATACGATGATCGCGGGCCTGGGCGGCGACCAGGCCACCGGCCGCGCCTTCATCCGCCTCAAGGACTGGAGCGAGCGCCACGGCGCC
>WBZR01005131.1_pt1 | contig 10242 bp, 11 predicted proteins | sample 5204231 | NCBI WGS metagenome assembly WBZR01 (sample SAMN12412403, study PRJNA552823) | activated sludge metagenome | isolation source: activated sludge from anammox sidestream of wastewater treatment plant... | place: USA: Virginia | collected 2017-08 | reverse complement strand
GGCCGCAGCCGCGGCCGCCTCCGCCGTGATGCCGAATTTATTGTAGAGTTCCTTGTACGGAGCGCTGGCGCCGAACCGATCCATGCCGATGAACACGCCGTCCGCGCCGATCATCGAATCCCAGCCCTGACGGACGGCGGCTTCGATACCGAGTTTAACGCCGGTCCCGATCACGGTGCGACGATAATCGTCCGGCTGGGCGGCGAAGAGTTCAAAGCAGGGCACTGAGACCACGCGCGCGGATACGCCGCGATCGTGCAGAATCCTACGCGTCTCGACCGCAATCGAGACCTCCGAGCCCGTGGCGAACAATGACACATCCGCCTCGCCGCCCTCCGCCGGGGCGATCTCGTAGGCGCCCAGCGCACAAAGGTTCTCGTCCGCATGGTCGCGTCGGAGCTGGGGAATCGCCTGACGCGTGAGCGCGAGCGCGCTCGGGCCCGAATCGCGTTCGAGGGCGAGTTGCCAGCATTCGAGCGTCTCGACCGCATCGCACGGCCGAAACACGAGGAGATTGGGGATCGCGCGCAAGGCGGCCAGATGTTCGACCGGCTGATGGGTCGGGCCGTCTTCGCCGAGCCCGATCGAATCGTGGGTGAGCACGTGAATCGTGCGGCAGCGCATCAGCGCCGAGAGCCGAATCGCCGGACGCGCGTAATCGGAAAAGACCAGGAACGTGCCCGAATAGGGAATGACGCCGCCATGCAACGCGAGACCATTCATCGCTGCGGCCATGCCGTGTTCGCGCACGCCGTAATGGACGAAGCGGCCGCTATAATCGACCGCCGAGAACGTGCTCATTCCCTTCGGCCGCGTGTTGTTCGATCCGGTCAGGTCGGCGGAGCCGCCGATCATCTCCGGCGCGACGGCGGTCAGCGCTTCGAGCGCGCTTTCGGAAGCATTGCGCGTCGCCATGTCGCGCGGCGCGCCGGCAAGCTTCGCCTTTTCGGCCTGCACCACCGAGCGCAGCTTGTCCTTCGGAGCCTCGCCGCGCATGCGCCGCTCGAACTCCGCGCGCAACGGCGCGGGCGCCGCCTCGAGGCGTTCCTTCCATGCGCGGTGCGCGGCCGCGGCGCGCTGTCCGGCTTGCCGCCAGAGGTTCCGGATATCTTCCGGAATCTCGAAGGGCGGATGCGTCCAGCCGAGCTTGGCGCGCGCGGCTGCGATTTCCTCGGCTCCGAGCGGAGAGCCGTGACACTTCTCCGTTCCGCCCTTGGTCGGCGCGCCGAAGCCAATGGTGGTGCGGCAGGCGATCAGGCTCGGCCGGTCCGCCGTTTGCGCCTGCGCGATCGCCTCATCCATGGCGTCCGGGTCATGGCCATCAACGCGCCTGGCCGCCCAGCCGGCCGCTTCGAAGCGCTTCACCTGGTCGACGGAATCGGTCAGCGAGAGCGGGCCGTCGATGGAAATTCCATTATCGTCGAACAGAACGATGAGCTTGGAGAGCCTCAAATGGCCCGCAAGCGCGATCGCTTCATGGCTGATGCCTTCCATCAGATCGCCGTCGGAGGCGAGCACATAGGTGTGATGGTCAACGAGATCGGGACCGAATACGGCGGCGAGGTGGCGCTCGGCCATCGCCATGCCGACCGCCGAGGCGAGCCCCTGACCGAGCGGACCCGTGGTGGTCTCGATCCCCGGCGTGACGAAGTTCTCCGGATGACCCGGCGTTTTCGAACCAAGCTGGCGAAAGCGCCTGATCTCATCGAGCGTGACCGCGGGCGAGCCGAGGAGATGCAGCACCGCATAGAGCAGCATCGAGCCATGGCCAGCGGACAAGACGAATCGGTCGCGGTCGGGCCAGTATGGGTCGTGCGGATCGAGCTTGAGGAAACGGGTAAACAGGACCGTGGCGATATCGGCCGCTCCCATCGGCAGTCCGGGATGGCCGGATTTCGCTTCCTCGACCGCATCCATGGCCAGAGCGCGAATAGCATTGGCCATGCGATGGTGGTCAGTCTGCGAAATCATCCGATAGTCCAAGGCAGCACTCCCTCGCTCCTAAATAGCCCGCCAGGCAGGGTCTTTTCGCTGAGCGGCGCGAGAATCTGCGACAAATACTCGATTCTAAAGTATTTTCGGCGCTCCGAGGCGGCGGACAGATAGCATGTGACATCGTCGAGTCAATGTTCGCAGCTTGCGGTTCATTGCGTATAAGCTGCATCCAAACGTTGCGCAGCCGCAGCTTGATTATTGACGCGACTCTGCAACCGCCGTTAAGCTTGAGCTTGCAAGTTGCTCCTGAACAAGGGTTTTCGAGTGCAGAGAGAGCGCCGGGAACGGCGCGGGAGAGCGCGGCCGGCGACGCGGAAGGGGTGGCCATGAGCGACTCGATCGTGGCGGCTTCGCGGCGGCTTAGCCTTGCGCTCGACGGACTGGAAGCGGCCGTCGATCGGCGGCGCGAGGCGGATCTCGGGGAGGAAGCCTTGGCCTCGCAAATCCAGGCGCTCGGAACCGACCGCTCGCGGCTTGCCGCCGAGCTCGACCTGGCCGCGGCTCACAGCAAACGGCTTGAGACCGCTAATCGCGAGATCGCTCGCCGGCTCGATCTTGCGATCAAGTCGATCCGGTCGGTCATCAATCTGCACGACCGCTGAGATGGCGTTCACGTCGGCGCGCGCCAGTCTTTGCTCCCGAAGGTCCGCATACGCTGCGGGTGGTCCATGTCGCACGTGAATTTCACGATCAACGGCCGGCAGTACCGCATGGCCTGCGAGGACGGGCAGGAGGGCCATCTTCTCAAATTGTCCAAGGACCTCGACCGCCGCATCGATCAGCTCCGCTCCCAGTTCGGCGAAATCGGCGACATGCGTCTGGTCGTCATGGCCGCGCTCACCATCGCCGACGAACTCAGCGAGATGGCGCAGAAGCTGCACGCGGCCGAGCAGGAACTCGCGTCGCAGGACGCCGTCGCCGCCGCGCTTGTCTCCGCGGCCGAGCGCATCGAAAGCATCACGCGATCGCTCAACCAAAGCCTCGGCAACGGCGTCGCCATCGGCTGACAAGCGCCGCGAGCAAAGCCGGCGCGCGCCACTCGAAAACTCTTCATCGACGCGGGGGCGTCCCGGCATGTCTGGCGCGGAGCGATTGCTGGCATTACATTGCCGATGCGAGGCTGCACGGCGCGTCCGGAGACACATATCCCCGGGGCCTTATCGATCCTAACGGGAGCTGTCCCTGTCCGGGCTCGTGGGTCTGGACACATGGCGCCCACCTACTTCGTAGGTTTCCCGGGATCGATTCTCCAACGGCCGTTGCGGCTTCGCGCTTTTCTGAAACGTGACCGCCATTGCCTTTTTTGATTTTCTGAAATCGTCGCCTGCATGAATTCCCTCCAAGCCGCCATCGACGCCAAAGCGCAACTCCGGCGCGAAGCGCTCGCGCGGCGCGACGCACTGCCGGCGGCGGAGCGCGCGGCGGCGGCGCAAGCCATCGCGGCGCGGGCGCTGCCCATTGACATGCCGTCAGGTTGCGTCGTTTCCGGCTATTCTCCGATGCGAAGCGAGCTCAACCCTGTCCCCCTCATGCGCAAGCTGGCGAGCGAGGGAGCGATGCTCGCGCTCCCCTGCGTGCTTGGCCGCGGCCGGCCCTTGGCGATGAGGACATGGACTTTCGGCGACTCGCTCGCGCCCGGAGTCTGGGGGATTCCCGAACCCTTGCCGGATGCGGGCGAGCTTGATCCGGACATTGTCCTTGTGCCGCTCGCGGCCTTCGATCGACGCGGAGACCGGATCGGGTACGGCGCCGGCTATTATGATCGCACGCTGCGCGCGCTACGCGCCAAGAAGGCGATCACCGCCGTGGGCCTTGCTTTCGCCGCTCAAGAGATCACCCGGGTTCCGGCGACCGAGCGCGACGAGGCGCTTGATTTCGTGCTAACCGAGCGCGACGTGATCGATTGCCGCGGAGCTTGATCGCATGCGCATTCTGTTCGTCGGCGATGTGGTCGGCCGCAGCGGGCGGGCGATCGTCTATGAACGGCTGCCGGGCCTCATTGCCGATTGGAAACTCGATTTCGTGATCGTCAACGGCGAGAACGCGGCAGGCGGGTTCGGCATCACGGAAGCGATCTATCAGGAGCTTGTCGATTCCGGGGCCGATGCGATCACGCTCGGCAATCATTCCTGGGACCAGCGCGAGGCGCTGGTCTTCATCGAGCGCGCGCCGCGCCTTTTGCGTCCCATCAATTATCCCGAAGGCACGCCCGGCCGCGGCGCCGCGATGCTCGAGGCGCGCAATGGCGCGCGCGTGCTCGTGGTCAGCGCCATGGGCCGCATTTTCATGGATCCCATGGACGATCCGTTCGCCGCCGTGGAGCGCGAACTCGCGGCCTGCCGGCTGCGCGAGGGCGCCGATGCGATCGTCATCGACATGCACGGGGAGGCGACAAGCGAGAAGCAGGCCTTGGGCTGCCTGGTCGACGGGCGGGCGAGCATGGTCATCGGCACGCATACGCACGCGCCCACGGCCGACCACCGGATTCTGCCTGGCGGAACGGCGTTCATCTCCGATGTCGGGATGACCGGCGACTACGATTCGATCATCGGGATGGAGAAAGCCGAACCGATCCTGCGTTTCGTGCGCAAAATTCCGTCCGCGCGCTTTGAACCGGCCAGCGGGCCTGCAACCCTATCGGCCCTGGCCGTCGAAACGGACGATTCGACCGGGCTTGCCCGCAGAGTGGCGGCGGTGCGTCTCGGCGGGGCGTTGGAGGAGACCCGGCCGGCGTTTTGGGACTGATTCGCGCTTGCGGGCGCAGCGCGATGGAGGCTTCGTTGCTGGATTCCGCCGCAGCCGCGATCTATATAGCCGCAATTCCAAGGCAACGAGCCGCTTAGCAAGGGCATCGTCGCTCATTCGGCGGCCGTGGGACGAGACCTGTTATGGCCGGACATTCGCAATTCAAGAACATCATGCATCGCAAGGGCCGCCAGGACGCGGCCAAGTCCAAGCTGTTCGGCAAGCTGGCGCGCGAAATCACCGTCTCGGCCAAAATGGGGCTGCCCGATCCGGCGATGAACCCGCGGCTGCGCGCGGCGATCTTGGCGGCGCGCGCCGAGAACATGCCGAAGGACAATATCGAGCGGGCCATCAAAAAAGCGGCGGGCGGGGACGCCGAGACCTACGAAGAAATTCGCTACGAAGGCTACGGCCCGGGCGGCGTCGCCATCATCGTCGAAGCTCTGACCGACAACCGCAATCGCGCCGCGTCCGAAGTCCGCTCGACGTTTTCCAAAAACGGCGGCAATTTGGCGGAGACGGGCGCGGTTTCGTTCATGTTCGATCATGTCGGCCTGATCGAATATGCGCCCGAAGCCGCTTCCGCGGACGCGATGCTTGAGGCGGCGATCGAGGCCGGCGCCGATGACGTCGTCTCGAGCGAAAGCGGCCACGAAATCTATGCCGCGCAGGAGACCTTCCGTGAAGTGGCCAAGGCGCTCGAAGCGGAATTCGGCGAACCGCGCAAGGCGGCCGTGGTCTGGAAAGCGCAAAACACGATTGCGGTCGACGATGAGCAGGGCGAGAAGCTTCTGCGATTGATCGAAACATTGAACGAGAGCGACGACGTGCAGAACGTCTACGTCAATTTCGAAGTGTCGGACGCGCTCCTTTCGAAGATGGGCTCCTGAGGCTTCGGCGGCTGGAAACGGCGAACGCCATGAGGCCTCGGCGGCAGGGCAAAACCCTTGGTGGACGCCAGCGGGCTGCGCTATCAACGACAGCATGGGGCCAGCGATTCGCATCCTCGGCATCGATCCCGGCTTGCGCCGAACCGGCTGGGGCGTGATCGATGCGATCGGAAACCGGCTCGCCTATGTCGGCTGCGGATCGGTCGCGAGCAGCGACAAGTCCGAGCTTGCCGCGCGGCTTGTCGCAATTCATCAGGGGCTTCTTCGGGTGATGGCGGAATTTGCGCCGCAGGAAGCGGCGGTCGAGGCGACGTTCGTCAACAAGGATGCGCGCGCCACCTTGAAGCTCGGCCAAGCACGCGGGATCGCGCTGCTGGCGCCGGCCATTGCGGGCCTCTCCGTCGCCGAATATGCGCCCAATCTCGTCAAGAAGACCATCGTCGGCGCGGGGCATGGCGAAAAGGCGCAAATCCGCATGATGCTGCGCGTGCTGATGCCCAAGGCCGAGCCCGATTCGGACGACGCCGCGGATGCGCTTGCGATCGCGATCTGCCACGCGCATCATCGACAAAGCGCCACGCTGGCGGCGCGAACGCGCGGCGGATCGTGACGCGGTCGCTGCGGATCGGGTATGGGGGCTTATGTCGAAGACCAAGGCTGCGGCCCGAAATCATCGCGGCTCGCTCGCATTCGGACGCAATCTGATCGTGCTCGGCGCGTTCGTGCTCGTCGTCGGCGCGTGGGGCGCGGGCCACGGTTTGTTGACGCTCCGATGGCCGCGGGCCACGGCCACGATCGTCAATGCGGATTTGATCCGGCAGACGGCGAACGCCACGCGCGGCCACGACGGCAAAGCCAATGAATGGAATTCGTTTCACGTGCTCTACGCCTACAGCGCAGTCGGCCGCGATTATGTGAGCGGGCGGGTCGAGCCCTATGACTTCGGCATGCAGAACTCGGCCGGCGCGGAGAGGATGCGCGCGCGCCACCCCGTCGGATCGCAGGCGCAGGTCGCCTACGATCCGGACGATCCGGCGATCGCTTACCTCGAACCGGGGCCGAGTTCGTTTTCGCTTGTTCTGACCGGAATCGGCGCCGTCATGGCGTTGGCCGGTCTTTGGGTGCGCTCGTTGGCGAAACGCGGGATCGGCGAGATGGCGTGAGCAGGACATGATCGGCAAGCTTAAGGGCGTAATCGACTCCTATGGCGAGGACTTCGTCATCGTCGACGTGCATGGCGTCGGCTATCTGGTGCATTGCTCGGCGCGCACGCTGCAGGCGTTGCCCGGCGAGAACGAGGCGGTGACGCTCTCGATCGAGACGCATGTGCGCGAGGATCAGATTCGCCTGTTCGGCTTCTTGAGCGATGTCGAGCGCGAATGGTTCCGGCTGTTGCAGACCGTGCAGGGCATCGGCACGAAGGTGGCGCTCGCCGTGCTCTCGACGCTGAAGCCCGCCGATCTCGCTACCGCCATTGCGACGCGAGACAAGGCATCCCTTGCGCGCGCGCCGGGCGTGGGAGCGAAGGTCGCCGAGCGCATCGTCACCGAATTGAAGGACAAAGCCCCGGTTTTCGCCTCGGTCGATCCGGCGATGATCCGGCTCTCCGGCGCGCTTGATGAAAGGCGCGCGCCGCAGCCGGTCGCCGACGCGGTCTCCGCCCTCGTCAATCTCGGCTATGGTCAGCCGCAGGCCGCCGCAGCCATCGCCGCCGCATCGCGCAGCGCCGGCGAGGGGGCGGAGGCGGCGAAGCTCATTCGCTTGGGTCTGAAGGAGTTGGGGCGATGACCGCTCGCCTCGTCAGCGCCGAGAGGCGCGAGGAGGACCTCGCCGAGGCGAGCCTGCGGCCGCAAAGGCTCGCCGAATTCATCGGTCAAACGCAAGCGCGCGCAAACCTCTCCGTGTTCATCAAGGCGGCGCGCGCGCGCATCGAGGCGCTCGACCATGTGCTGTTCGTCGGGCCGCCGGGATTGGGCAAGACGACGCTCGCGCAGATCGTCGCGCGCGAACTCGGCGTCAATTTCCGGGCCACTTCAGGCCCGGTGATCGCCAAGGCCGGCGATCTCGCCGCGCTCCTAACCAATCTCGAAGCGCGCGATGTGCTCTTCATCGACGAAATCCACCGGCTCAATCCGGCGGTTGAGGAAATCCTCTATCCGGCGATGGAGGATTTCCAGCTCGATCTCATCATCGGCGAGGGGCCGGCGGCGCGCTCGGTGAAAATCGACCTTGCGCCTTTCACCTTGGTCGGCGCGACCACGCGCGCGGGATTGCTCACGACGCCCTTGCGCGATCGCTTCGGCATTCCGATTCGCCTCAACTTCTACAGCGAGAGCGAGCTCGAAGAGATCGTCAATCGCGGCGCGCGCGTGCTCGGCATCGGCATGACGGCGGAAGGGGCGAACGAAATCGCGCGCCGCTCGCGCGGCACGCCGCGCATCGCCGGTCGGCTGCTGCGTCGGGTGCGCGATTTCGCGCATGTCGCCGGCGCCGACAAGGTCGATCGCGTCGCGGCCGATCGCGCGCTCCTTGCGCTCGAGGTCGATGCGGCGGGGCTCGACGCCATGGACCGGCGCTATCTGTCGATCATCGCGCTGAACTACGGCGGCGGGCCGGTCGGCGTCGAGACGATCGCCGCGGGCCTGTCGGAGCCGCGCGACGCCGTCGAAGACATTATCGAGCCGTTTCTCTTGCAACAGGGTTTCATCCAGCGCACGCCGCGCGGCCGGCTCCTGACCGCGCATGCCTTCCGCCATCTCGGCCTTGCCGAGCCTGCGCGCGATCCGGGACAGTTCCAGCTATTCGGCGGGGCGGGGGAGGAATGAAGCCGTCCGGCCTGTTGCAGCGAGATGCGGCAAACCCTGCAGACGATTGGACGATTGGCGACGTGGAAGCCTTGTGCCGCGAATATGGGCTCTTGTTCCGGCCAGGCAAAGGGACCTCGCATCGCCACGCCAAGCACCCGGCCGCTCGCGAGATCCTGACGACCGGCGCACCGCCCGATCAAGCCGGTCTACATCCGCAAGCTCGTGCGTTATATAGAGACGTACGGAGAGGCCTGATGAAACTCGAATATGCCGTGCATATTGAACGCTTGGCCGAAAGCGAGGGCGGCGGTTATCTCGCCATCGCGCCCGATCTTCCGGGCTGCATGTCGGATGGAGAGACGCCGGAAGAGGCGCTCAAGAATGTGCAGGAAGCGATCGAATCCTGGATCGCGGCCGCCAAGGAATGGAAGCAGGATATTCCCAAGCCTTCGCCGCCGCTCGCTCGCGCGGGTTAGCTGGATCGATGGATCGTTCTCTCGACGGCGAAATCCGCGGCGGGCGGCACGTCATGGCGGTGCGCGTCTATTATGAGGACACGGATTTCACCGGCATCGTCTATCACGCCAGCTATCTTCGGTTCATGGAGCGCGGGCGCACCAACTACCTGCGCCTGCTCGGGGCCGACCATCGCGCCCTGTTCGAGCAGGCCTCTGCGGAAGCGCCGTCCTTCGCCTTCGTCGTGCGCTCGATGCAGATCGAATTCTTAAAGCCCGCGCGCATGGACGACGTGCTCACGGTCTTGACCTCGGCTGACGAGGTGAAGGGGGCGTCGATGACGTTGCGGCAAGGCGTCCGGCGCGGGGAGGATCTGCTCGTCGAAGCGCAGGTGCGCGTGGCTTTGGTCGCCGGCGGCAAAGCGCAGCGCATTCCCAAATCGTTGCGCGAGGCCATGCATGCGGACCAGGAAGCCGCGCAGGGGCGTTGAGCGGGCCGCCTCGCGCCCTTTTTCGTAACGGCGGTAACCAACCCTTAACCCCGATGCGGCTGGTTAGAGCGAGACGCAACGGACGTAAAGACGGGCGGGTGCCCTAGTTTGGACAAATTCGGGCGGAAATCCCTAAGCTTGAGCTGGGCTGGGCGGTTTGCGCATTGTGGGCGCGTGAAAAGCGCATGGAGCTCGTTCGAGCGCCGCGCCTGCCGGCCGAGCATATGCGCCGACCCGGCTTGGAGTCGAGAGAGCCGAAAGGACCAGTCATGAATCCAACCGACGTCGCACAGTCGGCGCTGCCGCTTACGTCGGCGGATCTGTCGATCTGGGGACTGTTCTGGTCGGCTCACGTCGTCGTCAAAGCGGTGATGATCGGATTGCTCACGGCCTCGGTCTGGGTCTGGGCGATCGTCGTCGATAAGACCTTGCTGTTTGCGCGCACGCGCCGGGCCATGGACCGATTCGAAAAGGTGTTCTGGTCGGGCCAGTCGCTGGAGGAGCTTTACCGTTCCTTGTCCGCGCGGCCGACGCATTCCATGGCGGCGCTCTTCATCGCAGCCATGCGCGAGTGGAAACGCAGCCTGGAAGGGCAGGCCCGCTCGTTCGGTGGACTCCAAATGCGCATCGAAAAGGTGATGGACGTGACCATTGCGCGGGAGATCGAGCGGCTCGAGCGGCGTCTTCTGGTCTTGGCGACGGTCGGCTCGGCCGGCCCCTTCATCGGCCTGTTCGGCACCGTCTGGGGCATCATGACCAGTTTCCAGTCGATCGCCGCTTCGAAAAACACCTCGCTCGCGGTCGTCGCGCCGGGCATTGCGGAAGCTTTGTTCGCAACCGCGATCGGCCTCGTCGCCGC
>WBZR01005130.1_pt1 | contig 10243 bp, 7 predicted proteins | sample 5204231 | NCBI WGS metagenome assembly WBZR01 (sample SAMN12412403, study PRJNA552823) | activated sludge metagenome | isolation source: activated sludge from anammox sidestream of wastewater treatment plant... | place: USA: Virginia | collected 2017-08 | reverse complement strand
GAGTCGAGCGTCGCGGTTCCCGAGACCACGCCATTCAGTCGCGGGAAGGCCGCGTTGAGGAACTGCCCGGTGCGCAGGTCGAAATGGTCAACATCAACCGCGAAACCATGAAACTTCACCAGGCCTGGATAGAGAATGTCGAGCTCTCCGTGGCCAGTGCCGCGCGCCGTTGCCCCCGGCACATTGCCGTCCGAGAACGCGAGATCCGCACTGGCGACCTGGAACCGGTTGACAGGCCCGCCGGGAGCGCGGATGGTGCCAGTGACGGTGCCACGCCATGGATACGGGAACGGCGCGTTGTTCAGCGTCTCGAAGAACTCGAAATCCGCGGGATCGAGCACGAGGTTCACGTTCCGGACTTCGAGAACCGGGCCACCGACCCCAAACGTCATCGAGCCGCGGAGGCGGGTGCCGCGGGTTCGCACGTCCATGTCCGTGATGGCGTAGTCCGTGAGGTCCGGATCGGCGCGCGACTTCACGTGCAGGCGCATGGACCCGCCTCCGACGCGCGGTATGGACGCCGAAATCCACGCGACGTCGGCAAGCGATGTCGAGTCGCTCCAGAACCGGATATCCCAGAACGTGTCGCCGGTTGGCCATTCGATCTTGCCCGTCGCCGAAGCGGCCGACCCGGGAAGCGCAAAGCGCTTGGCGTCGAGCCAAACCGTGTCGCCGCGCCAGAGCGCCTGGCCCTTCATCTCGCGAATGCGGAACGGAGGCACCGTCTCGTCAACGTCCAGGCGCGCGATGTCGAACTGCCTGCCGGTGCTGTCCGGATCGCGGAACCGCAGGCGCGTAATGTGCGCGTTGATCTCCTTCCACCGCCACGTCTTCTGGAAGCCGTGCCGCGAACCGAGCGACGCACGGCGTATCTCGTTCGTGCCATCGGCGAGCCCGGCCGCGATTGCGCTGTCGCGCCTGGCTCCCGAGAGCGAGTCGTCCGGGTGCCACGGCTTGGTAAGCCGGAACTCGGCATCATCCAGCCGGACATCGTTGAAGACGATGCGGGTCCCGAATGCGCTCCGCGGCTGCCGGATCGGCAAGCGGACCACGCCCGAGTCAACCGGGAAGACGTGGCGAAAGTTCCAGGTCTCGTCGAGTTCCTTCCGTATGACCATCGTCGCGTGGCGCGCGGTTACGGAGCGGAAGATGAACCGGCCGTCTATCAGGTCTCTGGGATCGTAGTGCACGGTGATCGGGCCGGAAGCCACGAACACCGAGTCGCTCGGGTCGCGCAACTCGAGCGAGTCAACCGTGAGGTCGGTAAGGAACGTGCCGGACAAGCGGCCGAGGTGAAGCCGGCCGCGCAGCCCCCGGTTCAACTGGCGCGATACCTGTGCGCGGATCCACTCACGGCCGCCATCGCTCTGCGTGGCAGCCACCAGCGCGCCGACGGCGCCCGCGCCGATCAGAACCATCACGACCGCACTCACGATCACCAGGAGCCGGCGGCGCACCATGGCTAGAACGCCTGCCCGATTGAGATGCTCGGCGTGAGCCGGCGAAAGAATGCCGATGACGTTGGCGGCACGTAGGCCGCTGGGCATACGCCTTGCGCCTGGGTCAGGCGCCCATCTGCGTTCGATTGCACGCGAAGCGTGTTGCCGGGACTGACGCAGAGCAGGGCTCCCCCGGCCGCGATCGGAGCGTCGAAGTAGGCCGCGCCGGCAGGGCGCGTGTATGGGTTGTAAGCGAGGTCAAAACGGATGAAGCCGATCAGCGTGCGAATGCGAACGCCGGCGCCCGGAGTCCAGCGGAGCGAACTGAAGCCGAGGTTCGCACCCGGGGTGCCCCGGTTCCAGACCTCGCCAGCATCGGCGAACGCGGTCCACTGGAGCGCATCGGGCATGACGGGGCTGCGGAACCGTGCCTCGAAGTTCGCTACGACGAGCGCGTTCCCGCCGGTTGGCACGGTGCGCTCACCGGGTCGGCCCGTCGCCGCGCGGAAGTAGACCGTATCGGCGGGGTTCCCGGGACTTCCCCCGTGCGATCCGTCCGCGCGAAGCGTGTCATACGCTGCCGCGATGTACACGGCCGGGCCAAGCTCGTTCTGGCCGAATCCGCGCACCGTTGCAGGCCCGCCGGCAAACAGCCGTTCGTGAGGCGGCACGTACAGCGCAGCATTGGAAAACGAGAGGCTCGGCCCGACAACGGCGCCGAGACGAAGCCGGACGGCAAGCACCACGTTCTCGTGAGGCGTCGCGTATGCGGCGCCGTCGAGCAGCAGCTTGTTGAACTGCAGCGACGGGTCGCTGCCAAGGAGTCGCGATGCCGCACGAAGCTCCGCGCGGATGGACGTGCCGTGTGATGGGTCAACCGGGTTGTCGGCAGTCTCGCGGGCCACGGCAACGCTGGCGACCGCGAGGCGCTGGCTTCGCTCCGCCGATTCACGGTCAGCCTCTTCGCACGCGTTGAACACCGCGCAGAGGAGCGCCGGCTGCGCTTCCGTGTGCCCGTACTCCACCGAGTAACTCGCCGCCTGCCTGATCGCGCCTGCTGAGCGCGAAAAGGCGAGCGCGCCCCCGATGGGCGTGGTGCGGAGGAACGAGCGGTACTCCGACCGCCGTTCGCTGTACACAGTGAGCGACGGGGTGAAGTCGCGAAATACCGTCGCGCGGGTGGCGGAAGCCGAAACGTAGTAGTTCAGGTTCTCACTGTACGGGTCGGACTTCGCCTGCGGGCACAGACTGGCAGCCCCCGTGACCGGTTTGCCGATGCCAAGCTTGGAAACGCGCGCCTGCACGTCGAGCCGGGCAGCCCCCCCCATGAGGTTGTACTTCGTCACGTTGCCGGTCGCCCGGAAGCAATCGAGCGTGCCGTAGCCGCCGGCCGCGCGCACAACATGCATGTATCCCTCGGTGAGGCCTATCGTCACGCCGCGGCGCGATGGATCACCGCCGGCTGTGGACGAGTCGGCCTGGATCACAACCTGGTCGTACGCCTCCGTCTGGTAGAGTAGGCGCTTGGCTCGCTCGAGCCGCTCCTCGCTGTACAGGTCCCCGTCCGCGATTCCTGCCACGCTGACGACCGCGGCGTCGCTGATGCCCTGTGGCGCACCAGCGCGCGGCTTGACCGCGATGCGCACCGGTCCAAGGCGCACGCGCGGCCCGGGCTGGACCGCGAAACGCACTGCCGCCGTGCGCGCGGCGGTGCGGGTATCGTAGCCAACGAACACCGCCGCATCGGGGTATCCCAGGTTTCGCAGGCGGCGCACAAGGGTGTCGCGCGTTTCCTCTATGGCGTACTTGTCGAACGGCCCGCCAAGGGTGATCGCCAGGCGCCGCAGCAACTGGCCCGACCCCGGCAGCGAATCCACGTCGCTGACGACGAGGGCGCTCACCCGCACGGGTTCGCCTTCGTGGATCCTGAACGTGATCGCGACCTGGTCGTTGCCCATGGGGCGCACGAGGGTGTCAACCGACGCTGACGCGTAGCCGTGATTGTGGTAGAACAGCCGGAGGCGGAGGACGTCGAGCGAGAACTGCTCGCGGTCGAGACAGCGCCGCTTTCCAAGGACGCTGAAGTAACGGCGGGCCCACGACGATGGAGTCGTGACAATTCCCTGCTCGAGCACCGCATCCGGAAAAATCGCGTTCCCGGTGAAGGTCAGGGACGCAACCTCGACTCCGCCCGGGCCGCACGTGAGATCCTGCGCTGCGGCGCGCGTCGGCGCCATGAGAACGGCGGCGAGGGCCAGCGCTGGGAGCGCGGTCGGCCTCAATCGTCCTTCTGGCCGAAGATTGCGAGGTTCGACGAGTGGCCCGGGTCAACCTTCTTGCCAGGGTAGATCCAGTGCACCGCCTGGTTCACCGCAGTGCACGCCTCGGCGAACCCCGTTGCGATGAGCTTCAGCTTACCCGGGTAGGTGGTAACGTCGCCGGCCGCCCAGATTCCCGCACGCCCCGTCTCCATGAGCTGATTCACGGTGATCTCGTCGTTGACGATCGCCAGGCCCCATTCCGTCAGCGCGCCCATGTCGCCCACGTACCCCAGCATCGGCAACACATGGTCGGCGCGCACGCGCCGCGTGGTCTTCGCCTTCACGTCCCGAAGTTCGACCTCGCTGATCGCGCCATTCTCGCCGATCACGTCGTGCAGCTCATGGAATGTGAAGATGGATACCCGGCCCGCGTCAGCCGCCGCCTGAACATTCGCGACTGTCGCGGCGTGCGCCCGGAACCGGTCGGACCTATGGACGAGCGTGAGACTGGCAGACCTGGGCGCGAGCTGGTCGGCCCAGTCGAAAGCCGAGTCGCCGCCGCCGATGATCACGACGTGGCGGTCGCGGTACTGCGCAGGGTCGCCGACCGCGTACGCCACACCCCTGCCTTCCCACGGCACCGCTGCCGCCTGCGGCAACTTCCGGGGGGCAAACGCGCCGATCCCGGCGGCAATCAGAATTGCCTTCGTCGGGAAACGGCCGCCGTCGGTGATGAGGTGGAAGACGCCATCGTGCTCCTCCAGGCCCGTCACGCGCTGAGCGCCGTGGAAGACTCCGCCAAACTGCGTCGCCTGCGCGGTGAGCGACTTGACCAGATCCTTGGCGAGGACCTTCGGGATCCCCCCCACGTCGAAGATCCACTTCTCGGGATAGAGTGCGGTGAGCTGCCCGCCGGGGTCCGGAAGCGCGTCAACCACCTGCGCGGTTGCACCGCGCATGCCAGCATAGAACAGGGCGAAGAGACCCGTTGGCCCCCCGCCAATGATCGTGATGTCGCGAAGTTCGTGCTCCATGCACAAAAACTCGCCAGCGTGGACAGCCGCAGCAACCATTAAGTTCCCCGAAGCCGCCCTTCGCGGGGCCGCCGAACCCCGAGTCCAGATGACCACGCCCGCCCAGACCATAGACTACCTTGGCAAGTTCCGCCTCATGCGCCGCGTGGCGCGTGGCGGGATGGCGACCGTGTATGAGGCGGAGCAGATCGGGAATCGCGGCTTCACCAAGCGCGTCGCCCTGAAGGTGATCCACGACAACTACGCCCGCGAACCGGAATGGCTCCAGCTCTTCATTGACGAAGCCAAGCTCTCGGCGAACCTGGTGCACGGCAACATCGTGCAGATCTACCAATTCCAGGAGGTTGACGGCCGCTTCTACATGGCGATGGAGTTCATCCGTGGCGTCACGGTGCGCGCCCTGATTGACCGGCACCGTGCGCTCGACGAGCCCGTGCCGCCGGCGATCGCGGCGTACATCGTGAGCCGCGTCTGCCGCGCGCTCGACTTCGCCCACAACTTCGTGGACGACCTCGGCAGACGGCTGTACATCGTGCACCGCGACGTGTCGCCCGGCAACATCCTGCTGACGTGGGACGGGCAGGTGAAGCTCGCGGACTTCGGCATAGCCAAGGCCCGCACGATGCACGACCCCGCCGAGGCAAAGCAGATGACGATCGGCAAGAAGCACTATATGAGCCCGGAGCAGGTGCTGGGGCTGAAGGTGGACTGGCGCACCGATATCTTTTCGAGTGCCGTCGTCCTCTTCGAGCTCCTCGCGCGAGAGCAGCTCTTCCGCGAGATCGAGACGGAGGCAGCAATGGACGAGGTGACGGTCGCGCCTACGCCAAACGTCACGCGGCTGCTCCCCGAGGTTGACGCCGGGCTCTCCGGACTCATCGCGCTCGCGATCTCCAAGGACCCGATGCTCCGGCCGAATGCCGCGATGTTCGGGCTCGCGCTCGACCAGTGGTGCGCGCGCCAGAAGACGATCGGCTCGCCCGAGCGGCTCCAGGAACACCTCGCCCGGCTGTTCCCGGCGACGTACAGCCCGCCCGTCGAGGCCCGACACGAAAGCGCAACGTGAACGCAGGCGGCATCGCATGAGCGGCCCTGGAGCGCGCCGTTCCCCCGGTGCCCGACTTCATCACACCTCACTACAGCAGCGGATCGAGGAAATCAAATGGTTCTCAGGATCTACACACGAACCGGCGACGGCGGGCAGACGGCGCTCTTTGGTGGCGGCAGGGTCAGCAAGGACGACGCACGCGTCTCGGCGTACGGCGACGTTGACGAACTGAACGCGGCGATCGGGGTGGCGCGCGCCGCCGATCCGATGCCACGCATTGACGAAGTGCTCGCTCCCATCCAGCGGGACCTCTTCGCAATAGGGGCGTTGCTCGCCACGCCGCACCCGGAGGAACACGGAAAGCAGCTCCAGAAGGCCAGCCTTACCGACGAGCGGATATCGCAGCTCGAGCAGGCCATTGACGACTGCCAGGCGGAGCTCGAACCGCTCAAGTCGTTCATTCTCCCAGGCGGTACGGCCAAGGCAGCGGCGCTGCACGTAGCGCGCACCGTCTGCCGCCGCGCCGAACGGTCGGTGGTGCGGCTGCGGCACGAGACGGAGGTGCCGGCGATCCTGGTGTCGTACCTCAACCGGCTCTCCGATCTCCTCTTCGTCCTGTCGCGGGTCGCGAACCGCCGCTCCGGCGCGGGGGAGGTCACCTGGTAGCGCCTCGGGATTCGGCGGGCCGGGCAACGTTCTCACTGCACGGATCGAAGATCGTCGTTGGCGCGCCACTCACCGGCCCGGGCGCCGGCGCCGTACACGACGCGGCGGCCGGGCGCCGCATCGCGATGATCACGGACGCGAATGTTGCTCCGCTTCACGCCGCGCCGCTCGCCTCCACACTCGGCGTCCCGGACGGCGATCTCCTGGTCATTGCGCCCGGCGAGGCAAGCAAGACGCGAGCCGAGTGGGCGCGGCTCACCGACGCAATGCTCGATCGAGGCTTCGGCAGGGACTCTGCAATAATTGCCGTCGGCGGCGGCGTCGTTGGCGACCTGGCTGGGTTCGTCGCCGCTACGTACATGCGCGGCGTCCCCGTCATCCAGGTCCCGACGACGCTCCTCGCGATGATTGACGCCGCCGTCGGCGGCAAGACCGGCGTTGACACGGACGCGGGCAAGAATCTGGTCGGTGCGTTCCACCACCCTGCCGCCGTGGTCGCAGACCCGTCGGTCCTCGGCACGCTCCCGGAAGGGGAACTCAGGAACGGGCTCGCCGAAGCCCTCAAGCACGCGCTCATCACGTCGCGCGACGAGCTCGGCTGGCTGGTGGGCCATGCCGGTGAGGTAGTGACGCCGGCGAAGGCGACGTCGGCAGCGATGGGGGAGCTGGTGGTACGCAACGTGCACGTGAAGGCAAGCGTGGTAAGCCGCGACGAGCGCGAAGGCGGCCTTCGCAAGATGCTGAACTTCGGCCACACGATCGGCCACGCGATCGAGGCCGCCGCGGCGTACGGAATGCCGCACGGCGCGTGTGTTGCCGTTGGCATGTACGTTGAGGCGCGCATCGCGGAAATGACTGGAGTTGCCCGGGCCGGGTTCGCCTCGACGGTAGCAGATGCTCTCGATGCGCTCGGCCTGGCGAGGGTGCCCGCGGTGCCCGTCCCGGCTGCCGTCGTCGCAGCGCTGACGCACGGGGACAAGAAGGCGCGCGGCTCGCGGGCCGAGTATGCCCTGCTCCATGACGTGGGAGAACCCGCGGCCGCCGACAGCGGCTATTCAATGCCAGTTGACGATTCCGTGGTGGCCCGTGCGCTGGCGGAGTGTCTCGCGGGCTAGGCGCTGGCGGCCGGCGTCGAGTGGAGCGCGTTCGATCAGCGCATATTTGTGATGCGATCATAAGCCAGTTTCACACAATGACTTAGCGGCGTACGACAAGGAGCCGGCACCGCTCGACTGCCGCCCGAGTGTTGACCATTCGCGCCCCCTGACATATCGTGCGCGTCCCTGCGCTCGTGTGCGCGTGGGGTAACGTTTCGCGCCGTGCCGCCGCATCGGAAGTGCTACAACCCAACGCCCCCGGGGTGTGTATGCAGCCAGCGATCGAGTCGAGAAACAAGCCGTGCTTCGGTTCGTCCGCCTCGACGGCCTTCGACCAGTACTTGCGCGACATCCAGAGGCTGCCCCTCATTACGGATCCAGCCGAGGAAAAGCGACTCGCGCGGCTGGTACAGAAGGGAGATGAGACCGCAGCGGAGAGACTCGTTACGGCAAACCTGCGATTTGTCATCTCCTACGTGAAGAAGTACCAGGGCCACGGTCTCGATCTGTCGGAGCTCGTCGCGATCGGCAACGAAGGCCTGCTCAAGGCTGTCCACAAGTTCGACCCCGACCAGGGAGTCAAGTTCATTTCGTACGCGGTGTGGTGGGTGCGCCAGGCGGTCCTGAAAGCGCTCGCCGAACAGACGCGATCGGTGCGAATCCCGCTCAACCAGAATTCGCACCTCATCCGACTCTCCCGCGCCGAAACGATCCTGGGCCAGGTCCTCAAGCGAGACCCGACGGTGCACGAGATCGGACGGCTCCTCGACCAGTCACCCGACCAGGTCCGCACCGCCAGGCAGATGTCAATCGGCGAAATGTCGCTCGACGCGCCGGTGGATCGCAGCGACCGCGAGGCGTGCACCTTCGGCGAGCGCTTCGCAGGCGCCGACGGCGCGGAAATCGAGGAAACAACCGACGTCGAGTTGATGCGCGATACGATCAAGCGCGTATTCAAGCGTTATCTCACGCCGCGCGAGCGCAAGATCCTGGGCCTATACTATGGGCTCCATAACGACGCCGAAGCGATGACGCTCGAAAAGATCGGCGAATTGATGGGCGTGACGCGCGAGCGGATCCGCCAGATCCGCGAGCGCGCGTTCGACAAGTTGCGCCAGGCGCCGGAGGGACGCGCGCTGGCCGGCTTCTGGTCAATCACCTGACTTTCCCCACCCAACGCCACGGACCGCCCGGAACCGGTTCGCGCGCGTTGACCTGGAAGGGTCGGGCAACAGCCCGGCCCTTCCGCTTTAATTACCGATATGGATCAGCTCGCACGGGCGCTTTCGGGCATCGTCGGCCCGCGGCACGTCATAACGCGCGCTGCGGAGCTGCTGGTGTACGAGAACGACGCGCTGCCGGGGTACCGCCTGCGTCCGCGCTTCTTCGTCGCTCCTGGCAACCGCGCCGAAGCGATCGCGGTAGTGCGCGCGCTCGCTGACGCCAACGCGCCGTTCGTCGCGCGGGGAGCGGGCACGGGCCTATCGGCCGGTTCGCTCGCCGATGGAATCGTGATGATCGGCCTGCACCGCATGCGGCGGATACACTCGATTGACCCTGTCGGGCGAACTGCGACTGTCGAGCCAGGCGTGGTGAACGCAAGGCTGAGCAAGGCAGCGGCGCCTTACGGCCTCCACTACGCGCCCGATCCGTCGAGTCAGACGGCCTGCTCCATCGGCGGCAACGTCGCCGAGAACGCCGGCGGCCCGCACTGCCTCAAGTACGGCGTCACGCTGAACCACGTTCTCCATGCGACAGTGGTGCTGCCCGATGGCGAACTCATCGAGCTCACTGCGCCGCGCGACGGCGAAATCGGCTACGACCTCCTCGGCGCCTTCGTCGGATCCGAGGGATGCTTCGGCGTTGCGGTGGACGTTACCGTGCGACTCACGCCCAACCCCGCCCGCGTCTGCACCATGCTCGCCGACTTTCCCGCGCTCGACGGCGCCGCCAAGGCGGTGAGCGCCATCATCGCTGCCGGTATCGTGCCCGCCGCGCTCGAACTCGTGGACGCCGGGACAATAGCTGCGGTCGAGGCGTCCATCTACGCCGCAGGATACCCAACGGACGTCGAGGCCTGCCTGCTAGTGGAAGTGGACGGCCCCGCCGCGGGGCTCGACGACGACACGGCGGCGGTGCAACGCATCTGCCGCGAAAACGGCGCACGGGCGGTCCGCACAGCTACCGACTCGTCCGACCGCGAGCGGCTCTGGCAGGGCCGCAAGAAGGCCTTCGGGGCGATGGGCCGCGTGGCGCCGCACCTCGTGGTACAGGATGCCGTCGTGCCGCGTACCCGGCTGGCGCCAGTACTGCGGCGCATTGGCGAGATCGCCGAGCGCCACCAGGTTCGGGTATGCAACGTGTTCCACGCCGGCGATGGCAACCTGCACCCGAACATACCGTGCGACGGCAATGACGCCGATGAAATGGCGCGCGTGCACGCGGCGTGCAGGGAGATAATGGAAGTCTGCATCGGCGAAGGCGGTACCATTACCGGCGAGCATGGCGTGGGGCTCGACAAGCAGCCGTACATGGACATGCTCTTCTCGCCGGAATCGCTCGACGCGATGTGCCGGCTCCGCGACGCGTTCGATCCCGCCCGGCGCGCGAACCCCGGCAAGGTGGTGCCGGTGCGGTACTGCCGCGAGTGGAATGCGTCGCCTTCGGCGCGGAAGGCAGTGGGAGCGGCGCCGTGACG
>WBZR01005128.1_pt1 | contig 10245 bp, 11 predicted proteins | sample 5204231 | NCBI WGS metagenome assembly WBZR01 (sample SAMN12412403, study PRJNA552823) | activated sludge metagenome | isolation source: activated sludge from anammox sidestream of wastewater treatment plant... | place: USA: Virginia | collected 2017-08 | reverse complement strand
CCTTCTTGGAAAAATGATGATAAAGACTGGGGAACGAACTATCCCCGTGAAAAATCTCTTGTTGCAAGAAAAAAAGGAGCGAAGGGTATTTTGTTTGTATCACTTCCTAATGATAACAAACCGCAGCCCTTGATTTCAAGCGTTTTACATGGAGATGGTGAGCAGCCGGAAGATTTTCCTCAGCTTCAAATATCTTTTAAAGCCGCTAACGAACTTCTAAACTTAACCGGATTTACAATAAATGACTGCCAAACGAAAATTGATGAAAAGAAAAAACCAATCTCAATGAATCTGGCAACAAGAGCAGTTATTGAGGTAACAGCAAAATATGAAAAATATGCTCGCACAATGAATGTTGCAGCATTGCTGGAAGGCAAAGACCCTGAATTGAAGAATGAATTTGTAATTGTTGGTGCACACTTGGATCATGTTGGTTCACAAGCCGGGTTGTTATTCCCCGGTGCAAACGATAACGCATCAGGCTCGGCAGCAGTTTTGGAAATTGCAGAAGCATTTATCAAAGGCGGAATAGAACCAAAGCGCTCGGTTATTTTTGTATTGTTTGCCGGCGAAGAGCAAGGTTTAATCGGATCGAAATATTTTGTTGATAATTGGAAATATGGTTACAACAAGATAACTGCAATGATAAACCTGGACTGTGTTGGCTACGGCGATAGCATTCAGGTTGGAAACGGTAAAAGCGCGCCTAACCTTTGGCAGATTGCAAAGCAAATTGATGAAACAAGTTTCAACTCAATGGTAAGCAGAACCTGGAGCGGCGGCGGGGCGGATGCAACTCCCTTTCACGAAAAAGATATCCCCAGTCTGTATTTTGTAACCACAAATAGTTATGTTCATCTTCATCTTCCTACAGACGAATTTTCCACACTAAACCCTGAGTTGTTTGAAAAAGTTGTAAGACTTGCACATCTTACAATTCTTGAAACAGCAAATGGAAATTATATCAGAGAGACGGTTATTAAGTAGTTAAGTTTTGTTCGAGTATTCGCTGCAGTCATCAAAAATATTTGTCACGAATTCACAAATGATTCTTATGCCGCCGGAAGCAGATGTATCTAAAAATATCAGACCATCCTGCGGTGTAAATGTAATGAACTCCACAGATCCGGTAAAACCTTACCAGAGTTTTTCGCAGTATTGCGGGGGCAATAAGTATTTTCGTATTCATTGGCGGTGCTTTTTAGTTTTACAAATTTAGATCTTGCAGATAAAATCGTAAACTGTGTTTAAATTCTTCAATTACAGAATGCGAAAAGGCAGTTGGGTTGAAGCACTTGTTATATGGCATATTGGTATTTTAAATTATTTTTCCCAACAACCATATATATTCGTTATCCCTTTTTGTTCACCTTCTTGAACTATTTCATCACAATCATACCAATCATTATTTAAAATTGAGGAAATCATCATATGTTCACGAGAAGTAACAACCCATTTATTATCTTGGAAACCATAGTGATGTCTATGAATTGTTTTATCAGATTTTATAAATACAGTATCATTTATTGCATCACTTTTATTTTTGTGAAATGCTGTAAAATGACGTATCAAAGTAAATTCACAAAAACCCGTATTTGGAGTAACCAAAGAATTAGTTTTTTGCACATCAATTTTATATGTGCTTTCAGGTTCATAATATAAATTAACCCATCCTCCTCCGAGTAAAGTTATTCTTTTTCTTTTATCCTTTTTATAACTATCTAAATGATTACCTATAAATTCTTTAAAAGTATTTAAAGGATCTACTTTTTCAACCTCCTCATCTTTTATCTTATCGGAACAGCGTAGCACCGCTAAAGAAAGAAATAAAATTAAAAGATATTTTAGGATACTGTTTATATTGTTATTCATAATCTACTTCATTTTTTGTTCAATGTTTTTGAATATTCTTTTTATTTCGGTTAATTCTTTTTTCATTTCTTTGGTTTCATACAGCAAATCGGGTTTTGGAATTAATCCACTTCCAATAAATGAATTTAAGTCAATTTCATTTACTTCAACAACAGGCTTTTCGTGACCAGCCCAACTATACTTAGCTGTAATTTTAAATTTTGAAGGAGAGATATTCTCGAGTTTTCCTATTTCACCCATATCAAGCATACCAACAGTTATTTCTGTTCCAGGAGAAAATGATGCAACTTCATTCTTAAACAGAAAAGCTTCTTTCAAATTTTTCTTTCCTCTGTTACCGAGCGGATGAAAATCTTTATCTATAGACAAGGATAAGTTCTCAGCATTTATTTTCCCAGAATTTCTGATGTGCATATAAATTAAATGGTTAGGATATCTTTTTAACTCAAAATCAATATATGGTCGTAGAGAAGCTTCTATTTGTTTATTCATAACATCGATTGAATCTCTTGAGGCTATAACTGCTTTTTCTGATGCCTTCATCATCCTAAAGGTGAAGTAAGCGTATAATGCAGTAATTATAACTAGTAATGCAGTTAAAACTTCTATCCAACTATAAGTTGTAGTGTGAATTTCTAAAGCTTGTTTTAATGAATCTACCATAATCTTTGTTGCCATATAACGGCGTTGTGCATAAGCCGCAGCTCATAACAAGAATTTAGCTTAAAACACAACTGCCGATGATTTTGAAAAAACTTATTTATTAGAACTACTTTGAACAAGACTGCCGAAACGGAACGACTAACATAAAAATTATAAAAATGCCGAACCTGCCTGCCGGCAGACAGGTATAGCAAACTGCACTTATCTTTCATTGCAAGTGCAGTTTGCAGCAATGTTAATTAATAGAACAACTTTGAACAACAAACTTGTAACGGAACGACCAAGCCAAAAATATTAAGACTGCCAAGTGCGAAAACGCTGTCGCCTTGAGCCACTTGTTATCCCGACACCGCAAATAACTTATTTATATTTGTAGCAATAGAATTCATTAATTCAAAAGCCATAAATGGAGTGTATATATTTTGCTTCGATGGATGAGAAAATTTATTTCTTAAAAATATAATTGATTCCCATTTGTTATAAGTTTCTCTTGAAATAAGTTTTTCTTGTAATAACCATTCAACTTTCTTTTTAAATGTATTCTTTGATTTTGGCAAAGTAAATTCACTGCATTTGATATTAACTGCAGTTTCTGCAATTCGAGCAAATTGTTCCGATGCAAAAGTAAAAATTGGGTAAAAGAAATAACCATAAGCCATCGTTCCGCGAGCTACTTCAAAAAGTTTCTGAACCTCATCGGGAATATTATCTTCAAGTTTTGCTTTTTTGATTTCTACAAACCATTCACTTATTGTTAAAGAACTGGTTGAACCATCAATTTGTATTCGATGAAATCCATTTATAACCTTATCAGGTTCTAACCAATTATTTTCATCAAGAATCTTTATTCCCAATTTTTTCACATTATTATCCCATATTTATAGCGGATGTAGGTGGAATTGTTTTCGGGTCTTGTTTTGTAAGTTGCTCTTCTTGGAACTCTCCTTCAAATTTTTTATTTCCTTCAAACCAAGTGCACTCTACTAGGTTTTGTCCGTCAACATTATCAGTCTCTCTAACTGTCATTGCTGGACTTCCACTTTTAAGATATACTATATCACCAGTTTTGAAATTCTTTCTATATCATCTGGGCGCATATTTGAATTCTCCTTTATACATTAAAGTTTACAATTCCTTTAGAAGCATTTTTAACTATTTCTATTATCTCTTCATAACATTGTTTTCTAGTATTAAAATTGGAATTTGTATCTTTAAAAATTATTTCTGCATAGCCAATTATAGATTGAATTAAATAGATGCATAGTGCAAGCGTTTGTTTTAGGGCATTATCAATATTTCCTAAATTAAATTTATCTATAAAATAATCATTTAGCTTGGGTGATGGATGGCTAAAAAGGGAAGTAAAGATATAGAATTGATAGTATTGTAATCTTTTGTCAGCCATACGATCTGCAAATGTTGGGAGACGCTTGAAAACGGTCTTTCCTTTTTTATTTGTTGTTAATAGATAAGGATAATTTTTTCTATACATATCTAACATATTTTTTAATTCTTCAACTATCTTTTTATCCCACTTCGGCTTAGGTGTTGATTGGTCTTTAATAATTAATTCAATCTGTTTTTCTATATGGTATAGATAATCTGCTTCTAATTTGTAAAATCTCTCCTTTACTTTATCATCATCTTCTGGTTCAAATCCCCAATCGATATTAAAAAATGATTCAATAATATTTCTACAAATCATCAATGATGAGCTAATTTGGTTATTATTAAGCAATAATGTAATAGATTCTGCATTTTTAATATTAACCTTAATAATAGTCAATAGAAATATCTTATAAGATTCTTCCTTCTTATTGAACTGAATATTATCTATGGTTTCTAAGAATTTTTTACATTTATCAGCAACTTCATAATAATATTTTGAAAAAGATTCTATCATAACTATACTACCTAACTAATACTTATTCCGAATCGGTGGCATTAAATCCGGTTGTTGTTTAAGAATTATTTTCTAATCTACCGACCACTCAATTCATTTATTTTTTTATCTAACTTATTGACTATTTATAATTGAATTTGAAATTACCAAGCTCTTTAGTGAATATATTCCCGAAGATATTTCCTATCTATCTGCCTTTAATCTAAAGGACTTCTAACCCCAATAACTCTATTTAATACTTGGGTGTCGATCATAGTCGTTTTCCTTTCTGCTAACTTAAATCTTAACATAGTAAATATCAATCAATAATTAGCAAGTATTCTTTCGTTATCTCCGCCTTAGCCGGATAATTTTTATATTTGCACAGCAACAAATAATCAAAGAAAATTATGAAAAAATCATCAACACATTTTATAATCCTGTTGGCAATTCATTCAATCGTATCTGCCGGCAGACAGGTGAGAAAAAGCTTTCAGCTTGAGGCACGGGTTAGTTGGAAAATCAATTTGTAATCACAAACTCTACAGGTTTGGAATCTTTTAATTTAACTCTATCGAAGAAACCATAATGTTTAACAAAAGCTTTATAGTTACCAGCCGGTAAAATTAATTTTGGATCTCTTGCTAATGAGTTGGGCGCTATCCAATTATCTCTAAATATTGCACCGTTTTTTACTTCACCACCTAAAACAACTTGAGCAAAAGATAATCCATCAACAGATGTTGCAATAATGGAATCATTCTGATGAATTTCAAAAAATACAGGTATTCCGGTATAATGATAAGATAAATCTCTGCCACTTAGGTTCACTAACGAGAATCTCATCTCGAAATCATCACCACTTTTGAAAGTTGTTTTTTCAACACCATTACTGTCATAAAGCTTAAACTGTGTGTTGACATCATAGACCCCAACACTTGAATTATCTTCATTGCAAGCAATTAAGAAAATCCCAGCTAATAAAAGGAAATAAATTATTTTCATATTAAACTCCTTTAATTTTATATCCAACTAACGGCGTTGCCGATAACCCGCTGCCAAGAACAACAATGCAGATTAAAACGACAAAGCCAATAATTTAGCAAACTGCACTTATCTTTCATTGCAAGTGCAGTTTGCAACAATGTTAATTAATAGAACTACTTTGAACAACAAACTTAAAACGTAACAACCAACCCAAAAATTTAAAAACTGCCGAACCTGCCTGTCGGCAGACAGGTGCGAAAAGGCGGTCGGGTTGATTGGCTGGTTATACCACTTTTAAATAATATATTCTATTCTGTTTCAATTATAAATATTAAATCTCTAAGGATTTTGATTTTATCTACGAGATTTTTTTTACTGTATGTATTCTTAGTTGGAAGATTGACCTTCGGTTCGATAGTTTCAATTAATAATTTCAAATAATTTGATTTTATTGCATATGTAACATTTTCAGTATCTGTATGCTTGGCACTAACTATTCCAATTACATCGCCACTATTATTCAATAATGGGCCACCGCTATTACCAGGTTGAACTGGAGCGGATATTTGATATGAAGTAACATCCCCTTGAAAACCAGTTCGGGAACTTACTATACCCGTAGTAACTTTTAATTCCTCTCCCATTGTTGTTGTAAGAGGATAACCTAATACAAAAATATCTTCACCTACTTCAGCGCTCGCGTCCTTTAATAAAAATGGTATTTTTGTTTTAGCAAATGAATTATCAGATAATTTAAGTAGAGCTAAATCATTCTTTGGGTCTGATAAAAGTAAACTTGCTTCATATGTTTTGGTGGAATTATCTAGAAAGCATTTTAATAATATTTTATCCGCATTTTCGACAACGTGATTGTTGGTAACAACAATCCCATCATTTGATATAAGGAAACCAGTACCAGACTTTGGTCCATATTTAGTGATGTCTTTAGGATTGAAGAAAAAGCCCTCGTAACTACCATCCTTCCTCTTTTTTAATGGGTCACTTAAAAAATTAGTATAACTCTCTTTTGCCTTTTCAATTTGTTTATCATTAAGTTCAAGACTCGATAAAATTCTATCCATTTCCTTTTTACGTTCTTTCATCTCAGCGAAAAACAAATATTTATCACTCTTTAACACCTCTTTGGATTCTTTAAATATTAATTCGTTAACTTGTTCTGCCCCAGGAATAGACGTTACATTTTCATTAGTATAAAGTCTTCTACAATAATCTTTATAATTATTTAACATATAATTAATTTCATCTTCCGCTTTGGAATAAGGATAAACATCTAATTGAGATAAATAATCGATAGTGGTTTCTATTATTTCTTTTGTTTGACGATTTATTTCATTTCTTTTTTCTGCGAGCCTAAATAATAAGTCCCAACTATCTTGTGCATATAAGGAAGGCAGATTTATCAAATTGAAAGAATAAATTGCAAAAAATATAAATGCTCGTTTCATATTAAACTCTAATTATTTTTAAATTTCCTTAAAGCTTAAACTAAATTTATCTTCTTCTTTTTGTGCCTTGAAGATACCTATTTCAGGGTTTGATATTTTCAGTATTTTTTTACTTTTGTTTATGTTTTCATCAGAGCTTCTTAATCCAAAATAAATATTTTTTATCACGTTTTTAGGTAATTCTACTTTTTGTCTAGAGCCATTCAATAATAAAATTCTCCATTCTTTTTCGTATTTCCAATCTTCAGACTTTATTAAAAACTGTAGTTTGGTACGTTGCTCGAATGATTGTTTGCAAGGATTTATGATTGGAAATTTATTCTGATATTTAACTTTGAAAATAAATGCAAGTTCTCTATTCTTTATAAATTCAGCTTTAATAATTTTGTTCAATAATTGTGCATCTATCTCAACACAAAAACCAGTATGTTTATTAGAATAATGAGCCCATAATAAAAGGTTTTTATAATTTTCTGTAAGTGCAAGGATACCAACTCTTTTCTCAATTAGATTATCAATAGTATTCTGAATTTCTTGTGGATTTTTTTTAAGTTTTTCTTTTGCAATATTTATTTTATTTGAATTATCGCCATCGAATCCTCTCTTGATTAGAAGATTATCTAAATATTGATCCAATTCTTTTCCACTACATAATTTATATTTTGTTGGGATTTGTGAATCAAAGGGATCATTAAATTGATTTTTTGATGAAAAGTATAAAATATTTTTTAACAGATCTTCATAGAAATTATTGTCATCAAAATAAGTGAAGCGATAAAGGCTTTTTAGATTTAGTTTAGTAACTGAATCAAAATCGAGCTGAGGTTTTATAAAGGGTAAAAATTTACTAATTAAATGTTTCATAAATTTTCTTCAGTGGTATAACGGCGTTGTTGCTAACCCGCCGCCCATAACAGCAATGCAGGTTAAAACGACAAAGCCAAAGACCTGCCGGCAGGCAGGTTAAACAAACTGCACTTAACTTGCTTTCGCAAGTGCAGTTTGTAAGTTAATTAATTAGTCCGCCGCAGCGGAGAACGCCTTGAACAACAAACTTTTTACAGCACAACCAAGTCAAAAAATTTATAAACTGCCAAGTGCGAAAAGGCAGTCGGGTTGATTGGCTTGTTAGGTTTACTTTTTATAAACGTTTTGAGATTGCTTTTCTTTGAGAAAACCATTTTAAAATTTCCTCAGCAATTTTATCCTTAGAAACTTTTTTGGAATCCAATGAAATGTTATTTGCTTTGCAAAAATCTTTTAAATAGATAACATCTTTTTCATTTACAAAACCATTAATAATGGTAGTATTATTACTATTGATATACCTCTGATAAAGATTATCAAATTCAGATTGCAAAGATTTGTAATCCCAGTTTCGTTCTTCTTTTTTCGTCTCTTTTTTTTCAGAAACTTCTTCGGCAGTTATCTGCTTTAATTCTTCTTTAACCTCATTAAGCAGTTTTTCTATCTTTTCAATTTTCGAAATAATTTTATTAAGTGATTTCATATTTACCTTAAAATATTTTCAACGTTATTCCAAAGTTTCGCAAAATAATGTTCGAATTCATCTGGAAAATATTGTCCGGGAATTGCACGTTTTATACTAACTCTATCTGGAATTATACTGTCCCAAGATTCAATATTTACTCCATCGTTTCTAATAGAATCGCAGGCAAAGTTAGATTCTCTCAAATATCCCATTGTTTCTCGAGTCATTTGTCCAACTCTTTCTTTAGCCTTATTCATAAATACAGCAATTTTGGGATTTGGCCAAGGTTCAATTCTATAACGCAATCCATCAACCATAAGTCCAATTCCTCTAGACGCAAATACATCTGGATTAACAGGAATTAGAATTAAGCTTGAGCAACTCAATACAGAATAGGATAAAGCAGTAAAGTTCGGTGGAGAATCAAAAAACACATAATCAAAATTATACAGTTTAGAATGTTCCATTTTCCCCAAAAGTGCTTGAATGAAATGTTTAACTTTTTCTTTGTCAAAAACCTCAAGTTCCAACCAATACAATTCCACAACCGAAGGTATGAAGTGAAGGTAATCAGACATTTGATAGATGAACGAAGAATTAATAGGAAAATCGAAATGTCCGCCCTTTAAAATATCATATTGTTCAAGTGCAGATAGAAGTGTCTTTTTGTTTTTTATATGTTGATCGTCATACCATTTTTCAAAATCTCCAATCATTTTTCCGGTTTCTTGAAGCTGAATAGCTAAAGTTAAACTCATTTGTGCATCAGTATCAACCACTAAAACTTTCTTCTTTTTTCTTTCAGCAACATATTTTGCTAAAAGCCAAGTAACTGTTGTTTTTCCAACACCACCTTTAAAATTAATTGTAGCAATACTTTTCATTTTATGCTCCACATTATTTCTTTTTGATTTCGTATTGCTTAAAAAAATCGTTGTATTTTATTTCTCCAGTTTTCTTACCATATGGATCATACATATCATATTGTTTGAAGAAATCATTGTACTTTGTTGTTCCTTCTTTTCTGCCATAGTTGTCGAAATGTTCATACTGCTTAAAAAAATCATTGTATTTAGTTGTTGATTCTTTTCGGCCGTACGAATCATAATTATTATATTCTTTAAAAAAATCATTGTACTTGGTTGTCCCTTCTTTTCGGCCATAAGCATCGAAGTGTTCAGTTTCTTTAAAGAAATCATTGTACTTAGAAGTACCTATTTTCCTTCCATAGCTATCATAATATTCATACTGCTTAAAAAACTCGTTATACTTAACAGTTGTTTTATCTTGAGCATTTATGAATGCTGGTATAATAAAAAATACTGTCAAACAAATAGAAAGAAATCTTTTCATTTTGTCACTCCTTTAATTATTTGTTGTAAACCTAACTATTACTTATCCCGAATTGGTGGCATTAAATCCGGTTGTTATTTAAGAATTATTTTCTAATCTACCGGCCAATATAAAAATCTATTAAAACCTGAAAGCGAACTCGTGGTCTGCTTGAACCTTTGCTTAGCTGCTTTTTAATATTGCTGTCTTTAAACCTAAGTGTTTTTCTAATGGGAAGAAGTCTTTATCGTTATGAAGAAGAATAAGTTCATTCTCTATACAAAACGTACCGATTATAATGTCTAATGTTTTTCGGATCGTAATTCCCTTTTTACGCAGCATCCGATAATTCACAGCACTTTTAATAGCAATTTCTTCTCCACATATGCTGAAGCAAGGGAAAGCATTAAGAACATTCTTAGCGGTTTCATAATCTTTATCATTTCTAAAACCTTGTAATACTTCAACTAATATATAATCTCCTGTAACTATAATTTCTTTCCCTAACATTTCATCAAACTTTTCAACCTGCCAATTCTCCTTGCCATTAA